>ERZ791912.526-NODE-526-length-23289-cov-107.569811_pt1 | contig 23289 bp, 16 predicted proteins | sample MGYA00510141_ERZ791912 | MGnify/ENA primary metagenome ERZ791912 (study PRJEB30046, sample SAMN00792082) | human gut metagenome | study: EMG produced TPA metagenomics assembly of the A metagenome-wide association study of gut microbiota in type 2... | reverse complement strand
GCAAAAATACACATTATTCACGACAATGCCAAATATTATTAGAGAAAAATAACAATAGAATAAGGAGAATTTGTTGCTACCATTAGAAGAAATCTCCGTTCAATACTGCTGAACGTATGTTCAACAGTGTTGAACACACATTCAACAGTGCTGAACACACATTCAACGTCGCTGAACGAAGAATTCCCCTAGGAGCAAGAACTTCTTCTCCTAGGGGAATCTATAATTATCATTAATAAGTTTGTATTATATTGCCTGCAGCGTAAGCGACTTTTCCATATTGCGCTTGCCATTCTTTACTGTGAGGATGATGTCGCCCTTCTGTGCCTTGCTCTGAACAACAATAACGAGTTTGCCAGAGAAGAGTCGCATGTGTGGCTGAGTGAAGGAATCGAGCGAAGTAGCATCACCGTTGCATGCTGCCTTGAAGGTTCCGGCACCCTTTACCTCGAAGGTAAGTTCATCATCGGCGAGCGGACACTCGTTGCCGTCCTTATCTAAAAGGCTCACGGTGATGAAGGCAAGGTCGTTGCCATCGGCATTCAGCAGCACGTTGTGCTCATCGGTGCATCCCTCTACCATGCAGGCGATAGGCTCATGGTCTGGAGTCTCCACGCTGAACTTCATCTGCGCTGGTTCTCCGGCTGTACGCTTCACGTCCTCGCCTACCTTGTCGCCATACTGGTTGTAGGTAACCACGCGAATCTCGCCTGGTTCATACTTCACATTGTTCCAGCGGAGGCGATAGCGATCGAGGCGGCTTGACTTGTCCTTGCGAACTCTGCCCTGGCTCTTGCCGTTTACGAAAAGCTCGCCTTCCATACCATCGGTGTAGCAATATACAGGGGTTACCTGTCCTTCTCTACCCTTCCAGTTCCAGTGAGGAAGAAGATGGGTAGTGTGCTGATGCTCGTTCCAGCGGGCACGATACATATAATACCGATCCTTTGGAAGTCCGGCAAGGTCGCAGATACCGAAGTAACTGCTGCGGCTTGGCCAGTAGGTATCGTATGGAGTCGGCTCGCCCAGATAGTCATAGCCCGTCCACACGAACTCACCGATTACCCAACTGTAGTCATCCTGCATCTTCCAGTCATCATCCGGAAGATTACTCCAGGAACAATACTCCGTATCATAGCTGGAGCACTGACCGTCGGCGTATGGGTTGTTGTTGCTGGCACGCACCTGAACCGGGAACTTATACACGCCACGGGAGCTGACGGTAGATGCTGTCTCTGAACCCAGGAGGAAGCCCTGAGGCAACTGCTCGATATTCTTATAATATTTATGTACGCGATAGTTGAAGCCCGGAACGTCCATTACCTGGGCAAATCCACTCTTCAGGGCATCCTCAGCCCTATCCATACCCTGGGTTACAGGTCGGGATGGGTCGTACTGATGACAGAGATCCTGCAGATGCTTGGCAATCTCCATACCCTCCTTGCTCCACTGCTCAGGAATCTCGTTACCGATACTCCACATGATGATGCTAGGATGGTTGCGGTGATGCTTCACCAGGTTGGTGATATCCTTGTCGCTCCACTCCTTGAAGAACTTGGCGTAGCCATTCTTGCACTTAGGATAAATCCACATATCGAAGCTCTCAGCCATTACCATCATACCGAGGGAGTCGCAGATTTCCATCTGCATGGTAGAAGGCATGTTGTGGGCTGTACGGATGGCGTCGCAACCCATCTCCTTCATCGTCTTGATCTGGCGGATGAGTGCCGCCTTGTTTTCAGCAGCTCCCAACGGACCGAGGTCGTGGTGCAGGCAGACACCCTTGATCTTGCGGGTGATGCCATTGAGCTGGAAACCATTATTCCTGGATACCGAGATGGTACGGATACCGGTCTTCAAGGTCTGTACATCAGCCACCTTCTTTCCTTCATATCGGGTTAACTTCACCTGATAGAGATAAGGAGATTCCGGAGACCAGAGCTGAGGATTTGCTACCTTCAGGGTAGTCTTGATGGCTGGGGCGGCACCAGAGATAGTCTGCTCGGCAACCTTTGTACCAGCCTCATCCAGCAAGGCGATGACGGTTTTTCCCGACTTTCCAATCTTTCCTTCCAGCAGGGCGTTCACTTCAACTTCGGCTTCCTGCTTGTCTGCTTTCAGGGTACGCACGAAGGTATCCCAGGTAGAGAAGTTCTCGTTGCCGTAAAGTTCCACGGAAACCGGACGGTAAAGACCGCCGCCTGGATACCATCGGCTGCTTTCCTCTACATTGTTGAGATGAACCTCTACGAGATTCTTCTTGCCGCCAAACTGCACGTAAGGTGTGATGTCGATGCGGAAAGCATTGTAGCCGTAAGCCCATCTGCCAGCCTCCTTGCCATTCACGCTTACCACTGGCTGACTCATCGCACCATCAAATACGAGAACGGCACGCTTGTAGCCCTTCGGCAACTGAAGATTCATCTTATACATACCCTCTCCAATCCAAGGGAGAGCTCCAGAGCGTCCCGACTTCTCGGTCTTCTCCTTTTCGCCATTCTGCTCGATAGCCACCATCTGCAGGTCCCATTTCTTATCGAAAGGACCCGCGATAGCCCAGTCGTGAGGCACGGCTACCTGAGACCACGATTTGCCATCGCGGGAGAAATCCCACGATGGCAAATTAATGACTTTTCTACTCTGTGCCTGGCACATGGTAGAAAGCGCCAGGGCGAGAGACACGAAAGTAATGCTTCTCTTGATCATATCTTTTTCTTCTAAGTTAGTACAATATTCCATTTTAAAATTCGCTTCTATCGCTCCCAGAGGAAGCGAAGAAAGCTAACTTACCCGATTACTTGAAAGCATCGAGTGCAGCGGTTGGCTTGCCGCTGTTGTCGAAGGCTCCCTTGTCGTAACCGTTCCAGCCGCTGTTGCACTCAGGCTCCCAGTAGAACACGCCCTCGCAGGTAGAGATTGCCTTGCAGCCATCCACCATCTTCTTGAGGAATGGAGCGGCATTCTCAGAATTCCACACCATACCAATCTCTGAGATGATGACATCGCAGTTGTATTTGCCGGAAAGGGTCTTGATGTTGCTGAGACAAGCATCGGATACCTGCTCCCAGGTCTGGTCGGTAATCCAATCTGGATAGAGCGACATACCGATGACATCCCACTTGGCTCCATTCTGCTTCAAGCCATCAAACATCCAGGTATATTGACCCAGATTGTTTCCCTTGTCGAGATGCACGATCACCTTTGCCTCCGGATAAACCGCCTTGACGGCATCATAACCGGCATTGATATAAGCGGCAAAGTTCGCCATGTTCTTAGAGGCACGGCCTGTTACCTTCAGGGCAGCATCGCCATCCTCATCATTCCAGAGCATTCCGTCGGTGGTCTCGTTACCTACCTGTACCCACTCAACGTTGACGCCTCTTGCCTTCAAGGCATTCAAAACATCCTTGGTATGATCGGCAACCGCCTGCTTCATCTGATTGAAGTCATAGTTTTTCCAGGCAGCAGGAACGCCCTGCTTTCCTGGGTCTGCCCAGGTATCAGAGTAGTGGAAGTCTATCATCAGACGCATACCGAGCTGCTGAGCTCTCCATGCCTTTGCCACCACATCATTCTTTCCATTCCATCCATCCGCTGGGTTTACCCATACACGAAGGCGGATGGAGTTCATGCCGAGGTCGCGGAGAAGCGCCATGCACTCAGTAGCCTTACCATTGGCGTTATAGAACTTCTTTCCGTTCTGCTCCATCTCTGTAATCCAACTTACATCGGCTCCCTTGGCGAAGCCACTCATATCGTATGTCTTCTCCTTTTCGGGAGTGGTATTATCATCATTGCTGCAACTCGTGCCCGTGATAGAAAACAAGAGTGCTGAAGCCAGCAATATGGCTTTTCCTAAAATATTCTTCATTGTTATTCTGTCTTTAAGTTATTATTATAATGCAAAGATAATCAAATAAATGATTCGTTTACAATAAGGAAACTTACCCATGATGAATATTCTGTGCAATCGGTTGCGCAGAATATTCATTAAGCTATTCATACTTCCATGTCATGGTGTTGAGATCTACTGTAACTGTCATTTCCTCTCCTGTCACATCATCCTTAAACCATAGATTCCATGAATTTTCTGTAGCGAGGTTAAACAGTTTTCCATCCACAGGCTCGCAACCATACCAGGTCTGCTTGTCATCCTTGTTTTCACCTACATAAATAAAATAGAAATTTTCCCAAGCAGAAGGCTTATATTTGCAAGTATAAACGCCATCGCTCACCTTGCTCATCACGGCAAAAAGGCTGTTACCATCCTTAGAGAACATGCAGAGAGTATTGCTTGCCTCTGGCTCTGGTGCTGTCTGGTTGCCAGATTCGATAGAGTAAGTTAGGTCGCTGTTCTCGCCCACCTTTACGGTAATGGTATAAGTACCTGCCTTGGCGATGTTCACGCTGCCAGCAGTTGCAGCATCTGTCATCTTGCCATCAGCCAAAGTATAGTTCATGGTCTTCACCACAGCTGCAGCATCATCTGTACCTGTAGCCTTGCTGTACTCTGCACCAGTAGCAACAATACTGATTGGTGTATTATCAGCAGAGGTTGTAATCACCTTGGTCCAGGCATAGTTAGGAGCATCATAGGTCATGTCCTCACCATTCAACTGCATCGCCTTGATATAGGTCGGCTTGAATTCCTTAGCCTTTGTATCTACTACAGTATAATAAATACCTGTCTGTCCAGGGAACCAGAAGTTCCATGCAGATTCCGTATTATCCATTTCATATACATGACCATCCTGTCCAACGTTACCCCAAACGGTTCCGTCATTCTCCTTACCCCAGAAGTTGAGCCAGGAAGAAGCATTCATATATCCTGCGTAGATGCCATCCTCGTTTGGAGAATAGAGATAGGTCAGTTCCTTGTTCTTATCCGCATTCCAGATGGTCATCTTGTTCATGTGTATAATATAAGGTGTAACGTTCACCTGGCACACATTGCTGTAAGCAGCATCGAGATTGTTGCCCATCTGACTCTTGATGCGGAAATAGAGAGGCGCACTCTGACCCGGAGTCGTTCCCAGATCCTTGGCAAGGGTGTTGAGATCAGCACCGGTGAAAGCCTTGGAGAGATCGGTTACAGAATACTCCTTTACCGTAGCAAAGCTCTCAGAAGGTGATGCCTGCAGATAGGTTTTCAACACACCGTTGCCCGCAGGCTTGGTCTCGTCGCTCGAAAGCAAGCTCGGATTCTGCCAAGCCATCGAGAGCACGATGTCCTTCGTATTGTCAACAGACAGGACCACATCGCTGGCAGATGCCATCAGATCGGATGCCTTGAAGCCATCCAGATATATCTTGTCGCCACTCTCGTCGCAACTCACCAGAGCGGTGAGTGCGCAGAGAAGCATCATCAGGTTTCTAAATATCTTTTTCATTCTTTTATCCTATTAATAGTTGTCGTTATGAAGATTTGGATTGGCGGTAAGCTCGGTGTTAGGGATTGGATAGATGTTGTACTTGCTGTCAACAGCCTGACCATCGTGGGTGCCACCCTTCCACTGCCAGATATACTTGCTGGTAGTGAACTCGCCGAAGCGAATCAGGTCGGTGCGGCGATAACCCTCATGATAAAGTTCACGGGCACGCTCATCGAGAATGAACTGGAGGAACTCGTCATCGTTGGCAAAGTTGTTAGCCCATACATCGGTATTACCTGCACGCTCGCGGAGGAGATTGATCCAATAGATGGCTCCCTGCTTGCGGGAAGCGATGACCTCAGGATCGGCGGCATCCGACTTTCCTTCTGGCCATGGGTCCCAACTTGCACCCTGGGTACGAGCCACGCACTCTGCATACATCAGATAGACATCAGCCAAGCGGAAGAGAGGATAATCGGTATCCACACCTGCATCGGCAGTATTGGATGCGGTAGTACCATCATCCTTCAGATTACTCCATTTCTCTGAGAGATAACCGGTGGTTTCATCGGTCATGCTGGTTACATCCTTGCTCTGACCATTGGTGAAGAACTTGCAGCGCTTGTCGCCATTGCCATCAATATCGGTCTGGGTAAACTTATCCACGAACTCCGGACGGAGACGGAACTCACTCCAGCCATTGGTGACACCGAAGTCGGCAACATTCTGGTTGGCATTCGACATACTCAACTGTCCACACACCAAGTAAGTGGAAGAACCCCAGCTTACGGTATGCTCTGCACTTACCGGCATGGCGAAGATAATTTCGTTGGTACGCTTGTCGTTATCGGCATTGAAGAGCTTGCTGTAATCAGACTCCAAAGAGTAGCCCATATTCATCACCTTCTCACAAGCCTCCTTGCACTCGGCATACTTGGCAACGCCGGTATAAACCTCGCTGTTCAGATAAAGCTTGGCAAGCAGAGTGTAGGCTGCGCCCTGAGAAGCCTGTCCATAAGGACAGGTAGATGCAGGAAGCATATCGCCTACACAATCCTTCAACTCGCTCTCGATATAATCGAAAGTCTGCTGTGGAGTATAACGTGGAGGGATGAAACTGCCCACAGGATCATTCTCTGTTACCATCGGAATGTTGCGATAGAGATCGAGCGCATGGAAGTAGAACAAGGCGCGCATGAAGCGGACTTCTGCCTTATACTCCTTCATCTTCACCTCATCATTGCCACTGAAGCTAGCTCCATTGGCATTGCGGAGGAACTCATTACAGAGGGCGATGTTGTAGTAGATGCGATAGTACATATCTGATACCCAAGCATCATTGGCATCCCAAGAGAGATAGGTCAAGCCTGTGGTCTGCTCACCTGTGAGCCAGGTAGAGGCAAGCTCATCGGTACCACACTCCTGGAGGTTGAAGAACATACGCATGTAGTCGAAGCCACTGCCGCTGTTCAATACGGAAGACATATCCTTGTTGTCGCCGCCCTTACCCTGACCGCTGGTCACCATGGCAGCATAAATCTTACCCAGCACAGCCTCATAATTGGCAAGCGAGGTATAAACATCCTTAGAGGTAGTCTCCGTCTGAGGATATTGGTCGAGGTCGGACACACAGCTGGTAGCGCTGGTCAGCACTGCTGTTCCCAACATCATACTATATAATATATTCTTAAGTTTCATTGTTATTTGTACTTTGAACGTTGAACTTTGAGCTTTGAACTTTATGATTAGTAAAGAGTATTGAATTGGCTTTCCTTTCGGACGCCGAACGTTGTTTCTTCACTCTTCGTTCTTCACTCTTCACTAAAATTGCAGTCCGAGGCTTACTGAGTAGGTGCGAGGACGTGGATAGAACGAATTATCCATTCCGTTTGGCACCTCAGGGTCTGTACCAGAGTAGCCGGTGATGGTAAATACATTCTGTACCATCGCAGATACGGTGAGTGAAGCCCACTTGTTGATCTTACCTACGTTGTAGCTCAAGCTCAGGTTGTCGAGCTTCAGGAACGAAGCATTCTCTACGTAGTAATCTGAGAGATACTGACGGGTCTTGAAACCGGTCTTCAGGAAACTGGTGTTGAGGTTGTTGAGCTGTGAGTTGTTGTAGCTCACGGTCTCCCAAGCACCAGTGCTCATGCCCATGCCATTATATACGTAGTTGTCGATGTTGGCACGGAAGCTCATACCGAGAGTCAGCTGCTTGTATCTCAGGGATGTGCTCAAGCCCATGATGTACTTAGGAGCTGGAGAATGATAGCGGTAGAGATCGGCATCATTGATTTCGCCATCACCATTCAAGTCTGCGTAAGCGCCCTCGATCGGCTTGCCCGTCTCTGAATCGTAGAGCTGATGATATACATAGAACATATATGGCTCATATCCCTCGGAGAGTACCTGGAACTGGTAAGCATCGATAGATGGACCTACCTTCACATTGGTCTGACTTCCACCCTGGGTAAGAGAAAGGTTCTTCACCTTCATGTGCTGCCAGGTGAAGTTGTAGCTCAGGTTCCACTCCCAGTCCTTGGTCTGGACAGGAGTTGCATTCAGGGAAACCTCGATACCCTTGCTATCTACATTACCTACGTTGGTAAGGATAGTCTTTGAGAAGTTGGTACCTGCTGCTGTTGGAACAGAAGCCAGCAGATCCTTGGTCTTGCGGGTATAGAAATCGATGGCACCACCGATACGGCCATTCAGGAATCCGAAGTCGAGACCGAAGTTCCAGGAGGTAGTAGTCTCCCACTTCAGGTCTGATACGTATGCCTCAGGACGATAAGTTGTGATATACTGTCCGTTGATGAGTGCCTCGGCACCTGTTACACTGGATGTATAAACCGGCAGATAGTTGTAGTTGCCGATACCCTCCTGCTGACCGGTTACACCATAGCTGGCACGGAGTTTCAGGTTAGAGACAACCTTGTTGTCCTTCAACCAAGGCTCCTCTGTCAAGGTCCATCCCAAAGCTACAGATGGGAAGGTACCCCAGCGGGTATCCTTAGAGAAACGGGAAGATGCATCGCGACGGACTGTAGCAGTCAGAAGATATTTTCCATCGAAGGAATAATTGACACGACCGTAGTATGACAACATCACGTGACGGTAATCAGAAGCCTTCACGGTAGAAAGGGTTATACCAGCTGCACTCTTGGTATAATAAAGAGGTGTAGTGCTCTTCCAGAACTGATAGTCGTAACCAGCTGTAAGATCCACATTACTCTTGATATTCTCGAAATACTTCGCATAGTTGGCATAGAGGGTAAGCAGGCGGTTCTCGTTCCTCTGAGGTCCATACTTGTAATCGCTACCGCTCAAGGACTCATCCTTGTTGAATGACTGAGCTGCATAGCCAGGAACATAGATGGTACCATCACCCTTGGCATAATCTGCACCAATGGTAGCATGGAGCTTGAGGTCTGGCAGGAACTGAACCTTGTAATCTACATCCATCGAACCGATGAAGCGGCTCACCTTACTCTTCGAATCATAAAGATCCACCAGACCACGTGGGTTTCTCACACCCGCATTTACTGGATAGCCATCTGCATCGAGTGCCTCGTTATAGCCACCATAGCTATTATTACCTGAATATACAGGAATGGTTGGGTTGAATGTTGCGGCAGCCCATACTGCACCACCATTATTGAAAGAGTTGTTATTGAGTGTACCCTTGGCGTTGATGGTCAACTTCAGGTGATCCTGGAAGAAACTAGGAGTCAACACCACGTTACCTGTCCAGCGCTCCACATTGTCCTTGCGCACCAGACCGCTCTGGTTGTAATATCCGGCAGAAACACGGAAAGGCAAATACTTACCGATGCTTCCGCTCAAGCTGAGGTTGTTATCCGTACCGAAAGCGGTGCGATAAACCTCGTCGTTCCAATCGGTATTGGCATCGCCGAGCAATGACTTCTGGTTATCGGTACCAAACTGGTTGATGACATTTACAAATTCATCACGACTCAACATATCCACCATCTGTGCACGGGTCTGCATACTGTTGGTAGTATTGAAGTTTACCTTCAAACCGCCCTGCTGTCCCTTCTTGGTAGTGATGATGATGACACCATTAGATGCACGGGAACCATAGATGGCTGTAGAAGAAGCATCCTTCAACACTGTCATGCTCTCGATATCAGATGGGTTGATCATACTGAGGAAGTTGCTGCTGTTACCAGAGATACCACCCTGCTCCAATGGCACACCATCGAGCACGATAAGAGGGTCGTTGCTGGCATTAAGAGATGCACCACCACGCACACGGATGGTACTACCGGCAGAGGCAGAACCACTGTTGGACATAATCTGTACACCCGAAACCTTACCGTTGATCAACTGTTCTGGAGAAGAAACGAGACCTTTATTAAAGTCCTTCGATTTCACGGTAGCTACGGAACCAGTCAGGTCACTCTTTCTTGCCGTACCATATCCGATGACCACGACATCAGCCAGCGCCTTGCTGTCAGATTCGAGTTTCACCTTCATATTGTCAGAGATAGAAAGTATCTTATCAATATAACCGATATAAGATACCTTGATCTTCTTGGCTGAAGAAGATACCTGAAGACTGAAGTTACCGTCAAAATCAGTAACTGTACCGCCCTTTTCGCCTTCCACCATGACAGTGGCGCCAATCAGAGCCTCACCATTCTGCGCATCAGTCACCTCACCTTTGATGGTTCTTGTCTGCGCCATGAGTTGCAGACATCCGATGACGAACAATGCCACGAGAAGCAAACTTCTCTTTGCTAAATTCTGGATTGCTTTCATTGTTTTACTTTTAGGTTACGTTTTACGTTTAAATGCGATTACGTTTAAAATTGTTTTCGGTTGCAAAAGTAGAGAAAAGAGAAAAAAACAGCAGATAGATTTAAGACAAAAATAAAGAAAAAACGGACAAAAGCAAATCTTTATCTAGCTTTTGTCCGTTTTGTCATTAAAGAGACAGGAATCTTTAAATCAGTTCTATACCTTTAGTCTTTAACAGGTACAAGTTTAGTACTGCCACCTTCGCCAGCAGCATTGCTCTCACCGAATACCTTAACAACACCAGAAGTATAAGCGTCAAGAATACTTGCCAAAGCAGGCAATGGCTGCTGGTGACCGTTTGTTACGACTGTTTCATCAGGAATAACGAAATCAATGTCACCATGATTCAAACGACCTGCACCATAGAAACCTTCTACAATAGAAGGAACATCTTCTGCCTTATCTGCAGCGTATGCATACATGAGGCTTGGGTCCGTATCGAAGTTGTTGTAAGAAGTACCACCAACCAAAGTCTTTACGCTTGCAGGAACCTGCTCACTTGGATCAGAAACCTCGTAGGCATCAAAGCTTGTATTGTTTTCTGCGTATGGGATATAGCTGAAGTTATCTGGCTTGTTGGTAAATACATTGCCGTATGCCTTAATCAAACCACCTTTCTCACTAGAGAAAGTACCATCACCCTTGGCATCAGTACCCTGCAGAGAGCTCATGATAGGACGCTTAACAGCATCAAAGTAGTTAGACTCCATGAATATACTTGAACCACTGGTTGCACCAATACCATAAACATCATTGTGCTGATAGTAGTTGTTGTACATGTGAACACTCATGGTACGAACGCGAGCCATACGAGAGTCTGAATGGTCGAACCAGTTGTGATGATAAGTAATCCAGTTTTCACCAGTTTCACTCTTCATACCACACATAGAAGCCTTACCATTATCCCAGAAGCGGTTGTAAGCTACAGTAACATACTTAGAATCGCCCTTGATGTCTACAGTACCGTCACCCTTAGCCTGGTCGGCAGCACTACCCTTTTTACCATAGAAGAGATCCATGTTGTGAATCCAGACATGGGAGTTATTGGTATCAAGAGACATGGCATCATCCAGGCAACGCATGATAGCAAAGTTACGGAACTCTACACTCTTGGTATTACGAAGCAAGAAACCAAATCCATATACAGTAGCATCATCACCGACTCCTTCGAAAGTCATGTTCATTACAGAGTGAGCACCCTTACCCTTAACCTGCAAACCTTCTGCAGAACTTGAAATGTGATCCAAATCAGAAAGATTTACCTTACCGATGATACGGAAGGCGATAGGAGTAGTATCCTTGCCCTTAGAATAAGCATCAATAATAGACTGAAGACCTGTAATCGTCTCAAGCTTACCAGTATTAACTGTTGTAGAAACGGTCTTAGCTGTCTTGGCTGTAATATACAGAACCTTAGCACCAGCCTTCAAAGTACCATCATTATTATAAGCACCTACACCATCATACTTGAAATGAGCAAAGCCCTCACGGTTGTAGCTCTTTACTACCAAGTTAGAAGCTGTATTAGCACCAGCAATCTCAGTACCTTCGGCATTGACAGGAACAACCTTTACAGAATAAGTACCAGCCTTCAAACCGAGGACATCGGCACGATAGTAAGAAGCATACTGACGAACCAGCTGAGCATCAATCTTCTTGTCACCTACATATACATTATAAGAAGAAGCACCCTCGAATGGAGCCCACTTCAGGTAAGCAGACTCCTGCCAGCCCTTTGCCTCAGAAATCTGAATCACACCTGCAGGATTGTCAATATCACCACTTCCGCCCTGATCTACTTTCTTAACGAAACTGATTTTCTGAACAGAAGCATCATACTCATCATTCTCTGAACCTGATTTAGGTGCTATGATTGCCTTGTCACCTTCGAACTTCACACTTGTCAAGTCTGCAGTATTATAATACTTCACATCACCCGACTTGGTGGTAACATACATCTGGTTAACCTTGCTGTTACGAGCCACGGCATGGGTAATCTTAAATGTCCATGTCTGTGCCAAAGCTGCACTCAAACTCATCAGGAGGAGTGCCAAAGTAAATACGATTTTCTTCATTTTGCGTTCCTCCTTTTTTTATTTGATAATTACTTTCTTACCATTAATAATATAAACACCCTTAGACAAACCCTGGAGGGAAGAACCTACACACTGGCCCAGAAGGTTATAAACCTTTCCTTGCAATGCTTTCTTAATATCTTCTATCTGGCTGATGCCGGTAGTTTGATAAGTGAAAGAAAGGGTTACGAGCGACATGTCTGCCTGATCAGATGTATTATCTGAATACTGAAGAACAACATTGTCTCCATCAAAGGTAATCTCTGAGACAGTCTTTTCTATGACCTGACCATCAATCTTAACCGTCTGTTTGCTGCCGGCAAATACTGCCGTAGACAACATTCCAGCCAACAATAATAAATAAGCTTTTTTCATTTTAACGAATGTTTGTTAGATTAGTTTGTTTTTGAATTTTACAATGCAAAAGTAGTGAAAAAATAGCTATTATAAAACATCCTGGCGCATTTTTCATACGCAAACGTTTGCACAAGTGTAAAATGGAGTATTATAAAAAAGGGCATAAAAAAAGACTGAATCCTGTTACGAAGATTCAGTCTCATAAAGAAGTGGTACCACCAGGAATCGAACCGGGGACACAAGGATTTTCAGTCCTTTGCTCTACCAACTGAGCTATGGCACCAACTTTCACAAATCGCGATTTATCATTTGCGGGTGCAAAGGTAATACTTTTTTCTGGTTCCTGCAAATTTTTCGGGAAATTTCTTTCAAAAAAAGATAAAAAAGTCTATTTTTGTTGGTGTTATCCATTATTTAATGTACCTTTGCAGCAGAAATCGGGATTTAGCGCAGTTGGTAGCGCACGTCGTTCGGGACGATGAGGTCGCTGGTTCGAGTCCAGTAATCCCGACCAAAAGCCGTCAGATGTGCCGTAAACACTGAGGATTTGCCTTGGTCGTGGTCAAAATGGTCGGCGAAAATTCGGTATCACAAGAGCTTAAAAATCCGTAAGCCTATGAAGTTTTTAAAGGATTTTTTTTATATCAATTACCATGAACGGCGAGCATTACTCATAATCCTGACCCTGCTCGTTGTCAGTACCACAATGATTTTCATTGTAGGTTCTAAAGAAACTATGCCCTCAGAAAAACAACAAGCCCATAACGATAGTATCATCAGACATGCCACGCGGCAACAGCCAGGCTATTATGACGAAGGACTTCAGTCGAGCGAAGTATTCGCCTTTGACCCCAATACAGCAAGCCAATCTGATTTCCAACGGCTGGGCCTGGAATCATGGCAAGCCAGAAGCATCATCAAATATCGAAATAAAGGAGGTATCTTCAGGACACCTAGAGACTTTGCACGGGTTTACGGACTAACCAAGAAGCAATTCGAAAAACTGCTGCCCTTTATCAGAATTGGTAAAGACTATCAGCCGGCTGCCAACTTTTACCCAAGAGAAAGATACAACTACGGCTATCAAGAGACAGCTATAAGAACTAGAGATGAAAGGAAGAAAGACACTACCCAATACAGTTATCCACGGAAGCTGAAAGAAGGTCAGTATATCAACATCAATTCTGCTGATACGACCGAACTGCAGAAAATTCCCGGCATAGGCTCTTACTATGCCAGAAGCATCATCCGTTACAGAGAGCGGTTAGGCGGTTTTGTTTCCATGAGCCAGATACAAGAAGTGGAAGGCGTGCCCGAGACAGCCCTCCACTATATGAATATTGATGCAAAACATATCAGAAAAATGAATGTCAACCAGCTCAGTTTAACCGAATTGCGCAAACATCCTTACCTGAACTTTTACCAGGCAAAGGAAATCGTAAACTACCGCAGAACCCATGGTCCGCTGAGAAGTGTGAATGATTTGCGTCTTCTCAAAGACTTTCCACCTGCCGAAATAGAAAGAATCAAGCCGTATCTTGCCTACTAGGGGCAAGATAGCCTGTCTGTAAGTTTGCCGGTTTTGCTAAATGACACCAAACTGGTGCAGGAAGATAAGGAAAATACAGATTGGACAGATAAAACGGATGGTGAACAGGAAAACAGGGAAGAGAGTTCCCTTCAAGGTTCCCCAGTTGGTAAACTCATCACGCACAATCTTCTTTGGCACATACCATCCCAGGAACAGACAGGTGATGAACGACCCCAACGGCATGAGCAGCTGGGCAGTAAAGTTGTCACAATTGCTCAAGAAATCCTTGCCGAAGAAGCCCAAATCAGGTACGGCACCCTGAGAGAGCGAACAGAATACAGCTATGATGCAGCAAACGACGGTCTCGAACCAGGCTCCCTTGGCACGGCTTATCTTACCCTCCTCATAAATAAAGGCGGTACCTATCTCGTGCATCGAGATGGTAGAAGTCAGGGCTGCCAATACAAGCAAAGCATAGAACAACACCGAAATCACATAACCGACAACCGGCATGTTACCGAAAGCCTCCTGGAATACGTTTGGCAAGGTAATGAAGATGAGCGAAGGACCGCTGTCTGGCTGCACACCTACCGAGAAAGCTGCAGGGAAGATCATCAAACCTGCCAATACGGCGATTACCGTATCAATGGTCACAATCTGAGTAGCCGACTTCAAGAGATTGGTCTGTCTGTTGAAGTAAGAGGCATAAGTACACAGACAAGCCGTACCCATGCTCAAAGAGAAGAACGCCTGTCCCAGCGCTTCGAGCAACACGTTTTCATCTACCTTAGAGAAATCCGGCTTCAGCAGGAACTCCACTCCCTTCATCGCTCCCGGCAGAGAGCAGGAAGCTATCACAATCACAATCAACAGGAAGAAGAGCATAGGCATCAGTATCTTGGATGCTTTCTCTATACCATTGCGCACACCGCGTACTACCACCATGTGGGTAAGCAGGATAAAACCTACTGCCCATAAGGTAGGACGGATAGGATCGGCTGAAAAGGTCTGGAAATAGGTCTTCACATACTCTGCATCGCCATGAACACCGCCCATGATACTGGCATAGAGATACTGCAGGCACCAGCCAGCCACTACGGCATAGAAACCCAAGATAATCATAGAGGTGATGATACCCATCAAGCCCAAAGCACCCCAAGCCTTATGCTTACCCAGATTGGTATAAGCACGGGCTGCATTGGATGCAGAATGACGGCCGATGATGAATTCACTCATCATGCCAGGCAATCCGAGTAGGATGATACATACCAAATAGATGAGAATGAAGGCGGCGCCACCATTCTGACCTGCCATATAAGGGAAACGCCACACATTACCCAAACCGACTGCCGAGCCGGCTGTGGCAAGAATAACGCCCAACTTACTACCAAAATTTCCTCTTGTTTCCATTATCTAAATCTTTAATGTGTAGTGTTTGTTGTTTTCCGACGAAACGGGAGATGCTACACCTTATTATATATAGTTATATCCGATTACAAATACTTTATCCGAAGACACCAAACTGGTTCAGGAATACCAGGAAGATGAGGACAGGACAAACGAACTTAATCAGGAAAAGATAAATACCGAAGAGACGGCCCTTCAAGGTTCCCCAGTTGGTAAACTCATCCTGTACGATCTGCTTAGGTACATACCAACCCAGGAACAGGCAGGTAAGGAATCCTGCCAGAGGAAGGAATATCTGACCCGTAACGAAGTCGAACCAATCGAACAGCGCCTTTCCGAAGAACGAAAGTTTATCTGTTGCACCCAAAGAGAGCGAACAGAAGGCTCCGATGATGGCACAGGAAACCGTAACGATGGTAGCACCCTTCTTGCGGTCTATCTTCAACTCCTCGTAGAAGAAAGAGGTATTCACCTCATGAAGTGACATCAGCGAGGTCAAGGCTGCTACCGACAGCAACACGTAGAAGAGCAGCGAGATAATCCAACCCAGTACAGGTAACGATGCAAACGCCTGATTAAAGACATTCGGCAAAGTGATAAAGATGAGCGAAGGACCACTATCCGGTGATACCCCTACAGAGAAGGCTGCAGGGAATATCATCAGACCAGCCAGTACTGCTACCAGCAAATCGATGATGGAAATCTGCAAAGCACTCTTAAAGAGATTGGTCTGACGGCTGAAGTAAGAGGCATAGGTACAGATACAGCCCATACCGATACTCATAGAATAGAACGACTGACCCAAGGCATTCAGGAACACGTTTCTGTCTACCTTTCCGAAATCAGGCTTCAACAGGAACTCCACGCCCTTACCTGCATCCGGCAACAGACAAGCTGCTACCACAATGATCAAAAGCAGGATGAACAGGAGAGGCATCATCACCTTAGAAGCCCTCTCTATACCGCCGCGCACACCATGAATAATCACGAAATGACAAATCAGGAATATCGCTACCGTCCACATAACCGGACGCACAGGATCAGAAGAAAACTCCTTGAAGTAATTCGCCACAAAGGTTGGGTCACCATGCAGTTCGCCCATGATGCTGGCATAGACATACTGCAGACACCAGCCCGAAACCACCGCATAATAGCCCGTAATCAGGAAACCGGTAAGCACCTCAAGATAGCCTACCCACTTCCAAGCAGTACCATTAGAGAGTTTGGTATAGGCACGTGCGGTATTAGAGGCACCATGACGGCCAATGATAAACTCAGAAATCATACATGGAATGCCCAACAGGAGCACACTTCCGATGTATACCAGAATAAAGGCTGCGCCACCTTCCTGACCAGCCATATAAGGGAAGCGCCATACGTTACCCAAACCTACGGCGCCACCTGCTGTAGCAAGAATCAATCCAATCTTGCTACCAAAACTTCCTCTATTTGAATCAGTCATTTCTATCTTTCTATTACTAATTTCTTATTTTTTAATTTTTCTTCGTGCAAAATTATAAAATAATTCTGAAATATATGAATTATTTGAAAGCAAAAATACAATTTTAGTAATATTTATGCAATTTAATCCGTTTTAGGACGAAGAAATGACCTTTTCGATACATTTTCTAACGATATTCAGCCGGCAAGGTATCACGCCACTTCGAGAAAGGATTGCCCAAGAGATGCGAATTGTAGAACCGCTTGTCACCTGTTACCTCCATGCCGATGAAATCAGGTTTCTCATAGGCTTCGGTCTCGCTAGCCAACTCCACCTCTGCCATGACCAGACCTTCGTTATCGCCATAGAACTCATCTACCTCGAAGGTATGACTGCCACTTTTCACCAGATAGCGACGCTTATCGATGACGCCACCCTGACAAAGTTGCAGAAGATGCTGCGCCTCGTCCATCGTTATCTCCTTTTCAAACTCATAGCGGGTCATGCCGCCATTTACCGACTTGCCCTTAATGGTAAGGTAAGCCTTCTCATCCCGTGTGCGAACCCGCACCGTAGCCCCCTCGGCAGGAATATATCCCTGCTGGATATGACTAGAAGAAAAGGCGGCACTTTTGTAAGCGTCGCCCTTCTTAACGAGGAATTTTCTTTCTATCTCTAATCCACTCATAGTTTTATGCTAATGATGCTGCATAGATGGCAAAAAGAATACCGAGGACTATCAAGCCACCGAATATCCACTTGATTACTTTCTCGCCTTTTGCAGCCTGTTTCTTCTGATAAGCCTCATGTTTGGCTCTTCTTAAGTCTTTATTTCCACTCATAGTCGTATATTTTTTAGATTATTATTGTTGTTCGTCATCATTCGTAGGGAACTCCATCAGGTATGCCTTGATGAAATCATCTATCTTGCCGTCCATCACGCCATCTACATCAGAGGTCTGATAGTTGGTACGATGGTCTTTCACACGGCGGTCGTCGAAGACATAGCTTCTAATCTGGCTTCCCCACTCTATCTTCTTCTTGCCAGCCTCAATCTTCGCCTTGGCTTCGAGGCGCTTCTTCATAGCGCGGTCGTAGAGTTGACTCTTCAAGAGCAACAATGCCTTGGCACGGTTCTTCGGCTGGTCGCGGGTCTCGGTGTTCTCGATGAGGATTTCTTCCTCCTCGCCCGTATCAGGATCTGTGTACCAATAACGCAGACGGACACCCGACTCCACCTTATTTACATTCTGACCACCGGCACCACTCGAACGGAAAGTATCCCAGGAGAGCTTGGCAGGATCTACATACACCTCGATGGTATCATCCACCAGCGGAGTAACAAAGACACTGGCAAAACTGGTCATTCGCTTGCCCTGAGCATTGAAAGGAGATACACGCACCAGACGATGCACACCATTCTCGCTCTTCAGATAACCATAGGCGAACTCGCCGCCCTCAATGGTCATCGTCACGCTCTTGATACCAGCCTCATCGCCTTCCTGCATATCGGTGATGGTTACCTTGTAGCCATGAGCTTCAGCCCAGCGCATATACATACGCATCAGCATCTGAGCCCAATCCTGACTTTCCGTACCACCGGCACCGGAATTGATCTTGAGCACGCAGTCCATCGGATCTTCCTTCTGGCGAAGCATGTTCTTCAACTCCAGGTCTTCGATGGCTTTTATCGCCTTGGCATAATCGGCATCCACCTCTTCCTCGGTTACCATTTCGTCTTTATAGAAATCGAAGGCAAGCTGCAGTTCATCGGCATAAAGACGTACGGTCTTATAACCGTCGAGCCATTTCTGGATACCTTTCACCTTCTTCATCTGCTCCTGTGCATACTTCGGGTCTTCCCAGAAGTCTGGAGCCTGAGTGCGGAGCTGCTCCTCTTCGAATTCTACTTTCTTCTGGTCTATATTGAGATAGCGATGCAGAGCGTCAGCTCTGTCCATCACATCCTTCAATTGGTCAGCTGTAATCATTAACTATTAACTTTTAACTTTAAACTTTAGATTACTCCTCATACATCTTGTCAATCTCCGCCTTGTAGTTCTTGTTGATGATAGGGCGGCGAATCTTCAAGGTATTGGTCAACTCACCCGACTCCATAGAGAAGTGGTGAGCCAGGAGGGTAATGCGCTTGATCTGCTCATAATAAGCCAGATGCTGCTGGAGAATCTGAATACGGTCCATCAGCATCTTCTGCACCTTCTCGTTGGCACACAAATCTTCACGGCAGGTGAATGTGATATGATGCTCACGAGCCCAATCCTCCACGAGACGGAACTCTGGAACGACGAGGGCTGAAACGAACTTGCGCTGGTCGGCAATAACAGCCACCTGATCGATAAACTTATCTACCAGGAGCAACGATTCTACCTGCTGCGGAGCGATATACTTACCATTCGATGTCTTGAACAGGTCCTTGATACGCTCGGTGAGATAAAGCTCGCCATCCTTCATATAGCCGGCATCACCGGTATGGAAGAATCCATCCTTGTCGAATGCCTTCGCATTGGTGGTATCACGATGATAATATCCCGGAGTGATGGTAGGACCCTTGAGAAGCACCTCATTATCCTCACCTATCTTTACCTGAATGCAGGAGATTGGACGACCCACCGAACCCAGACTGCGTTTCTTGTCAGAATGATCGCAAGATACGGTGGCAAGGCTCTCGGTCAAACCATAACCCACCACCATATTGATACCGATGGCATGTACAAATTCCTCTACTTCCGGACTCACGTAAGCACCCGCTGTAGGGAAGATATTCGGTTTTTCCAAGCCCAACTGCTTGCGAACCATGCTCAGGACAGTCTTGTTGATAATTCTATATTCCAACTCCAGAGCCAAAGGAGGACGCTTGCAGTTGGCAATATACTCGATGTTACGTTTCTTACCTACCGCCAAGGCATGATAGAAGAGCTTCTTCTGGATAGGACCGGCATCATCCATCTTAGCCTTTACAGCGATATAAACCTTCTCCCAGAAACGTGGCACACTACACATACAGGTAGGATGCATCTCTCGCATACTCTCCTGAATTTCATGAGGATAAGTATTGATGATGAGTTCGGCACCTTCACTCAAGCAGAGATATGCCCATCCACGCTCAAAGATATGGGTGAATGGAAGGAAGTCGATGACACGGTCCTTGTCGGTAACAGGAATGCACTCGTCGTTTGCCTTCAAAGCAGCATAATACTGGCTATAGGTCAGCATCACGCCCTTGCTATCTCCAGTTGTTCCACTGGTATAGAGAATATTAGCCAAGTCATCCATACTTGCCTGCTTGTAGAGTTCCTCTACCTCCGTCTGACGAGGAAGATTCTCACCCAACTTCAGGAAGTCCTTGAAATAGAGGGCTGCAGGGTCATGTGTACTGATGCGCACGCTTGAATCGAAGATGATGATACGTTCCAGAGATGGACAGAGGGCAAAGATACGATGAGCCTTGTCATACTGCTCCTGTTCGCCTACAAAGAGGAAGCGAATCTGCGCATCATTAATCATATATTGAATCTGCTGCTCGCTGCTGTTGGCATAGAATGGCACAGCAGTAACTCTGATACCGTACGCACCGAAGTCGGTGTACAGATAATGCACACAGTTCTGCGAGAAGACAGCGATTTTGTCAAGAGGTTTAGCCCCAAGATTCAGGAGGGCATTGCTCACTTGTTTCACTCTTAAGGAAAAGAGGTTGAATGAAATCGATTGCCACTGGTCGCTGCCAAACTTTCTGAAAGTTAAAGCAGTTTTCTCTCCCCATTTCTTGGCGAGTTCATGTACCAGTACCGAAAGATGACTATTAATCTGCATAAGCTTATATTTATATTCTGATGCAAAGATAATAGAATTTGTTAAGAACACAAAATAAAAAGATATTTTTTCCACTTTATCTGCTCTTTTTTTCGTATCTTTGCCCTCGAAACAATAAAAAGGGAGATTATGATGACACAAGAAGAATATATAAGCGATGCCGTGGATTTGCTGAAAAAGCTCATCGCCACCCCATCTGTAAGCAGAAACGAGAAGGAGGCTGCCGACATCATGGAGCAGACCATCCGCAAATATGGTTTCGAACCTCATCGTGAGGCGAACAACATCTGGATTATCGACCCTCATTACGATGAGAGCCGACCTACCCTGCTGCTCAACGCTCACATCGATACCGTGAAGCCTGTGGCTTCATGGACACGCAACCCGTTTTCACCGGATGTTGAAGAGGGTGTACTTTACGGCTTGGGCAGCAACGATTGCGGCGGCGGACTCTGTTCGCTCCTCCAGATATTCAGAATGCTGACCGCAAAGCCTCAGCAGTATAATCTTATCTATCTGGCATCTGCAGAAGAAGAGGTGTCGGGAAAGGATGGCATTACCCGTGCCCTGCCTTTACTTCCGCATATCGACCTTGCCATCGTAGGTGAACCTACCGGCATGAACCCGGCTGTTGCCGAAAAGGGACTGATGGTGCTGGATGTGATTGCTCACGGAAAGAGTGGTCATGCTGCCCGCAACGAGGGAGTAAATGCTATCTACGAGGCAGTGGATGATATGCGATGGATTCGTGACTATAAGTTTGAGAAGGTGAGCGAGTTCCTGGGACCTACCAAGATGACGCTTACCGTAGTGAATGCCGGAACCCAGCACAATGTGATTCCGGATAAGTGTACGATGCTTGTGGATATCCGCACCAACGAGTTCTATGACAACGAGGAGGTTTACAAGTTTATCTGCCAGCACCTGAAGAGCGAGGTGAAGGCGCACAGTTTCCGTCTGAAGTCATCCCGCATCGACCCGGCGCATCCTCTTATCAGGAAATGTGTAGCCATGGGCATGAAGCCATTCGGCAGTCCTACCCTCAGCGACCAGGCTCTGATGCACTTCCCTTCGTTCAAACTGGGTCCGGGCGAGTCCTCCCGCTCCCATTCAGCCGATGAATTTATCAAAATTAGCGAGATTTCGGATGCTGTAGCTAAATACCGGAAACTCTTGGATGGAGCCAGCATCTGAAAGAGACATTCGTTCTGACATTTGAAAGCTTTTGCCCTTACAGGGCGACAGGTTTGCGCCCATAAACAGCAAGGGTCTATATGCCACGATGAACACAGGTGGCGTATAGACTTTCCATCTTCACCCACAAATCTGAAATAGTCTATATGACACGATGAACACAGGTGGCGTATAGACCCTTAATTATATGGAGATATTCGTAATCTACATCTCCGCTTTCAGCAGCTTTATCTCCTCTGCCGTCAGCCCCGTCATATCCATGATAGACGCTTCATCCATACCCTTTGCCAGCATCTTCCTGGCAATTTCAAGGCTTCGCTGGTTCATGCCTTCTTCTATGCCTTCAGCTCTACCTTTCTCCATGCCTTTTTCCATACCTTCTTCCATTCCTTTCTGGTATCTGTCATCCAGAAGGGTTCTTTCAACACTTACCGAATCCCAAAACTTGTCATAGGCTCTGAGTTCGGCATCAGTAAAACCGGAAACTTCAAGATCTTCTACGGCTTTTCCAATCTCCGGATCATTAAGCAGGTCGGCAGGAATATCCTTCGTATTGGAATTTATTTCTGTGAGGAAACGGAGCCACAAGACCATCATGCGCTTGTCGGCAATGGAATGAGGAGTGAACTTAGGGAGTTCAATGAAGGTGAAATGCAAGCCCTCGATGACCTTATTGCTGTCCTTATCGTGCACGATGCGGTAGTTGTGGATGAAATCTGGAGTATCATGCGCAAAGATATCATTTATCAGGTTGAGAGAATACACTGGTTGCAGTTCGCTGTATTTTCCGCCCTTTTTAGCCTGACTCACATAGAGTTTGGATGCATTGAACAGTACTCGCTGCTGGAATGCGTCGGACCATTCCATCTGCATTTCCACGCAGAACTTCCTGCCTCTGACATCGGTGCAGAGTACATCCACTATGGTGTTCTTGCCCCCTTCGAGCTGGGGCACAAGTTCTGTAGGCAGATACTTTATCTCGTGTATCTGCTCTTCTTCGCTGAGTGGCAGGAGGGCGTTCAGAAGGCTGATCAGTCTTTTAGGATGATTGCCGAATATCTTCTTGAACGTAAGGTCTGCCTTAGGATCTAAGTACTTCATAACCATCTGTTTTAAAATTCTATAGCGCAAAGTTACGGTTTTATTTTCATATCTGCAAGAGTTTTCTAGGAAAAGTTTCTGAAAAAGTTAGAGAGTGCAATCGGGTAGGAGGTAAATGCTAATCATAAAAGGCATTTGCCTCCTATTTTCACA
>ERZ791912.523-NODE-523-length-23457-cov-3.470943_pt1 | contig 23457 bp, 17 predicted proteins | sample MGYA00510141_ERZ791912 | MGnify/ENA primary metagenome ERZ791912 (study PRJEB30046, sample SAMN00792082) | human gut metagenome | study: EMG produced TPA metagenomics assembly of the A metagenome-wide association study of gut microbiota in type 2... | reverse complement strand
AACTGCCGCCTAAAACTCTCCGCTGATTTATGGATCAGTTAACCGGGAGTTCAGGAAAAACGGGCTGATTTTATTGAAAGATTGCTGACTTCAAAAATTAGGCATTCGTCTTCACGAAACCTGGAACCGACAGATAGCGCTCACCAGTATCAAAGTTAAGCGCTAAAACTCGCGAAGCTTTCGGCAAGGTCGGCAAAAGCCCTGCAACGGCAGCGAGTACCGCACCAGTGGAAATACCAACGAGCAAACCTTCCTGACGAGCTGCCGCCTGTGCATACGCAAAAGCAGCATCGTCTTCAATATCCAGGAACTGGTCAATCACGTTCTTGTCAAGATTGCCCGGCACAAAATTGGCGCCGATACCCTGAATGCGATGCGGACCAGCGTGCCCCTCCGTAAGAAGTGGGCTGCCCTTCGGTTCGACAGCATAGGTCTTCACGGTCGGCCAGGCGCGTTTCAAAACCCGTGAAATACCCGAAACATTGCCGCCGGTACCAAAAGCCGAAACGAAGACATCCAACCCTTCAGGGAAGTCAGCGACAATTTCCGGCCCCGTGCGCAATTCGTGCGCCTTGGGATTACTTGGGTTTTCAAATTGGCCTGCCACCCAAGCATCAGGCAGCTCCTTCTGCAATGCCAGCGCACGGTCGACGGCACCTTTCATACCCTGTGCAGCAGGTGTAAGAACAAGTTCCGCACCATAGGCCTGAGCAAGAAGACGACGCTCCACGCTCATCGATTCTGGCATGACGAGAATCATACGGAAGCCCAGCACAGCACTCACCATCGCAAGTCCCACGCCGGTGTTGCCTGATGTTGGTTCGATAATAGTGCCTCCTTTTTTGAGGTCACCGCGGGCAACCGCATCAAGCACCATTTGCAATGCAATACGATCCTTAACAGATCCACCCGGATTGGCGCGCTCCAGCTTCAACCAAACATCATGATCCGGGAAGAGACGCGACAGGCGCACCACCGGCGTATTGCCGATAAGTTCGAGCACGGAAGCGTACTTACTCATTAGATAATCCTCCATCACGTGCGGCTTTATGAAGTAAAGAAGCCGCATTCGTTGCTCCGACCAAGGACCATCATATAACGATTTAGTTAAGGTGTCAGGGTAAATACGGATAAATTAGGACAGAAACAAGGCAACTTCTTCTATAGTTTTACGCTTGGTTTAGTGCATCCGAACTTTGTTCACAAAGTTCGTGAGCGCATAAAAAAAGAATCTCATTAAGGATCTATCAGAGAATGGGTCGATCAAGTGAACTCGATGGGCTGACCACACTCCCCGAACTGCTCATGCAGAGCATCCAAAAGAACGGCGACCGTGAAGCCTTGCGCCAGTACGACCGTGCGACCGGAAAATGGGAAAGCTGGACCTATAAGGAACTGGGCGAGCACGTGCTGGCCTGGCGCCGAGCTTTTGCGGCGATGGGATTAAAACCTGGGGAACGCATCGCGATCCTGATGCCCAACGGACGTGACCATGTCTGCGCCGATCAGGCTGCGCTTGCCAATGGTCTCATTCCGGTACCGCTGCATGCAATTGATACGCCGGGAGCAAGTGCTTTTATTACCATCGATAGTCAAGCTGCGACTTTAGTCACTAACAAACTGACTCGCTGGCAGCAGATCCGCGCCACAGGCGTCCCGCTACCCGACCTTAAGAACATCATCATTACCGATCCGGGAGAAACCGAAGACAAGTCTGAAGGACGTTTTCACATCCGCAGTCTTGAGTCGATCCTTCTGGAAGGGGCTTCCTGGACAGAAGATCTCCCTGCCGGTCCGCTTGAAGATGACTTAGCCGGCATCATCTATACATCCGGCACTACCGGTCGCCCAAAGGGCGTGATGCTCACGCATCGCAACATTGTGAGCAATGTAAAGGCAACACTCGAATGTGTGTCCCCAAAAGTGGGGGACACCTTTCTTTCTTTCCTGCCGCTATCGCATACATTCGAACGCACGGCCGGATACTACCTCGCCTTGGCAACTGGCTGCATCATTGCCTACAACCGCTCTGTATTGCTGCTTGCCGAAGATTTGAAAACAATTAAGCCCACGGTAATCATTTCGGTCCCCCGTGTGTATGAACGTATTTACGCTCGCGTGCAGGATAAGCTTCGGAAGTCCCGTCCTATCGCCAAGAAGCTTTTTGACTGGGCTGTTGAAGTGGGTTGGCGCGATTTTTGCCGCAAGAACCATCTTCCAGTAGAAAAATCCGGTCGTTCGTGGCTCGACGGGATTGTTCGCGCAACGCTGCTTCACAAAATGGCCAATACACTTCTTTCGCAGTTTGGCGGACGCCTTCGTATTGCCATTTCGGGAGGCGCAGCGCTCAATCACAAAGTTGCCCGCACCTTCTGCGGCTTGGGACTGCCTATCATTCAAGGCTACGGCATGACCGAAGCCAGTCCTATCATTGCTGGCAACTGTGTTGAGTTCAATCAGCCCGACACTGTTGGCAAACCTTTCTGTAATGTCGAAATCCGCCTAGGCGAGGGCAATGAAATTCAGGTCCGCGCACCCTCCATCATGAAAGGTTATTGGCACCGCCCTGAAGACACTGCGGCTGCTTTTACTAAGGACGGTTGGCTTAAAACCGGTGACGTCGGCGAGTTCAATGCTGACGGGATGCTCAAGATTAAGGGACGCATCAAGGAAATCATCGTAACCAGCACAGGAGAAAAAATTCCTCCTGCTGATTTGGAAAGCGCTATCGAAACCGATCCGCTCTTCGCACAAGCCTACATCGTGGGAGAGAACAAACCTTACCTTGGCCTCCTTGCCGTCGTAGAGCCCAATGAATGGGCTAGCCTTGCCGCATCGCTTAATCTTGATCCCAATGCGCCTGAAAGCCTTGCTTCACCTGCAGTACGTACAACAGCACTTAAGCGTGCTAAGACTGCGGCAGCTGACTTCCCCAACTATGCGCTTCCGCGTGCCGTAATTCTTACGACGGAACCCTGGACGATCGAAAACGGTCTGATAACGCCGACTTTGAAGCTCAAACGCGGCCCGCTCTCAAAGCACTTTGCCGCCGAGATTAAAAAGCTGTACGCCGTTCACGGCTGACTAACCTTGTGACTAAAGTGAAATCAACGCCCGCAGAAAGATCTGCGGGCGTTGATTTATCTCCATCAGACTTACGCTTCTTCAGGAAACTCCGGATGCGCATTGTTTAGAATCCGGAACTTCAAAAACATCTTCGGGCCCGAAATCGGCCCCGCCAGACCTTCATGACGAACAGCACCTACGTTCCCAAGCCGCGCGAGCTGCTTCCGGACTGGATGGTCGGACTTACCGACCGAGTGATGAACTACTACACCAAGCGGTATCTGAACTGCGAACCGGTGATCTTAAAAAATCCGCCGTTACCGCAGGAAGGACACCAGTACATGCTTTACGCGCATGTGCCCTTCTGCCACACGCTCTGTACATACTGCACTTTCCATCGCTTCCTTTTCAAGGAATGGAAAGCGCGTGAATATTTCCAGAACCTGCGCAAGGAAATGGAATATGTAAAAGCACTGGGATATGACTTCACGGCGATGTATGTGGGCGGCGGTACGACCACAATTCTTGAGGACGAACTCGTCAAGACGCTCGAACTTGCCAAAAAGCTCTTTCCATCCATCAAAGAAATTTCATGCGAAACGGATCCGCAAGTCATCATGACGCCGCAGTTTCGCAACCTGCAAGGGCTCGTCGACCGTATGTCCATCGGCGTACAGAGTTTCAATGATGAAATTTTGAAGCTTTCTGACCGATATGAGAAATTTGGTTCCGGAGAGCAGATTTACGAACGCCTTCAATATGCGCAGGAACTCTTCCCCACCTGCAATGTTGACATGATGTTCGGCTTCCGCGGTCAATCGCTTGATGTCCTCCATGAAGACATGGAAAAGATTGTGAAACTCAATCCTCGTCAGGTAACGACCTATCCGCTGATGGTAACTTCGCAGACGCGTGCAAGTGCCAGAGCCAAGATTGCCGCTACGGGCCTTGAGCTCGCAGATCAATATCGCGTGATCATGGATTCGCTCGAGAATCATTATCGCCAACTCACCTCATGGACCTTTGGACGTACAAACGACGAAGGGTTCGATGAGTACGTTGTTGACCACGACGAATATCTAGGCGTTGGTTCCGGTGCTTTCAGCTTCCTCGGTGACAGTCTCTACGTCAATACCTTCAGTCTTCGCCGCTACGCCGAACGTATCGCTGCTGGCAATACTGGTGTCGAACGCCGCCGTACGTTCGACAAACATTCAATTCTGCAGTATCGACTCCTTCTCGGACTATTCTCTCACCGCCTTTCGCGCAAGTACTTCCGTGAAGTTCACGGTGTCAATCTCGACCGTGCGCTCATGAAGGAAATGATGGGATTGCGCCTTTCGGGCGCCATCAAGGATGACCCAAACGATCCTGACCGCATTATCGTCACGGATGCCGGCAAATTCCTCGGTCTCGTCATGATGAAAGCTTTCTATGCCGGCATGGATCACGTTCGTGCGGAACTTCGTGCCCCGCTCAAAGAAGAGGACATGTAAAAAAACTGTTCAAGTTTCCTAAAAATGGCAGCTCAATAAGAGCTGCCATTTTTATTGATAATCCCCAAGCATCCTCGACAGTCCTCATGACGCCGGCAAGCAATCAACTCTGCAGAATTAGATGGATATCCCTCTAAACAAGGCAAACCGAACGATAAAAGTCATCTTGTTCAGCCCTTTGAAGCTGCTCTTCTGATAATCCAGTTTTTGTACCAATTGAATGCAAGATGCTTCACTGATAATCCTGACGAAATTTCTCAGGAATATGAAGGGAATTGTTCACAATGCAGTTCCAGTTTGATTTGCATTAACTACCGCATAGAAACAATTCAAAACACTTCCAAAGAACTACCGATGTCTACCTACTTGGTATTAAACAGGGGCATTACGTTCGAGCTAGCTGCACGATAAAATGCGGGCGTTCGCAGGAGTCTCGGATTAACTTTCTACTAATTCGACTTGCTCCCGCTCAAAATTAAAAACATGTCCAGAAATTTCAACGACCCCAATCGTCGGGCGCTCACGCTGCACGACGGTTCGCTGAAACTTCGGACTGCAACAAGAAGAAGGAACTGCGCTGCGGACGCCCTCTACCTAGGGGTGCGCCCCTTTAGGTGTTTTTCCGACTTCGGAGAAAATGTCCATGTTCAAGGATACGATGACGATCCACACCTTCGGGCCGGGCGAAAACGCATACGGTCAGAACGGTGGCGCCTACGAAGGCAATCTGCGCAAGGGTGAGCTGCGCGGGATTATTCACATCAACAAAGATCACTGCGTTGGGTGCGACACCTGCCGCAAGTTCTGCCCGACAGATGCCATTAAGGGTGGTCTCGGCGCCAAACACGAGATCATTGACGATGCGTGCCTTTATTGCGGCCAGTGCCTTGTGGCCTGCCCGTTCAATGCCATTGAGCAGATGAGCTTCGTTGATGAGGTCGAACGCGTTCTTGACGCTAAGGACCGCATCGTGGTTGCCCAGCCGTCGCCAGCCGTGCGCGTATCGATCTGCGAAGAATTCGGTGGGGAACCCGGTGAACTCTCGACCGAGCAAATGGTCAACGCTCTGGAAGCCCTCGGCTGCGTCACGTACGACTGCAACAGCTCTGCGGACCAGACGATTATCGAAGAAGGCACCGAATTCGTGAAGAAGGTGCAATACTGGGTACTCGGCGAACGTGGGCCTGAAGTCGACGAGCAGGGTAAACACCCGTTCCCGCATTTCACATCTTGCTGCCCGGGCTGGGTGAAGTACGCCGAAACTTATGCGGCCGACATGCTCCCCCACCTTTCCACCGCGAAATCCCCTCTGCAGATGGGTGGCACGCTCGCGAAGACGTGGGCAGCCAAGCACATTCTCAAGTGCGATCCCCGCAAGGTCTACTTTGTTTCGATGACGCCCTGCACGGCCAAGATCTTCGAGGCTTCCCGTCCCGAAATGAATACCGCCTGGCGTTGGCTCATTGAGCACAAGGAAATCCCGGCTAACACGCCTTCCTTCCAAGATATTGACGCCTCTCTCACGGCGCGCGACCTTGCCGAACTTTTCCGTCGCAAGGGCATCAACCCGCTCCTTATGCCGAAGACCCGCAAGCGCGACAGCGAAACACATCCGCTTGAGGTCTATTCTGGCGCTGGCACGATCTTCGGCTGCTCCGGCGGCGTGATGGAAGCGGCGCTGCGCACCGCCTACTTTGCCCTCGCTGGCAAGGAACTCGATAACAAGGACATTGAGGTCGTTCGCGGCCACAACAACGCGATTATTGAAGCCACAATCCCCGTTCCCGTTAAGGAACTCGGCGGCAAGATTTTTGAAGTCCGCGTTTGTGTCGTTAACGGCTGCAACCAGGGTATCGCTGAAGTGCTCCACCGTGTTCGCGTCGATAAGAACCGCTACCACTTCATCGAAGTCATGAACTGTCCTGGCGGCTGCGTCAACGGCGGCGGCCAGCCGGTTCAGCCAGTTGGTACATCTTGGCTCAAGCCCACCACACCGCTTCCCCTGCGCGTCTAATTTTTAGAGGTTCTCAAAAAAATGTTCTCTCAAAACTATTCCTACGCGGAACGTCCTGCGGCCTTGATTCTCGGCCGTCGAGGCTTCCTGAAGGTGAGCGGCCTCTGCATCGGCGCCGCAGTCGTTTGCGGCTGGGCAATTGGCGACATGGTGTCGCGCCGCAGTTCAATCATCCTTGCTCGTCAAGCCGGTCTCTATCAAGATGACAAGCTTTGTCAGGCAATGGGACTTGCCTCTTCGCACAACAATCCGGTTGTGATGTCTGTCTATAAGACCATGAAGGCCAAGCCCGTGGATCATACGATGCACGAGCTCCTGCACACCCATTTCTACTCCCGTTCCATGCTAGCCATGACGGAGGCTGCTCATGTCTGATATTCCCGCCCTTGCTCCAGACCGTATTCTGCGTTTTCATGCGCCGGATAAGGTTTTTCACTCGCTCAACGCCATCACGTGGTTCGCACTGCTCTTTACGGGCATGTACGTTTACTTTTTGAATCCGTCGGATGAAGCTGCCGAAACGGCCATGCTTATTCACTTGATTCTCGGCGCAGTGTTCACGTTCAACCTGCTCGGCTTCATCGTGATTGCCCCGGACCGCTTTGCTCTGATCATGCGTGCCTGCTTGGAGTGGGATCGCAATACGATCTACTGGTTCCGCAACTTCGGTGGCTATCCCCGCCGTTTCTTCAAGATCCCGTTCGGTCCAGTTGAAGTTCCTCCGCAGGGCCGTTACAACGGTGGCCAGAAGGCTTCTTACCTGCTCTTCATGGGTATGATTGCCGCGCTGGCGGTGACGGGCTGGCTCCTTTGGATCGGTGCACCGGTCACGGGCAAGTTTGTATACTGGGCCACCTTCTATTTCCACGTCTGGGGTTCAATCATCATCTCAGTCCTCGTGGTTTGCGCTCATATCCCGCTCGCACTTCTCTCGCTCGAGCACTTCAAGGGCATCTGGCGTCTTGGCCCGGGCACCATCTCGGTTGAAGCAGCAGAACACCATGCTCCGATCTGGTTCGAACGAGATGTTGTTCGCACCGACATCGAGAAGTAATGTGAGCATGCCGCTGCATTTTTCCTCATTCACATGAGGCGCAGCAATGTGCTAAAGGCCGGATTTTCCATCCGGCCTTTTCTTTTTGCGCTATACCACCACCATCAAACAAAAGCCGCACACGTCTGAGATTCCTCAAACCTCAGAACTCAAGCAGCTCCTCTCATAAGTACCTCGGAATTCACCATGCTCGACACGCCCAAAGGTCTACGCATCCATATCGGTCTCTTCGGTCGACGCAATGCCGGTAAAAGTTCACTGGCCAATGCATTGACGCACCAACACATTTCCATTGTCTCTGATGTTCCCGGCACCACAACGGACCCGGTGGAAAAAGCCTGTGAACTCGCCCCCATCGGCCCCGTAGTCTTCATCGACACCGCTGGTATTGATGATGTCGGAGAACTTGGCCGCGCCCGCGTCGAACGCTCCAAGACCGTACTTGAATGGGTCGATCTTGCGCTCATCGTTGCATCGGCCCAAGGCCTCGAAAACAATGATCGAGAAATTGCTGCAGATGCCAAACATCTCGGCACCCCAGCAATCCTCGTTCTCAACAAAGCCGATCTTGCGGGAGGAGCCCCTTCCGCTGAAGTACTGTCTGACGCCGAGTCTCTAGGGCTGCCCATTGTCATCACGGATGCAAGAACTGAACGCGGCGTAGACGCCCTCCGAACAGCCATCATTAAGATCGTGCAGGATGATACGGAGCCTGACCGCCCAATCGCCAGCGATCTTGCCCATGCCGGAGATACCGTTGTTCTGGTTACCCCAATCGATAGCGGAGCTCCCAAAGGACGTTTGATTCTTCCTCAAGTGCAAGCAATCCGGGAACTCCTTGACGCTCATGCCAAAGTAGTGGTCGTGCAACAGGACCGCGTAGCTGAAGCCATCAATGAACTTAAGGTGAACCCTGCCTTCGTAATGACAGATTCGCAAGCGATTGATGATGTCGCAGCCCAAACGCCCGACAACATTCCGCTCACGACTTTCTCTCTGCAGATGGCCTACGCTAAAAGCGATCTGATTGAACTTGCTCGCGGAGCAGCAGCCCTTTCGCATCTCAAGGACGGCGACAAAGTTCTCATTTGTGAAACGTGCAGCCATCATCCGCAGAAAGATGACATCGGACGCCTGAAAATTCCTCGCTGGCTGCGAGAGAAAACCAAAGTCAATCTTACGATTGATGTGGCTGTCGGCAAAGATTTCCCTGATGATCTTCGTCCTTACAAAGTACTGATCCAATGCGGCGGCTGCGTTGTAACGCGCAGACACATGCTGATGCGTCTGCGCAGGGCAAAAGCTCAAGGAGTCCCGATGACAAACTATGGCATTGCCATCTGCTGTTTACGCGGGTATTTGGAAAGAGTTCTTTCCTGTCATCCTGAAGCACTATCCGCTTATCGCCAAGCACTTGCCAAGGAAGCCTAAGAAAAGAAAGCCCGACCGTTCTGTCAAAGTGAACTGCCGGGCTTTATTGTTATTAGCTCTCGGAAACGATCAGAAGACCTGATTCATTTCACGAGTAGTGTGAAACTGCACCTGTGGCCAATGCTTCATCGTGGTTTCAAGGTTGTAGATCGATGTTGCAAGGTAAACCTCATTCCCGTTGACATCGGTGGCAAGACGCGCATTCTGCTCCGCTTCGAACTCACGTTTAGTCTTGTCGTCAGGGAACGAGAGCCAGCGAGCAGTGGAAACATCAGTAGATTCGTAAAGTGCATCCACTTTGTATTCATCAGCCAGGCGCTGTGCAACAATCTCAAATTGCAGCTGACCGACCGCACCAAGAAGAATGTTTCCGAATTCGCCCGTGAAAACCTGAATTGCACCTTCTTCGCCTAGTTCTTGGAGTCCCTTCTGCAATTGCTTGGCCTTGAATGGATCTTTGGAACGAGCAGCACGGAAAAGTTCTGGCGCAAAATTGGGGATGCCGGTGAATTGCAGTTTTTCTCCTTGTGTCAAGGTATCGCCAATATGAAGTTGGCCATGGTTGTAGATACCGATGATGTCTCCAGCAACAGCATCCGTCATGATCACACGGTCCTGCGCCATGAAAGTAAGTGCATTCGGAATCTTCATTTCGCGGTCTTCGCGAACATGCAGCACTTTCATGCCAGGTTGGTAGCGTCCAGAACAAACACGGAAAAACGCAATACGGTCGCGGTGGCGAGGATCCATATTGGCTTGGATTTTGAAAACAAATCCAGAAAAATGATCCTCAAATGGGTCTACCATGCGAACGCCAGCATCACGCGGCTGCGGGCGAGGAGCCCAATCGACAAGCGCATTGAGCACATCTTCAACACCAAAATTGTTCACACCAGAACCGAAGAATACCGGGCTCTGTTCACCAGCAAGGAACTTCCTAAGGTCAAAGGGATCCGTCGCCCCCTGCACAAGTTCGATCGACTCGCGCACGTAGGGCATTTCCATCGGATAAAGCTCATCAAGCTCGGGATTGTCGAGCCCTTCAATCAATTCGCGATCTTCCGTGAGGCGATCTTCGCCAGCGGTGAATCGCACGAGATGATTCTTCAACAATGAAAATACGCCGCGAAAGGTTTTGCCCATGCCAATCGGCCACGTAATCGGTACGCACTGAAGTTTCAGCACGTTTTCGATTTCGCCGAGCAGATCGAGAGGATCTCTGACTTCACGATCGAATTTATTGATGAACGTGATGATCGGCGTCTTGCGCATACGACAGACTTCAAGCAGTTTGATCGTCTGAGCCTCAACGCCCTTGGCGGCATCAATCACCATGACTGCAGCATCGACTGCTGTAAGCACACGGTAAGTATCTTCCGAAAAATCCTCGTGACCCGGCGTATCAAGCAGATTGATGACGTGATCGCGGTAGTGAAATTGCATCACTGAACTCGTCACCGAAATACCGCGCTGTTTCTCAACTTCCATCCAGTCAGAGGTCGCATGCCGAGAGGCCTTGCGGCCTTTAACCGCTCCAGCCATCTGAATGGCACCGCCAAAAAGAAGGAGTTTTTCGGTAAGTGTCGTCTTACCAGCGTCAGGGTGGGAAATGATGGCGAAGGTGCGGCGTTCTTCCACGTCTCGCACTAACGCAGGATTAGGGCTTGTCATGCTTCTTCAGGACAATGGACTGACTGCTCTGGCAAGGCGATTGCATTGGCGCGGCAGCCGAAAGGTTCGCCATTTTAGCAGAGGCCCCATGAAAAACCTTAGGAATTGCCAGTGAACCAAGCTTCAATGGCTATCGACAACCATGCCAAAAAGTTTGTATCACAAACGATTCTCGAAACATTTGGATACGACGAGCTCTAAAATGGGGCCGTTTGACCTTTTCACCTACCTTTGCACCGTACTTTCGCTATGAGCTACTTTCCTACCTGGAAACTGAAGACCTCCGGCATCATCGCTCCTGATGAGCGCCTCCCTATCGGACAAACGCTTGCCCTGGGCGTTCAGCATGTTGTCGCCATGTTCGGCTCCACTGTGCTCGCCCCGCTATTGATGGGTTTTGACCCCAATCTCTGCATTCTGATGAGCGGCCTTGGCACGCTCATTTTCTTTCTGCTCGTGGGCGGTCATGTGCCGAGCTACCTTGGCAGCTCCTTCGCCTTCATCGGTGTTGTCATTTCAGCAACCGGCTACGTTGCCGGTTCGGGCATGAATCCCAACATCCCAACGGCCCTAGGCGGCATCGTCATATGCGGCTTAATCTATGCAATTGTTGGGCTCATCGTTATGAGCACAGGCGTACGTTGGATTGAGCGCCTGATGCCGCCAGTTGTTACCGGCGCAGTGGTGGCGGTAATCGGCCTGAATCTCGCACCCACCGCTGTTAAGGGCGTCGGTCCCACAGATTTTGACGCCTGGATTGCCATCCTTACAGTGCTCTGCGTGGGCGGCGTTGCTGTTTACACCCGAGGCCTCATTCAGAAGCTTCTGATTCTCGTAGGCCTTTCACTCGCCTACGTTATCTACGCCATTCTCACAAACGGTATGGGATTAGGAACTTCGCCAAGATATCCGAAGCTGCTTGGTTCGGAATGCCGCAATTTGAAACTCCCGTCTTCTCTCTTTCGGCCATCACGCTGATCGCCCCTGTGGTAATCATCCTTGTGGGCGAAAACCTCGGTCACATCAAGGCGGTTACCGCTATGACTGGCCGTAATCTCGATCCGTATATGGGCCGTGCATTCCTCGGCGACGGCCTTGCCACCATGTTTTCGGCCTCCTGCGGCGGTACGGGCGTTACGACTTACGGCGAAAATATCGGCGTAATGGCTGCCACCCGCGTGTACTCGACGCTGCTCTTTCCAGTGGCGGCATGTTTTGCAATCATCCTGGGCTTCTCACCCAAGTTCGGTGCAGTCATTCAGACAATTCCGCAGCCAATTCTTGGCGGTACATCAATCGTGGTCTTCGGGCTCATTGCTGTTGCGGGTGCTCGCGTATGGGTGGTGAACCATGTCGATTTCGGCGACAACCGCAATCTCATCGTTGCAGCCGTAACACTCATTTTGGGTGGCGGCGACTTCACTATTCACTTAGGGAACTTCACGCTCGGAGGCATCGGCACTGCTACCTTTGGCGCGATCATCCTCAACGCACTGATGGAATTCGGTGAACGTCGAGTTTCCGGCACGATTGAAGAGGAACCGCATGAAGCAAATTTAGACGCTCAGGCTGACAAACAATAATTCTTGTCGCCCTCCGTTCCATTGAAGGCCCAAACGGAACTGCTCGTTTGGGCCTTTCCTATTGCAGCGACATGCCTTCTTCACGGTCTCTCCCGTTTTTTTTGCAACTGCATGCGCCCTGCTAGGATTAACGAAGGCTAGTGCCATGCGTTGAGCTCTATCACCTCCCATCGCAACTCCTACAGAACGCGCATCACGAACAATGAAACGCTTGAGAAGGCCAGTAAATCCTCCAGCGATTTATGCATAAAAAATCCTGTCATTTGAGCTCTATGCTGCTGCGAATCGAAATGCGGACATGATCCCTTTGTCGCTCAGGTGCTTTGCCGAATGCACAATGTATTGATGCGTTTTCCCTAGCCCCACTGTCGCCGCAATTCATGCATTTTCGTCGGCGCATACATTCACCGAGCATACGACCTTGTTCCTCCCGCCTATAAAGAGAGCTGCACGATCCTTAGCCGCTTGACGGTAGTCTGAGTAACCACAATCTTAGTGATGCCGCAAAAAGGCTCGAAGTTATCCCTAAACTTCGAGCCTTTAATCTCCCGGATCCGTTTTATCGCTTAAGTGCAGCGAAAGCTGCTCCAAGGGCCGTCTGGGCAACTTTTCCGCCCTTATTCCGATCACTGTGATCGTTTCTGCCGGAGCCTCCCTTACGACTGACGGCAGAGGCACTTGTATAACCTCCCTTGCCATCTGAACGCATGGAGAGTGCAATGCGTTGACGCGCAGGGTCTACCTCAATCACGACAACGTGCACTACTTGCCCCACTCGCACTTCTTCCCGCGGATCCTTAACGAAGTGATCAGCTAGTGCCGACACATGCACCAAACCGTTGACGTGCACCCCAATATCAACAAAGGCGCCAAAAGCAGCTACGTTGGCAACAACACCCTCAAGCTTCATGCCTGGACGCAGATCATCAATCGTCTGCACATCATCCTTGAAGGATGCTGTCTTAAATTCCGCTCGAGGATCGCGGGCAGGCTTTTCGAGTTCGGCAAGAATGTCGCGAATCGTGAGAACACCGAACTTTTCATCAACGAAATCCGTAGGTTTAATGCGCTTTAAAACGGCTCCATTTCGCATTAAATCCTGCACACTCGTTAAGCCCAAAGCCTTGGTCATCTCCTTAACAAGTCCATAGGCCTCTGGATGCACTCCTGTTTCATCCAGTGGATTTGTTCCCTGCGGAATGCGCAAAAACCCAGCAGCCTGCTGAAAGCGTGCATCCCCAAGAAATGGCACTTTCTTCAATGCTTGTCGGTCGGGAAAAGCTCCTTCCTTTTCGCGATAAGCAACGATTTCTTGCGCCACACGACGAGTCAGCCCCGCAACATGCGACAAAAGCTGCGGACTTGCGGTATTGACGTCAACACCCACAAAGTTCACACAGTCCTCAACCACTGCTGCTAGACGACGGGCTAGCTTTAGGTGATCCACATCGTGCTGATATTGACCAACACCAATTGCTTTGGGATCGATTTTTACCAACTCAGCAAGAGGATCTTGCAGTCTGCGTGCGATAGACACCGCCCCGCGGTAACTTACATCAAGATTTGGCAGCTCTTCCGTGGCGAGTTCCGAAGCGGAATAAACCGAAGCGCCTGCTTCACTGACCATAACGCGCTGCGCCTCAATATCTGAATGCGTACGCAGAACATCTCCCACAATGGCGGAAGTTTCTCGACTTGCCGTCCCATTGCCAATAGCAATAAACGCAGGTTTGTATTTATGGCATAAGTCAATCAGCTGTGCCTCAGCCCGCTGCTTTTGGGCTGCCGATGTATGCATCATCAATACATCATGTGCGAGTACTCGACCTGTTGAGTCGATAACTGCAGTCTTTACCCCAGTCCGAAAGCCTGGATCCAGACCAAGCACCGCATAATGCCCGGCAGGAGCAGCCAATAACAAATCACGTAAGTTTTCTCCGAAGACTCCTATAGCCGTTTCTTCCGCTCGCTCACGAATCTCTTCAAGGAGATCTGTTTCAATGGAGAGACGCAATTTCACGCGCCATGCCCAACGACAGACGGAAAGAAGCCAGTCATCGGCCAACCGCCCTGTTCGCTCAATCCCATAATGCTTCGCGATAAGCGACTCTGCCGGATGCGGGCTCTGCAGCTCTTCATCGGGAGTGAGTTCGACAGAGACAGCCAAAACACCCTCACGGCGACCGCGAAGCACAGCAAGCACGCGATGGGAAGGAATTTTTGAAAGTGCCTCTCGAAATTCGAAATAATCTTTGAATTTCGCACTCTGGGCATCGGCATCAGCAGGCTGATCGCCCCCCAGTTCCACCCACTTGGAGACCAACTCGCCGCGAGTGGACATGAACTCACGCAGTGTCTCGCGTAAGCCAGGATCCAAACTGATGCGCTCGGCCAAAATATCGCGGGCTCCCGTGAGTGCCGACGCTGCGTCAGCTACGCCTTTTTCAGCATTAATGAAGTTTTCTGCCGCCGCCATAGGATCAACCGTACGGTCTGCCAAAATAAGATCCGCGAGCGGCTCGAGCCCTGCTTCTTTGGCAATCATTGCACGCGTACGACGTTTGCTCTTATAGGGAGCATAGAGATCTTCAAGTGTCTGCTTAGCGTCGGCAGCTAAAATTTGTTCACGAAGCTCATCGCTGAGCTTTCCCTGTGCCTCTATTGCGGCGAGGATGACTCCGCGGCGGTCGTCGAGCTCCCTTAAATAAATAAGACGCTCTTCAAGGATGCGAAGCTGCGCGTCCGAAAGATTACCGGTCACGTCCTTGCGATAACGGGCGATAAATGGAACGGTTGCGCCGCCATCAAGAAGTGCGACGGCCGCCTCCACCTGATTTGGGCGAGCCGAGATTTCCTGAGCAATACGCGTAGTGATGCGAGAGGAGAATTCTGTCATGAAGATCCTGCAGAAAATTTGGGCGCTCTCCCAGAACCTCATCGGTTCAGGACGGAGCGCCCGCAATAATAGCTGTTAGCAATAATCAGTTCTTAAGCGCCATTTTGCGCTCAACAATATCGGTAAGCATCTGCGCCACAATGCTCTGGTCTTTGCTCTCATAAGCAAGACGACGCAGATAGTCGACCTGTTGTTCACGGGAGTTCATCTCTATTGCTGTCGGCACTTCTGGGCGATCTTCGAAATAAATGAAGCGGATGAAGAGTTGCCCAGGCTCTGGTTCTTCGATCTGCATGGAAAAGTCAGATGCCGGCCGTTCCCCGGAACCAGCCGCATGGGAGCGGTAGCTCCCATCTGCTCCAATCTGTACTGTCTCATGAAAGACCAAGTGTCCAAAGTAGATGTTGCGTTCAAATGCGATGCTTCCTGGTTCGCTGCCGCGCCGCTCTGGGGAAACAACCTCCGACTTCGTGACTTCTTCCAAAAAATGCTCCGGCCGATGCGCGAAATCCGCAAGCTCGCCTGAAAGTTCTTCCCGAGTAACCTCACAAGGAAGTCCGGGAACAGTAACGCGAATGATGTGTTCGTGGAATTTCATGGAAACCTCAAATACGGACAACGTGGCGCGCCTTTGCACCTTTCAGCCGTAACTCAAGCCACTGACTGTACCGAGAAATAATGAAACTCGAAATAAAATAGACAAGCGCAATGAATACGTACCCTTCAATAAAATAGGCACGCCAAACAGCATCGCCCAGTGCGAGTTTCAAACTACCCGTCAAGTCATACATAGAGACGACGGTAACTAGGGACGTGTCCATGAAGCAGGAAAGTAGGCTGTTGACAAACGCGGGAATAATGGCTACCAAAGCCTGCGGCAGGATCACGTACTGGTAGCACTGCCTTTCGGTAAACCCCAGAGATCGGGCTGCCGCATACTGTCCCTGGGAAATGGTTTGCAAACCGCCCCGCACAGTTTCTGCCATATATGCCGCCTGGAAGAGTGCAATGCCAATAGCAACGCGCCAGAAGGCATCACACTGCAACCATTCAGGCAAAAGCAGCGGAAAGACAAAAGTGGCCACAAAGAGCACCGTGATAAGCGGCACACCACGAACCAATTCGATGTAACCTGTTGATAGTGCTGAAACAATCGGCATGCGGCTACGGCGACCGATCGCTAACAGAATACCAAGCGGCGACGAGGCAGCCATACCAAAAAGCGTAATGATGACGGTGAGAGGCAAACCGCCCCACATATCGGTACCAATAGGCTCTAAATTGAAAACGCCGCCCAACATCAAAATAAAAAAGGCAAAAAAAGCGGCCACCCACCCCCACAGCAACATGCGGACACCCTGACGCGTCCAACAGGCAGGGATTGCGGAAACTACAAGCATTCCGACGATGATCAAAGTTGCCAGCCCCGGACGCCACTGCAGTTCATAGGGGAATCGGCCAAAAATAATGAGACGCCACTTTTCGGCTACAAAACCCCAACAGGCCCCTGAAGCCTCACGGCAAGCCGCAGGGTTGGGATCCCAAACGGCATTCGCGATGCCCCAATCGAAAACATAGCCCACAACGGCCAAAATAATGAGACCGAGTACAACGGAAAGCACGCTCGCAGCGGGCGAGTAGAAGCAGTTTTCACGCAACTTCATAACCCAGCTGCCAGGATTGCCGACTGTTTGAATCTGCGGCATGACGGCCTCCTTACTGCGGGGCGCGCATGATACGCGCATTAAAGTGGTTCATGATGAACGCGATGATGATATTCACCGTGAGATAAACACCCATGATGATGCAAATGACTTCCAATGCCTGCCCCGTCACATTCATCACTGTCGTGCCAACATTGACGAGATCCGGGTACCCCACCATGACAGCAAGGGATGAATTTTTGGTAAGCGTCATGAACTGACTGGCGAGCGGCGGCATGATTAAACGCATCGCCTGCGGGAAGATCACGTAACTCACTGCTTCCCCGGACTTCAACCCCAAAGCCGCCGCTGCAGCCCATTGCCCAGGTCTTACCGACTCAACCCCCGCACGAACGATTTCCGCAATCGACGCAGAAGTAAAAAGCGTCAGTCCCAGCCAAAGAGTGAGAAATTCCGGTGTCATCGCCGCTCCGCCACGCATTGAGAATCGTGTCGCAGTCGGATGATCCCAACCACCTATGACACCGCAAAGGATCCAAACGAGAGCACTTAAAATAACGAAAATCAAAAAACCACCCATATTGGCAATGAGATTCGTTTGAACCCTCTGAAGTCTTTTTGCGGCTAGCCATCCACCAAAGACGCCGACAACCAAAGCGCCAAGAAGCGCTTTCATTCCCCATAAAGGTACGGCACAAAGCAATCCTGTCTTAGAGAGATAAATCCAATTGCCCAAATGCCAAGCCTGACGAACGCCTGGCAGGAGCTCAGTTACCACCAAATAAAGTGCAAGAAGCAGGACCAACAGCGGCACATTGCGGTAGGCCTCAACATGTGCAGCACCGAGAAAACGCACGACACCGTTTCTCGACAAGCGCATCAGTCCAACGATGACACCAAGAACTGTTGCCGAAACAATCGTACAGGCTGAAATCCGTAGTGTATTGAGAAGTCCTGTCAAAAAAGCTTTCCAAAGCGGATCGCTACTCGAGTAGGCAATCAGCTGTTCGCCGATCTCGAATCCCGCTCGATGATTTAAGAAAGCAAAGCCACTGTGTATATTCTTTGCCGCGAGATTGTCTGCAACATTAGTTGCCAATACGGCAATGAAAGCCACCAAAATGAGGATCAACACGGCTTGAAGTGTGTATTCCCGACGACGACGTGCCTTTTCTCGTGCAATCCAGGCTTCATCGCCTGGAACGATGCTGAAGCTGTCTCTAGCAAACATGTTGGTGGCTCAAATTATTAGAAAATCAACATATTGAGAGGCTCCAGGTCTCGACTAAGTCCTGGAGCCTCTGATGGGAGCTGCTCAAATCGCTCCCTGCTGCCGCAAGGCGGCAAGCATCAGCGGATCGGCATGGCGTACATCAGGCCGCCATCGGTCCAGAGCTTATTCATCCCGCGAGGAAGATTAAGCGGTGAGGTCGGACCAAAGTACTTAGTCCATGATTCACCGTAGTTGCCGACCTGCTTAATGATACGGTAAGACCAATCCTTGTCGAGACCCAGCATACGCCCCATATCCTCACCTGTTCCCACAAGGCGCATCACGTTGGGATCCTTAGAAGTCTTGCGCATGTCATCAACATTTGCCTGCGTTACACCAAGTTCTTCAGCATTAAGGAACGCCATAAAGGACCAGCGAACGATTTCAAAAAACTCCCAATCTCCGCGTCGAACAGCCGGTCCAAGAGGTTCCTTGGTGATCGTTTCCGGCAGAATGTCAAATTTGGAGGGATCCTGAGCCACCGTACGAACGCCGGCCAAGTCGGACATGTCGGACGTATAAGCGTCACAACGACCGGAAAGGAATGCCCCCTGCGTAGCCTCTGTTGTATCGAAGACGACTGTCTTGTACTGCATGCCATGCGAACGGAAGTAGTCCGCCGTAGTCTTTTCGGTCGTTGTGCCCGTTTGGACACATACCGTCGCACCATCAAGCTCCTTCAGACTTTTCACGCCGAGACTCTTTGGAACCATGAAGGCCTGGCCATCATAGTAAGAAACGGCCACAAATACGTTGCCGTGGCTTGCGTCACGAGTCATCGTCCAGGTCGTATTGCGCGCAAGCATATCAATCTGGCCTGAAGCCAGTGCGGTCATGTGCTGCGTAGAGCTCAAAGGAACGTACTTCACCTTGTCTGCATTGCCAAGCACCGCTGCAGCCACGGATCGGCAAAGATTGACGTCGAGACCTTCCCAATGTCCCTTACTGTCGGCACTGGAAAAACCCGGAGCAGACGTATTCACGCCACAAACAAGCTGATCATTGGCACGAATCTTATCGAGCACGGCACCGGCGAAAGCGGGTGAGGCAGCCGTTGCGGCTGCGGCAACAACCGCCGCTGAAAGGAGAGTGGTCTTCATAGTTGGTTTCCTTGTAGTGAAGAGATCGTCGCGGCAGAACGTCCTTGAAGAGATCGCCGGCTGGCGGAGGGAATTATCAACGTCTGGGCTTCCGAGTGTAGCTGACGAACGAAGTAAACCTCGTCTTCATTATCCATCAACACCCAATATCCGAAAAAATAATGCGAAAAAACAAACGGTTAGTAATTGAAATATGCTACACTTCATGATCTGCATCTAATTTGCAGTCGAGCCGGCGTAAAAATTGCGGACTATCGGAAAGTCCCTCGACCGCCGTCCGCTATTCCTTTTTCCGCCCGTTCTGCCTATCGGATTCCTCATGATCTCCTCCCTGCCGCAAGTCGTCGGCCTGTTTTGCCTCGTTCTTCTGAGTGCGTTTTTCTCTTCGGCTGAAATTTCTCTTTCAGCCGCTTCGAAAACTCGCTTGATGGCGCTTTCTGAAGACGGCGATCGTCGAGCCGCCATGGTATTGGAGATGCGCGAACACCCCGGGCAATTCTTCTCTGCTCTGCAGATTGGACTAAACGCTACCGCGCTCTTGGGCGGCATTGTAGGTGATGCAGCCTTTTCGCCTTTCTTTCAATGGCTGCTTGCGGAAATTCTGCCGGGGCAAGATTGGGGACGCATCAGTTTTGTTATTTCGTTCCTTATCGCAACGACACTCTTTGTAATCTTTGCGGATCTCCTCCCAAAACGACTGGCTATTGCACGTCCGGAAGCCGTAGCAATGTTCGTTGTGCGCCCAATGCACTGCATCATTACGCTCTTCAAACCGTGCGTTTTCATTCTTGAGCGCCTTTCTGATGCCTGCATTCGCTCTCTCGGTGTACCTACAAAGCGCCAGGAAGCGATTACCTCCGAAGACATTCTTGCGAGCATCGGCGCAGGTACAGCTGCCGGCGTTATTGCTCCGCAGGAAGAAGCCGTTATTCAGAATGTCTTCGAAATGGAAAGCCGTCTCGTACCGTCAGCTATGACTGCACGTGAAAGTATTGTTTACTTCACGCTCGATGAAACCGAAGCGAGTATCAGAGCAAAGATTGGTACGGTCCCCTACAACCGCTTCCTCGTCTGCGACAAAGACCTTGATCACGTCATCGGCTTTGTGGATTCCAAACATCTACTCCGTTGCGTCTTGGAGGAAAAGCCCATTACCTTCAAAGATCCAGAGCTCGTGCAAAGCGTGCAGTTCATTCCGGACTCACTTACGCTCTCAGAAGTGCTTAACACCTTCCAACGCACGCACTCAGACTTTGCGGTCATTCTTAACGAATACGCGCTCGTGGTCGGCATTATCACCATCAATGACGTCATGTCCACAGTAATGGGGGACCTCGTAACCATTGACGAAGATATGCAGATTATTCAGCGCGATGACAATACCTGGCTCGTTGACGGTGCGACCCCAGTTGACGATCTAGAACACGCACTTGAAATTGATGAACTGCCGGAAGATTCCGCTTATGAAACTGTAGCTGGCTTCATGATGTATATGCTTCGGAAAATTCCTAAACGCACCGATAAGGTTGTCTACGCTGACTACACCTTTGAGGTCATGGACGTCGATAACAATAAGATTGACCAGGTTCTGATCACTAGAAATATCAAAAAACCTGACGACCCAGTAAAGCCTGTGCCTCCTGAAGCCTAAAGCACTGCTGTTACCACCGATCAGAACAACAATGCCGCACAAGTCTTATGAAGTCTTGTGCGGCATTTTTCATTCCATCAAGCCAATCGGTTACTCTCCTGATGACGTACGGCGTGTGCGTTTACCTGTGGCAGCCTTTGCTGCCGCTGTCTTCCGAACAGTTTTCTTAGCAGAGCCGTCTTCCTCGTGGTCTGACGCCGCTTTCTCTGCAGGTTTTTCGCGTTTTTCAAACTCGAACACCACGGATTTCTTCTTCGAATCCCATACAAGATAGGATTTAAACGCACGGTTCGTACGCTTCGAAATAAAGCCGTCAAGAAGCGGCGTTCGTCCTTCGGCCAGAAGCGTAGCGACTTCGTCGTGCGTCAACGTTCGCTGCAAAATGGTCTTTCCCACGCGGAAAGTGCAGGTCCGCGGATCATTCACTGCATGCTCGCAGACATATTGATCATTGAGATCGAGTACGCGGCCATGACACAAGGGGCAATTTCCTACCGCTGGAGCGGAAGCAATCTCTTCTGCATCAACCTCTGGGCGTTCTTCGAATGCAAAACGCATACCCCACTGTCCGGTTTCTTTGTCACGCTCCAAAAGAAGTTCCCCCTCAAAAGGGAAACCACGACGACTCATAAAGCCTGAAAGAGGTCCTACTCGGTGATTTGCTAAAAGCTCTTCAACCTCATGAATCTCAAAGGTGCGCCCTGACGGATGTTTTGAAAGCGAGAAGTAACAGCCAGGAGTCGTACAGGCGTAGCGACGATAGTTTTCAACAATTTCACCTCCGCAAGCAGGACACCGATTGTGGAAATGAATCGGGTTGACGATAGGAACACTATCGCCTTCATACTGCTTGGCCGACGCAACCATACGTTCGGTCATCTCGCGAATCTCGTGCATGAATTCGTCACGCGAAACTTGATTCTTTTCTATGAGAGAAAGCTTGTATTCCCATTCCGCCGTTAGTCTGGGTTGAGTCAGCGCATCGATCTTCAGCCCCCGTACAAGCTGCATCAATTGGAACGCTTTTGCATTCGGAATGAGGTCGCGTCCATCACGGCGCAGATACTTTTGCTCGATCAACCCTTCGATGATCTGCGCACGAGTAGCCGGTGTTCCGAGGCCCTTTTCGGCCATAGCATCGCGCAATTCGTCAGCGTCTAGTTTCTTTCCTGCCGATTCCATCGCCGAAAGCAGCGTTGCATCCGTAAAGCGTGCTGGCGGACGAGTTTGATCAGCCTCAGCGGCTATATTTTTTGTCTGAACGGCTTCACCGTTTGTAATGGGGCAGAGGTCGGACTGCGTACGACCGGCGCGGCCAACAACGGCCATCCAACCAGGTTCAACAAGAACCTTGCCTTCCGTCACAAATTTTTCACCTTCAACGATCGTTTCGCGGGTCGTGACATCGAAAACCGCGGAAGGAAAGAATGCCGCCATGGTACGGCGCACTACTAGGTCATATATTTTCTGTTCTGTTTCTTCAAGATCTTTAGGAAGTTCACCAGTTGGCACGATGGCAAAGTGGTCGCTGATTTTCTTATTATCAAAGATCCGACGATTATCTCCCTTGACCCAACCACTCATCAGAATCTGCCCGGCAAAGGCGTTATAAGCTTCCAACTTCTGGAGATGCGAAAGAGTCTCCTTCATCGTTTCAGGATAGTCTTCCGGTAGCGCACGAGAGTCGGTACGCGGATATGTAAGTACCTTGTGGCGCTCATAGAGACGCTGCAAAATCGCCAGCGTCATCTTGGCGGGGAAGCCAAAGCGACCATTGGCTTCGCGCTGCAGACTGGTCAAATCAAAAAGCGCAGGAGGAGCAGAGGTCGCCCGGCGCTTGTGATCTGTGACAATACCAAGCTTGCCCTGACATTTAGCGACAATGGCTTGCGCTTCGGCAGCAGTCCAAAGACGTTCTGGTTTGAGCTCCGCAGATTGACCCTTCGTTTTTTTGAAGTCGGCATCAACCCAAACGGAGTCATAGTCCCCCGCTTGTGCGCCAAAAGTTGCATGCACTTCCCAGTAGTTCTGCGGTTTGAAGTGCGTTATCTCTTCCTCTCGAGCAACAACGATAGCAAGAGTCGGCGTCTGCACGCGGCCAACGGTAGTAAGGAAGAAGCCGCCGTCTTTGGAATTGAACGCTGTAAGTGCACGTGTGCCATTGATGCCGACGAGCCAATCAGCCTCAGATCGACTGCGGGCCGCCGCTTCAAGTGGCTTCATTTCAGCATCTGATCTCAGCGCTGTAAAAGCTTTTTGAATAGAGGCTTTCGTCATCGACTGCAACCACAATCGACGAATAGGTTTCTTCGTTCCGGTTGCCTGAATGATGTACCGGAAAATCAACTCACCTTCACGCCCCGCATCACATGCATTGATGATGTCGGTAACGCTGCGGCTGCGAATCTTTTTCTCCAACCCCTCAAACTTCTTTATGGATTTCTTGATGGGTTGCAAATCAAAGTGGGGCGGTAGTACAGGTAGATTTGCGAACGACCATCGGCCGCGCTTTACGTCGTACTCTTCCGGAGCCTTAATTTCGAGCAGGTGTCCGACAG
>ERZ791912.517-NODE-517-length-23723-cov-10.854614_pt1 | contig 23723 bp, 22 predicted proteins | sample MGYA00510141_ERZ791912 | MGnify/ENA primary metagenome ERZ791912 (study PRJEB30046, sample SAMN00792082) | human gut metagenome | study: EMG produced TPA metagenomics assembly of the A metagenome-wide association study of gut microbiota in type 2... | reverse complement strand
GTCTCTATGTCTATCTTTTTGAATTGAATTTGCGCAACTTATTATACGTCATCTATTAAAAGTAAATACGTTGCGTAATATTCTTAATGTTTTAACGCTAATATATATTTCTCTTTTTTTATTTCTTACCAAATCTTCTACGTAGAAAGACATCAAAATAATAGAAAAATTAAATATGAAAAATATATAAGTTAACAAAAAATCGTTTTCAGAGACAAATGAACAATACAAAAATAAAGCCATCATAGATGCAAACAAGAAATTACTAACAATATAAATTACATATTTCCATACTGAAGTAAAATCTTCTCTTTTATACTTTCTGCTTTCTGCAATAGTAGAAAGTATTGTTATTATAAAGAATAAAGATATTATTATAAAATCCATCTCACGAAACCCATCTTTTTATCACTGAATATATTTTGTCTTTATCAGTTTCAATGACACGCTTCTATATTCTCTACTACCTCAAATGCAGGCTCTTAAATTACTTTCATGCTATTTTTCATTGATTAAAGCAAAATAGTTTCACCAGCACTTACTAATTAACAAATTAATATTAGAGCAAGCTATTATTAATTTTTCAAGCAACCTATACAAAATTGCTGTTTTTTCAATTAAAATGCATCAATAACATACACCTGAAGCTAATTCATTTTTTAGCTAATATACAAAACTCTCCTTTATTCTCTTACCCAACATTTTACACTGCTTGGACTAAATTTAGCAAGCACAATGTGGTTTGACGTTTATTAGTAAAATACATACCAAATATAATATCCAGTTACTATATGTATCAACCAAACCAACAACATTGATGCCAATATAAAAGCAATAGAACACCAATAGCTCTTATTTACATTATCAACTAAGCCATATGTATATATACCATTATACATGGACATAAAAATATTAGTAAGCGCAAATGCTAATACCTTTATAGGAAAGTAGTGCTGCCATAATGGCGCTAATCTATTAGAAGAATAATATGAGCCTAATATATATATATACAAAGCACATATACCGCAATATGAATCTTGTATGTTTTTATCTTATTGATTATTCTCTTCATAACAGTAATCCTTATTCAAACAATTCATTGATGCCGTTCACAACAATTTTTCGACCATCAATCTCTTCTAGATATTCATCTATCCATGTAAATTTATAGCCATATTTCGGAGCATAAAGCACGAAACGTTTAATTTTAAAACTGTTCTCTTCCTCAGGTAAAACAAAAGCCTCCAAACGACTGCTTTGCTGCTGCGATTTAGTCATAAACTGACTAACGCGATGCTGCAAATCCTGTTCAGCGCGTTTGGAAGCTTGCTCCTGCTCTTTCGGTGTGCAAATGCATTATACAATCTACCGAGTATGCTTATTTTATTTTTTTGAATAATTTTTTGGTATTTGCCGTAGCAATTGCCGCCAGCTCCTCAAACTCCATTCCCAGCACCTGCGCCGCATTACGCGCCGTATATTCCGTATATCCGGGATTATTGCGCTTGCCGCGGAACGGTACCGGTGTAAGATAAGGGCTGTCGGTTTCAAACAGCAGCAGCTCTTTAGGAATATACTGCATAACCTCACGCACCTTCTGCGCATTCTTATAGGTAGACGTACCACCGAAGCCAAAGTAATAGCCACGCTTAGCCAGCTCCTTCGCCATCTCCAGCGAGCCGCTGAAGCAGTGGAACACTGCCTGTACGCCATGCACTTCCTTCTGGAACAGCTCCAGCATGTCACCGTGCGCATCCCTGTCATGAATAATCACCGGCAAATCAAACTGCTTAGCCAGATCAATTTGCTCTAAGAAAATACGCTTCTGTACCTCCTTAGGCTCGTTTTCCTTCCAGTAATAATCCAGACCGATTTCACCTATTGCCACTACCTTCGGGTGCTGCGCCCACTCTGCCAGCTGCTGCAGATAATCGGCTGGAATACCCTTTAAATTTTCCGGATGCCAGCCAACCGCCGCATAAATAAACGGATACTTTTCCGCCAGCTCCACCGCAACAGCACTGCTGGCAGCATCACAGCCTGGATTGACGATACCGTCCATATCCTGCTCCAGCTGGGCAATCAGCTGCTCTCTGTCTTCGTTAAACGCTTCGTCATCTAAATGGGCATGCGAATCCCACAAACCTGTTCTGCTCATAATCTACCTCACATTCACAAAAAAGTTCAGATACAGCTGCAAAAAAAGCAGCATGCTGAACAAAATATAACGGAAAACCGCCGCCTTACGCGAATAATATTCGCAGCCCGGCAGATAAAATTCCTTGGGATTTTGCGGATTATAAATAATTTTACGCGGCAGCTTCAGTGTAAAGCCACGCTCCAGCACGTCGCCACTCTTTTCCTTCGTTCCCTTGGCTTCGTTCAAGGCCTCGCTGTATTCCTTATCACCGACTTTATAGGTAAAAACAGGACACAGCTGCTTGCCACGGCTCCAGCTGCTCTTGTAGCCGGTAATCACCGCGCGCACCTCTTCAGTACACAGACTGCTCAGCTTAGGGAAATAATTCTTCGTAAAGATGCAGACAATGCCATATAAATAAATCAGCAGCGCCAGCTTCAGCGTCCAGGCCATGCCCTTAAACATGTAAAAATCGTAACCGGGATAATGCTCTCCCAGCCATGCATGCGGCAGGATGTAAGGCACCATGCTGCTCAGCAGCACTAAAATCATACTGATGCCTATAAAAATATACGGTCGCCAGAACAAGCGCGAAAAAAGCTTTTCGGACACTGATAAGTCCCCCTTCCAAAACAAACGACAATATGTTAATAGACGAAGAGCAGGCACTCCTCATCCGCTAAAACGTATCAGAGTGACTGCTCTAAATCTCAGAGTGCATCAAGCACTTTTTTATTTTACACGACTGCCGGAAGCAAGATTTTGCGGGTCAACGAGAGCCAGATTGCCCTGTCCGTCGGAAGCACACAGCAGCATGCCGAAGGATTCGATACCCATCAGCTTAGCCGGTGCCAGGTTTGCTACAACAACAACGTTTTTGCCTACCATCTGTTCAGGCTCATAGTATTGGGAAATACCGCTGACGATAGTACGTACCTCATCACCGATTTCTACCTGCAGCTTGAGCAGCTTTTTGGATTTCTTAACCTTTTCTGCTTCCAGAACCTTGCCTACGCGCAGGTCAATCTTCTCGAAGTCAGGGAAAGCGATTTCCGGTTTAATCGGCTCCATAGCAGGCTTTGCTTCTTCTGCCGGAGCAGGTGCGGGAGCTGCAGCCTTATGCTCATAGCGTTTGCCGCCGATGATAGTTGCACCGTCTTTGGTAACCTCGATACGCGGATACAGAGGCTCGCCCTTGCAAACCTTAGTGCCGTTTGCCAGACCGCCCCACTCAGCATCAGCCAGCAGGAACTGCTCAGGCACAGTCAGGCCAAGCTGGGTGTAAATTTTCGGGCTAGTGGTCGGGATATACGGGCTGATTAAAATAGCTACGATACGCAGGGTTTCAGCCAGGTTATACATAACAGTCTTCAGACGATCAGCCTTAGCCTCGTCCTTAGCCAGAATCCACGGAGCGGTTTCGTCGATATATTTGTTGGCGCGGCTGATTAAAGCCCATACGCCTTTAATTGCAGTGTTGATTTCCATGTTGTCCATAGCCTTAACATAGTTAGCTACGGTTTCTTTAACGAGAGCCTTCAGCTCATCATCAATCGGTTCGCTGGCACCGGTATCGGTAACAATACCGCCATGATATTTTTCAATCATGCTTACGGTTCTGTGCAGCAGATTGCCCAGGTCGTTGGCCAAATCTGCATTTACACGGGTAATCAGTGCATCACGGGAGAAGTTGCCGTCGCTGCCCAGGTTGATTTCACGCAGCAGGAAGTAGCGGATAGCATCAGCGCCGAACTCATCAATCAGACCCAACGGGTCGATAACGTTGCCCTTGGATTTGGACATTTTGTCGCCGTCAACTACGAGCCAGCCATGACCGTAAACCTCTTGCGGCATTTCCAGACCCATAGCATGCAGCATAATCGGCCAGATAATGGTGTGGAAGCGCACGATTTCCTTGCCTACCAGATGCAGGCTTGCCGGCCAGTATTTGTGGAAGAAGGCATCATCGGTGCCGTATTTAATGCCGGTCAGATAGTTCAGCAGAGCATCGAACCATACATAAACAACATGTTTTTTGTCAAACGGAACAGGAATGCCCCAGTCAAAGGTGGTACGGGTAATGCACAAATCCTCCAGACCTTGCTTAACGAAATTAATCATCTCGTTGCGGCGGCTTGCCGGTTGGATAAAGTCCGGATGCTCTTCGATGAATTGCAGCCACCAATCCTGGTATTTGCTCATTTTAAAGAAGTAGCTTTCCTCTTCCATCTCCTCTACCGGACGATGGCAGTCGGGGCAGCAGTGGTTTTCATCCAGCTGACGCTCCAGCCAGTAGGATTCGCAGGGTACGCAGTACAGGCCCTTGTAATTTTTCTTATAGATATCGCCCTGCTCATAAATTTTTTGCAGTGCGTCCTGAACAACCTTGTGATGACGCTCCTGGCTGGTGCGGATAAAGTCATTGTTGGAGATATTCAGCTCTTTCCACAGCAGCTTGAAGTTAGCAATAATTGCATCTACATACTGAATCGGGGTTACGCCCTTTTCCTTAGCCTTACGCTGGATTTTCAGACCATGCTCATCACTGCCGGTCAGGAAGAATACATCCTCACCCTTCAGACGATGGAAGCGTGCCAGGCTGTCAGCGATAGTTGTGCAATAGGCATGGCCTATATGCAGATTGTCACTCGGATAATAAATTGGTGTTGTAATATAATAACTCGGTTTAGTCATTGTCAGACCCATCTCCTTCAGAAATTAGTTGATTATATAGCTCCCGTTTGGGAATTTTACGTTTTTTTGCTACCTGCGCCAAGGCAGTCTTTTTATCTACGCCCTCAGCCATCAGCTTGCGCACCTCGTCAAGAGGCTCCGGCTCTTCCTCGTCTGCAGCAAAAGCTCCGTCACCGGCGCCAAGCACCAGGCAGAATTCACCACGCGGCGAATTGGCCTCCAGCCATTCCAGACAGCCGCTGACCGTGCCACGGTAGAATTCCTCATGCAGCTTCGTCAGCTCGCGTGCTGCCGCCAAAGGACGGTCGCCCCACGCAGACAGGATATCCTTCAGCACCTCCACAATCCGGTGCGGTGCTTCGTAAAGAATAATCGTCGCAGGAATATGCTGCCATTGCTCCAGCTGCTCGCGTCTGTTACGCTTACTCTTTGGTAAAAAACCGCCGAAGAAAAACGGATATGTCGGCAGACCGCTGGCAATCAAAGCACATAAAGCAGCGTTGGCACCGGGTACAGGCACTACTCTGATACCATGGGCAATCGCATCATGAGCCAAGGCCTCACCGGGATCAGCAATTCCGGGAAAGCCTGCATCGCTTACAAGAGCAACATTTTTGCCCTCCAGCAGCTGGCCTAAAAGATATTCGCCCTGCTTATCCTTGCTGTGCTCATCATAACGCACCAGGCGTCCTTTGATGTTGAAGTGATTTAAAAGCTGCAGCGTATGACGTGTATCCTCCGCCGCAATCAAATCTGCTTCCTGCAGCATACGCAAAGCGCGCGGTGTCATATCCTCAAGATTACCGATAGGCGTAGCGCATAAATAAAGTGTTCCATATATATTGTTTTGCTCTGCTGTCACAGCTCCGCCTCCTATCATTTAACGGTGGTCAGCAGGTGCAGTACATACTAACCCATAATATATTAATTTTATCACACACAGCGTGATAAATAAAGAAAAAACGCGTAACTTTCGTTACGCGTTCAGCTTATAAGTAAACAGCTCTGCCGGATTTCCAACCGGGTGTAAATGTAGACTCGATAGCAGCGCATTTATTATTATAGCTGTCTGCCAGCCAGGAAGGATAATCAAAATACCAGGTATTCCAATAATCCCCGTTGATAAAGCACTTTTTGTAGTAAATCCTGTCATTTCCCAGATAGGAAATAACGTACCAGTCATCACCTTTATCCCTATAGGCAGCAGATGGATGATTTTGGATATCCATATTATATGCATCGGCAAGCGTCATGCCCATATTATGTCCACCGCTGACAGTAAAGCTGGATCCATATTCATCTTTAAAGATACAGCCATCGCCATTAGTGCTCTCGAAGGCCTGATCGAAGTTTGCCGGGAGATTAATCGCAAAAGCAAATCTGTCATTGATATAGCGATAATAATCTGGATTATCCGTTGTAAATACTCTGACATACTCTGCTGTTCCTTCGCTGGGTTCATACCATTGGTTCTTTAAGAAAACAGCACTCGCCGCCGATACGGTAGCAGTAAAAACAAACATCAGCATCGACAGTAACAGCAAGATTTTTTTCATAGCATTCACCATCCTTAAATGTATTCTCTGCACTTTAATTGTAACTTGCCAAAGATTTTTTGTCGAGCTTAATTTTCTAAAAATTAGCTTTTCTGCTACATAAATATGCTATAAACTATGCGAAGCTTTTACATTATAAAAAACATACTTTAGCAGGCTGTTTTACAGACTACTTTGCATCTGCTAAACTATAAGCAGATACTTATATCGGAAGGAGCTACGCTATGTCAGATTCTTATTTATACCGTTCCTTAGAAGCCTATATCCGCAAGCACTACATAGAAGAAGAAAAACTGCTCTTCAGAGAATGCTTTTTCATGACAGAACCGGAAGAAGATACGGAGGAGCCGGCAGTTACAGAAAATGCTTGCTCGGACATCTGGCCGGAATTCATTCCTCAGCCGGATAAAAACACCTTTTCCAGCAAGCTCTTCCATCTGATTGAGAAAAAGGATCTGGAGGATGTAGAGGTCTACAAAAAAGCCAATATCGACCGCAAGCTTTTTTCCAAGCTGCGCAAAAAGGACTATCATCCAAGCAAGAAAACGGTCATTGCGTTGGCACTCGCTCTGCAGCTCAATTTAGACGAGGCTACAGACCTGCTGCGTTATGCCGAATACGCACTCTCTCCCAACGATAAGGCTGATGTAATTATCAGCTTTTGCTTCACCAAGCCGGTATATGATATTTTTACAGTCAACGAGCTGCTTTATAAATACGCCGGTACTTCGCTCTAAAATGTCGCTCACTGCGCGACCTGCTTCAAGCTTTCTCCTGCTATAATAAGCTCAGTAAAGCAAAGGAGGACGCAAACATGATTGATGTAAAACCTGCTTTTAACGAAATTGTCTTTGTGCTCGACCGCAGTGGTTCCATGAGCGGCCTGGAAAAAGATACTATCGGCGGCTACAACAGCTTTTTGAACCAACAAAAGCAAAGCGGTACTAAAGCGGTAATTTCCACCGTACTTTTTGACCATGAAATACAAATTTTACATGACCGTCTGCCTATCAGCGATATCAAGGAACTGACAGCCAAGGATTACCAGCCACGCGGCTGCACTGCCTTACTGGATGCCGTGGGAGGCAGCGTCAGTCATATCCACAAACTGCACAAAAAGCTGGCTGCTGCAGACCGCCCAAGTAAAACAATTATAGTAATCATTACCGACGGCTACGAAAACAGCAGCAAAAATTACACCTATAAAAAGGTTAAAGATATGCTTAGCAAGCGTCAGGAAAAGGATGGTTGGGAATTTGTTTTCCTTGGTGCCAACATTGACGCCGCAGCCGAAGCGGAAAGCTTCGGCATCAGCAGAAAACGTGCCGTCAATTACAAGGCTGACAGCGAAGGTACCTTAAAGAATTTTGAAATGCTGAGTGCTGCCATGGTCTGCTTTGATGAAGGCGCAGATTTTGATGAAGCTTTCGAAGAAAAACGTGCGTTGGTTGACGAAGATGTCAAACGCCGCGGCAAATAAGCACGAGTTCCACCTTTTATTAATAAAGCACAAGCAAGGCGTCTGCCGCCACGCACCGCGGGCAGCAGACGCCTTGCGCATTTTTCTGCTCACTATTTTCAGTTAACAGGTGTATATTTCTTTTCCAGCAGACGCACAAAATAATGATAGGCTGCAAAAACGAAGACAGCACAGCTGATCCAGGCAATCGGCTCTGCCATGCAAATGCCCTCATAGCCAAAGGGTACACTGAGATATATCGCCGCGATAGAACGCATAATAAGCTCCACAACGCCAGAAAGCATAGGAATCATGCTTACGCCCATGCCTTGGCAGGCATTACGGTAAATAAAAATCTGGCTGAGGAAGAAGTAAACAGGCACGGTATACAAGATATAAAGATGTGCGGACTCCATAACTGTCGGTGACGGATTATCCAGGAAGATACCGATAACCTCTTCGCCGAAAGCAAATACTACAACCGCAGCAAACAAGCTGAAGGCCAGCGTCAGCAGCGAGCAGCGGCGAACCGCATCACGGATGCGGTCAAAGCGGCGAGCACCGAAATTCTGCGCCGTAAACACAGCCATAGCAATACCGAAGGAAATCATCGGCTGCAGCGCCAGCTGCTCTACGCGCATCGCCGTAGTAAAGCCGGCAATCTGGTCACTGCCAAACTTGTTGCAGACTGACTGCAGGATAATAATTCCAAGTCCCAAAACGGAGAACTGCACCGCCATCGGCAGGCCCATACGCAGATGCGCCCACAGCTCCGGCCAGTCCAGCTGAAAATCGCTGCGATGAATATGCAGCTGTGGAAAGCGCTTGTAAATATAGATAACGCACAGCACCGCCGAAAAGGCCTGCGCAATAACCAAAGCAAAGGCGCTTCCCGGTACACCCCAGTCGAAGCAGATGATGAAAACAAGTGCCAGAATAATATTCACTATCGAAGAAATAATGAGAAAGTATAGCGGTGTTTTACTGTCCCCCAGGGAACGCATAATACCCGATAAAAGATTATACGCCATCATCGCCAACAGACCGTCGACAATAATCATTACATAGGCATAAGCATCCTCCATCAGCTCCGGCGGAATATTCATCATCACCAGCACCGGTTCTATCACCAAATGCATAATTCCCATGATAAGCACGACGAAAAACAAGCTCAATACACTGCAGGTAGCAATGCTGCGACGCATACCCTGCATATCCTGCGCACCGTAGCGTTGGCCGGTGACAACGGTAAAGCCGTTGCTCAAGCCAATCGTCAGCACCATCGTAAGCATGAACAGCGGCGACACCGCGCCAACAGCAGCCAAAGCATTCACGCCAATCGTCCGCCCGACAATAATAATATCGGCAATATTATACAGCTGCTGAAAAACATTGCCTATCAGAAGCGGCACCATAAAGGGAATAATCAGCTTAAGCGGTGCGCCTTCCGTCATATTCTGAAGCATAAAAAAAGAACCTCCTTTAGCTGCTCTCTCCCAAGCAGCAGTATCAGTCCGGTATTACAATATATATCGCTGACTTATCAGTCAAAATATAACACAATCAGGAAAAAAATACAAGACGTGCAGCAACACACGTCTTGTAAAATCTTATTCCATAACAACTCTGTTGGTAATCTTGCCGATTCCTTCGATTTCAATAGTAATTTCATCACCCTCATTCAACAGGCCGGCATCTATCGGCGTGCCTGTTAAAATCAAATCACCGGCATCCAACGTAAAGCTTTGGGAAATATAGCTCAAAATTTCGTAGGGATTATAAATCATATCACTAGTGCGTGCCTCCTGCTTAAGCACACCGTTGACATAAGAGCGGATGGATAAATCGCTGGGATCCAGCTCCGTTTCCAGCCATGGTCCCAAGGGACAGAAGGTATCAAAGGATTTACAGCGCAGCCACTGGCGCTCCTTGCGCTGCAGGTCGCGGGCCGTAACATCATTAGCACAGGTATAGCCTAAAATATATTTAGGCACATCTTCTGCCTTAACATTCTTCATCCTCTTTTTCACGACAATACCCAGCTCCGCGCCAAAGGCCAGCTCCTGCACCTGCTTCGGCCAGATAATATCCGCACCTGTACCAACAACGGTATGCGCAGCCTTAGAAAAAATACTCGGCTCACGCGGAACCTCCACACCGAATTCATCCGCATGCTTTTTATAATTAAAGCTGACGCAGATAATCTGCTTCGGTACGCAGGGTGCCAGCAAGCGTACATCACGCATAGCAAAGGTTTCATCCGTTATCTGCCAATATGTTTCCAGAGAACCATATACGCAACGGATAACATCGCCGTCAATAAAGCCTATACGCTTGTTGCCTGTCCGCAAATCCTCAAAACGCACGCATTTCATTTTAACCCCTCCATAATCTGCATCCTTCTCGCTTTAAAATAAACAGGTGTCAGTTCTGCCTGCGCTGCCAACGCCAGCGCCTCCTGCAATCTGCGCCCCACATGCTCCTTATAATGGGCGTCACTGCCAAGAGTGCAGTATTTGCCGCCAAGCTCATGGTAACGCTTATACAGCGGCAGCAAGCCTGCTACCGCAGCAGCAGCATCAAGGCGGCGGGTATTAATCTCGATTGGCTTATTCTGCTCAATCAAAAGCAAAAACAGCTTATCAAATAATTCCGGTGCATCCTCCAGGCGCAGCTCACGCTCCGCCCCCTTATACGGCCAATAACGGCAGATATAGTCAATATGCGCAAACGCATCAAAATCTCGCTCCTGCTCCAGACAGGTAATCGCATCATGCAGAAATTCCTCTACAATCTGCTGACGCGTGCGTCCCTTGTAGCAGGTCTGCTCGTATAAATCGCGTCCGCCGATGCAATGGATAGAAGCCAGCACATAGTCAAACGGATGAGCCTGTGCCACCTTTTTATCCTCAGCCGCAGTATGTGTCTGCATGCCGATTTCAATGCCTATCAGCACCTTGTCGCTGCTCAGCGGCTGCAGACGTGCAAAATATTCGTATATATCAAAGGTAAATGCTTCCGGATTAGTCGGATAATCATAATCCCAATGCTCCGTGATTGTTATCCCAATACCCTGCTCAGATGCTGCGCCGATAGCATCAGCAAATTTCATTTCGCTGTCGCAGGAATAATCACAGTGCATATGTGTATCAAATATCATTTAGTGTACCTTCCTTCCGTAAATTATATTGTATCAAATTGCAATAAAAAAGCAACGGGGAAAGGCAGGATTTTTTGCTTAGTTAACGAGAAAATTACAAAGGAGTTAGCAGAGAGTAATCTCAAAGAAAAATTAAATTGTTCTTTGAGATTTTCTAAAGAGCTCTCTGCAAAATTCAATGTATCTTATACCTCGCCGTCGTCCATAATTCCCAGCTTACGCTTCCAGTAGCGGGAATAAATAGCGCCCAAAGGATTGTGGGCCAGCAGGCGGTCCTTAACTACCAAATTCGTTACCGGTCCTTCGGCGTTCATGTTGAAAATGGCATCGTGGCCAACGCACAGGCCACAGGAAATGTACAGCTCAACGCCCTTTTCTGCCAAAAATTTAGCCTGGAACTTAGGATTGCACATTGCCTCATGCTCCAGCTCCGGCTTAACCTGCTTCAGTCCCAGCTCTTTTTTGGGGAAGCTGCAGTTTTTGCAGCAAACGCTGTAAAACTCAAAGCCCTGCTGCTTAAAATATTTGGCAATATAGCGTGCTTCCGCATTAAGACCGATGCAGAAGGACATGCCCAGCTTTTTATAGCCCATAGCTTTGGCAAACTCCGCAGTTTCCTGCAGACGGCAGATGTTGCTGTAGAACGTGCCTTCAACGTAGGCAGCAGCCTGCATGAGCTTCAATTCTTCCTCGGTATAAGCTTCCTTGACAGTTTCCAGGGGCACGCCTGTGCAGTTAACACCCTTGGTGTAGCAGGCATGTGTAGGACAATTCGCGCAATCACATTTCATTTTACATTTCTCCTTTCGCCAATAACCTTGTTAAGCCTATTGTAGCACAAACAGCAGCCATATTAAAAGAGCTGCCGCACTTTTTCGTGCAGCAGCTCCGGTAAAAGCAAAATATAAAATTAGAATTTACGTTGGTAGGAAATAGAAGCAATCTTGGTAAAGCTGTCGTAAGCATGAGCACTCTTATAAGCATCGCCCTTCTCAGGATGACCTGCAAAATCCAGAGTGCCGACATCCATCCAGCCCAAAGCAACAGCAACAGTCTGCTTCTTATCGTTGTAACGGGCACCGATAGAATAGGTGCGACGCAGTCCTGTCGGTACAATGAAATCACCGCCATCGGAAGGAATAGAGGATTCATCAAAAGCAAAGCCTGCCATAACAGTATACTTATCGCTCAGGTTATGCTCTAAGCCTATAGCATAACGCCAGCCATTCTCCCAATTTTTATCAGAAAGAGCATTCGGTTTACCAAATACCGGCTTATCAAAATAAACATTCAATGCATCATAGGTACTCCAGTTGGTACGAGTAGCTTTCAATTCCAGACGGGTTTTCTTGTCAAATTTGTGGTTATACCCGATATCCCAGCTGTCCGGCAAAGTAACCACACCATAAGCATTAGCTTTAACATTAAAATCCGGCATTGGAGAATATGCTTTAGCATCTGCTTCTAAGGAATGAGTAATACGGCTACGATAAACTACACCAATTTCGTTTTTATCATCAAAAGCATAGTTGGCAGCAGCATTCCAGCCCAAAGCATAGCTTTCGCCTTCAATTTGTACACTACCTACATTCATCGTAGGAGTTGCATATGCATTCTTCTGCAGTTCCAAGCCAACATAGTTGATTTCTGCACCAACTGCTGCGCTCCATTTTTTGTCGAACTTATGCGCATAGGTCGGAGTAACGCTGACACCATTCAGTTTAGAGAAAAATGCATTAGAAGATGCCTTGCTGCCACGCTCAAATTCGGATACCATGGCAAAGCGCGGGAAAGCACCGATACCGAACCATTCTTTATCATTAATCTGTCTTACATAGTAGCTGCCAACAGCCCAACCGGCATGAACCACATTTTTACCGGCTTCAATTTCCTTGCCGTCACCATCATGCAGCTTATAGCTGCCGTGCGGGCTCAGATAGGTGGAGCTGCTCTTCATTACTTCACCCTGTACTTTGGTGATAGAAGCAGGGTTATAAGCTACGTTGGCAGCATCGTCCTCAGCAAACATGCGCGCACCGCCCATAGCAACGCCTTCAGCAGACCATTCGTTAATAGCAAAGCCTTCAGCGCCTGCTACCTGGGGTGCCAGCAGTGCTGCAGCTAAGCCTAAAGCTAAAAAGTTTTTATTCATATTAGTACATCCCTTCTCACATTTTTATTACCTGCTACTAATTGTAACAGATTCGTGAAAAGTGCGTACAAAATCTTTTAATCGCTCGTTTTAATTACTTAATTAAACTTTGAAAAGAACCCTTTTCATCCGGCTCCTCACCGGCAGCCTTCGCTGCCTCGCGACGCGCAAAATTGCGCTCCTGCAGGCGGCGTACATCCTCCAACGTCGGCACATTATCCTTCTCCCACGGCTGGTACTGAATCGTAGTGCAGTGATGATACATCGCATATCTTTCCTTAGCATCTGCTGCCGCCTCCGCCTCAGCAAGAGCCTTTTTGGCAGCCTCGTTCACAGGGAAGGATTTGTAGGCATCTGCCAAAAGCAGCGCAGCCTTAGCGTAATCGCCTTGCTCCGCCATGCTTTCCGCAATAAACTTCAATGCGTGGAAGCGATAAGGATTAACGCCTTCCACAGCCTTTTCGGCCTCCAGCATAGCTTTAGCCTCAGCCAAAGCAGCATCCTCGGCGCCGCAGGAACGCTGCAGCTCCAGTCTGCGCGCCCAGATAGCGCCACGGTCCGCACTACGGAAAACCTTCTTATATTCACGGCACAGTCTGTAGGCTTCATTCAAATAAATAATCGGTGCATCACCGGTACCGGTCAAGCGCCAGACGATTTCGGCAATATCACGCAGGCACAGCACCTTATGCTCCGCCTCGCTGAGTCCGAACTCCGGTGCATCCTCCATATCCGGCTGCACATCCTTCACGGTTGCCAGCACCGCCATAGCTCCCTCGATGTCCTTCAAAATCATCAGCATACGTCCTACGTTGCTGCGGCATTTCCAATCATCATAATCGTTTATCAGATTCAACGGTATCGGGTAATCACAGCTTGCTACCTTCTGTACATAACCTTGCCATTCCTGTTTTTCCATTTCAGTATCCTCCTCAATCTGTTATATATTCTACTCAAATTATCTGCGCTGCCGCCGTCTTTGTCAAGCGTCAACCTGTATAGGAGTAATAATATTAATGCTTATATGTTATCTGTCATAGTTTGTCAACTTTTTATATTCCATTTAGTTATAATGTAAATGCTTAATCGCTATTTGACTGTAAATTTAAAAGTAGTACAATAACTCTACTAGAGAGAAAGAAGATGTATAAAGCTATGAGCTTCCCCCTATTGTTACGTGGCTTCGTAGTGCTGGGTGTCATGCTGATGCACACTACCTGGTACTTCAGCCATGCCCACGCGGAATCGTGGGTTACTATTTCCGAAATGCTGTTGGACATTATCTCCCTCTTTGCCGTACCCCTGGTAATGTTTGTTTCTGGATATATGTTCATCAGCCACAATCGCCATGCCGATTATTATAAGTGGTCCTTCTTCCGCAGAATGTTCCTGTCGGTGCTTTCGCCGTATTTGCTGTTTTCGTTGCTGTACCTTGGCGGTGCCTGGTTCTTCAGCAACGCCAGCTTCACGCTTAAGCAGGCAGCTTATCTTATCGTCACCGGCAGCAGCGCCGTACATATGGCATTTTTCCGTGCGTTATTTGGTTTTTATGCTATCTATCCGTTGCTATTGCGTTATTTTAACCGCTGTCGCCTGCATCACAGGCTGCACCGCTTTATTATTCAGGTAATCCTGCTGCAGCTGTTCTGGAAAATCTGCAACAATATCAGCTGCAGCAATCAGGCAGTTATCCTAACGCTAGAGATTACCACCTTTCTTCGTTATATCGCCTACTTCTCCTTCGGTATGCTGGCTTATATCTACCATAAAAAAATGCTGCGCTGGATTGACACCCATCACGTTCTTTTGATGACAGGCTTCATCCTGAATCTGATTTTAATTGGCGGCTGCTGGTTTGCCAAATACTACCTGCATATTCTGCCGCTGTTGGAATTTGTCTGCTTCCCGCTCAACCTGTTTTTGTACAGCATCATTATCGCTATGCTCTTTCGTTACGCCTGCACTTTGGAATCGCAGGACAGCCTCAGCAAGCGCTTTATGATGTATCTGGGCAACTATTCCTTCGGTTTATTCTTGATTCACATCATCTACATGTATGTCGGCAGCGAGTTGCTTACATTGTTGCACTTGTCACCGCAGCAGCTCTGCTTTTATCCGCTGCTCTTCATCATTATGCTCAGCCTCAGCCTGCTGACCATGGAAGCACTGGCACGTGTTTCCTGGGGCCATTATTTCATCGGCCATGTAAGCCGTCTGTAAAAAAATTTTCTTCTTGTTCCCCATATATTGTAAAACCCCCACCTGCATTTGCGGGCGGGGGTTTTGCTTATATCGGTTTTAATTAACAACTTTTATATCTTATTTGTATAGCTTCAGATTATAACCGGAATTTCAATTTTAGAAATAAAGGTATCCATAGTATCCGAAGTCCAATAGTTTTTGACAGGCCTAATATATACCTGCTTACCAAGCTTTATATTAAGCGATTGGCAAAAATCCTTAATAGCCGGAGCTGCAAGCTGCAACGCATTCTGAAAGGTATAATTGACATACATTTGCAGATAAATACTTCTTGGACGTTGAAAATTTGTCTTATTGACAGACGCATTAGAGAAAATTTTATAGTATTCCGGTTCTTCTTCAAGATTATCTAATTCAAAAACAAAGCCTGCAGCCAAAAGACTTCTTAAGCAATCATTTTCAGAAGCATTCTTCAATAGCTCTGCACTGGCTATAAAACGATCCTTTTGTGATTCACAAAAAGGTATTTTCTCACTTATAATCATATCCTCCGATTCCAGATATGACAAAGATATTTCATTGAGCCTGATATCCGAGTGTCCTTTAAGCCTGATAACTTCATTTTGCAACCGATAGCACAAGCGATCTATCATTGCACGTTTCTTTTCCAGATTTTTTATTTGTTTGGAAAGCAATGGTATCAGTGAGTCCGTATTGCGATTACTGATAAAATCCTGAATATCGGACAAATGCAGACCCATATTTTTTAAATCCAGAATAATACCTAAAATAAAGAACTGCTTGAAAGAATACATTCTATAACCATTGTTGCCAACAAAAGCAGGCTTAAGAAGATTAATTTTATCATAAAAAATAAGCGTCTGCTTAGAAATATCATATAGCTCTGCAAGCTCGCGTGCATATAAATAATGTAATTTTTCATTCATTTTGATATATTCTCCTATTGACTTTATAGTTACTATAAGGTGTAGTATCTATTATAATATCAGAAATTAAGAATTGCTTCAATATGAAACATTATGTTTATATGACTCGATTGGAATTTAAGGAAGTGGAATTGAAAGTAATGGAGAAACTTAAACAGCGCGCTCTTTGGCTCATACTAATGCTAGTATTGCTTGTATTTTCCGTAGGCTGCAGCAACAATAATACTCAAAACAAGGATACTAATTCATCTTACGTAGTAGAAGATGCCCGCGGTAAAAAGATAGAATTCGCTAAGCCTCCTTCACGTATTATGTCTATGTATCCCGGCTCTGATGAAATTTTGGTTAACATGGTAGAGCCAAATCGCATCCTCGCTTTAAGCAAATGGGCAGAGGATGAACAGATTTCCAACGTTATGCATATGGCAAACAAGGTAAAGTTGCGTACTGAATATAATGTCGAATTTATTATGAAGCAACAGCCTGATGTATTATTCACAAGACAGGGTACAAGCGCAGATTTTATCAGTCAGTTGGAAAATGTTGGCGTTAAGGTATTTGTTTATCCTAATGCCAAAACCTTAGATGATGTTAAGGAAGTTCATAACATTTTCGGCAGAGTTTTGAGAACAGAAGACAAGGCTGCAGCCATGAATAAAAAGATTGATGATGATGTTGCCAAGCTGCTAAGCGAAAAGCATAACGTTAACGCTAAAATCTTGATTTTTAACAGTCGCGGTGCTATGAGCACCAAGGGCAGTCTTTTAGGTAACGTTTTCCAAAAGCTTGGCATTGAAAATATGGCCGACCGATACGATATTCCGCCCGGAACTGTGTTAAATAAAGAGCAGGTAGTTGCATGTAATCCCGATGTATTCATTCTTATCGATTGGAACGATGGAGGCTATTTTCCCAGCGGCGAGGTCAAATTAAAGGAAATGTACGGTGATCCCAGCTTTGCGGAATTAAAAGCCATTAAAAACAAAAAGGTTATTTTACTGCCTATCAAATACATTTCCTGCGGTTCCATCTATATTACGTCATCTTGTTATGAAATTTTAAATATATTAAAATCTTAGGAGGTTTTTTGATGAAAAAGAATTTATTAATGACAGCTTTGCTGATGTCCATGGTTCCCAGTGCCATGGCTGCTGAGCCAGTAGAGTATACACTGGATACTCTGCTGGTTACTGCTACCAAGTATGAAGAAAAGGATCTTCATATTCCTGCTATGACTAACGTATTTACGCAAAAGGACATTGAACGTTTAGGTGCTACCAACGTAATGGATTTGCTGGCCAATGTTCCCGGCGCCGTTATTACTCCCCCTGTAGGTATGGGCGGCACCATCGGCTTCAGAGGTCTGGCTAAAAATACTGTAAATGCAACTATTCTTGTCGATGGTATTCCTCTGAATTCTCAAGGCGCAGCCAACCTGGAAACTCTCGATACAGATACTATCAGCAGAGTCGAGGTTATTAAAGGTGCCGGTGCTGTTCTTTATGGCTCCGATGCTATGGCAGGCGTTATCAATATTATTACCAAAGAAAACAATAGCAATAAAATTACCGCAGGCTTTGGTAAAGATGGTAAACGTTACGGCAGCTTAGAAGTTAAAGCAGGCAATCTTGACGTTAACTATAGCCGTGACCAAATCCAAAAAAGAGGCTTCCTTACAAGAACTCTTAGCACCGTAGGCCATAAATTTGCTAAGGATTCCCTGAACCTCAACTATAAGGTTAATGACAACATTAAACTGCAATACCTGTACACAAACCAATTAGACGAATACGATTGGCTCAACAAATACACTCCTGCCAAAACAACCTTCAACAAAAATACCTATGATTTTCACGTATTGAACTTAAACTATCAAAACAATGATTTTTACTTCAACACTTATGGTCGCAGACATGACTTTAAAGGTCAAACCTGGGTAAAACAAACTAACGCATTTCAATCCAGCAGCAAAAATGTTGTAGAAAACTTTGGCGCTGAAATGAGAAATAAGTGGGATATCGGTAACAGCAAGCTGACTGCAGGCATCGTTTTTGACCGTGAAGAAGCTGACTATTCCTCCATTAAGAGAAACAGAAACAATACCGCGCTCTATGCATTGAGCGAAATTCCTCTCTCCGAAAAGCTTGACCTGTTCTTAGGCACACGCTATCAAATGGTTGAAGACCTGAAAAATGAACTGTGCCCGCAAATTCAGCTGCTTTATAAAATGGATAACACCCAAAGCATTTATGTCAATGCCAATAAATCCTTCAGGGTTCCCACCATTAAGGAACAGTATAACTCTAACAGCAACACCTTTATTCCTAACCCCGACCTGAAGCCGGAAAAAGCATGGACCTATGAAATCGGCTGGAAAAAACAATTTGATGACAGCTCTCTGAAATTAGGCCTGTACAAGCTGCGTGTTGAGGACAGAATTTACTCCACAAAAACCGGTGATAAATACAACGGTGATGATATCTACACTCCTGTAAATGCCGATAAATTTGAAAACATTGGTTTTGAAGGCTTGTATGAGCAACGCATTGATGATAACTGGTATTATAACTTTGGCTTTGCGTTCTCCAATCCTAAGCAAACCACCAAGTCCAATGTCATGAAGAGAGTTGACTTCAGAAATAACGTCAATGCGCTGCTTGGCTACAAAAACAGAGACTTCTCCTCCAACTTAAGCGTACAACATATTTGGGACAGAACTCCAAGTTATGGTACACCAGCTCCTCAAATGTGGAATTTGAACTTCAATATGAACTATCATATCAACAAAAACTCTGATGTTAAGCTGCTTGTCAACAACCTGCTTGACCGCGATGATTGGCTGTCCAGCGGCGGTTCCTTTACTCCGAACCGAAACTTTGTTTTATACTATTCCTACAAATTCTAATTAATTTAGCATACCTAACATTTTTCCGTTACTCTATTCACTCTCCATTAATTAAATACCAAAAAGGAAAGGACGTGTCCTATAATCGGCACGTCCTTTCCTTTTTACTTATTCAAAATCTCTTCTTATACGCCTCGCCCCAGTCACGCATGGCCTCCAAAACAGGCTGCAGACTGTAACCAAGCTCAGTAAGCGTATATTCAACACGCGGCGGCACCTCAGCATAAACCTTGCGCTTCAGCAGACCGCTGGCCTCCATTTGGCGTAACTGCGACGTCAGCACCTTTTGGCTGACTCCGCCCAAAGATTTTTTCAATTCGCCAAAGCGCTTTGTTCCCGTCAAAAGGTCACGCAAAATCAGCACCGTCCATTTATCACTAATTAAGGTCAGCGTAGTTTCTACCGGACAAGCCGGTAAAGCATCACTCATTTCATGCAACATTTACAGTCACTCCTTCAGTTCCTTGCTGTATATCCACGTCTCCTGCGCACCCAGCTGCGGCAGAATATTATTCGTAAAATGCGCCGCTTCACTATAGCCACGCTTGCGGTAATATTCATAATCGCAGGTAGCATCCGCCCACAAATAGAGCTTTTTGACACCTTTTTTCTGCGCAATCGCTTCCACGTTATGCAGCAGCTTGCTACCCACACCGCTTTTCATGCTCAAAAACAGGCACAGCAGCAAATCCTCCGGATTTGCTAACGCCCTCACCTTTTGTCCGTTATAAGACAAATAGCGCAGATAATCGTAAACAAGATCCTGCTCCTCGCACTCAAAATGCTGCAGGCTTTGCTTTAACCAGGACTGGGAATTATCACGCTCACTCAATGGCGCCGCCAATAAAAAGCCCTGCATACCTTCTTCATCCGTCATTTTTAAAGAAAAGGCCTCACTGCGATAATAATAGCGCACCATCGCCTCGTACAGCACATCCTTCAAGCCATCATTAGTCAGCGCCATCTCATCACCCCAGGTCAGCTTGGTTAGATAGGATGCACTGGAAATATCCTGCTGGGTAAAATTTGATAACATTTATGCTTCTCCACTTCAATAATCGAATTACAACACTTGCACAATCAGTTTTTAAGTGTCTTAAACATTCTTTTTAACTCTATTTTAAGCTATCCTCATGAAATATGCAATCAGTGCAGATTCCATGAGGATAAAATATGCAACTACTGCATATTTCATGAGGATAATAGAAAAACAGCTTCATCAAGCTTATATAATTGCAGCCATGTACAAAGGTAAAGTAATCTTTTTCTCAACAACACCGGTATTTTGTGCTGTGAGCTTATAACCTCTTTCGATATTATCCATTTTAAGCAGCTCATTTAATGAACGTGTCGAGCCCTTTCTGGCTTTCACTTCTACAGGCACAAGCTTACAATCCCGTTCCAAGATAAATTCAATTTCTAAGGTTGAATCCTCTTTTTTATAGTAATAAAGCTCTTCTCCCCTTTTTGCTAAAATATCGGCAACAAGACTTTCATAAATGCCACCTTTCGCTGGTCCCTCCAACACATCTGACAACAAAGCAATTTTCAACTGATAACCATACATAGCTACCAAAAGACCTATGTCGCAAAGATAAACTCTAAATTGATCTTCCTTGACATACGCTTTCAAGGGAAACCAAGGTGAATTCACATTATAAGCAAAATCAATTAATCCGGCATTATGGAGCCAATCTAAGCTACTGGTAAATTTTCTTGCTGTCGCCTTTTTCTCAACAACAGAATACTGAAATTTATGGTTTTCTTTGCTTAACTGACGCGGGACAGACAGAAAACACTGCTTAGCCTTAATTTTATCCTGATTCAGCGCGTATTTAGCAATATCATCTTGATAATCACGCAGAATTTTTTCCTGTAACAGATGTACCTGGTAAACATCCTTCGTTGCAATATATGTATCAACTACCTCAGGCAGTCCACCAACTACCATATATTCCTGCAGATACTTGTTTAAAGAATTATGCATAGCTTCCGGAACTCGTTTTGCTCCATCTACGTATGGTGTCAGCATCTCCTTGAGATTTACTTCTACCCCAAGCGCCCAAAGAAACTCTTCAAAATCGAGAGTACGCATAATTAGCTGCTGTTCAAATCCTACAGGTATAGAAACCTCATTTTTGTAATCTATACCCAGCAATGAGCCAGAGGCAATACAATCAAAACGTCCATCCTGCGTCCAAAATTTCAAGGAAGTTCTAGCGTTAGGTGCATCCTGAATCTCATCCAAAAACAAAAGCGTTTCACCGGGAATAAATTGACACCCCGGCATACTAAGTTTTATTTGCTGAACCATGCTATCAACATCAAGATTTCCGGAAAAGACTGCCTGCATATCAGGTCGCTCAATAAAATTTATCTCTATAAAATTTTTATATTCCCGCTTACCAAACTCTCTGACAATATATGTTTTACCACACTGCCTAACACCACGTAATAACACAGCGTCTTTTTTGCCTGTACTTTTTTTCCACGCTAAAAGCTTATCATATATTTTTCTACGTAACATTTTAATTGCTCACTCCCCTCTCTAAATTACTCTCATTCTAGCATATCCTCATGAAATATGCAATCAGTGCAGATTTCATGAGGATAAAATATGTAATTACTGCACATTTCATGAGGATAATAGAAAAACAGCTTCATCAAGCTTAAAGCCATCAGGGGCTACTTCCCTGTGGGACTTTAAGTCTTAATAAAGCTGTCTTGGATTTAAGCATAATATTATTTCGTAAATTGCAAGAACAAGTTGCACATTTAGGTACTTACTTCAATAGAACAAAAACCATAAATTCGCCCCAGTCATAACTTGTATGATTTTCAAAAATATCATCCCTAGAAACATTATCCCCATAGATTTAATTAGATTTTTTTTTACATTATCAATTAACCCAAACGACCATAATCCTAAATAGATTGAGCTAAAAATGTTTTCCATTACCAAAGCCATAACTTTTATAGGAAAATATCGTTGCCACAATGGAATATCAATCATATCATTGTAATAAAACCCAAGAACTATTACAAGCAAAAAATATATAATTATTCTTTTCATTTGTTCAAGATATCTCCTACTGTTTTTAGAGCTAACCCTAAGTTATAACTATTTAAGATGCCAGTAAGTTCATCTCTTTCTTTTTTATCATATATTACTTTATCCCAATCAATATTTCTTAATTTTCCTTCCTCTATTAATTTGTAAAATTGCTGACAATCACCAATTATACCTATCATTTGTGTAGCAGTATTTAAACTATTATATATTTTTTCATTCTCCCTGCCAGCCAAAACGCTATCTTTGATGAAATTAACAGTTGAAATGTTATTGTTAAATAGATTCTTATATCCACTGGTTCCAGAAATAACTAATTCATTCGCATTCATAGCTACAACTATCGCTCCAGCCAATATGCCTGAATCATTTCCTGAAGTTATTGCTAATTTAGCCAACTCATATCCAGCTAATAGCCCACCTATACTGCTAGCTACACCAGTAATTAATTCACCAGCATCATTCTTTAAATTACTGCTGATTGTTGCATCATAAACAAACATATTTCTTTTATCAACAACTGCATTAGTATCAAAGGAAATCATTTTAAATGGCATCAGAAATCCTACATTATCCTCTTCAAACAATTGGCCATTCGGTTGAATATAAAATTTACTTCCATCTGGGAACTGTATTTTATCACCAGGAATGATTTTTTGAAGTAAATCATTTAAATTATCATCTTTTATACCGTATGTTGTGCCAGTAGATAAGAAAGCAGGACTCCCATCTTTATTGTATCCAACATAAAACGTCTCACCTTTAATTTCATATTCACCATTTTTAAGCTGGATCATATTAATTTTTGAATTAAAACGGCTTAACCATTCTCTATCTTGAAGTGCACTAATTAAGTCATATTTTAAGTCTATAATTTTTTTAGCATCTTTCTTTTCTTCCTCAGTAAGACTATCATTTTTTTCTATAGCTTCAATTTCAGAGTTGTATTTTTCCAGCTGTTCATGCGTCAAATAATTATTCTTCGTCCCACTCGCAGCAGTACTTGCACCCGCCTGCGCATTTCCTGTAACCAATTGTGATACTACTCCACCAATAATCGCACTTGCCCATTGATGCATTTCAGGATTATCCTTAAACATATCGCTCAATTTATCCTGAATCATTTCGTTTATCATAGCACCAGATGCACCTGACAAGAATCCACTGTCAGTAAGTTCACTCATGATACCACCTACAAGGGCGTGAAGAGCGTTCTTTTCAGCACTGCCTTCTTGCCAGTCATTTTTTATAGCCAAATCGCCTACTACTTTATATGCAATCTCTCCAAAAAGTCCAGCGAGATCTTGACGTTCTTCAACCTTCGTCTTATCAAAGATTTCACCAAGCTTATTAAGACTATTGTGTGTATCACGATTCAAGTCTTTAAGATCCTGCTTCTGGTTCCCTTTATCCCTAATTTCAATCTCACCTTCAGAAA
>ERZ791912.515-NODE-515-length-23775-cov-70.921037_pt1 | contig 23775 bp, 18 predicted proteins | sample MGYA00510141_ERZ791912 | MGnify/ENA primary metagenome ERZ791912 (study PRJEB30046, sample SAMN00792082) | human gut metagenome | study: EMG produced TPA metagenomics assembly of the A metagenome-wide association study of gut microbiota in type 2... | reverse complement strand
ACTTATTCGTGAATTATTCATATTTATAAAATTAATTTTGAACAGTTACTTATGACAGATTTGAGTCCTTTTTCTAATCCCGAATGTCAAGATTGCATGGTCTTCCCTATCTGTAGTGGAGAGTGTGGTTGGTATAGATATAAAAACTTATATGAAAAGGGAAAGTTCGATACTTGTTCATCCTTTAAAAATATTAAGTTTTTGGAAGATTGTTTAGTTGAGTCTTATAAAAATAAGAGAGTATGAATAGTAGATTGATATTATTTGTTTGTGGATGTCTTTCGCACTGTTTTAGTTTTGCGCAAAGTGTTACTGGGTGTGTAGTTGATGATAAGCAGCAAGCATTGCCCTATGTTAATGTTGTTTTATTAGACAGACAAGATTCTGCTTTTGTAAAGGGTGTGTTGACGGATGATTATGGAAGGTTTTCTATGAATTCTGAAGACAGAGATGGTATTCTGAAATTGTCTATGGTAGGATATAAGACAATTTATATATCCAATCCTGAAGGAAATCTAGGAAATATCAAAATGCAAACTGATTCAAAAATGCTATCTGAGGTTTTGGTCAAAGGTACTATGCAGCCTTTTAAACTTACACCATCAGGTATTAGATTTAATGTGAGCAGTACATCCTTAAAGACTTTGGGTACGGCAGAAGATGTACTCTGCCAAATGCCAGGTATCAAGAAAAAAGATAATAGTATAGAGGTTTTTGGTAAGGGAGTGCCTGTAATATATCTTGATGGACGCCAGCTAACAGATAACTCTGAACTTTCGCAGTTGAGTTCAGATAAAATTCAAACAGTAGAAATTGTAAGAAATCCTGGTAGCCAATATGATGCATCCGTAAAATGTGTAGTAAAGATTCAGACGATAAAGAATCAGGATGATGGATTTGGCTGTGATATAAGGACGGCGTATTTTTTGTCGGATTATAATTATGATGCTCTAGGACAGTTTAATTGGAGTTATTCTGATAAGAAAATTCGCCTATATGGTTCTGCTTTCGTCTTGCGAGATAAAGGGCATTATCCCAGTGACACGGAAAAAACTGTAGCAGCAGACACGCAGTGGAACCAGAAATTTAGCCAAGTGTATAATCCGGTTAAATGGAATATAAATACTACCTGGGGAGTAGACTGGAACATATCCAATGACCATGAACTGGGATGCTTATATATGGGGAAGTTTTATCCTTCTTATTCCACTTATGCATTGCTTACTAGCGAGGTACTAGCTGGTGGATCTCTGTATGATAAGATTAATTCTATTTGCAATGGTAAGACTTCTCAAAAGCCTACGCACAATTGGGATTTGTTTTACAATGGAAAAATAGGAAACACGGATGTGCGAATGGATGTGAAATATCTGTTAAGTGGTAATACTGAAACAGCGAGTAATCAAGAAAAGAGCCTTGCTGTGGATGAACGTATGGTTGATACGAAGAGCATGATGTCTAATAAGTTGCTGGCAGCCAAAGCCTATGCAGATTATAAGATGGGTAATATTGGTGTTACCGTGGGAATGGAATATAATAATACGCATCGTCATGATGACTATATCAGCAATTTGGATAATCCGTCTTCCTCTTTTGCCAAATTGGTGGAACAGCATGTTGCTCCTTTTTTTGATTTGTCCTGCGAAACCAAGGCTGGTCAGTTCTCTTTGGGACTTCGTTATGAGGAAGCCAGCTTTAAGTATTTTGAAAATCAGCAGTTGGTAAAAGCGCAAAGTAGAAACTTTAGACATTTCTTCCCAAGTTTAACCTATAGCAAAGAATGGGGAGACTGGCAGTTGATGATGGCTTATGCTACTAGGACTGAGCGTCCTACTTATATGCAATTAAGTAATAATGTGAGATACGCTAATCGTTTCATGCTAGATACTGGTAATCCTTATTTGAAGCATGAGTACCTGCATGATGTATCACTGTCTGGTGGCTGGAAGTGGTTGATGCTATCATTGGAATATACGGATAGGAGGCATGCCATCATAAGTTGGGCGGAAAATTTGAAAGATAATTCTGCCATAACAGAGAATACGTATATAAATATTCCTACGTTGAAGAATTTGCGGGCTTCTATTGAACTGACTCCCAAGATAGGATGCTGGTCACCTGTTTTCTCTGCCAGTTGGTCAAAACAGTGGCTCACTTTATTTTCTTCCGAAGGAGTTTTTCATATGAACAAGCCGATGGTACAGGTGGAAAGTAAAAACATGTTCGCCTTTGCTCATGGCTGGTCGGCATTTGTAGATTTTCTCTATAATAGTAAAGGTGATGTGGGTAATGTCTATAACTATCGCGAGGAATATGGACTAAACTTGGGTTGCACTAAGAGTTTTTGGAAGGGAAGGGCTAGTCTTCAACTGAAAGCAACAGACTTGTTCTTGACTAAATATGGTGAGAAGCAATTTGCTGGGAATGTCATTGATAGACAAGACTATTGGCTCGATAGTAGGGAGATATCTTTGACGTTTCGATTGAAGATAAGAAAAGTAAACTCTAAATTCAAGGGTGTAAATGTAGGTGATGAGGAAATTGAAAGGTTATAATGCTAAATTGCAAAGTGCGTTTAGCAAAAAGGGTTAAGAAAAGATGAGAAGTGTAAATATTAACTTTTTTAACTTGATTGTAACCCGAAAAGTTCCGCCAACATTTTGCTATCTCAAATGAAAAAGTTAAATTTGCACTCGGAAAAATAAAAAGGTAGGCGTTCCCCTTAGGGAGAATGGCCTTCCGAAACAACGAGAATGTTTCATTAAAATATAAATTTTAAACAATTATGGCAGTAGATTACAAGAAAATCGGTCTTGTGAACACTAAGGACATGTTCGCAAGAGCTATCAAGGGCGGTTGGGCCGTTCCTGCTTTCAACTTCAACAACTTGGAGCAGCTCCAGGCTATCATCCAGGCTTCTTCAAACTTGAAGTCACCAGTTATCCTCCAGGTATCTAAGGGTGCTCGTAAGTATGCTAACCCTACATTGCTCCGCTACATGGCAGAGGGTGCTGTAGAGTATGCTAAGGAGTTGGGTTGCAACCATCCTGAAATCGTTCTTCACCTCGATCACGGTGATAGCTTCGAGACATGTAAGAGCTGTGTAGACTTCGGTTTCTCTTCTGTAATGATCGATGGTTCTGCACTTCCATACGAGGAGAACATTGCATTGACAAAGAAGGTTGTTGACTACGCTCATCAGTTCGGTGTAACTGTAGAGGGTGAGCTCGGTGTCCTCGCTGGTGTTGAGGATGACGTAGTTGCTGAGGAGTCTCACTATACAAAGCCTGAGGAGGTTGTTGATTTCGCTACACGTACAGGTGTTGATTCATTGGCTATCTCTATCGGTACTTCTCACGGTGCTTACAAGTTCAAGCCAGAGCAGTGCACACGTGACCCTAAGACTGGTCACCTCGTTCCTCCTCCATTGGCATTCGACGTATTGGCAGCAGTTGAGGAGCAGCTTCCTGGTTTCCCTATCGTTCTCCACGGTTCTTCTTCAGTTCCTCAGGAGTATGTTGATATCATCAACAAGTTCGGTGGTAAGTTGCCAGATGCAGTTGGTATCCCAGAGGAGCAGTTGACTAAGGCTTCTGAGAGCGCTGTTTGCAAGATCAACATCGACTCTGACTCTCGTCTTGCTTTCACAGCAGGTGTTCGTGAGACATTGGCTCTTCACCCAGAGTACTTCGACCCACGTCAGTACTGCGGTAAGGCTCGTGAGTACATGGTTGACCTCTATAGCCACAAGATCAAGGATGTTCTTCATTCTGACAACAAGTTGGCTAACCTCGACTAATCTTCGAGATTTTACAACAAAAGATATGAGCGGGAATCCGAAAGGGTTCCCGTTTTTTTGTTTCCCTGCTATTCCCTTTCTCCCTTCTTTCCCCCTCCTTTCTCCCTTCTTTTCTCATTCTCTTATTCTTGTTGTCGCACACATTTCTGCGGCATGAAATTGTGTGCGTTGACACGAAATAGTTTACAATATTTAACTCAATAAGTTTGGCGTTTCTCTCTTTTTTTCTTAAATTTGCACTTGTGATATGATATAAATCACATTATATGTAAAGGAAACATATCCTGCATATCATTTAGTATAATTGTGAAAGATGAACCAACTGAATGGTTGGTATTTGTTTTAACCAATGTCTTTGCTATCCCCCTTGCAGGGAAGCATGTGATATTCTTCATTGGTATATTAACAATTAGTAAATGATATAAATTATGAAAAAGGTTTTAATGATGGCGATAGCCACAATGATGATGGCTGTTGGAATGACAAGTTGCAGTGCATCTGGAGATGATTTTAGTGATAATTTAGCTGCTTCATCAGCTTCTTCTTCTGAGTTCTCATTGCTCAGCTACAGCAAGTTGGTTGGAACTCCTATCAGCGGAGATGATACGCAGAGCGCAGAGATGACAGAGAAGTTGGTTTGTAAGGTTCTTGCAGGTGGAGAGTTGAAGTTGACTCACAAGAATGTGATTTTCGATGAGAACACTGACATCAAGTTTTCAACAGAGTTGGTTGGCAATAAGTTGATTGTTTCTGAGACAGGCAACTATGGTAAGTCTGGCAAGTATGGTTACTATACACTTGTTGCTACAGTTGGAAAAATAAAGGATGGTGACTATGTGGTTGTAGTGAAGAGAAACAATCACGTCCGCGAAGAATTCAAAATGACTTACGATTCTTCAAAGGCAAAGTAAATGGTAATTGATAAATGGTGTAAATGGTAATAGTTGCGATTAATCGATAAATAATAATAGATGGTTTACAGCGTCCAACGACACAGTCTAGTTTAAATTTAAAAAATGATTTCGCCTGATTTAAAGTCAGGCTTGATGCTTGATCTAATGCTTGGAGGAAACATACGCTATCAGTTCTTGGGCAGTACAGTCCTTTAGAACCACCAGATTCCCTTTATCCAGCAGGAATATCGTAGGCATGGCCCTGAGGCTATAGATGTGGCTGATAGGGTTGTCTGCAATGATTTTCAGTACCTTGATGTCGGCAGGGATGGTTTGCTGCTTGAGCCATGCTGAAACCTTGTGACAATTCTCGCAGTCGGGGTCGTAGAAGTAGAGGATTACCTTCTGGTCTCTGTAATCGCTCAACTGATGGGACTTTCCGTTTTCGTCTTTGAAGTTGAAGTTGATGGCGATATCGCCAGGCAAGTTCTTGTTGGTAGTCTTGATTTTGAAGGCAAGACGTTCCTTTTCCGCCTCGTCGAAACAAGGTGAATTCTTCATTTCTTCCAGGAAGAGCAGGTAGACTCTGTCGTTGCGCAGGGGCGACTGGGGATTCTCGAAATAATGCTCTATCAGACTCTCGAATCTTTCCTTGGCGACAGCATTTGTGAAAGCCTTTCGGGTGAAGCCGGCGATGCCCTTTTGGGCGATGGCAGGATTGAATCTGCCCAGGATGTCGATGAAGTTGACGAAGCCCTGCTCTGTCACCTCCTCGCTTTCCAGCATCAGGGTATCGGCAAAGTTATAGTTGTCCCAGTAGTGCTCGCTCAGATAGCCGGCACGCTGCTCCACGCTGCGCAGTGTATCGGGGAGGGCAGGATAGGGAAACGACTGCTGAGGCTGGCTTTGTGTCTGCGCCTGTGCCTTTGTCTGCGCCTGTGCTTGTTCCTGCGCCTGTATGAGCATACAAGCCAGCAATATGAATAGAGAGAAGAGTCTTGCTTTCATTTCTGATTATTGATTACTGATTATTGATTATTGATTACTGATTACAGATTTCTGATTACTTTTTATTTTTTGATAAATTGCCAGGCTGCATCTTACGCCAGCTTACTATCGAGTGCAAAATTACAAATAATATTCGGGATGGCAAAGCGATTGGCATAAAAAAGTCGCGGAACCATAGAAGGCGAGATCACCTCGGCAACTACAGCTCCAACGACCAGTCTAGTTATAATAAGTCTCCGCATGATATTTGTAATAGTAAATGATAATAATTCTTTCTACTTCTTACTTATTAATGATATTATACGAGAACTTTTCAATCTAATTTATTTGTATGTAAAAGTATAATTCTGTGCATTGCCTTGGTTGGCATTGTCCATCTTCACGTAATAGCTTCCGCTTGTTCCGGCATTCGCCTGACGGACATTCTTCAGCTTTACGGTGTATGTTGTGCCGGCTTTATCAGCCTTGAATACATACCAGCTGTCCCAAGTCTTGCCAATTTCATTTGTAGAACTGTACTCTATGTCACAGTCCTCTGGAACTACATCGCCCGATGCAAACTTCACGGTTACTGGAAGCAACTCCTTTAGGTAGTTGGCGGGAACGGTAAACTTAAACTCCGCCTCAGCATTTGCATTTGTTCCGATTTGGGCAGGAGCGTTTACCTGATACTGCACCTCTTTGATGCTGTAGAGATGGATATTGATGCTCAATCCATGCTTTTGGGTATCGTAGAGGTGGATGGTTCCTTCTCGCCAGTTATCATCTATGATTCCTAGGTTGTATGTGATGGTACCAGTGCCCGTTTTTGTTGCAGAATCATACGTGTAGCTTGAAACCACAGGCTGGGCATCTTCTGCGTATGCCAGGTTTTCAGTCCATATTGCCTTGAAATCAGATGCCTTGCTGGCAGCGTCATTACCTTTGTAGGTAAAGTTGATTGTCTGCTGTGTTCCTTCGCCCGAATGCACAAACTGATAGGTTCCCTTTTCTATTTTCAGCTCGTCATCGCCATTAGAAACCCCTGGCACGATTTGCTGTATGGTAATCCAAGGGTTGTTGACAGGAGCACTTTTCAAGGCATATTCATGGTTTTCATTTCCCCAGCTTTCGTCCAGCTTATCTATGATGATTTTATATTCATAGTTTCGTTTGATCTGGTATGGTTTGTTGTTTTTATCCTGCAAGTATATCAGATAATACTTTCCGTTATGCAACAACAGAACCTTTGAAGGTGCTGATGGCAGGTTGGCATCTTCGAATACGCCTGTAGGGTTAAACATCTGGGTGTTATCACCCTTCAGTCTGCTTCCGTCAAGTGGTGGCGTAACATAATCTACATCCCACTTCCAGGATGAATCTCCCGTTGTAGGTGTAAATGCCAGATTATTTCTGTCGAATGGCGCCAGGGTGCCGTAGGAGAGTCCGTTGACAACGGTCAATTTGAAGTCGTTTACGAGATTGGGATTTTTTGCTTTTGCATCTGCACTCCATTCTGCCGAAATCTTAGCCCTGTCTCTTATGAGATGAATGATATAATCATTCTTTAGTGTATCTTTTCTCAGATATTCTTTCAGCTGTTTAGGATTATCTTTTTTGATATATCCCCAGTAGCGCATGATGACAGACTGGTCTTCCGTGTGATTGGTCTCAAATGTAGTCATGAGCAGGTTCTCATGCATGCCTGCCCATTTCCACTGATCGCTTTCATTGATGGTCTGGTAAACACTGCTTGTATTCGCCACCAGATGGATACGTGAGGTGTTGTTCGGAATCATTGCCGAAAATTCTTTTGGCTCTGTGCTTCCGTTGGTCTTGATTCCTCCGCCGCTCACACCTTCTGCTGGGTTATGGGTGATGCTTCCAGTGCGATTGCCATTCTCGTCAACTTCATAATAGTTTCCGTTGTTTTCTCTTTTGAATCCAAGAACCGGAGTAAAATCATCCTGTATTTTGCCGAATCCCACAAACTGTCCCTTGTTGTCGAAGCAGAACAGCTTCATGGCTTCTTTGTTTCGGATACCTTCATTGAGGAACACGGTGCTTCGGGTAGTGTTCTCTTTGAAACTGGGAATGGCTATTCTGAAGCTGGCTTTATAGTAACCTTCTTCTATTTCACTGGTCGTAGAAGGTTCGTTGTCAACAATAGAATCGGAACAGGCTGTCAACATGGTTGTTAACAGCACTGCTATGATTCCGATATATAATTTTATTTCTTTCATATCATTCTGCCTCTTTTATTCGATGTCTTGGTTCTCGATTTTTTCAATTTCATCCAATGTCAAGTCACGGACGCAGCGAACGAACTTGCCATCTTGCTTCTTGTCGTTATTGTAGCCTGATGTGTTGCCGTCAAGAGTCCAGTAGCATTCACCTGTCATCACTTTTCCGAAAGCATTCTTTGCCTCGTCAATTTTCTGCAAACCCAAGATGACTTTTACTTCGTCTTGAGTTGGAAGGCGCCAGCCGTTCATTTCTACGGCCTCACCCTTTCGGGTCTTTGCGGTTTCTGTATACTTTTTGCAATAATCTCTGGCTGCTTGGTTGCTTTCGTAGAAATTGCCTTTTGCATGATCGCCTTCGCCCACTGTTGAGGCTATGATGAAGGCAGGTGAAACCGTATTGTCTTGTGACATGTTGTTGTTGTCCAATTTTGGCTTGGCAAAGGTATATTGGCTGTAATTACTGTTCCTGGTATTAGCTACCTGAACTGTGTACAGTCGGTTTTTGATATCCTTTGTATGGTCAGATTTAACACTTTCTACATTCAGTGAATACACAGCAGGATATTTCCTGACGAGTACATCCTGGTATTTACTGTGACCATTCTTGTTAAAGCCAATCTTAAACTTACAGTAAACGACGGTATTGTGCGATGGCTGGTCTCCTGTTTCTATTCTTATCCATCCTCTTTTATTGTCACATGTTTCACCTGAATATTTTGCGTCAGCTCCACCAAATTGAACCTCTTGAGTGCTGATTTCTCCAAACTTGTTGATTTCATACCCGTTTTTATCAGAGGTACTACATTCTTCTGCAGCAAACCATTGAATGCTTTCATCCAGCGATTTGTCTTTCATATCCAGCTTCGTAGGATATACCACCAGATAGCTTGCCTTATCAGCATCTACTTCAGTATCTTCTCCCGTAGTCCATTTGGTGATGGCCCATTTCAGGTAGCCCAATTCTTCATTGTAATCAATGTTTATACTATCCTTGAGACGCTTGATGTCTGCATTTACCGTATAGATGTAGTTGCGTTCCAGCTTCATTTCTCCCTTTGGGTCACGAACGGGGATGGTCAGCTCTTTTTCCCTTGTATCATTCTTGTTATCTTTGCTTTCGAAAACAACCTTTACGGCAATTTTCGGAGCATCCTCCTGGCTGGTCCAGGTGGTGGAATAACTGTATGTAGTTACAGAACACTTGTTGGCTTCTATCTTATCCACCGTGTTATCTTCGTTGTTGCTCACGATGTTTGGCGTAGCTGTCTGGCCTGCAAATACAGAAGTATTGGTGTTGTAGTTGAGAAACTTCCACTTTACGTTTGTGATATTGTAGCCGTTTACTGATGAAGAGAGATTCAGCTTAATCTTGGCAGCCGCTCTCACCAGTTCTACGGGAATATCCTGTATAGGGTCTTTGCTGATGATATACTGCCCCTTGGCACTCATCAGAAACTTCTTGGCTTTTGCCTGAGGATAGGGAAGCCAGATGTCGTTGTCCTGCTGGGTGGCTGCCTGCAACTCTTTAAGAGTCGTCTTGCTGAGATCGGCTTGGGCATTGGCTACGGCATAGTAGTTGTAGGAAAGATCTTCCTGTAGGTTGAGATCCACCTTCCAGTTGTCTTTGCCCAATACTTCTGCCTGATTTTCTACAGGACTTGAACTCTGGTGATTGACACAGCACTCGCCGAATTCCGGCTCGAACATCTTGAAGTCAAGCTTTGACAAGGTCTTCTCATGAAGAGCGTCCTCATCATTTGCTCTTGACTTCTGCAGGTCGTTGACCATAGGAATCATGTTCAGCTGTTGTGCAGACGAGTTGTTTCCCAGCTCGTCTTCAGCCGAACATCCAGCTATGAGCAAACCTGCCGTCAGGGTCAAGATGCCTTTCGTGAATCTTATGTCTTTATATAACTTCTTCATGATGAATATTGTTTTCTTATGTCTTTATAATACTTGTTCGAAGTGAATGTCTTTGCCCGCATCTTCTCCGGTGGTACATCCCTTCAGTTTGAAATCAGGATTGAGAACAAACCTTTCGTTTGGATTCTTGGTCAGGAACACATGTGCTCTTACGTTGTGTGGCTGAGCCATATCCAGTCGGTTCTTGGGCACTACATAGAAGTAGAGGGTTTTCTTTGCTCCTTCCTTGTTGATGATGTAGCTTTCTATCTTGTAGCTGTCGGCCGACTGTCCATCTTTGTAACTTCCATCTGCATTACATTCTACGAATCCGAACAATGGGTTGTCTGTCTGGAGAATCCATGGTGCTCCTTTGGTGTCGATGTCCTTCAGTGTAATCTTCGGACCGCGTTGTGGCTGACCATAATATACCTTGTAGCCCCAATCAGTCTTGTCGGCATCAGGAAATATCACTTCTGTTGATGCATCGATGTAATCATACGTTCCACCATCCTGCCATTCTTTAATGGTTGGAGTAACGGTGAGCATGCCCATCTGTCCGTTGAGGAAGTAACCGTAAACTACCAGCTCGCGGTTGCGGATGGCTTTACCGTCTGTTGGGATACTGAAGTCAACGCTTTTTTCTTCCGTGCCTAAAGAATAATGAATCTTTCCTTTGATTGCCTTGGTGGTTTCACGGAGATAGCACAGGTTGTGGGAAGCAATTCCTGCTTTCTTAAAGGCATCCAGATAATCCTGTGCAGTTTGAGTTTTGTTCTTCTTGAACTTCTCTGGATCTTCTACTTCCTTGATGTTATCAGTCTTAACACCATTCAGTTTCAAAACAGTTGATACATAGCCGGTACGGTTTACATCGTATTTGTTGCTGGTAACAACCTGGTTGTCATCATTTTCTTTGTATTCAGTCTCATCAGGGAAGATGTAGCTGGCGGTAGGAATGGTGTTTCCTTCCACCTCGATACTGGTAACCTTTACATTTTCTATGCCCGTTTTTCGGGCAAAGTAGAAGTGGAGTTTGGAAACAGCGCGAACCAGAGGAATCTTGATGCCTTTGGTCTTTGCCTCTGCTTCGGTTGTTCCAACATGATTCTCTACAGAAATGTTGGTGATGGCACGAGAGATAGGGAGACCTGTTTCAGGAACTTCCGTGTTCTGTGGATTGCCATTTTCCTGAATGCCAAAAGTAGAGTCAAAGCAGATATTCTGCAACTCCTTGCGGGTGATGCTGCTGAAATCCTTACCGTTCAACTTGCTTTCTATATTGGTACTTTCGGAATTCGCGAGGATGTAGAGGTCGATATTTTCCACCTCTTTACCTGCTATCTTTCTTAAGAAACGTAGCTGCAGATTGTAGCTGCCATTAATATCTTTCAATGCTTCTTCCTTATATGCGATAGGATTGGCATCTTCGTTTGTGCCAGATTGAAACACCCACACCTTGATGCTGTGAATGTCGCTCTCTGAGTTGGGGTCAGCTTTGCTCTCATTATCTGTGAGCACACCTTCCGTACGGCTTTCTCCAACTCGGGTGCTGTTAGCCGAATTGCTAGAGAAGCTGAGGCTGATATATGCGTCATGATTCTCAGCGGTCTCTATATCTTGGTTCTCTGAACAAGATGCCATGGCGCCTACCATGAGCAAGGCAGCTAGTGCCGTAAGTGTCTGGCGCATCATCTTGGTCAAAGTAGTTTTATAGCTAGTCATCTTTTTCTTTCTTTTACTTATACTTATACTTGTTGTTGCGTTGGTGGAGTAGTATGGGTGGTACTACTTCTTTTCCGAACCTCCCAGGTCGGCGTCCTGCAGGTTCATCACCCAGCCGTTCACCTTTATCTTGGCGTTGAGGCTGTAGTGGTCGCTGGTGTTGTCGCTTGGCACGTAGAAGGTGAGCACATAGTGGTCTTGGCGGTCGAGGTATTCCTGCGAATCCCAATCCTTTTCGGCACGTTCGCCGCAGAGGGCGAGGAACCATGGCAGGGAGTGGTCGAAGATGACCTTGTTGTTGCGCTTGTCGGTGATGACGATGCGCTTGTCGTCATATTCGCTTCCGCTGCGGGTGGAAACCTGGTCGTCGTTGCGCTCGAACATTCGGGATGATGATAGGTCGTAAACCAGTGCCTTGTCTATCTTTTCGCCTTCCACCTCGGTTTCGCCGCTCTTGTTGGTCACCATCTTCTCGCTGAAGGGTACGTAGGTGATGGCTTTGTTCATCACCTTGTCGCCCTTATAGTCGAGCAGGGCAGCAGATCCCTTGATTCTTACGTCGAAGTTGTCGGGGGTAAAACCAGGCTGGTCGTTTTCGTATGGCAGCATCACGATGCGATAGGTTTTGGTGCATTTCATCAGACTTAATTCTGATGCCACGTCCTTGCCTTCGTAGTTGAGGGATGTCTGTGCGGTATAGAGTGCAGAGAACTTTCTGTTGTTCTCGTAGTTCTCGCCTTCGTTCTTTCCCATCACCTCCTGCAGGTCGTCGATGGTTGATACGCCTGGGGTAAGCTGGGTGAAGGTGAATTCCATCTCGTCATCCTCGCCGTCAGCACGGGCAGAGATGTTCTGCTTGTCACGGGCCAGGCAGACGAAGGTGTACTTGCCTTCGTTGAGGTCGGTGATTTCCATCCTATGCCCGTTTTCAAACTTATCAGCCGACTCCACGTAGGTATCGAAATACTTTCCGTTCTTGTCGAACACATATACGTTGATGTTTTTTACCTCAGCCGAGAAAGCGTCTGCTTCCTTCACGTTGTAGGTATAGTCAAAACCGAGCGATATTTTGGGTGTAGGACAGCCCATCAGGTCGTCTTTCATGCAGGATGAAAGCGAGGTGAGTGCGATGGCTGAGATACAGACCGCTTTGCAACAGTTATGGGTGAAGAAATGTGCCATATTGTTATTGTTGTTAATATTATTCTTTTACTTATACTTATACCTTATTATATATAGAGTGCCAGACTTGTGATGTTGGGTGACATCTGATGGTCTAGGCATCTTCGTTTTCTGCTAGAAGTGGTGCCTGATGAAGAATCTTTCTTCCTGTAAGCACGGTGTGAATCCCGTCATTTTGTTGACGGCATAGGGTGGGGTGATGTCGTTTTTAGGTAATCTCTCGGAGGAACTGAGTCCTCCGAGAGATTGGAGTTATTTTATTTCAAGCGATATTATGATTCCTGATTCCAGGAATTCTGTGTTGTTATGAAATCGTATTGGAATCCGGAATGGGATTACTGCAAGTTAACTGACTGCTCGCTTACTACCCACTGATTAACAGTAACAGTGCACTGCATGTAGTAGTTTGGCTTCTTGTCGTCTGGTGTAGGACCGTTTGGAACGTCTCTACCGAGGTCGTAAACGTTATCTACTTTCAACTTGTAGATGCTGTTACGGAGGATAGAGTAGAAACCAGTTGTTGCGAACTTGAGAGACTGGTCATCCAAAGCTACGCGGTAATACATCAAACCCTGCTCATATACATCGATGTTGTACTTCTGGCGGAATGCAGCCAATGTATTTTCGTCTTTCAGTTTACCATTCTCGTCCTTGATTTCCTTAATAGCCTCTGCTGGTTCAAGCTTAACATCTGTATCTGCGTTAACAAATGGATATTCTACAGAAGGGTCATCATAGATCTGCTTGAGGGAAGTATAAATCTTGCCATCATAACGATAGAATGTACCATCCTCGAAATCCTTTTCTGATGTAGTGGTAAGGTTTGCCTTGTAGCAGAGATACAATGCTGTAGCATTTTTAAGGGTAGCTGTTGAATTCTCCAAAATATAGGTTGAAGTAGCAGAACCAAAGTTAACCAAGCTACCATTGTTGTTGTACTTGTCACCATAAGTATTATAGTCAAGAACATAAGTACCTGCTGGAGCAGAGAATTTTTTGTACTCGCTATCCCACTTCTGCATTACGTTAGTCTTGGTGTTCAAGTTAGAAACGGCATAGTTCTGGTATGCAATGTTCTTAACCAAATCAAGATTCTTTGTTGCAGGAGCGTTATCGCCTTCACCTGTTGTAATCTTTGTTGCATTAGCTGCGTTAGGCGCATCGATACGGGCAGCAGCACGGTCCAAGTAGATATTCTCGCACTTAGCTGGGTTTGCGGCAGTCTTGTTAGCACTTGTGAATGTTACAGTAGCAGCATCGCCACCCAAATGATGCTGTGCATCATTCTGGTTGAACATTACGAAAGAACCAGCTTTAGCCAAGTTAAGACTGATCGAAGTTGGATTTTTTTTATCGATGGTGTATTCGCCAGTAAACTCTGCTGTAGTAGGTGTATTTGAAGTCTCTTCACCTGCAAGGAAATATACGTGATATGGGTGGTTCTCAGCAACACCATTTACAGAAACCTTGATAGCATTTGTTATACCAGTGTTCTGCTTATCAGAAGTCTTCTGCTGCCAATCAGCTTCGGTAATCTGCTTCTTGAAAATACACTTGTCGCCATCATAAAGGTAGAAGGTACCTGTTGTAATCTTAGCCTCATCTGCAGTAGCCTCTTTTGTGGTACGCTTCTCCTGGCTAGTTCTTGTGCCATTCGCCTTTGGAGTCTGAATAGACAATGTCATGTAGAAACCATCTACCTTCTCCTGACCTGCGTTGTCACCAGCCAAATCATCATTACTGCTGCAGCTAGTGAAAGACAAAGCTGCGGCTGAAACCAAGCTCATTACGAGCAAATTCATTTTTTTCATAATCTTGTTACTTATTACTTTAGTTAAAACTATATTTATTGATACTTTCTTTACTTATTCTGTTCTTTATTTCGTTCCTTCTATTCCAGAACCTTGTTTACCTTGTCCAGGTTTTCCTGGGCTTTCTTCAAGCCACCCTTTACAGCCTTCTCGAAATATTCCTTGGCAGCCTGATAATCCTCTTTCTGGACTGCGAGGCAACCGCGGGCGTTGTTGGCTTCTGGGGTATCGCCCACCTTCTTCAGATATTTCTCTGCACTCACCTTGTCACCACGCTCAATGGCGATGTAGGCAGCGTTGAGGTTGGCAAGCTTGTCTTCTGGGAACAGCTTTACGGCAGTCTCGAATACATTGTTGTATTCATCGCTGCCCTTAGGCAAACTGTTGGCTACCATGTACATCTCCTGTAGTGAAAGCTTCTGCGGACGGATCTTGATAACCTTCTTTGCTTCTTCCAGGTTGAATGCCTTTACGTCATATTCTATGGTGTAGTCGGTGCGGCGCAAACCTGGCCAAACGTTCTGCAACAGGAAGCGGTGAGCTTCCGGAGCCTTTCTCTTCAAAGCCTTCTCCTTTGCATCAGGCAGCAAACTGCTGTTGATGATGCCGAGGGCGATGTCCTTTTGAGGAATATCGTTGTGGGCGATGTATTCTGCCGTTCCTTCCCAGTCCTCTGCGGTAGCTGCTACCTTGATCAGCTTCTGGTCGATAGGATAAACCGACGTGAGATAATCTTTCAGCGCCTGCGTTCTGTTGCGTGAAAGCTTGTCGTTGTTGGCATATCCACCATCAGGAGAAGCATAACCATGCAGGGTAATCTGGGTGATGGTAACATCCGAATCGTTCTTCACCAGCTCCAGGGTTTCAATCATCTTAGCCAGTTCCTTGGCGTTGTTGCCCAGGTTTACCACGATGTCCCACTTGTTCATCCTGAAGTTGAGTCGTGCCGAACCGTTTTCCTGTCTTATCTTCACGGCTTCTGCCTTAGGCTGCTGGTAAGCGTAGAAGAGTTTCTGAGGCGTGCTGAGGATATCGCCAGCCGGAAGCAGTCCTTCTGCCAGAATTACCTGGTTGCATCCGCAGGTATCGTTGCCGATAACCAGTTGCGAGTTGCTCATCCAATCCTGAAACGGAGTGGTATATATATAATGTAGGGTCTGTTTTTTCTTGTTCTGTCGCTGCTCCACGATGAGCGGGTTCTTGGAGGCAGTGGCATTGTTGCGCTGATAATAGATGTATCTCTTGCGTCCCATCACCTCAACAGCTGGCAGTTTCAGGGTGTCCTCATCGTTCACAATCATGGGGGTATAGATGAGTCCACGGTTGCTGCCCAGGATGATGTCGTCGAGCTTGAAGTCCATCTTCACGTTCACGTCGTCTCCATCTCTCTTCACTTCTTTCTTCGAAATCTTCAGCTTTCCGGCTGTCTCTTTCTTCTCTTTCTTCTCAGCTTTCTCTTTCTTTTCTTTTTTCTCTGCTGAGGCTATAGACTTGCTTTCTGCTGAGGCTGTGAGCGATAACAGCAGGAGGGCAGCACCCAGTGTACTATAGAAGTTATATTTTGTATTCATGAATTGTTTCCTTTCCAAATGAATGATCAAATGAATAATGATGTATAAATATACAATTTAAATAGGTATGTCCGTATGGGGGCGATTAGAACACATAGACGAGGTTAAGCGCCGCCTTGGTGGGTCCCACATAGTGGTGACTCTTGTCGTCTTCCAGTTTTTCGCCGCATTCCGCACATTCAAACTTGTCTGAACGGCTGTAGGTGTAACCCAGTCCCAGTTCAGCCTCGAAGTTCCAGTGCTTGGAAAGGGTCCAGGCATATCCGTATGCCACACCCGCTCCCACGAACCATCCTTCGTAGCGATAATCTTTCAGTTTGGAAAAGTCTGTTCCTAATAACTTGAAATCAGCATTCACGTTACCGATGTTGTAGGATCCTGCAATAGCATGGAATCCCACAAAATGTCCCATCATCTTGTTGCAGAACCAGTATCTTGCTTCTGGCTGCACAAGCCAATGTTGCCATTTCCTGTTATTAGAAAATGTCCAAGGATTGTAGTTGCCTGCTACATCCAAGGTCCACTTGGGGGTGAGTGCGAACTCTGCTCCCAAGTTTATGGTGCTGGTCGCATCATAAAGAAGGTTGGTTTTCACCGCAACCTTTTGGGCTGATGCATCGAGTGCTAAGAAGCACAGTCCGATCATCAGTGCCATTTTAATCCTTTTCATCATCTTTTGCTTATACTTTTATATACTTAATACAATATCTTTTTATCTTCCGGTTTGCAACTAATACATAAGAAATCTAATATCCATTCCCTTCCTGTTAATCTACTTTGTCTTTACTTTCAATTTACTTTTCAGTTAGGAATCTTACATTCTCGTATTAAAAACCTTGCAGCTGAGTTCCTGGCTCAGCGCATCATCTTTTTTCGGCTGCAAAATTATAAAGAAAAGCAATACCATGCAAGTTTTTTAGCACTGAAAAATACTGAAAAGTGCCTTTTTTAATTAAAAACAACACTGAAAACTACTTAAAGTTGTTAATTCCGGCATTTTTTCATCATCTTCTCATCACTATTTCTAATTATTTTTGTAAATTTGCAGCCGTTATCAGTTAGATGGAAATTCCAGCATTTTGCTGTTGAAAAGTCTGCTGATGATAAGAAGATATAAGCTAAAAGATAGAATTTATAAGTAAACAATGGAACCAAAACTTAACTTAATGAAGGCAATTTTAGGCTTGGAACATTACTTTTGCCCCAAGTATTGTGGTATCGTAGACCGCAGAAGAGTGATAGGCTATCTACTTTTCTCGGTTTCCGAGGTACTTATTATTTTGTACCATTTTATCCTTATCCTCCGATTAGGAGAACCTCATGGGGTGGTGGCTGATGTGGTGAATGCCGTTTTGTTTGCCAGTCTGCAGCTGGCAATCTGGACCAAGAAACTTACTTTTACCAAGGGTCTCACCTTTTTATATATATTGGCTTTTGCCAAATTGACTGCCAACTGTATACTTTCCTCTGTGTTTGGCGCGTTGCCCGACGAGTTGAGTAGCATCAGCAATGTGTTTCTGGTGTTCCTGCTGGTGTTGATGGCGTTGACGCAACTGATGTATAAGACCGCATTGGCTCTTATTGCCGGCTTGGTTCCGATGGTTGTCTTCTATTTCATAGAGCATCCTGCTGTTACATCCTTCTTCGGGATGAAGGCATTCTTCGTGGGTTTTATGATGATTATCTATGTGTATATCTATAATACGAATTATGTTCTGAAGGGGCTTCGTCAGCCTCAGAAGGTTACCCACGTAGAGAGAAAGGCATTGGATATGCTTGCCAAATTGAAGGAGAAGGATAATGATAATGCAGGAAATCTGATGGATCGCTTGGATCCGGAATTGCGCCAGAACATTATCAATAATGCTTCGGAGCACCTGAAAAAGGAGGAACTAAATAATCTGATGTGGGATGAACTGTGTGCCGACCTGACCAATAGTGAAATACAGATTTGCAAGCTGGTGTTGCAGGATAAGAGCTTGAAGGAAATCTGCATCCTGCTTGATAAGACCGAATCCAACATCACAAGTCAGCGCAGCCATATCCGAAAGAAACTGAATATGGATCGTAAGGATGATTTAAAGCGCACCCTGGAATTGCGATTTGCGGAAATCAGAAAGAAAAAACTTAATACTAGTTTATAGTTAAAAGTTTATAGTTTATAGCAGAATGTTGAAAACTTGCATAATTATGCGTTTCCCTGCTTTGCTATAAACTATAAACTATCAACTATAAACTAAATATCAGTCTTCCATTCTCAGGAATGCCTTAGGGAGATATTGTATCAGATCGCTGGCGATGAGGCTCTCTTTGCCGATATCCTTGATGGCGAGGTCGCCTGCCAGTCCGTGCAGGTACATACCTATTCGGCAGGCATCTGCCTGGTTATAGCCACGAGATAGAAGCGAGGTGATGATACCCGTCAATACATCGCCGCTGCCGGCTGTGGCCATGCCGCTGTTGCCGGTGGAGCAGAACTCCACCTTTCCATTAGGATGGCAGAGGGCAGAATAGTGCCCCTTTAATATAATGTAGCCTTGCAGGCGCTCTGCCAGTTCGATGGCCTTGTCAAGGCGCTCCATGCAGTTGCTGCTGGTATTGCCAGCCAGTCTGTCAAGTTCTCTTGGATGAGGAGTGAAGATGATGTCCTTAGGCAACTGCTGCATCCAGGCACGATGACTCGCCAGAATGTTGAGTGCATCGGCATCTACCACGGTAGGACAGGTGGATCTTCTCAGCTGGGCTATCAGGGCGATGGCGGTGGATTCGTTGGTGCCCAGACCTGGACCTATGCCCATGGCGCTATAGTAGTCGGTGTCCACCGGTTCGCTGAAGATGGTTTCCTCAGAATCCATCTGGAGCACCGCTTCCGGCACGCTAATCTGCATAATCTCGTAGTTGCGCTTCGGCGTATGGGTAATCACCTTTCCGGTTCCCGCTCTCAGGCACGCCTTGGTAGCCAGCACGGACGCACCGCTCATGCCGTAGCTTCCGGCAATGATCAGTGCCGTGCCCATAGTGCCCTTGTGGGCAAAGTCGCCACGGGGCTTCATCAGCAGGCGGATGTCGTTCTCTTCCAGGATGCTGAATTTGCTTTCCGTCTTCTGGATGAATTCCGGCGAGAGTCGGATATCCAATACCTTCAGTCTTCCCAGGTATATCTGGTTGTCTGCCAGCATCATCGCCAGCTTCTTCTGCTGCAAGGTCAGCGTCAGGTCGGCACGGATGATGTTGGCTGCGATGTTGTAGGAGTTGTCTTCCGCCATCAGACCCGATGGCAGGTCGATGCTCACCACCTTGGCGGCACTCTGGTTGATGTATTTTACCAGGGATGCAAAACCGCCTGCCAGCGGTTTGTTCAAGCCGCTGCCAAAGAGACCGTCTACTACGAGCATGCCGGCTTCCAGCTGCGGAGGGTCGAAATTGACGGTGACCTCAGTAAACTGCTTGGCGCGTTTGCTCTCGATGAGTCGCTTCTTGTTGCTGGCACAGTCGGCAGAGAGCTTGTTGTGGATGTTAAACAAGAAAACGTTAACCTGATAACCATCTTCTCCCAACATTCTTGCCACGGCAAGCGCATCGCCTCCGTTGTTGCCTGGTCCTGCGAAAACGACCACCGGAGTACGGTTAGACCATTCCTCCTCGATGGCACGTGTCAGCGCCTTAGCGGCACGTTCCATGAGGTTGAGCGAAGTGATTGGTTCATGCTCAATGGTGTATTTATCCAACTCATGTATCTGAGTACTAGTGAAAATCTTCATGTCTTTGTCCGATTATCTGATTATTTTCATGCAAAAGTACTAAAAAAAGTCGATGAAAGCATGAAGTTTCACGATTTTTTCGTAATTTTGCAGAAAATATTATATAATATGACTATGAGCATAGTAAAAATTAAGGATAAGACCTTCAAAACCTCCATTCCAGAGGCCGAAATACTCAAGAAGGTTCAGGTCGTAGCAGACCGTCTGAACAAGGACTATGAAGGCAAGACCCCCGTGTTCTTGGCAGTATTGAACGGCGCATTTATCTTCGCAGCCGACTTGATGCGAATGATTACCGTGCCAAGCGAGATTTCATTCGTGAAGTATGCTTCTTACGAGGGCACCTCCTCTACGGGCAGCATGAAGACCCTGATGGGTTTGAACCAGGATTTGGCAGGTCGCCACGTGGTTATTGTTGAGGACATCGTAGATTCCGGTTTCACCATGGCCCACATGATTGAAGACCTGAAGAAGATGAACCCAGCCAGCGTTGAGGTTTGTTCCCTCCTCGTGAAGCCTGGCAACTTGAAGGTTGACCTTGATATCAACTATGCTGTTATGGAAATCCCTAACGATTTCATCGTGGGATATGGATTGGATTACGACCAAGAAGGCAGAAACCTCCGCGACATCTACACCATTGTAGAAGAATAGGGGGTGAAGCATGTGGGAGAAAATGTTATTGGATATTCCATTTTTGGGTACATACATTATTTTGGCTATGGTAGGAATCCCTGCTATAGTATTCTTGTTATTTGTTATGACTCCAAAGGGAAAGCAATGGTTTAACAGCATAAACTAAGTTTCGAATTCAAAGTATAACAATAAAAATTGGAGGATGTAAGATGAACACTTTAATATTTTTAGGCATGTTTACCGTTTTCTTTGGCATAACTATTGCTATACTTTTGTCTCCTTGGGGACAGAAATGGATGAATGAATATTAGTTTCTGACACAACATAAAACAATTTATATATATTTAAGGTAAAAATGAAGAATATTGTAATTTTCGGCGCTCCTGGTGCAGGTAAGGGCACACAGAGCGACAAGATGATCGAGAAGTATGGTCTCGGTCACATTTCAACAGGTGACGTACTTCGTAACGAAATCAAGAACGGTACAGAGCTTGGTAAGACAGCTAAGGGTTATATCGACAATGGTCAGTTGATTCCAGACGAGTTGATGATCGACATCCTCGCAAGTGTATATGACAGCTTCGGCAAGGATCACGCAGGTGTGATCTTCGACGGTTTCCCACGTACCACTCCACAGGCTGAGGCTTTGAAGAAGATGCTCTCTGAGCGTGGTCACAAGATCGCTGCCATGATCGAGCTTGCCGTTCCAGAGGATGAGTTGATGGCTCGTCTGCTCAACCGCGGTAAGTTGAGTGGCCGTTCTGATGACAACGAGGAGACTATCAAGAAGCGTCTCAACGTATATCATACACAGACTGCTCCTCTCATCGACTGGTATGAGAAGGAAGGTATCCACCACCACATCGAGGGTCTCGGAACTGTAGATGAGATCTTCGCTCGTGTTTGCAATGTGATCGACAACTTGTAATCAAGATATAATAATCTTCCCCGCAAGACTGCGGGGAAGATTTATTCATTAAAAAAAGAGGAATCTTCGTTCTCAAAGAGAAGATTCAACGTTCAAATTAAAAAGAAAAATCAATGGCTGAATCCAATTTCGTAGATTATGTAAAGATCAACTGCCGCTCTGGTAAGGGTGGTAAAGGCTCCATGCACCTGCGCCACGTGAAGTACCAACCGAATGGTGGACCTGACGGTGGCGATGGCGGACGTGGAGGAAGCATCTATCTTCGCGGCAACCACAACTACTGGACCTTGCTGCATCTGAAGTATCAGCGCCACTTCTTCGCCGAGCATGGTGGCAATGGAGGACGTGACAAGTGTCATGGCACCGACGGAAAGGACATCTATATCGATGTGCCTTGCGGTACCGTGGTCTATAATGCCGAAACCGGAAAGTTCGTTTGCGATGTGGCTTACGACGGACAGGAGGTGCTGCTCCTCAAGGGCGGCCGCGGCGGATTGGGCAACTTCCAGTTCCGTACCTCAACCAACCAGGCTCCACGCTATGCGCAGCCAGGTGAGCCTATGCAGGAGATGACCATCATCATGGAGCTGAAGCTCCTTGCCGATGTGGGTCTCGTGGGTTTCCCTAACGCTGGAAAGTCAACCCTGCTCAGCGCCGTATCCAGTGCGCGCCCAAAGATTGCCAACTATCCATTTACTACGCTCGAGCCATCGCTGGGCATCGTGGACTACCGCGACCACCAGAGCTTCGTCATGGCTGATATTCCTGGCATCATCGAGGGTGCGAGCGAAGGAAAGGGATTAGGTTTGCGATTCCTGCGCCACATAGAGCGCAACTCGCTGCTCCTCTTCATGGTTCCAGGCGATACCGACGATATCAAGAAGGAATACGAGGTGCTGCTGGGCGAGCTGAAGAACTTCAACCCAGAGATGCTCGACAAGCACCGTGTGCTCGCCATCACCAAGTGCGACCTTCTCGATGATGAGCTTATCGAGATGCTCCGCGAAACGCTGCCTACTGATCTGCCGGTGGTCTTCATCTCTTCTGTCACCGGACAGGGAATCCAGGAACTCAAGGATGTGCTCTGGAAGGAGCTGAATTCCGAGAGCAACAAATTGCAGGAGATTACTGCCGAAGATACCCTCGTGCATCGTGACAAGGATATGTCACGTTTCCAGCAGGAACTCGAGGCTGAGGGTGAGGACATCGTGGAATACATCGATGAGGATGAAATAGAGGACGTAGATGACCTCGATGATTTCGAATATGAGTAATCATAAAGTTCAAAGTTCAATGTTCAAAGTATATAGCATAGCTTCTGGTGTCAAGGCTTTCTCTACAACCCGCAAGGGCGGAGTGAGCCAGGGCAACTACAGCGAATTCAATATCAATGAGTATTGCGGCGACAATGCCGAGCATGTGGCTGAAAACCGCAGGCGTCTGGCTGCCGAACTGGGCGTAGAGCCTGGTCACATCATCATGCCCCATCAGGTGCATGGGGTAGAGGTGCGCCAGATAGCCGGAGAATATTTCAGCATGCCGGAGAATATTCGCAAGATGATTCTCGAGGGAGTTGATGCCGTGATGACGAATCAGGCAGGTGTGTGCATAGGCGTTTCCACTGCCGATTGCATCCCGGTGCTTCTTTATGATGAGGAGCATCATGCCGTGGCAGCCATCCATGCCGGATGGCGTGGCACCCTGGCACGCATCGTTCACAAAACCATCCAGGAGATGGCGTTCACCTATCATACCGACCCTAAGAAGCTGAAGGCTGTGATAGGTCCGGGCATCTCGATCGACAGTTTCGAGGTGGGCGATGAGGTGTATGAGGCTTTCGAGCAGGCTGCCTTCCCGATGGAGGAGATTGCCGAGCAGCGTCCTAACGCTGCCTTCTCTGCCGACCCAGCTGATCGCGAACGTCTGGCTGCCGAGGGCAACATCGTTCAGCCGCTGAAGTGGCACCTCAATCTTCCGCTCTGCAACAAGCAGATTCTTCTGCATTGCGGGGTAGCCGAAGAGAATATTCAGGATTGCGGCATCTGTACCTTCCAGCATAGCGACGAGTATTTCTCTGCTCGCAAGTTGGGCACAGAGAGCGGCAGAATCTATACTGCCATCCTTCTGGAGAAATAAATAAGATTTTTCATGATAACATCCATTTCTGTCTTTTCTATGAACGAAGAGGGAGAAGTGGATGTTTTTCAGTTTATAGTTAATAGTTTATAGTTAATAGTAAATAATTTATAGTTTACTGAAGTTTCGCAAGTAGCATTCTGCCGTCCCCGAAGGGGGCGAATGTGAATAACCGCAGGTGGAATGACCGAAGGGAAT
>ERZ791912.513-NODE-513-length-23790-cov-54.198273_pt1 | contig 23790 bp, 14 predicted proteins | sample MGYA00510141_ERZ791912 | MGnify/ENA primary metagenome ERZ791912 (study PRJEB30046, sample SAMN00792082) | human gut metagenome | study: EMG produced TPA metagenomics assembly of the A metagenome-wide association study of gut microbiota in type 2... | reverse complement strand
TTTACGTTCCAACCTCTCTTATTCTCCTTTGGCTGCTTTAGAGCTTTATGTTAATAATCCTAACTCGTAGTTTAGCACTTGGCAACTCATAGTTTTCTGCCCCACAACTCATAGTTTTGGGCTTTCGTATTCAGTTATTCAGTTATTCAGTTTTTTTTCGCCCTATTACCCTTTGCTATAGAAAAAGTAAAGTTTATTAACTAATATATAATATATATAATATATAATAATATAATTTACATTTTATATATTTCCCTACCCCCGAGTTTTCTAAGGGGTATCTATGCACTATTCCAAAAAAAACTGAATAACTGAATAACTGAATACGGAACATGGGATGATGGAAGGTAAAATCAATATGGAAATTAGGGGAAAATGAGTATAAAAATAGTACGAAATGGAACTTGAACCCTAATGCTTGAATGCATAGACAAAGTATAAAAACATTTAATTATGAAGAAAAGAATGTATGAAAGTTACCAAAATTGGGAATTATTTTGTATCTTTGCCACAAAGTTATAGCATTTCACCAATGAAAATACATTTCAAAGACGAAGCATTGTCCGAATTGTATGAAACAGGTAAAACGAAGAGTCGAAAATATAAACAACTATGCAAGAATAAAAAACTAGTAGATGGATATATTCGAGCTGTAGGAATTATGTTTGATGTCGATTCAACTGCTGAATTGAGCATGTATAGCTTTCTTCATTACGAAAAACTGAAAAAAGACCCACGCAGCTCAGTGAGGTTAGTGAATGGATTAGTTGAGCGTTTGCTGTTTACAGAAACGGACGATGGAATAGAAGTAGAATTAATAGAAATTGATAGTACTCATTATGGCAACAAAAAGTAACAGATTGGTTCCTGCCAGGGCGATTCACCCAGGAGAAATCTTGCGTGAAGAGTTGCAGGAACGTGGAATCAAGCAGAAAGAATTCGCCCAATTGATAGGTGTTCAACCTACTCATTTAAATGAGTTTATTAAAGGCAAGCGCAATCTTAATGAGGATTTAGCCATGAAATTTGAGAGGTATCTTGGCATACCCTTCAAGTCTTGGATGAATCTTCATAATGGCTATGTGTATGATTGCAAGGCAATAGAGGAACGTAAAATTGAAGAAGAACGTGCTGCTGATTATGAAGCAGCATGCGCTCAATTGTTCAATTTGCATATATTGTATAAAAGATTAGGTATAGCCCAACTTGCATGTGTTTTGCGAGTACAAAAAATAAAAGAGCTCTGCCCGTTTGATCTGTTGTCAGCCCAGGAACTTAAATTACAGGTAGCGGGATTGTACAAGCACAGTGAAAAGGTTCAGATTGATGAAAAGAATATGTTGACATGGCTAATTTTGAATAGGTTAGCATTGGAAAATATATCAGATCAAGTTGCTTCTTATTCACAAGGAAATGCTCAAAAAGCAGCAAAGGAAATAGCACAGATGGCCAACGAGCGTTCTGTAACTATAGACAAAATTAAGCAAAGTCTTAATAAATATGGGATAGAATATCTTGTTGTAGAAAAAGTAGAAAAAGCACCGGTTGATGCCTATTCTTCATTTTATGGTAAACATCCTGTTATTACTGTCACTTACAGATATAATGATTTGGATAAATTGGTCTTTGATATTTTACATGAATTATACCATATAGACAATCATCTTTCTGATGCTCAAAAGGCGTTTATTGCGGTTGATGGTGGAGAATATTCTACTGATCCTCGTGAAAAAGAAGCTAATGTGTTTGCTCGCCAAACTCTGATACCTGATGCTGTTTGGAAAAGTATCTTGAAAGTGGGGTGTAACAGTCTTGATCCTTACAAAATAATCAAAACTATTGCGCAAGAAGCTGAAGCCAATGGTATTAGCCCATCTATAGCGGTAGCCCGTTATAAGCACGAAGCCAACTGGTATAAGACATCATCTTATAGATCACCTAAAATTCATTAAATAGGTATAGTCTCTCGATAGAAGTTATTCCTGTATGGAAATGGTTGATGGAATGAAGTTTGAAGGGCAAAATGTAAAATCTTAAAGTGACAACGTCTGTGATACTAAGATATTTGTGCAAGTACTACTTGCACAAATATCTTTCCTTCATTCTCTATTCCTTCATTCTCTAATTTTATATATTACCTTCCACTTTCTCGATGTACCAACCGAGATTAAGTTTCTCGTTGATCTCTTTCAAAATGTTGAATTTACTTTCGGTATCGTTATTGGTATCAATCCACAAACCGTCGCCTACAGATTTGAATTTTGTCATTTTCAATTCTTCTTCAGAAAGATGGTCCAGCATGAAAGGCTTTTTGCCATTTTTGAGATTAAGATCAAAAACTTTGCGTACACCTGCCAGTTGTACAGCTTTGACCAAAGTTGATGATACCTGATTCTCCTGGATAAAAGTGTCGTCAATGAAAGAAATTCTGATTTTTTGCCTGTTTGAAGGAGTCTTCGGAATCAATGGTTCTTTTACGATGTAGCGCTCTATGTCTAAATCTGCATCTTTGAAATGAGATAATGGTATAGCTGCAACTTCGAAATTCACTTTAAGTTGATTTGCTGCATAATACAGAATGTTTACTTTTTGGAATGTTGTCATGTTGGTCATAATGTAATATCCGGAATCTGTAACGTGTTGAGCGAAGTCATATTTTGCGTCAGGGTATTCAGAAACGATGGGTGCATTTGCTGAAGATAATTCCAATGATTTGAACTTTTCTATGCCCATGGCCTCGATAGACTCAATAAATGTTTGAGCTACATTTCTATACATAATGCGGCTTCCATCAGGGAGAATCGTAGCGATAACATATTGTTTCTGTCGCTTGTCTTTTCCGTCGTCTTTGACTGGTAGTGGATTTTTCCAATCGATATTGTCAATAAGTTTCTTCCAGTCTCTCAACTCCATATTAGGGCATTTCTCATTGTAATGGTCGTAAAGGATATTTATGGCACCCAGGCTGTTTTTGTATTCTGTATCAAGCAAAGGGCGCAATGTCTCTATAATGTCCGGATTTGCTATTTTGAGCAATTTGCCATTTTTGATGTACTTCTTGTCTGGGTCCACTATTACTGGGTTGCCATTTACATCGCTTCCATCCTCCTCATCCTCTACTTCCTCTTCATTCATATATAAATCTTCAGGAATTGTGCAGTCTGTTATAGGCTCGTTGGATGAATATCTAAGAAATGAAATATATGCAATTAATGCAGGTTCAATGCACTCCTTTTCTTCTGGACTTAAAATGTCAATTTCCGATGTGTTAATAAGGGGTACGATAGCCTTAGTGTAGTCTTCAATACTATCGTATTTAATAAACATTTTTCTGCAAGAAATTTCAGGTGTGATAACCTCAGAAATCAATTTCTTTATCACTTTGAAATACTTTAAGCTTTGCTCTTCTGTTAACTGATCATAGCTTCTGAGATATGGCAAGAAATCTTTGATGTTCTTTGAGTCAACAAAACTTTTGTAGGCTTCATTTGCAGCTTTTCTTCTCTTGGATCCAACAGCTACGTATTCTGTCATTTCTGGGAAGTAGTCAGCTATGTTCAAAAGATAATCAGCCAAACGAGTTCTAGGAAACGCTAGAATTGCGCTGCCGTTTGTCTGATATACTTGCTGAAATGTACCAGTCTCAGAAGCTAGCTTTTGAGCATTTCTTCTTGAATAGAATGATACATTCTTAGTAATGTTCAGACGCTGTTTGGTGGTATATGGATTCCATGTTACATATACGTCATGATCTTTGTCATAACCTAGAAAAATAAAGGCTATGTCCGAATCCTTGATAGGCTGGAAGATGTCTCTTTTTGGCAATTGAATACGGTTAACGTCCGATAGGGCGCTTCTTTTAGTGAAAGCAGTGGAAGTAATATTCTTTTGGTAAATCCAAAAATCAACTCCGTTGAGGGCTATCAGGCATGGATTTATGCCTTTTATGAAACGAAAACTGTCTTTCTTGTTAAGAGCATCGCATAAGAGATTTTTCAGAGAATCTCTGCTGGTAATTTCATTATTCATAATTCTTCGTTTTTAGGGGTGAGTAAACTTTTGTATAATGGACTCTTACTGTAGTCAAAGTCAGAATCTTCCGACAGAACATCTTCAATGTCGCTCAAATCACTTGCAAATTTTACTTCGCTAACATGTGGAGGTATGCCATCTTTGTTGATGTGAGGTACCTTTAGGGCATCAAAGAACTTTAAAGAATCCACAGCTTGTACATAATCAAAATGTAAGTCTTTGAGTTTTACAATGTCGCTTCCTATTGTCTCGGCCATTACTTTGTATAGTTTCAGACGCCAGGTAGTGTTGTGTACACGTGTGTGTATCTTCTGGTAAAGATCGTACACTGAAAGACCGTTTTCGTTCTCACCCGATTCTCTGACTATTGCCGAAGCAATCAGCAGGCGTGAATGGGAGGAAGGGTTCAACTGGTCGTATGAGAAATGGTGTTCTCTTTTTTCTCCAGATGTACTTTTCACTTCTATCTTATCGCGTCCAAGTGTAAAGTCATATTTGGCAGAAGGATCTCCATGCCAAGCTGAAATCAGTGTGCTTGGAAATGTTGATTGGTCGATGACCAACAGTTCTGTCCAAAGTCCCTGTATCTTCTTGCGTGGTGGGTTGTTCAATGCAGAGAATATGGAGATTAAGTTCTCTACCTCTACTGCTACTTCATGACAGGTGGGCTCTTTGGGAAATTTCTCTAGCATCATGGAAACAATTTCGATAAAATAATCCTGCAGTGCATGCTCTAGAGATTTTAGAGTGATGACTGTAAAAACGTTTTCTTCTTTTGAACCGTCGTCTTTAGAAATAGTACATCCCACATTATATTCTACAGATAAGAGTTCTCTGATTATATTTTGAGAAGTAGAAGTGATGTTGGTAGCCACGAAAAAACAAGGGAATCCTTCGGGTGATATGCTAAGTTTATGAAGCATATCGCCCAAAGAAACCACAGGTAGAGCGTCTTCTTCGCTAGAAGGGCGCTCTATGTTTCTATATTGTTTTATGATTTCTTTGATGTTCATCTTGTTAATTGTTTATTTGTTAAGATGTTTGTTATTCACTGTAATCCTCTTCATCCATATTGCCTTTTGTACTGATGTAGTTGGTAGCTATCTTTTCAGGATAGTTGATGGTCAGTGCATAAGCATCAGGTGGCAGCTCTAAGATTCCATTGAGGAACTTTATATGGTGCAACTGGATGGTGATAGTATCAGGGTCACACATTTTTCTGTCGCCTGGATAGGTAATACCATTGTCATTGCTCTGGCCAGATAACAGTGATGTTACTTTTTGAGTGTTCTTGTTGTATGAACGTTCTCGAAGAGGTGTCTCCTGCCATGCCATCTGGATAAATCTTACGTATTTGATGATTTTTTGGGAGTCTAGGTATCTCAAATATCTGATTGTATCTATCTTTCTGATATGTTCATTGATATCTGAAAATCTGAAATCTCGTAAGAAATTAATGGCTTCTTCTATAGTTAACTCCATGCTACGGTGTTGACGATCAGTTGTTTGATATTTATACTGAACGTATTCAAAATCATTCTTGTGTTGCTCGAGAAATGCTTTAACATATGTTTTGTTGTTCTCGATGAGCGAACGACTCTGGAAAGCCTGTAATTCGCAGATACCTTTGAGTTGAGTTTTTACAATGTTGTCTGGTAAGACATTTGTTCTCGTCGGCTTGAGGCGAGGAGATAGCATGATCTTTCTCTCGGCTTCTGCAAGTGAGTCGCAAGATTTGAGCATTGAACGCAATTCTTCCTCGTGTTTAATGTATTCTACGTAATTTAGAATAGATACTTGTGGCAAGAATACTCTGCACGATTTGATATAGTCGCGCTTATATCCAAAGAAACGGCAGCGCTGCTGTATAGTGTCAGCATTAGCTGTTCCTGTGGTGTATCGAGGCATATAGGTGGTGGCGAGATTTTCGATTGTAAAACCTCGATTAAGCATCTCTGCTCCTACCAAAATGTGCATACAATGACTATTCCAGTCTATATTTACTTCTGCATCTTTATCCGAATTGACAAGATAAACCTTATGGTCCAGAATGATGTCTCTGAGCAATGGTTGGATATCTTCCCAGGAAGGCTGTTCTTCTTCATCATAATATCTGATGGCTTCTGTAAAATTCTTTTGGAATTTCCTGATAAGAAAGGCGTACTCGTCTGTTTTTTCATTTCTGAACACTTGTCGCCAATTTTTGATGGTATTTTCAATCCATCTTTTGAATCTTAAATTCCATTCTTGGGTTTCGTCCGGGTGTACCATCATGGATAGGAAGTTGATTCCTTCTGTTTTTCTCCATTTCACAACAATGGCTATTGCCAGTACATGCAACATGAGGGCATCTACCAGAGAATTTGGGATTTTCTTCAGTTTATTTTGTTTTTTATGAAATACGTCTTTTGGGGGAATCTCTTTGATAAGGCCACAATTGTACAAGTCATGGTTTTCGCCTAAGCCGAAGTATAACTTTCCGCCTATATATCCTTCGCCAGGAGTCAGTAATGTATGGCTTTGAGGCGATAGTGTATCTTGCATGCTAATCAGCAGATTGGCTTGTGGGGTGGCTGTGTATTGCACGTATGTGTTGCCAGGCAAAGCCGCTCTCATTCGTAGAATGGCTTTGTAGGTGGCAGAAACGTCGTCGGCATTTGTCTTGCTGTTTTTTCTTCCATAGGCGTTAAGTGATGCCTGGTCGGCTTCATCATCTATGATAAGCACAGTCTCTTGTCCCATCAACTCCTTGAAATCACGACTTTCAAAGAGTTTGATAAGTTGCTCAATATGTTGTGAATGCTTGAGTAGAGGAATCAGGATCATCGGCTTTGAACTTAATTCCATCTGACTGATTATTTCATCAATTTCACCCTCTTTTGGGTCTTTGTGAAGTTTATAATCATCTGCATTCTCTCTGTTTTTACCAATTAAGTCTTTTGTTAAGCGGGCTGTAGTTTGTTCCACAAGATTTGTCTTGGTTCCAGCCAGATACACAATGAGGCGATAGCCATTGTCTTTGGCTAGTGCAGAAAGAGCTGTAAACGACATAGTTTTTCCACTTTGTACATATCCTACAACAAGATGTGTAGTCTCTGGACTATTGTATGCATTATGAGCATTACAATGGGTTAGAATATGGCAAGTTTCTTCTCTAAGAGTAGCAGCTCCTTCGGCTGTAATACCCTTTTTCTTATAGGAGCCGTCTGGTTGAAAACCCTGTTTTTGTGATTGCACAAAACTGTCAAAGAAATGTCCTCCTATTACTTCTTGTAGGGCACTTCCTTTACATGTTTTCTTTTTCTTGTTAATTTTTATTGTTTCCATATTCTCTAGCTTTTAACTTTCATGATGTAATCATTAAATAAGCGCATGAATCCCGTGATGCTGTCATCATCCTTCTTTAATGCTGCAAATTTGGCGATAGCCATGGATTTGATCAATACGATAGAACTCGGCGATTTCTTTTGATCGATATTCTCGAAGAAAGGATGATTCATGTTCACCTTGCAGGTTAGGATATTGTTGTCTGAATCTGTGATGTCATTATAGAATAATTCTGTACCGCCTTCACAGAAGTCAATCTTCAACGTGTACTCCTTGCCATCTACACAGAATGTATCTTCGTAAGAATTGTCTCTGTCATCAGCTGGCACTATTGACACCATATTGCTGGCATCGCTTGTAGCTGGTTGGCTTGTCGAACTGATACTTACCGGAGTTTTCTTGTCCTTTGGTGTATTTTTGTGCTTTCTGATGATTTTTAGCACATCCTTCTTGGTTGTGGATACACGGTAATCTTCTGCTTGCTTAAGCATGTTGAAGTCGGGCAGATAAATTTGCTCCTTTATCATGTCAAACAGGGCTTCAAGATTTTCTCGATCAGGAATGTCGTTTTTGTTAAACGATACATTAAATCCCTCAACTTCTATTTCCCCAAACAGTCTTTTGTACTTGAAAGTGCCTTGTGATCCCATAAACTTAGGGTAATAACGATGGTTGTCTTCGTTTCCTACTACAGCACGTCCTCTTCTTAATATCACGAATCCGTTCCTTCCCTGCTTGATATCTTTCAGAATACCCACAAAGCCTTTTCCTTTATAAGGACCTATTTGAACCCTTACTTCTTTTTTCCAGAATATAGGGCTGCCCTCAGAATCATGTACGTATGGCTCATTGAGCACAGGATAGTCTTCAAAGGTGATAGACTTATCTTGCACATAGAGTTCAAATTCTTTGTTGCGCAGTGAAACACGATAAATACTGCTTAGCTCATTGCAGATTTTGCCAATGCTTTTTTTAGAAGGCATATTAGATGTGGGTGACTCTATATGGATATGGGTATAGTGCTCCTGGGAATTTTCAGCTTTGTATTTTACTGGCAATTCCCTCAAATCTTCCGCACAAATATCATTGAGGCAGAAATTGATGGTCTTACTTTCTGGCTCATTTATGGCAGATGTTTTTACTAGCCAGTCTTCTCCTAGCCAGCATGCTGCAGTTTTTAAACCCATACCAAATTCATTGAGTCCCAGGTCGTTGTCTGGTTTCTTGGCTGGCATGAATGCCGTGTTAAATTTGTCTTTGCTGATTCCGCCTGCGTTGTCGTTTACATCAACGCTAATTATCTTTCCATCGGTATCCATAGCGAAATAAATGCTTACTCGAAGTTTGTAGTCTGGCTCCATAGACTCCAATATAGACTTGTTGTCTCTGTATGATTGTAGAGCATTGTCCACAAATTCGGCTAAGACATGTGACGGCGTATTAGGTAAATCTTTGAATCTGCCATACATGCTTGTACCTATGGCCACACTAACAGTTTGTGGCTTGCTGATATATGAGTCTTTTTCCATCATAATCCCAATAATTTTTTAGCAATCATTTTTACTATAGTTACGTTTACGGCATTTCCTAAAGCTTCGTAACATCTGTTTGTTGATAGTTTGAAATTTTCGTTACCGAACTTCAAATCTTCCATTCCTTGTAGCCTTGCACCTTCTTTAATCGTCATATATCGACCATGGTCTGCATCTCCTTCCTTAAGCGTAGATTTCGGCAGTTTTATCCATGGGAAGATTGGTACTTGCGTGCCAACGAGATTAAGTGCAGGAGAAAAGGTTGGGAGTTTGATGCGGATACCTGAAGCTCTAAATTGTACTATTTTATCGAAGAGCGTAGGCTTGGCTTCTACTCCACAATTCCATTCTAGTTTAAGATGACTATTGGAAAAGCCTTTCACGTTTTCCATCCAAGAATCTAGCCATTCTTTATTGTTATTGTAAAAATTGCGATTCTCTTGAATGTATCTTTTCTTCCATTTTGGAAATTCTTTTGTTTTTGTCGTTTGGGCATAAATTGGTAATTTCTCGATTAATTCTTTTCTTGTATTTCCTGTTAGAACAGTACCGAATTTTCCCTTGCGCTCTTTGAGATTTTCCAATGGCTGGTAAGTAGGGGCAAGACCTTCATATTCGTAGTTGGCTCCAAACTCCATAGCCCAAATTGGAAATGAGGGAATACTCTTATTGTGCTTGAAGCATTTGTGTAAGAAATCTTCCCATATATCAAGCTGCTTTCTTGTGTCTGCTTTTAATGGGATATAATCTTTGTCTTTGCTATTGATAATATCATTGATATGTAGTTCTTTCTCTTCTGTTGTCGGGAAACAAAAATCATCTAGTGTGCCATAATCCTTGTTCCTGCAAACAATATAGATACGGCGACGATGTTGAGGAATTCCGAATTGGTGCGGAGAAAGAATTGCGGGTTCTGCTACTTCGTAGTTTAGTTCTGTCAATTTTTGATGGATGGTTTTCCATGTTCTGCCATGGTCATGTCCCTTTAGATTAGCTACATTTTCCAGCAAAACATATTCTGGATGATGTTTGTCTAAAATAGCGCAAATGTAATCAAAGAGATTGCCTCTCTGCTTCTCGTCTTCAAAGCCCTGTCGCTTGCCTGCTTGACTAAATGGTTGGCATGGAAAACCTGCGCATAAGATGTCATGTGCAGGAATGTCACTTGGGGGTATTTGTGTGATATCTCCCTCTACGATAGGGGTTTGTGGAAAGTTGATGCGGTAAAGGTCTTGTAGGTCTTTTTTGAGTTCAGATGCGAAGACACATTTACCCCCCCCCCTAACTGCTCAAGGGCTAGGTGAAAGCCACCTAGTCCTGCAAATAAATCAATATATTTATAATCCTTATTGTTCATACTATAAAATTTGTACAAAGATACATTTTTTTTGTTATGTATCCAAAATATGAACTCAAATTTAATGCTTTTAAGCTTTTGAATTTGGAAGCCTTATCTACTGTTAAAAATGTCTTCCATCTTCTCTTTTAGATCTTCGAAAATCTTAAGGTGCTTTTCTAAAGCGGTACTATCTGTCAAAGAGCGTGACAGGTCGTTTTGAAATTTGGAAAGATCCATGTTGAGGCATTCTCCGAAGGTTTCGAATACCTCTTTCTTGCTTATCTTATTTTGCAATTCATCCTTAAAGAAACCTTTCTCGTATAGGGCATTAACTACTCTAATGAAATCTAGTTTCATACCTCGTTGATTATTCAAATAAATTCTGCTTTTTTTGTTGAATATTTCCTCCTTTTTGTCTGCATTGAAAATGGTCTGGTGCGGCTCTATGATTCTTTCTAATTCTCTAACACAATGGTATGTAGTTGGCTCGGTTGAACAGAAATTGTTGAATAGATTCTTGACGATACTAAGGGTAGTGTATAGCTCTTGTTCGTTTGGGAAATTCAGTTCTCCCAGATAAACGATAATTTTGGAAACTCTATTTTTGTAGCATCTCACATCGTCAAATATTTGGTATGCCATGTTGAATATAGATAAAACTTTATCCGTATCTCTTGTATACGTGCTTATAATCTCGTCATATTGCGCATAGTTGAAGTCATCTTCGAGATAACTGTCTAGATTACTTTTGGGGTAGTCATCATGGTAGGCTTTGATAGCTTGCTTGATTTGTGACTTGTCTGGAATACAATCTATTGGGGCATTCCCTTTTCTTGCATTCAGTTCTGTTCCTAATAGATAGTATAGGTATCCAAACGAATTGTCTTCTGAGATAATGTAGAAAAGTTCCTTACGGATCTCTTTTGCTGTGTCTTCAGATAATTCTTCATTATAATGCTCTTCTATAGGAATTTCAGATTGCATGGCATTCTTACTTTCGTGCATTTTTAATTGCAATACATAGTTCTGCTTTCTAATATCAGGAGTTAATACATTATTATAGTAATCCTCTGTTGCCTCTTTGTCCAATCGCAAAGGTAACAAATCTGATAATATTTTTTTTATGTCAGTTGCATAAGCCAATTTGTTGGCTTGGGCTATTAGTTTCTCTTTTGCTCTCATGCTTATATAATTAATACAGCTACAAAGGTAATGATTATTTTTAAGAACAGAGAGCTTTTATATGAAAAAGTTGTTTTTTAGACTAAAAAACTTCGTGTAGTATACATGTAGTAAACGAATGCATTCGCTGAAAGGTAGTACTTTTGCACCCAGAATTCAGAACCTAATGGTCTGAGTTTCGGGAGTTTTTGTGTATAGGCACATTAGCCAATAGTGGTGGCTCCCAATCTTTTTATTATTTGTTATCATGAGTGAACAGAAACAGGTAATGGCTCTGAATCCCGCACGCAAGGGAAACATGGGGAGGATTAATTCCCTGCAGCCCCTGGCGGTGTACGACCAGCTGATAGCCCAGCCGTGGCTGAAGGGATTGGTGGAGCAGATTCGTGGCGAGAAGCCGATGGCGGGCGTGGATGCTGCCAACGGGAAGGCGGCGGCCAAGGCAAGGGAGGAACTGAAGAGGCAGTTGCCCTTCAGAGCCATCCACTACGCCCGCTTCAGAAACAACCACCGCTCGCAGGGCGATGCCGACCCCGAGAGCTTCCTTTTCCAGACCACGGTGGACGTGGATGACAAGGAGTATGTGGAGCAGGCACTGGAGAAGGCTCGCGAGCTGAACTGCAGCGACACCATCTGGAAGGGCAAGCTGCTGCATCTGGAGTATTCGGCCAGAAAGAAGCTGCACATCGACATCCGTATGCCGGTGGGGATGACCATCGAGGAGACGCAGCGTGCCTATTGCGAGGCATCGGGGATTCCCTATGACAAGAGCTGCATCACGCCTGAGAGAATCATCTTCATCACGGATAAGGATTCCGAGATTTATCGCTCTAAGGAGTGGTATGGGGTGCTGCCCGCAGAGGAGATTTCGTTGAGAAGAGAGGCTTTCGTGAAGAGGGGGCTGACGATTGACGGAAGGGGCAAACAAAATTTCCCACAGATTCCACAGATGCCACAGATTCATTCTTTTTCCCATCCTGATACAGGTAAATCTGTGAAATCTGTGTCATCTGTGGGACTTAAAGATGATATATCTGCGGGCAATGAAAGTTTCCCACAGATTTCACAGATTCCACAGATTCATTCTTGTGCCAATCAGAATGCTGAAAAATCTGTGTCATCTGTGAAATCTGTGGGACTTAAGAATAATTCATCCGTGGGTCTAGAAATTAATTCATCTGAGGGAAGTAATGTTTTTAAAAGTAATCAAAATGTTCAAGACAATCGATTTCCGGGCACTAACGGCGATAACGCTGTTTATGCTGGCGCTGCTGTTCAGCCTGCCCAACCTGGTAATAGCCATCGTGTTAATGATTCTCATCTCGGCTCTGCTGGAGCTTCTCAAGATGCTGGCGGAGTGGCAACCCCAAATGCCAGTGAGAAGAATCTCATAGCCTTCGAACTCTTCAAGGAGGCTGCCGGACTGAAGGGTATGGAGATTGATACCATCGGTTCACGCCACTCCTCCCTGCTCGCCATCATGAGCGCCGGAGCATCACGTGTGATGAGTGAAGACGAACTGATGAAGGTGGTGGCGAAGAAGATGCCGAGCTACTACGAGGAGCGTGACTGCCATCAGCTGATTCACGATTTCTATGCGAAATATGGTGACAGTTCGAAGCCGTTCTCGCGTGATGTGATGCGCATCAATGCCACGGCTGAGAAGCAGGCTGCTGTTTATCAAGTTAATAGTTTACAGTTAAAAGTTGAAAGTTCAAATCTCAATGTTCAAAGTTTTCAAAATGTTCAAGGTGATGAAGTACACTATCCAGACCCGCCAGCCATGCCCACCAAGCTTCCTAAGCTGGTGGAGCATCTTATCTCCAACACGCCGGATGTATATAAGCCTGCCGTGGCACATGCCATCTTCCCGCCACTTGCCACGCATCTCTGGAACACCCGATTCCGATATATTGATAATGTAGAGCACGAAGCCACCCTTGCCACGGTGTTGCTTGCCTCTACAGGCGCAGGTAAAAGTTGCGTACAGAAGCCTATCGAGTATATCATGGAGGATATCCGAAAGAGAGATGCCGAGAACCTGAAGCGTGAGAAGGAGTGGAAGGACGAGGTGGTGCGAAAGGGCGCCAACAAGGATAAGCGCAAGCGACCGGATAACCTCATCATCCAGGAGATTGACGCCGACATGACCAATCCGGCTTTCGTGATGCGTACTGCTGAGGCGCAGGGGCATTTCCTTTACACTTCGCTGAACGAGATTGACCTCTTTGATGCGCTGAAAGGTAACGGTGGTCAGCAGTTCCGCATTATGTGTCTCGCTTTTGACCCAAGTAATAAATATGGCCAGACGCGTGTAGGTTCACAGAGTGTTACCGATCGTGTTACCATCCGTTTCAATTGGAATGCATCTTCTACCATCCAGAAGGGACAGCGATATTTCTCTAAGGTGCTCACCGACGGCCCTATCAGCCGAATTAATTTCTGCACCATCCCAGAGCGTGAAATAGGCGAGGAAATGCCTGTTTACGGCACCTATGATGAGGCTTATCGTGAGGGATTAAAACCTTACATCGAGAACCTCTGTCAGGCTTCGGGACTGGTGGAATGCGAGGAGGCTTTCCAGTTGGCGCTGAAGCTGAAGGATGAGCATGCAGAGTTTTCCCGCTTGAGTCAGGACCGCACTTATGAGAACCTGAGTTTCCGTGCCAATGTGATTGGCTACCTGAAGGCTTGCGTGCTCTATGTGGCTAACGGATACAGATGGGAGCCTGAGATAGAGGAGTTTATCCGCTGGAGCGAGCAATACGACCTTTACTGCAAGATGAAGTTCTTTGGCGATGCCATCAAGCGTGCGAATGGTTCTGACGAGAAGACGAGCAAGCGTGGTCCGGCGAGCCTGCTGCAGCAGTTGCCCGATGTCTTCAGTTTTCAGCAGGCTGAGTTCCTGCGCTCGCAGTTGGGGATGAACCGCTCAGGCACGGTATCGATGTTGCGCAACTGGGTTAACCGGAACTATGTGAAGAAGATTCCGCCCCAGGGTGCCAAGGGGGATGTAATCAGTATTCAGTTATTCAGTTTTGAAAAGCTTCGCAATCGCAAGGATGGCAAAGTGGTGGATTTGTTGAATTCCTGATGTTGTTTTAGAAATGATATGTTGAATTCTTAAATTTTTTTGAGTATGGAAATAGTAGTTAAGCGCATAGCGAAACAGATGGGTTATACCATCGGTCATCTTTATTTATTGACAGATGATGAGGTGGAGCGCAGTTGGCGTTCGGGGCAGAAGATAGGCGACAAGCGCATCTTTGAGCACTCCTTTGATGTGAAGAAATTAGACAAGGCGCATTATTTCTGCGACACCCTGGAGCCTACGTGGCGCAATCTTCTGGGCATCACGCTGAAGCCCGAGGAGGAGAATGTCCGCTTCAGCAGAATATCGGGCGAGAAGGCTCGCAAGGTTCCGGGCCACACGGCTATTCCCGAGGGTACGTATCCGGTGGTAATCAGTTGGTCGCCGAGGTTCAGAAAGTGGTTGCCGCTGGTGCAGGGTGTTCCCGGTTTCCAGGGCATCCGCATTCATTCCGGCAATTATCCCGATGACACCCAGGGCTGCCTGCTGGTGGGTGAGAACAAGGCGAGGGGCATGGTGGTGAATTCGCAGGCATGGCTCCGCCGCATTATCAATGCCATCACCGCAGCGAGAGAGCGCGAGGAGAGCGTCTGGATTACCATCTTGTAATTGAAAGTTTAGATTCTTATATTCTTATTTTCTAATTTTATTTTTTATGATGAAGAATTCTTTTGGCAGAAATGCAAAGGCGAAGTGTGAGAAAATGATGGCAGCAGATGTTGTCGTGTTTGAGAACCCGGAATTCGGTAAGGTTCGTACCTTGACGGATAAGCAGGGGGAGCCATGGTTCTGTGGCAAGGACCTCTGCGATGTGCTCGGATATAAGAGACCGGATCATGCTGTGAATCAGCACGTTGATGATGTTGACGTCCTGAAATGGTACGTTAACGTTGAGGGTTGTTTACGCAAGGATGGCACACGTTCAAATCCTCGCCGACTGGTGACTTTCGTGAACGAGAGCGGATTCTATGCCCTGCTTTTCTGTTCTAAGTTGCCGGCGGGAAGAAAGTTCAAGCGCTGGGTTACCGCCGAGGTGCTGCCGCAGATTCGCAAGAATGGCTGCTATCAGCTGCAGCAGGACTTAGAAATTAAGGAGAAGCTGATAGGAGAGAAGGAGAAGCTGATTGGCGAGCAGGATGTGGAAATCCGACGTTTGAACGATGTGGTGGGCGACCAGGTGGTGCGTCTTGTCAAGGGCAGCGAGAATATCCTCACCCTTGAGCGCCAGGTGGACGATCTCTTGCCGAAGGCGCTTTACAGCGACAATGTGCTGGATTCCATCTCCTGCTACACCACCACGCAGGTGGCGAAGGAGTTGGGCATCACTGCTCAGGAACTGAACCGTTCGCTCTGTGCCCTGCACATTCAGTATTACCAGAGCGGTCAGTATATGCTTTATGCCGAGTACGCCCACAAGGGGCTGGCGAAGAGCCGCACGCATTTCAAGTCGTATATGGCGCCTGCAAGTGATGGCAGGAGCGAGAAGGTGGGCAGGGTGAATACCCACACCTATCTGGTATGGACGGAGAAGGGCCGCAAGTTCATCCACGACCTCGCCCATCGTTTCTGGGAACTCGCCGAACTGTATGAGGTGAAGAATCTCTAACCCCTTCATCCTAAAACAAGGATGAAGAATGGAAGAAAACAATAAAAATGCCGATAGTTCTGAAACATCAGAAACTATCGGCATTTTCTATATATAATAAGGTGTATTATAAGTTGTTCAGCAAGTCGGCCTTGCCATCATTGATCAACTTAATCACCAATTCTCCAAACAGCGTGTTCTGCCATGCAAACCATGGACGGGTGAACTTCGATGCATCATCCTTGTGGAATGACTCGTGGATGAAGCCCATGCCCGCATCCGTGTTCAGTAACATCTTCATGCAGAAACGAATCTCGTCATCGCTCTGGGCTGTGAAACACTTCATCATGATAGACATAGGCCATGGCATGTCGTATCCGATGTGAGGACCACCGATGCCCTCGCCAGCCTTGCCACGGAAGAAACAAGGATTGTCCTCGCTCCAAACAAAACGGCGGGTGTTCTGATAGATAGGGTCGTTCATCGGAACATCACCCATATAGCCCATACCCAACAGGGATGGTACGTTGGAATCGTCCATCAGAAGCTGGTTGCCGAAACCGTCAACCTCGTAGGCGTAAATCTTGCCGTACTTAGGATGGTTGTAGATAGCATACTTCTGCAAGGCTGCCTGCACCTCATCGGCAAGACTGCTGCAATCCTGTGCTATCTTCAGGGCTGCTTCCTTCTTCACCGCATCCTTTCCTGCCACATGCTTCAGAATCTCGGCAGCCTTGTTCATGGATGATACTGCCATGAAATTGGATGGAATCAGGAATGGAAGAATGGTGGCATCATCTGATGGGCGGAACATAGAGGCGATGAGGCCCACTGGCTTCACCGGAGCACCGAAACCATCCCAACCGATGGTATCGAAGGCACGGTCGGAAACACGGGTAAAGTGATATGCCTTGGCTGTTACCTTGCGCTGCTGCTCGTGGAAGGTCTTCAAGATGTTCTCCACAGCCTGCATCCATACTTCGCCGAAGATGGAGTCATCGCCTGTCACCTTCCAGTACTCGTAAGCCAGGCGGATAGGGTAGCAGAAGGAGTCAATCTCATACTTGCGCTCGAATACGTCCGGCTGCATCTTGGTGCGGTCTTTCACCCATCCGGCACCCGTAGGACCATCGTTGAAGGCATTGGCATAGCGGTCGATGTTGATGCACTTCAGCTGGCGCAGAATCACGCCCCTCAGCATCTTCTTCAGCTTCTCGTCCTTGTTGGCGAGTGCTACGTATGGCCAAACCTGTGCACCCGAGTCGCGGAGCCACATGGCTGGGATATCGCCTGTATATACAAATGTATCGTCATCACCATTCTCGAGCACACGGTAGTGAACGGTGCTCTCCAGGGTGTTAGGATAGCAGTTGGCAAACATCCATGCCAGCTTCGGGTTCTTCTTCAGTAGTTTCTGTACTTCCTTGATCTTCTTCTCCACGGCGGTGGAGGTGAAGAGGCGGTCCTCCACTGGCGGACGCTTGGATTCGTACTTGCCATCCACCGGTGTCACCACCTTGGTATAGCGTGCGTGCACATCCACCTTGGCGTTCTCCTGAGCCATCGCTGTCATGGAGGCAAGAAGAGCCATTGCTAAAATAGTCTTTCTCATTTTCTTATCTTTTGTTAGTTAGTTCATATTATGGTCGGTCGGCAGGACGTGTTCCCCACTTGGATGGCTGGCTGCCCATCTTGAGTTCCAGGGTGCCGCCCTTCATGATGTCGTTATACATGATGTACGACTTGGTGTATGGCCTGCCGTTGAGCTTGATGTGCTGGATATACATGTTCTCCTTGCTGTTGTCCCTGCAGATGATGCTGAAGGTCTTGCCCTTGCCCACATTCACCGATGCCTTGTCGAAGATAGGACTGCCGATGATGTACTTGCCGCCGGCTGGCTCTACCTGATAGAGACCCATGGATGAAAGCACATACCATGCCGACATCTGACCTACGTCCTCGTTGCCGCTCAATCCGTCGAAATCGTCCTTGTACATCTCGTTCATGGTCTGGCGCAGCAGACGGGCTCCCTTCCAAGGCTGGCCCACATAGTTGTACATGTAGAGCACGTGATGGCTAGGCTCGTTGCCGTGGGCATACTGGCCGATGAGTCCTGAGATGTCGGGAGATGCATTGTCGCCCATGCTGCCGGTGACGATGAAGAGCGAATCGAGCTTGGTAACAAACTTCTGTTCGCTGCCGAAGAGCTTCACGAGTCCGTGTACATCGTGTGGCACCAGCCAGGTGTATTGCCATGCATTGCCCTCGGTGTAGTCGTCGTCACGATGCTCGGCAGCGAATGGGTTGAATGGGGTGCGGAACTTGCCGTCGGAACCGATGCCGCGCATGAATCCGGTTTCCTTGTCGAAGTATTTGCTGTAAGATTTGGCTCTCTTCTCGAAATACTTGGCGTCTTGCTTCTTGCCCAGCATGCGCGCCACCTTGGCAACGCAGGCATCAGCCAGGGCATATTCCAGACCCTTTGCCACGGTTTCCTTGGTCTTCTCCTTGTCGTAAGGCAGATAGCCGTATTTCTTGAGAAGCCCCAGACCGCGGTCTTCTCTCAACGCTGACTGCTTCATTGCCTCGTAGGCACCTTCCTTATCCTGCACGTAGCCCTTCAGTACCATGTCGGCAAGCACAGGGATGCCCGGGTTGCCCACCATGCAGTTGGTTTCGTTACCCATGAGATGCCATACCGGCAACTGGCCCTGCTGGCGATAGATATTGATGAAAGTGCTTGCCATGTCTGGAAGCATATCGGTATGAATCATCGTCATCAGCGGATGAGCTGCACGATAGGTATCCCAGAGCGAGAGGGTGGTGTAGTTGGTGAAGTTGCCATCGTATACCTTGCCGTCGGCACCACGATACTGTCCGTTGACATCCGAGAATACGGATGGAGCGGTCATGGTGTGATACATCGCCGTGTAGAAGATGCGGCGTGATGCGGAATCGGTGGTCTCGATGTTCACCTTGTTCAGTTCTTTGTTCCATGCCTCATCGGCATCAGCCACCACCTGTCGGAAATTCCAGCCCGGAATCTCCTTCTTCAGGTTCAGCTGGGCGTTCTCGGCGCTTACGGCCGACATGCCCGTCTTCACCATCAATGGCTTGGTAACATCTGCTGCCGTAATCAGCCATCTTCCGGTGCCCAGTGGCTTCACGGTGACAGGCTGCGAGAATTCGGCGAAGAAGAATGCCTTCTGGTCGTTGGCCCAACCCTTAGAGAAGCGATGTCCTGCCAGGGTGGTAGAGGTAATCTTGTCTACGTTGTAATCCTTTGCCGCATCCCATCCGATGCCCTGCTTCAGGTCGAGCACCAGCTGTGCCTGCTGTGCATCTGCCCCGAAGGTATAGCGCTGGAATCCGGCACGCTGGGTGGCTGTAAGCTCAACCCACACGTTAGGCTGCTGCAGTTTCACGGCGTAGTAGCCCGGGCGCACATTCTCGTTGGCATGACTGAAGAGGATTTCCTTCTGGCTTGCATCAGTTACGGGCAGGAAAGCCACGTCGCCCAGGTCACCGATACCGGTGCCGCTGAGGTGCTGATGTCCGAATCCGATGAGCACGGAGTCGGAATGGTGATAGCCTGAGCACCAGTCCCAGCCACGTGAAGGCTCGGTAGGGCCCAGCTGCACATATCCGAATGGAACATTGGCTCCGAGGAATACGTGACCGTGACCACCCGTTCCGATTCTTGGATTTACAAACTGGGTGAGATTGCTCAACTTAGCCTGTTGTGCGAAGGATGCCTGTGTGAAGCCGCCGGCTATCACGCAAGTCATCATGAATAGATTGATAAGTTTCTTTCTCATATTGTTTTAACGTGTATTGTTTTAAACGTGCAAACTATAGTTCTTGTAAACTATTAGTTATGAATAATTAATATTGAATTTCGTTATATTTTGATTGATGCAAAGATAAGAAAAAAAAATGTGAATGCCAAATTTTCCTTTAAAAATTGAGGATTCCGATTAAAAAAGGTGTTGCTTTCCTAGGAATGCAACACCTTTTGGGGCTATTTTAGCCTTGTTCTTATAGTTTTTTATGTCTTTTATGCCTTTTATTCTATCTTCCAGTCTGTGATGTTGTGCGTTGCCATATCAAAGTTGATACCCACTTTCACGATAGGCAGACCGGTAAGAGCAAATCGCTTGGGGTATTCTTTCAGGTCTATCTGCTTCATCGCAACACTTGCATCCTGATTTAGCTTCAGCTCCACGATATAGAGATGGGTGGATGAGCGAAGTACCATATCTACTCTGCCCTTTGGTGTGCGAACCTCTACATCTACCATATAGGCAGAGAGCAGGGTAAAAATGACAAACAGCATCTGCTGGTAATGACCCTCATAGTCGGTATTGTCGCAATAGGGTACGGTGGCAAGGAATGTCTGGAGATGCTGCAATGCCAGCTCCATGTCTTCCTTGTTCAGGGCACGAGCCATGTTGCGAACGGTATTGTTGGTGGCTACCGTATTAGGAGTGACATAATAAGGTATGAGTGCCTTGGTCAATCCGATGCGCACTTCCCTGTTGGGAATGCCCAGGAAATATGAATCATACTCCTTGTCATAACCCTTGATGGTGATATATCCGCTCTGGTAGAGGAGAGGAGTGAGGGTGGTCATCGTTCCGGCTTCTGTAGGCGCATCAAAGTCGGAGGCATCAGCTTCCATTCCTTCTGCAAAGTCGGTGTATGCCGTATCGTACTCCTTCATCATGTTGATGAGGTAAGTTGGCGTGCCTGAGGTAAACCAATAATAATCCAAATTACCATTGGTCATTGCATTGAGCAGGCTGAAAGGATTGAATACATCTGGCGAATTGGCTGAGAAATGATAACCATCATAATATTCACGAAGAGCAGTAATTGTTTCTTCCCTATTTTTCCCTAATTTCTCTCCCAATGCATCAATGTCTGCCGACATCTGGGTAAGCAGTTCTTCCAGTGTAATGCCGCAAATTCCTGCGTATTCAGGCAGCATACTCACATTGCTGATATTGTTCAGCTCGCTGAAGATACTAAGTTGTGAGAACTTGGTGATGCCAGTCAAGAAGACAAAGCGGAGATAAGGCTCGTAATCTTTTAATGGACTATAGAAGTTGCGCATGATGTTTCGTAGCTCTTTTAGCTTGTCTATCTCATGTACTACATCCAGCAAAGGGGCATCGTATTCATCAATCAAGACAACTACTTGTTTGCCGGTCTTCTGATATACGGTCCGTATCAAGTTAGCCAAACGAATATTGGGATCAATAGCATCTTCCTCTATGCCAAATCGCACTTCGTTGTTCTTCAAAATACTCAAAAGGTATCTTTGGAGTTGTTCTTTTTCCAGATGTTTGCCGCTGGCCATGCTAAAGTGAAGCACAGGATATTCTGTCCACTCTTTCTCTAGCTTCTCAATGGCAAGTCCCTTGAAGAGTTCCTTCTTGCCCTCAAAATAGCTTTGGAAAGTGGATGTTAACAACGATTTGCCGAAACGGCGTGGGCGGCTCAAGAAGAAATGCTTGCCACCGCCATGAGTCATGCGATAGACGTATTCCGTCTTGTCAATATACAGCAGATTACGATTGATAATCTCTGAAAATGTCTGGATTCCCACTGGGTATAATTTCAATGCTGCCATCTTCCTAAGTGTTTGATTTTAATACTATGGTGCAAAAGTACAAATAATATTTGGAAAAACGATACAAAATATCTTGTTTTTTATAATAAATTACGAATTGTATCATTTTTGCTTGATATAATAGCAAAATGCAATGTTTGTGTGTTTAAATACTTTTAAATTGTTATGTCATGCGTTAATGTTGTGCAAAATGCAAGTAAACCTTCTTTTATTCTAGCAAAAAGTTGTAATTTTGCAGCCGAAACATAACATTATGTTAGAAATAACCGTAAAAGAAAGGAAAAGATATTATGTGTGGAATCGTATCTATCTTCAATATTCAGGAGCAGACTCCTGAATTGCGACAGCAAGCGCTTCGTATGAGCCAGAAGATCCGCCATCGCGGACCCGACTGGAGCGGCATCTATTGTGGTGGTTCCGCTATCCTGGCACATGAGCGTCTGAGCATCGTTGACCCAGAAAGTGGTCGCCAACCTTTGTTTGCACCAGATAAGAAACAGGTGCTTGCCGTAAACGGTGAGATTTACAATCATCAGGATATCCGTGCCCGCTTTGCCGGTAAATACCAGTATCAGACGGGTTCCGACTGCGAGGTGATTCTTTCTCTCTATCGTGAGATGCGAGCAGATTCCGACTTTGATACCTTAATATATAAAGGTGAGGATGCGCTCCACGCCCGTATCTCCAAGATGCTTGAAGAGCTGAACGGTATCTTTGCCTTCGCCCTTTACGATGCTGAGCGTGATGAGTTCCTCATTGCCCGCGACCCTATCGGTGTAATTCCTCTTTATATTGGTTATGATAAGGATGGAAAGGTGTTGGTGGCAAGCGAGTTGAAGGCACTGGAAGGTCAGTGCGACCACTACGAGCCATTCCTCCCAGGTCATTATTATTACAGCAAGAATCCTGGCATGAAGCGTTACTATACCCGTGATTGGTTTGAATACGCTGCCATGCAGAAGAAATATCAGATAGATGATACTCAGAAGGCTGAAGCCCAGCTGAAGGATGCGGAACCTCAGGAAAAGGCTGCGGTGAAGGAGATTCACGATGCCCTGGAGGCTTCTGTAAAGCGCCAGCTGATGAGCGATGTACCTTACGGCGTATTGCTGAGCGGCGGTCTTGATTCATCTGTCATCTCTGCCATAGCCGAGAAATATTCTTCTACCCGTGTGGAGAACGGTGGCGAAACCAAGGCCTACTGGCCACGATTGCACTCCTTCGCCGTGGGCTTGAAGGGTGCACCTGATTTGGCGAAGGCACGACTGGTAGCCGAGCACATCGGAACCGTGCATCACGAAATCAACTACACCATTCAGGAAGGTTTGGATGCCATCCGTGATGTCATCTACTTCATCGAGACCTACGATGTTACCACCGTGCGTGCCTCTACTCCGATGTATCTGCTGGCGAGAGTCATCCGCAGCATGGGTATCAAGATGGTGCTTTCCGGCGAGGGTGCCGACGAGGTGTTCGGAGGTTATCTCTACTTCCACAAGGCGCCTGATGCCAAGGCTTTCCACGAGGAAACCGTGCGTAAACTCGGTAAGCTCTATCTCTACGATTGCCTGAGAGCCAACAAGAGTCTGGCTGCATGGGGCATCGAGGGTCGTGTGCCTTTCCTGGATAAGGAGTTCCTGGATGTAGCCATGGGCATGAACCCTGTGCTGAAGATGTGTCCGGATAAGACCATCGAGAAAAAGGTGGTTCGTGAGGCTTTCGCCGATCTGCTTCCTGAAGAAGTGGCATGGCGCCAGAAGGAGCAGTTCTCCGATGGTGTGGGCTATTCATGGATTGATACCCTGAAGCAGATTACGGCATCTGCCGTCAGCGATGAGCAGATGGCGCATGCTGCCGAGCGATTCCCTATCAATCCTCCACAGAACAAGGAGGAGTATTATTACCGCTCTATCTTCGCCGAGCATTTCCCAAGCGACAGTGCTGCCAAGAGCGTTCCTAGCGTTCCTAGCGTAGCCTGCTCTACAGCCGAAGCCCTTGCCTGGGATGCCTCATTCAAGAACCAGAACGACCCTAGCGGCAGAGCCGTGGCGGGAGTTCATGAACAGG
>ERZ791912.507-NODE-507-length-23962-cov-66.927051_pt1 | contig 23962 bp, 18 predicted proteins | sample MGYA00510141_ERZ791912 | MGnify/ENA primary metagenome ERZ791912 (study PRJEB30046, sample SAMN00792082) | human gut metagenome | study: EMG produced TPA metagenomics assembly of the A metagenome-wide association study of gut microbiota in type 2... | reverse complement strand
GCCTGGGGATCAGGTGCCTCAATCAATGTATTGAGCGGAGGTAAACTGATTGCGAAAAACAGCAATGAAGTATTTGGAGATACACAGGTATCCAACTGGGGCACAATCGAATTTCCAGCCAACCAAAAAGAATATCTCATCAAGAATACATTTTATCAGAATGCTGGAGATTTAAATGTAAAAGGACACGATTTGAACATTCAAGGCGGAAAAGGCTCTACACTCTTTGTCAAAAAATCCCTCTTTGCTAATAAAGTTACCATGAGCGGAGATGCCAATCTGTTTGTAACAGACAATGCTACTTTGACTGGAGCGTTCGAAATGTCAAACCAGTCATACGCCTGGGTAAACAACATCATGACAACCACCAGCGTAAATATCCAAAATACAACCACACTCGGTAGCGGTTGTTCCCTCAACGTAGAAGGAGATGTTTACGCCACCAATGGCACAAACCTCTACGTCATGTATCTGAAGGCAAAGAACTACAGGCAAGATTCTGGTGCAAAACTCCACTTGCAAGACCAGAGTATGGTTGACATCGAAGGCAAATACGTAAATCTGAACAATGGTCAAGGTAATGCAGACTTACCAGACAAGGACGGTGTAGCTGTGATCAAGGCAAATGCCTTCTACTACAATGCGCCAGGAAAACAGGGTGATTGGAGTCGTCCGGGTGGAGCCAAGACGGTAGATTGTTCTATTTTCTCCACATCAGGAGATAATGCCCATATCATTTTGGATGCAAATGGTATCTATGATGATGGGAAAAACACTCCGATTACAGATGACAATACAACTATTGTATGGAACAATAATGCCAATATCCTCTTCAAGGATGATCCAGAAGCCAAGAACTACGTCATCAAGAAGACTGAGTGCAATCCTAACGGCTACAATGCAGACAAGGAGCCTGCAAAGGAGCCTACACTCGACTTGATTTCAAGTATTGACTATAATCACGACCACGACATCTCTGCTACTTGCGTACAGGTACACAATGGCAGACTGTATATGTCTTACCATACCCGTGACAAGAAGCATGGTGGCTGTATTGAGGTATTCAGTCCTGTAGAAAACAACAAGGTAACACTGGAGCAGTATCTCTGCGATGAGCAGAAAGACCTCGACTTCAACCATCTGCTGGCAGTCAAGCTCAATTCAGGCAAGCGCATGGTTTACTTACCAGGAAGTTCCAACAAGAAGGGTGCAATGCTCGCATACATCCCTATTCAGGACAACCATCTGCTGGCAGACAAATCAATGTCTATCACATCAACCGTCGATGGCAAGGACACCGTGATTTACGAAAAGCCATTGCAGTTCATCCAGATGAATCCTGCAACAGCAGAATTTGCGAAAAAGGGTTATGATGAGAACTGCGTTATCTATAACGACGAAACAAACCATCTGATCGTTGCAACCACCAAGGGCTATCTGGTTTACAATGCAGATACCCATAATGAGCTTGACAAGATCAACAAGCCAGGAAAGGTAAAGCACATAGCTATCGGCAATGGTAAGATCGTTACAGTTTATCTGGACAGAGAAGCTACCAACGAGACAGAGGCGATCCCTGCTACCGTAGAAATCTTCGACCAGAAGGCTGAAGACCTCAGCAAGCCGATCAAGAGCTTTGCCATCAGCACCATTGAGCCAAACAACGGTAAGAACGTGGTTCGTGTGGATGATAACAAGATTTACGTTTGCCGCGGTGCTGCCGGTATGTATGTTTACGATATGGAAGGCAATGAACTCTGGCACTACCAGATGCCTAGTCCTACCATCAGTGAGGGTGAGAATGCCGGAAAGTATAAAGGCCATGCCAATGGCTGCTACGTAGGAAAGAAGTATGTATATATCGCATACGGCGGATTTGGACTTGTAGTTCTCGACAAGGAAACTCACAAGGTGGTTGCACACCGCAACCTTGCCCACTCTGCCAACTACGTAATAGAATACAAGGGCTATATCTACGTAGCCTACGGACAGAGCAGAATGCAGGTATTCCAACTCAAGAATGCCGCCCCTGAGGTTTCTTACTAAATAAGGAATCTGATATATGTTCAATTCATAAGAAATAGATAATAATTATCATTGAGCAATAAATTCAAAAGACGCTAGATGAATGCAGCTGCAACAGCTTGCGGCTGCATTCATAGTGTTTAAATCAAAAAGAAATGAAGCATAATCTGATTATATATACGATGACTACCCTACTGATATATATCGGTGGACAAAGCACTATGGCTCAGGCTCAAAAGCAGCAAAAGCTGAACAAAAAGAGCTTTAGCCCTAAGATGCTCGTATATGAAAATCTGAAGAATGAGAATGTACTCAACCACTTCAAGAATCGCTTCGCACAACTCGATACCCTACTCAACCACCCTATCTGGGTAAAATCCCCGGTCATCAACCTGGGACTCAACAGTCAGCACACGGCTGACATCAGAAACACAGACTCGCTCTACTGGTCTAAGACTGCCCACGAGCAACTGGCAATAGCAAGACACAACGGACTGGAAGTAACCGGACAGGTATATGCCAGACCCGATGCCTACTTCGATGCCGACAACGACAACGAAGACCAGGTATCCAAATACAAGGTAAAGACCCAGGCAGAACTGGGATGGAACATCATCAACAGCAAGTTCTACCAGGGCAAGGAAAAGAAAGCCAAAGTAGCTTTGGCTAACGAACTCTCCAGGCTGCAAAGCAAGAAGAGACTGACAGCAGACATCTATGAGAAGGCAGCTGAAGAGCTGACCGAACAATATAACTTCTACATCGGTACCATCATCGCTCACCGACTGGACAACCTCGACATCATGAACGAGGCATACCAATACATGCTGGAGAAAGACCGAATCAGCAACGACAAAATGCTGAAGGTGATGAACGAAAAACTGGCAGCAGAATACGATATCTCCATCCTCTGCTCCGACCGAGACATCTCCAACAAGCCCATCTACCGCATCAGACCAACCCGGATAGTGGTAGATACAACGGCTCTCTGGCGCCACATCGACGAGGAAAGCATCGATGCAAGAATCGTGATGATAAAGGAACAGATTGCCGACAACGACAGCAAGTTGGCGAATTACTTATCGACAACAAGAATCACGCCTTTCGCCAGATGGTCATCCTACTGGCAAAGCAACAACAAGATAAGCAACAACGGTGATATCGGAGTGCGATTCACCATCCCGATCTACAACGAGAATCCACGCAAGCGCAAGGCTCTCGAAACAGAAAAGGAAATCATCAGAAGCAGCAGAAGCACCGATGTCAAGGAAATCAAGCAGTCGGTAGGCATCCTGCTGAAGAGAATAGAGAATCTGAACCACGCCATCGCCACAGAGGCGTTCCATATAGAACAGACCGGCAAATACATCGATATGAGAAGATTTGCCTACAAGAACCAGAAGCAGGGGTACAACTACCTGATGCGAATGGATGAATATACGGGACTCCTGGAAAGCATGGAGAGAATGTATAAGCTGATGTTAAACCGCGGACTCGCCATCATCAACATCGAGAAGGCAGTAAGCATCTACGACAACAACAATATATTCAAGGAAATAGAACTATGAATGAGTTTCAATATAATAATACGCCACAAGAACAGGCTATGGCCGACTTGCTGAAGTCGCAGAGCCACCGACTGGCCAGGCAGCAGATTATCTTTGCGCTGATCTTCCTGCTGGTCATCGTACTGGCGGCATATTATATCATCACCCGAATGATATGGGTTATCTACGACGGGTATATCACCATCGACGAAAACCATATCTCAGCCGTAGACGACATCTACATATTGAAGGTGAACAAGGAAATAGGCGAAGTGGTACACAAGGGAGACACACTCTACTCCTACGTGCTGCTGGGAAACATCGTAAACCAGTATGACCCCAACATCCTGCCTACTGCCGTGAAGGAAACACACGACATGGAGGTGCAGGCGCAGCTGGCAAGAGAAGAGATTCCCGTGCTCAGAACCCGACTCGCCGAACTGAAGAAGCAGAAAGCCTCGGAAACATCAGACATCTACTACGGACTGACCGACAACAGCAAGCGAAACGCCCTGGAAGCGGAAATAGCCGAAGTGGAAGAAGAGCTGAGAAAACAGGCCAACAAGGTGGAAATCTACGCACGCGCCAAGAACACCACCTATAACTTCATGGCAAAGAGAGGAGCTAACATGCAGAGCGCATCGATGCCTTACTCCAAAACCAGCATCTACAACGAGGGACTGATACACTACTGCTGCGCACCAGCCGACGCCTACATCACCAAGATTAACGTGAGCGACAAGACGCTGGTGTTCAAGAGAGAGGAGGTGATGAGCATCCAGCACACCGACTATGCGGCATGCCACCTGGGAGTTATCACCTACGTGCCCAACTCGAAGGTGAAGTACATGGAGAGTCCTGACGATGCAGACATCATCATCAACAACGACCTGGAACTGAAGGCGAAGCTGCAGATGGTGGGTCTGAGAGTGGAGGAAATCCCCAAGCACCTGCAGAGCAATTTCTCGCACGATGCCAACGCCGTGGTTGCCATGTTCACCTTCCGCCCCGACCAGCGAGTTCCGGCATGGGTGATGAGCAACAAATTGCCTGTGAGAGTGAGAATCAACAAGTTGAGCGCCATGCTCGACCCAAGACCGCTGCCGATGTACACCATCCCAGTGGATAGAAACCAGAACGTAGTGAGAAGTTCGAAGCTGATTACTACGGAAATGAATAAAGAATCAGACAACACAGAGAAGAAATGATTGGACTCAGAAGAAACAAGCGTGGAGACATGGTGCTGACCATCGACAGCTTCGTTGATGTTGACTCTACACCAGATATCCAGTCCGACTACTTCGATTGCATATACATCAATACGACGAGTGAGCGTGCGTTCCATGCAATCCTGTTTGGAGCCAGCCCTATCCTATCGTATAAATGCAGCTACAAACCGTTATTTGCCAACACGGCGGTATCGGGAAAGGAACAGATGATTGACTACATCGTGGATGCTTATGTGAGCGACATGAGCAACGAGAAGGTGTACGAGATTATCGACAAGATTAAGAAAGCCAAGGAGAAATATGGCATCAAGCAGGAGTTAGCACGACCTACGCAGCCCAACCAGCTGTTCTCCAACATCCTGAGATACCTGCTATCCAGAGACCTGAGAGTGCTGGGCCACCGACTGATGGAGAAATCGTCGCTGGGTTACATCAACCCTATCTTCGAGCACTACCACAGCATGAGCCTCTTTCATCTTGCAGAAATGTTTACCTTCAAGGATAGTATGGTGGAATGCGGTGCACTGCGCAAGAGTCACTACCTCATCAAGGAGCACCTCTGCCCTAAGTGCAACCACAGCCATCTGCTCTACACGGAATGCTGCCCCAACTGCGGCAGTTCTAACCTGAAGATTCAGAACATCATCCACCACTTCTCCTGCGCCAACGTGGCTCCGGAAAGTGCCTACAATGTGGGTGGTATACTCATCTGCCCGAAGTGTCACAAGAAGCTGCGCCACATTGGTGTGGACTACGACCGTCCGGCGGTGATTTACTCCTGCAACGACTGCGAGAATTCGTTCACCACCCCGCTCACCAAGGCCACCTGCTGCTACTGCCAGAGCACCTATCCGGTGAATGCACTGGTGCCGCGAGATGTGACTGACTATGAGATTACTGAAGAAGGTGTCCGTATGCTGACAAAGACTGGACTCATGTTCATCAACATGTCGAACACATACGATAACTATATGGAATACTCGCTGCTGACCAACCGCCTGCGCCGCCAGTTGCTGGAGACATACCGCAAGGACGAGCTGACCGTGATGGTGGGTAAGATATGGATACTCGACAAGAACCAGGAGACGGTGAGAATCAAGGAGTCTATCCAGGCTCAGTTCTGCCGCATCTTCAACAGTCACAAGGTATCCTACAACAACAACATCTTCTACGTCACCTTCATGGCGTTCGACGACATGAGCGTGGAAGCGGCACAGCAGCAGCTGAGCCAGGAGATGTCGAAGGCCATCCGCAAGATAGCTACCGACATAGAACCGGAACAGATAGCATGCTGCGTGCTGAGTACGAAGAGAGCACTGACCAGCGGACAATATGAAGACTTCTTCAACCAGATGAGCTTCATAGAGCTGACGCCGGATGACTACTGCGGCTACGCAGAATCGCCAATATCGGAAGAAGAGGAAGTGAAACCACAACAGGAAACACTCGACCTCACTCCGAAGGAAGACGACAAGATCATGAAGCGCGTGAAACTCTACAAGCAGCTGGTAGCCGTGCTCATCCTCATCGCCGGCGTACTGATACTGCTTTCCATCCTGACGCTCACCGTGCTGAGATAAGTAAACAGAAGAAAGGGAACTACGCCTATGTTTAACATTGCAGAAAACTTGAACCACTTCTGGGACTGGATATCGACACTCTCGCTGTCGAGCATCGTGAGCACCTACTGGTTTCTCTTCTACATCGAGATGCCTAGATACTACATCCTGGAATACCTGGTGATCTTCTGGCGACTGATGGACAGGAACAAGAGAGAAAAGGAAAATGAGATTGCCAAGTTCTATCTCTACCGCGAGAATCCCCTCATCAGCATCCTGGTGCCGGGTAAGAACGAAGGCAAGAACATCTATAAGATGGTGAAGTCGCTGAACGAGCAGACCTACCGGAACTACGAAATCATCGTGGTGGACGACGGCAGCGACGACGACACCAAACTGATATGCACCGACCTGTATCGTGCGAAACTCATTACGCACTATCTGCGACTGGAAACCCGTGGCGGAAAAGCAGCAGCCAGCAACTACGGAGCCTACATGGCAAGGGGCAAATACATCGTGAGCCTCGACGCCGACTCCTCGCTCGACCGCGATGCCCTGGAGAAAGTGCTCATCCCATTCTATCTGGATGGAGAGGTGAAAGCCGTGGGTGGATGCATTGAGGTGAGAAACTACAAGGCAAGCATCTGCTCGTCGCTGCAGGCTTTTGAATACCTGAAGCGAATACAGGTGGGACGCATCGTGACCAGCGAACTGGGCATCTACCATATCATTTCGGGAGCCTTCGGCGCTTTCGAGACGCAGACGCTCAAGGAGGTGGGATACTGGGACATAGGACCGGGACTCGACGGCGACCTGACGCAGAAGATAAGAAAGGCAGGCTACAAGGTGAAATTCGTGGAGGATGCCATCTGCATGACCAACGTGCCTACCAAATGGTACAAGCTCTATCACCAGAGAATAAGATGGTCACGATCGCTCGTGAGATTCCGCCTGCGCAAGCACATCGACATCCTGCTGCCTACCAAGAACTGGAGCATCCTGAACTGGATATCCAACATGGAGAGTGTGATGTTCGACTGCTTCCTCAACTTCCTGTGGCTGTGGTATATCATCAACCTGGCGATTACCTTCAACACACACATCGTGGAGGTGCTGGCTCTGGGCTACTTTATCCGAGTATGCTTCTCGCAGTTTGCCTTCCTGCTGGTGCTTTTGGTAACGGAAAGAAAGAAGACGGCACTGTTCCTCTACAGGTTCACGCCGCTGATGTCGCCATACACAGGTTACTTCCTGCGCTTTGCCCGACTCTCGGCACATCTGCAGGAGCTGTTCTTCAGAACATCCTACAAGGATGCCTGGAATCCGAAAAAGACCTCCCGCTATGCTCAGCTGGAAGGTATCTAAGGTTTACTGACCTGGGAAACGGATGACTGGGAAACGGATGACTGGGAAACGGATGACAGGGAAACGGACGTCTGGGAAACGAAAATCAAAATAGAAATTAAACAATTAATAAAACGATATTATATGATAAACAAATCTTTTGAGTTTAAGATAGGAGTAATAGGATTGGGTTATGTGGGTACCCCCCTTGCCTGCTTATTCTCAAAGAAATATGAGACATGGGGTTACGACATCAATGCCGCCAAGGTGGATAAACTCGCCAACAGGCAGATGTCTGACAACAAGCAACTGTCGAAGGCTTTGGCTCACGGGCTGAAGTTGACGAGCGATATAGAAAACCTCAGAGCCTGCAACGTGTATATCATCGCAGTGCCAACGCCCGTCAACAAGTCGAACAAGCCAGACATCAGTTGCGTAAGAAATGCCACACGCTCGGTGGGCAGCATTCTGAAGGAAGGCGATATCGTGGTATACGAATCAACCGTATATCCGGGACTCACCGAAGAAGTATGCGCCCCACTGCTTGAGGCAACCTCAGGACTAAAACTTAACCAGAGTTTCTACGTTGGTTTCTCACCAGAGCGCATCAATCCGGGCGACACGGTGCACACCATCGAGAACATTGTGAAGGTAACCAGCGGTTCTACCCCTGAGGCAGCCGCGATTATCGACAGTCTCTATGCTTCGGTACTTACCCACGGCACCCACAAGGCGCCAAGTATCAGGGTGGCAGAGGCCTGCAAACTGATGGAAAACTGCCAGCGCGACGTGCAGATCGCCTTCTTCAACGAGATGGAGAAAATCTTCGACAAGATGGGCATCAGCATTGAAGACGTAACGGAAGCGGCAAAGACCAAATGGAACTTCGTTCCTGCCACACCGGGACTGGTGGGCGGCCATTGCATCGCCGTGGATCCTTACTACCTCATCAACAAGGCACAGGAGGTGGATGTGGTTCCGTCACTCCTCTCTACGGCACGCGAGGTGAACGAGCAGATGGCGGTTTGGATGGCGGGTAAGATCAAGAGTGCCTGCGAGAACAGAAAGTTCGTGGCTCCCGAGACCAACGTGCTGATTCTGGGCTTCTCTTTCAAGCCCGACAGCGACGACATCCGCAACACCAAGGTGGCTGACCTCTACATCAACCTGGTGGGAGCCGGCTACAAGACGACCCTCTACGACCCATTGGTAGACAGAGACGAAGTAAAAGAAGAATACGGAATTAAAGTAACCGGCGACGAGACGGTGCTCAACAAGCAGTATCAGATTGTCGTAATCGGAACGAACCATAAGATATTTAATAACATAGACATGAGTAAGATTCTCACAGACAAGGGTTTCATTTGCGATATCTATGGAATTCATAAAGCGAGAACTTAGGCATGCCCTAAAAAACGAGAACTAAAATAGCATGAGTATGAGTAAGTGCAGAGTTTTAATTGTAGATGACATTGCTGAAAACATAGCACAAATGGTGAATATGCTCAGCAATCTGGACATCGAAATCAAGAAAGCCTACGGTGGCAAGGAAGCCATCCAGCTGGTAGAAACCTTCAGACCTAACATCATCTTGCTCGACTTGATGATGCCAGAAGTTAATGGTTGGGATGTAATTGAGCATGTAAGAGCCCGTTACGACAAGAATGAAATGATTATCATCATCACATCCCTGCTCAACAACAAGGACAACATTGATGAGTGTTACGAAATGGGCGTGAACGACTATGTGTCCAAGCCTATCATTCCGGGCCGCATCATCAGCTCGGTAGAAACACAAATGCGAAATGTGAAGTATGCGGAATATGAGCCTAAGGCTGAGCAGCATCAGCTGAACACGACGAAGCCTGCATCAGTAGTAGAAATGGATTCAGTCAAGCATATTGGCTGAATCCATTGAAATTATTTCTGAAGTATCGCATTGGCATGATCAATGCGATCTTTTGAAGGAGACTCTATCCCTTGCAAAGGGTAAGGGATACCGAGTTTCTCGTACTTATATACACCCAGTGTATGATAAGGCAGGATATCTATGCGCTCAATGTTGGTGAGCGTATCCAGGAAACTGCGCAGCTGCTGCAGATATTCATCCTTATCCGTGATGCCTGGAATCAGAACATGGCGAATCCATACCGGCTTGTGTATATCGCTGAGATAGCGGGCACAATCGAGTATGTTCTTATTGCTATGAAGCGTCAGCTTGCGATGCTCTTCATCATTGATATGCTTGATATCAAGAAGAACGGTATCGGTAACGGCCATCAGACGCTCGAATTTCTCAAACATCTCCCCTTCTTTCCTAAAGGGTTGAGCCGAGGTATCAAGACAGGTATTGATGCCACGCTGATGCGCTTTCTCAAACAGTTCGATGAGAAAGTCTATCTGCATCAGGGCTTCTCCGCCGCTCACGGTGATGCCACCCTTGTCTCCCCAATAACTCTTGAATCGCTCTGCCTTATCCAGCAGGTCATCGGCACTCCACTCTTCTCCTACCCCCGTCTTCCAGGAATCCGGGTTGTGGCAGAACTGGCAGCGCATGGGACAACCTTGCAGAAAGATCAAAAATCGGATGCCTGGTCCATCTACTGAACCAAAGCTCTCTATGCTGTGAACAAATCCCTTCATGCGCCAGCTTCAGTTTTTTCTTGTTTGTGGATTATATAAACAAGAGTTAAACATGCTCCGCAAATCAAAAAAGTTACGGCACCTAAAAAATAAATCAGTCCCATTATTTCTTTCTCCTTCTTTTTAATAATATTATTAACCAGACTCCTATTACAAGAAAAAGTACTATAAAAAAGAAACCTGCCCCATAAAGGAGTACTTTATTTATGCTTTCCTGCATAATACCTGCTAATATGACACCGCCAATAATTAGCTTGACAACATCAAAGCAGAACTTATAGCCCTCTTCCAAAAGAGCTTTTTGTTGTTCAATATTGAGTTTCATTATGCAAAGATAGCAAAATATTCAATACAAAGCTCTATTTTGCAGTTAAATAAGCTAAATTGCCCGCTAAATATCCTCCGGAAAGAAAATCTAGCGGGCAATCTATATGTTACAAAGAGACAAGAGAATTCTTCACTCTTCCCTCTTCATTCTTCACTTCCTTAGAGTCTCTCGTGAGCCTGACGAGCGATTACGTCGAGCTGCTGCTCGCGTGTCAAGTCGATGAACTTAACAGCGTAACCACTTACACGGATGGTGAAGTTCTGGTACTCTTCCTTCTCTGGGTGCTCCATCGCATCCTTGAGCTTGTCGATACCGAATACGTTCACGTTCAGGTGGTGAGAACCCTGGTTGAAGTAACCATCCAATACACCTACCAATGTCTGGGCACGCTCCTCATCGTTGTGACCGAGAGCACCTGGACTGATGGTCTGAGTATTAGAGATACCATCGAGGGCATACTCGTATGGCAACTTAGCTACAGAGTTCAATGAAGCCAAAAGACCGTTCTTCTCTGCACCGTAAGATGGGTTAGCACCTGGAGCCAAAGGAGCACCGGCTGGACGACCATCAGGCATGTTGCTGGTGAACTTACCATATACTACATTTGATGTGATAGTCAGGATAGATGTAGTTGGCTCAGAATTGCGGTATGTATGATGCTTCTTGATCATGTTCATGAAGGTCTTGAGCAACCATACTGCAATCTCATCAGCACGCTCATCATCGTTACCGTAACGTGGGAAGTCACCCTCGGTCTTGAAGCTGAGAGGGAAACCGGTCTCATCACGGACGATGTTTACCTTGGCATACTTGATAGCTGAGATAGAGTCAACCACGTGGCTGAAACCAGCGATACCTGTAGCGAAAGTACGACGAACATCTGTGTCGATGAGCGCCAACTCTGCTGCCTCGTAGAAGTACTTATCGTGCATGTAGTGGATGAGGTTCAATGTCTTCACATAAACGCCAGCCAACCAGTCCATCATATCCATGAAACGTGGCATGAACTCATCGTATGTCAATACATCACCCTCAACGGCGCGATACTTAGGACCGCACTGCTCGCGTGTCTTTGAATCAACACCGCCAGAAACAGCGTAGGTCAAGCACTTAGCCAAGTTGGCACGTGCACCGAAGAACTGCATCTCCTTACCTGTCTGTGTAGCAGATACACAGCAGCAGATGCTATAGTCGTCACCCCAAACTGGGCGCATTACATCGTCGTTCTCATACTGGATAGAGCTTGTCTTTACAGAGATCAGAGAAGCGTAGTGCTTGAATGCCTTAGGCAAGCGAGAGCTATAGAGTACAGTCAAGTTTGGCTCTGGTGAAGGACCCATGTTCTCCAATGTGTGGAGGAAACGGAAGTCGTTCTTGGTAACCATTGAGCGGCCATCCTGACCCATACCACCTACCTCGAGAGTAGCCCAAACTGGGTCGCCAGTGAAGAGCTCGTTGTAAGAAGGGATACGGGCGAACTTAACCATACGGAACTTCATAACCAAGTGGTCGATGAGCTCCTGAGCCTCATCCTCGGTAAGAGTACCCTCGTTCAAGTCGCGCTGGATATAGATATCGAGGAATGTAGAGATACGACCTACAGACATCGCAGCACCATTCTGAGTCTTCACAGCTCCGAGGTAACCGAAGTACAACCACTGTACAGCCTCGCGAGCGTTCTTAGCTGGCTGGCTGATATCGTAGCCATACAACTGAGCCATCTCCTTCAAGCCCTTGAGAGCCTTGATCTGCATAGAAACCTCTTCACGAAGACGGATAACGTCGTCGATCATCTCACGGTCGCCCATGTTAGCGAGGTCGTTCTTCTTCTCCTCGATGAGGAAGTCGATACCATAGAGGGCTACACGACGGTAGTCACCTACGATACGTCCACGACCGTATGTATCAGGAAGACCAGTAAGAATGTGGTTATGACGCACGAGTTTCATCTCAGGGGTATAAGCATCAAACACGCCGTCGTTGTGAGTTTTGCAATACTTGTGGAAAATCTCATGCAACTTCTCTGATGGCTGGTAGCCGTATGTAGTACAAGCCTGCTCTGCCATCTTGATACCACCGTATGGCATGAAGGCACGCTTCAAAGGCTTGTCGGTCTGCAGACCTACAACCTTCTCCAACTCCTTAGTACCCTCGCCTATATAAGCGGCACCATAAGCTGTCAATCCTGAAACCACCTCGGTCTCCATATCGAGCACACCACCCTTGGCACGCTCTTCCTTCTGGAGCTCCTTCAACATACCCCAAAGGGTATTGGTAGCCTGAGTAGGTTCTGCCAGGAACGACTCGTCGCCATCGTAGCTTGTATAGTTGTGCTGGATGAAATCGCGAAGATTCACCTCACTCTGCCACAAGTTTCCCTTGAAACCTCTCCATTCTGTTTTCATCATTTTGATATCCTTATTTTATAAGTTAATAATATATTTATTTTGTACACACTATTCCTTTGTCATCAGCGGAATCTATATACCTTTTATAGATTATAAAATTCTGCTATCGTTATTTTCGATGCAAAGGTACTACAAAAAAACGAAAACAGAGAAGAAAACCCGATTATTTTCTCCTCTGCCCCCTAAAATCATCATTTATAAGTACACTTTCTGCACAAAAGAAATTCAATGTGCAACGTAGATATGCCACAAATCGGTCATGTGATTGCTTTTTTAACGAAAAGTACTCTTATTTGAACGATTTTAAAACAACTTGTCAATATCTACAGATAATCCTACCTGAAGATTCACGCCATCGGTGATAGGACTGTTCAGATAATAATACTTCGGCTTATATCCGAAGAGATTATCCAGCGCCGCATTCACCTTCACCGCCTTGCCGATGCGCTGCACCAGCGAAAGCTTCCAGATGGTGTAGGCAGGATAGCTCACCGTAAGGGTTCCCTCGCTTACATTATAATAGTTCTTATACTCCACATTCTCTACGCCCGAAAGATAGCGGCCGCACAATCCGATGTTCAGACCATAGTTCTTGGTAAACTGATGGTCGTAATCCATGCGGGCATTGAAGGCATGCTCACGTGCCGGGATATACTGGTTGTTGATGGTGTTGCCATCCTTATCCTTCGCCAGCTGCTCCTTGGTATAGGCATAGGTGAAGCGGGCAGAAAAACCGTTGTTCCATCGTGCCTGCACGCCTACCTCTCCTCCACACACGCTGTAGGAATCCAGATTGGTGTAAGGCAGATAAGGCAACTTATCCTCTACACTCTTGAAATAAGGAGCCGATGTAGACAGCTTGTTCTTCACCTTATTATAATATAGGGATGCCGTATAGTTGTAATGTCCCTTGGTGTATTCGGCAGAGAGATTGAAGTTGTGGCTCACCTCCGCCTTCAGATGCTCGTTGCCTTCCACAATCCAGATGCCGCTCATATCGAAGTTGTAGTATTTCTCCTTCAGCGATGGGGCACGGAAGCCCATACCGTAACCTGCTCTCAGCGAGAGATTGCGTATCGGGGTATAACGGAGATTCAGCTTCGGGGTAACATGCGAATCCTTGCCATCCGAGAAATAGTCGTAGCGCAAGGCGCCCACCATCTCCCATTGATCAGAGATGCGCCAGTCATACTGCGCAAATACATCGAAGGTATCCTGCTTGCGGGTGCCATTGCTCAGATTGGTATTCATCAGATAATCGTGCATATAGTCGGAACCGATGGTCAGCACGTCGCCACCCTCGAATGCGTGGTTATAGAGCAGGCGAAAAGTGTTCTGCACATTGCTGTAGTCACGGATATCCAGATGACGAATCTTCTGGTAATCAGATTTGTCATACTGGTCGAAAGCATAGCTCAACTGCAAGGCATCATCCGTAGTGATATCCCAATTCATCTTCAAGCCACCCGAGAAATCACGATAACGCTCAGGTAAATCGGCTGTTCTCACGGTTTCGCGGAAGAAATAACCGGCACGTCCGGTGAGGCTGAAGTTCTGGGTTGGACTCCATACCAGCTGGTTCTTGAAGTTGGCGGTCTTATCGCCATAAACAGTAGCAATGACGCGGGTCACGGGGTTCTCGGCACTATGCACATCGTAATTATCCAGACGGTTGAAATTCGCCGTAAACATATTGTTCCAATGCTTGCTGTTCAGTCCGAAGGAAGCGCCATATCGCTGCTCGTTGTGCTTGGCAATTCTGCCGTTTACATTCAGCGTCCAGGGTTTCTTGCCCTTCTTGGTGATGATATTGATGACGCCACCCGTGGCATTGCTGCCATAAAGGGCAGAAGCCGCGCCCTTCACAATCTCGATGCGCTCCACATTGTCCATGTTCAATCGGGTGAAATCCACATCATCCATTGTCTCGCCAGCCAGTCGCTCGCCATCCACCAGGAAGAGAACTCCCTGACCGCCGAATCCGGAAAAGTTGAGATGGGTCTGCTGGTTCATCGCATAAGAGAACTCCACGCCCGGCAATTCCTGCTGAAGCAGATCCTGCACATTGGTGGCATCGAGCCTGGCGATATCCTTGGAGCCGATCACTCGGGTCTGGATAGGTGTATCCTTCAGGAACTTAGGGGTGCGGGTGCCCGTAACCACCACCTCGGTGAGGTCAAACTGGCGACTGATGGAATCGAGATAGGCCTCGTAAGCCAGGGAGTCACGGATGCTCTTCTGGTCTACGCCCGGCACAACATCATGGGTAGGCACATTGTCGGCACGAGCCGGAATAGCGACCATATTTGCCAATAATATCGAGTATAACAGATATTTCTTCTTCATTGTTTTCGTAAGGATACAATTAATATGGATATTTATAATTAATATGGATATTTATAATTGATGGTCATCCAGCACTTTACACCTTTTGGCGAGAGATAGTTCTCTAGCTGGATAGCGGCGTAGGTACCATCCTTCAGTCGGAGGATGAACACATGGTTGTTGAGCGAGAACGATGGCGGCATCGGTGGAATCTCCATCGAGAGCCAGGAAGACAACACCTTGTTTATGGCGATGCCCTGCGATGGCACGGAACCCAGAAGCATCTGCTCCTGACTGTCCCAAACCTCATTCTCCGACCATTCATCTTCGGTAAACTGCTTGTTATGGAAGGCTTCGCTGGTTTCAGGCAACTGATCCATGGAAGTATAGCTGGTTTCCAGAACGGCCCCGCCATTGGTACGCACATTGTTGCGATGAATGGCAAGAGTCCAGTCGCTTGGTGCCCCCTGCTCAGCAGTAGGCACAAAGTAAGTAAAAGTATTCTTCCTGATGCCTTCGCCGAAGACATCAAACCAATACATATATTGTCCAGCCTTTCTGCCCGCTGTGGCAGCAGCATGCCCGGCTTCCGATTCATCCCTTTCGCCAGTTTCAGTCATCGGGATAGGATACGCCTCAAACTCGGTCTGCGCCTTCAGCAGGGCAGCCTCATCACCAGCCTCCGTCAGTTTCTGCAACTTTGGTAAATCCACGTAATACCAATCCGTCCAACTGGTGGCATTCATCACAATCTGTCCCTTAGCCGGCACAATCTCTTCCGGCTCATCATATATATCATCAAAAATACCGTTGCAGGCAGTAAGCATCAGCATGCCCAAGCCTGCAACGGTCATTTTCAGATGATTCATTTTTATCCAATTCGTCATCTATTCTTGTTTGTCTGATAATTGATATTTTATTTCTTGCGAAATATCTCTTTCTTGAAATCTTTCAGATTTATTTCTTGAAATATTTCTTGCCGTTTACGATAACTACGCCCTTGTAGCTCTCGCTGACAACCTGACCGTTGAGGTTGTACATCTTGCCATCGTTCTTCTTCTGAACATTGTTCTTGACAGAAGAGATGCCGGTAGCCGCGCTATTGAAGCTTGAAACGATGCCAAAAGGCATGGCACCCATCTGGAAGGTGTTCACGATGTCGGTAATCTTGCTGCCGTCATACTTCACGAGGATGTTGTTATCCTTCGCAGAATTGAACTCAAAGTCGCCATCCATGATCTTGTTGCCATTCTGTTCTGCGGTGAAGTGGAAGTTCAAGCCATCGTTCTTGTAATCACGGTAGAAACCACCCTTCTCCTCATCGTAGGTCAAACCCTTTACGGTGTAAGTACCCAAAGTCAGGTTACCCATCAGGGTGTTATCAAGTGTATAGGTAGGAACCTCAACATCCACCTTCTGCACGTCGCCATCCATGTACTTGCGTACATTGTAGGTTACGCTCTCGTTGGCATAAGGGAACTGGCCGCCTACATTCACGTTGATAGCGCTGGTAACAGCCTTAACATAATAAGACTTGATGTTGTAAGTCATGGCAAAAGGCATAGCGCCATACTGGAAGACAGCCTTCAAGGTAAGCGAGTTATCTGCCATGTTATAGGTGCCAGATACTGATGAGCCCTTGATAGCCTTCTCAACGCCATCCACGGTAACCTGAGCTTCAAAAGGCTGCACAGCCATGGTAATCACATGATTGTCACCCTTGGTGAAAGCTACGTTCTTGATGGTGAAAGAAGGGATGGTAGCCATGCCCTTCATGGCTGGAAGCGTGATGTTGCCAGCACTCATGCTAGCCATTTCAAACTTCACTGTATCACTGGCATTCTCAATATTCATGGTAGATACATTAACAGATGAAGCACCAGCAAAAGTCAAGGCACCATGCATCTGTGCCATCATATTACCTGCCAACATGGTGGCAAAGACGAGAGTAAAGAATTTCTTCATATCTATTCTATTTTCTATTATTTGTTTATTAAAATTATTATATCTATTTTGTTTCACTTATCGTTTTCGGGGTGCAAAGGTATGGAGTTTCCTCCATACCTGCAATACCCATAAATAAGGATTCTCATCAATACCTACTTTTAGGTACCCAATGAAAGAAGCAACTCGAAAGAAGCTTCTTACTCCTTTATTTCAATCTCTCCCCCGTTATCCTTGGCGTTGTAAAACCAGAAACCGAGAATCAATCCTACAAACACCAGCAGGATGCCTACCATCTCTGCAACATGGTTGCCCGGATCCACCCAGATTTCCTTAAAGAATCCGTTGCGGGCTGCAATCTCCACAGCCGTCCACAATACGATGACGTTGGCAAGCGACATGCGCAGGTTTCTACCCCAATGGCCGATGTACAACTGCTTCTTGAAGATCATGCCCGAACCAATGAGACAGAGTATGCCGATGGCATAAGTCACAGGATGAGTGGTGCCGAGGAACACCGGGTCGTAGCAGAACATTAATAATAGGTATAAGCCCCACATCATGATGTTCCACTCCATAAAGGTAACGATGCTGGCATGATGTGCCATCGGACGAAGCTCTACATGGTTTTTCACGCCGCAATGGTTCTGAATCCAACGGATGAAATTGCAGCCCGTCTTGGTGCAGAATATATACATCACCAGGAACATCATCCACATGCCGAAAGTGGCTGGCATAATGAGATATTCAGGGCGAGAACCACGGATTTCCTTCAGTTCCGCACGGGAGAATTCCTCCAGCGGAGTGCCGTTGATGGTGTAAGTATGATGCACGCCGATGCCATTCACATATTCCGTGGCAGTCTGCACCACGCCATTGCCCACCAGGTCGCAATGCACACCATAGCGCTGGGCATAATAAGCCAGCAGGAACTCCACCCAGCCAGTCCAGAACAGCAGGGCACCCGCCATACCGAACACGGTCTGTTTGGTATCACCCTTCACGAATACGCCCCAGATGGTAATCACCAGTCCCACGAAACCCATGGCAAAGGCAGAATAATGCAAGGTAGTAGGCTGCATGGTATGCTCCATGATAATCATCAGCGCATGGCCCAAAGGCATCAACAACAAGATAATCAATATAGACCCTATGGTCATTCCCAAGTTTTTTGTCTTCATCATGTTTTATTTCTATTTATTACTATTTATACTGTTTATTATGATTTCAAATCGGGTTGCAAAGATACTACTATTTAGAATAATTCGCAATACCTAGAAATAATGATTTGATTTCGCTCGGTTTATCACCATAAATGATGATTCAAATTCATCAGCCTCATCACGGGTAAGCTCCCTATAAACAACGATAAAGCCTGATATTCTGCCCGTTTTGTTTTTTTTATACTTTCTTATGCCGCAATCTGAATACTTTTGCGTATCTTTGCACCACAAATACAAATTCATTATTTATGTTGACAGATATTGAAATAGCTAAATCAGTTAAACTGCGCCCTATCAATGAGGTAGCAGCAGAACTAGGAATTCATGAAGACCAGGTTGAAAACTATGGTCGCTACATTGCCAAGATTACTACTGGCGACATCGATCCTAACAAGTTCAAGAATCATCACCTCATCCTTGTTACCGCTATCAGTCCTACCAAGGCTGGTAATGGCAAGACCACCGTATCTGTGGGTCTCGCCCTGGGAATGCAGCAGATTGGCAAGAAGGCCGTAGTGGCTCTTCGCGAACCTTCTCTGGGTCCTTGCTTCGGTATGAAGGGTGGTGCTGCCGGTGGCGGTTACGCCCAGGTTTTGCCTATGGATAAGATCAATCTCCATTTCACTGGCGATTTTCATGCCATCACCGAGGCTAACAACATGATTGCTGCCCTCCTGGACAACTACCGTTTCCAGCACGAGGCAGAGGGATTCAAGCTGAAGAAGATTCTCTGGCGCCGTGTGATGGACGTAAACGACCGTGGTCTCCGCCGCATCATCACCGGTATCGGCGATAAGAACGGCATCGAGACAGAGGCAGGCTTCGATATCACTCCTGCTTCTGAAATCATGGCTATCATGTGTTTCGCAACTAGCGTTGACGACCTGCGTCGTCGCATCGACAATATTCTCCTCGGCATCACTGAGGACGACAAACCATTCACCGTCAAGGATATGGGTGTAGGCGGAAGTATCGTGGCCCTGCTCCTCGATGCTCTGAAGCCAAACCTGGTTCAGACCACAGAGGGCACTCCTGCCTTCGTTCACTGCGGTCCGTTTGCCAACATCGCCCATGGCTGTAACTCCGTGATGGCTACTGCAGCAGCTCTCGAATATGGCGACTATGCCATTACAGAGGCAGGATTCGGTGCCGACCTCGGTGCAGAGAAGTTCTACAACATCAAGTGCCGCAAGACCGGTCTGCAGCCAGACCTCACTGTACTCGTGGTAACTCTCCAGGCATTGAAGATGCATGGTGGCGTATCTCTGGAAGATATCAAGAAGCCAAACGTAGCAGGCATGGAAGCTGGCTACTGGAACCTCGACAAGCACGTAAAGAACCTGCAGAGCTTCGGTCAGACCGTGGTTATCGCCTTCAACAAGTTTGCCACCGATACCGACGAGGAGATTGATGTATTGCGCAAGCATTGCGAGGAGATGGGTTGCGGATTCGCCGTGAACAGTGCCTTCGCTGAGGGTGGCAAGGGTGCGATGGAATTGGCAGAGCTGGTTGTGAAGACCATCGATGAACATCCATCTGCTCCTCTCTACTTCACCTACGATGACGATGAGCCAGTAGAGAAGAAGATTGAGGATGTTGCCTTCAACCTCTATGGTGCCGGCAGCGTAACCTTGAGCGATTCTGCCAAGTCTATGATCGAGGAAATCAAGAAGTTGGGTGCCGAGAAGTTCCCTATCTGTATCGCCAAGACCCAGTATAGCTTCTCTACCGATGCCAAGGCATACGGCCCTACAGATGGTTTCGAGCTCCACGTTCGCGACATAACTGTTAACATGGGTGCCGAGATGATTGTAGTCATCGCTGGTCCTATCATGCGAATGCCAGGTTTGCCAAAGAGCCCACAGGCAGAGCGCATCGACGTGGTAAATGGTGAGATTACTGGTCTTTCTTAAGTCCCACAGATTTCACAGATTCACACAGATTTTTATATAAAACAGTTCGCCCTGAAAGAGCAAAAGCGTTCGATAGACAATGCTTTTGCCTTTCAGGGCGATTTCTTATCTCATGCTGAATTCACAACCACAATATAGCTGGTTGTAAAAATCATTCTGTTTCAATAATTCTCCTCGGCGATTCTGCAAACCGCCTTTTCTCCAGTTCATATCCCACCACTCTACATCTGGGCATCCCTCAACGGCGATATGTCCGGCAGCATCAATCTGCCTGATGTTCTTCCATCTCGACGAAGCCAGCGTTGTGGTAAGTAGATGGAAACCATGCTCCTGCGCATACTTGGCCGCATGCTTCAGGCGATAGAGGAAACAAGCCGAGCAGCGGCTTCCCCTTTCCGGCTCATTCTCCAAACCCTTGATGTTGGCAAGCCATTCCTCATGGTCGTACTCATCCTCCACGTATGGCACGCCCTGCGCCTCCAGGAATCGCATCAGCTCGTGCTTGCGAATCTCAAACTCCTGCTGCGGATAGATATTGCTGTTGCTGAAATACACCGTAGGCTTCATACCATTACGAAGCATACACTCCACGATGGCAGACGAACAAGGGGCACAGCAGGCATGCAGCAATACAGCCTGACCATCGGCCTTGCTTCCATCAGGGAAAGAAAGTTTCACGAATTTATATTGTTCTTCTACTGGAATCTTCATTTTTATTTTGAACTTTAAACTTTGAACTTTTTACTAAAAAAACAAATGGAGTACAATCTCTCGACACCCCCCATTTGCCCAAATATATGCGAAAACTAGTGCAAAGTTACGATTATTTTCCGAATCACCAAATTTTTAAGCGATGATTTTTCAAATTAATCTGTTTTTCTCACCTTTTTTACCAAGGCTTAACACTTTGCGCCAGTTTTTAACTATCGTAGCTCACGCTTCAGGGTAATCACGGTCATTTCAGGCCATGCTCCCAAACGGAACGGGAAGGTACCGCCCAGGCCTGCAGATACATAAAGCAACTGCCTGCCCTGCCAGTATTCGCCGCCCCACTCCTTGAAAGCCATCTTGGCAGGAGTCAGGTTGCCAATCTTCAACTGTCCGGCATGGGTATGACCAGCCAGTGTCAGGTGGGCACCCGTCTTCTGCACCTCTCTGCGCCAATGATGCGGGTCGTGGGTCAGCACAATCTTGAAGGCATCCTTCTCCACCCCCTTCATCGCCTTCTTCAGATTACTGCGGTTGGTAAACGGTGGCTGTCCCGCATTCTCCACACCGATAATCTCTATCGAAGCCATGCCATGCGATATGGTGAAATGCTCGTTCATCAGCTGGTGCCATCCCATCTGCTCCTGCAGACTGAACAGCAGTCGTCTGTTCTTTCTCAAATCCCTGATGCCATGATGCGTATTGTATTCGCAATAGTCGTGGTTTCCCCACACCGAGAAGATGCCATCGGGCGCATGCAGTTTCTTCAAATCATCCACATAAGCCTCCACCTCGCTGGCATCATTGTTCACCAGGTCGCCGGTAAAGAGCATCATCTCCACCCCCTCGGCATTGGCACGTTCCACCACCTGCTTAACGAAATCAGAACCTTTCGGGAAGGTGCCCAGATGGAAATCGCTGAAATGCAGAAGCTTGTATCCGTCGAAATAAGGAGGAAGATCGGGCGAAGAATAAGTGATGTATTTCACCTCCAGCCGTTTCCACCCCGCCACGAAGCCAAAAAGGAACCACCCCATCACTGCCAGCGCCGGCAAGAGGGCGAAGAACCAAGGCATGATGAAATCGAAGAGGATGAACACCACCTTAGGCATCACGGAGAAAAGAATCAGCGTGAAGAGCACCCTCACCGACTCCCGATGAAACTTGCCCAGTTGCAGTCCCATCTCGGCAAGGAGGATGAGCAGCGTAGGAACCCACCAAAGGATGGCAAGCGGCAGGGGCCATTCGTCCACTCCGATATGCCAGAGCCACATATCGGGAACCATCGAAAACGCCACGACGCCCACGACATACAATATCGATCGAAATATCTTTTTTATAATCTTATTCATATACCTATTATTATAGATAGCAGCATCTGGTTTATTACAGATTGCAACATCTTGCTGCAAAGGTACTGCAAAACGGAGACACTACAAAATAAATCCCCATTTTTTTATCCGTCAAGCCAGATTATTCCATTTATTCAGCAAGTCAATAATCCCCCTTCTTTCGTTTTAACTTTCTTTTGCTAAATCTCACGCAAGTTTTTCCTTCTTTCGTTATTTTAAAGACAGAAAACAATATCAAGCATGCTGATATTTTTTCTAAGCTGGGTAAAGACAAATAGCCCCTAGCGCCCTGAAAGGGCAAAAGCTTTAAAAACAAGTAAGAATTAATAAAGAAAAGAAAGGAAAAGAATAAGTATGAGAAAAATAGATTTCAAGAAGGCGTGGCTGGCAGTGGCACTGCTCCTGTCAGCCCTCACCTTCCAATCGTGCAACAACGACGATGACACCGATTGGGATCGTATTTTACCAAACGCATTGGTAACAGTAAAACAGAATGGCGATGCCTGCTATTTGCAGCTCGACGACAACACCACGCTGCTCGCCAAGAACCTCAACAAGCCATTCGGCGACAAAGAGGTGCGTGCACTCGTCAACTACTCCGTCACCAATGAGATGAACGACAAGTACAACCAGGTGGTTCATGTAAACTGGATAGACAGCATTCTGACCAAGAAGCCAGTGCCATCTCTGGGTTCCGACGAAGCAAACAGCCAGAAATATGGCAACAACCAGGTAGATATCGTTCGCGACTGGGTAACCGTAGCCGAGGATGGCTATCTCACCCTCCGCTTCCGTGCTCTCTGGGGAGGTCAGAATCCTCATTACATCAATCTCGTAACAGGAGTAAATCCAGAGAATCCATACGAGGTAGAGCTTCGTCACAACGTAAATGGCGATCCTCAGAACTACTGGCGTGATGCCCTGGTAGCCTTCAATCTCAACGAAGCCCTGCCAGATACCAAAGGCAAGACGGTGAAGCTCACCATCCGCTGGCGTTCAAGCCAAGGCTACAAGAAGGTAGATTTCGACTACTGCTCCCGCAAGTCCATCACCAGCACCAGGATGCTGGAAGGCTATAGCGAAGCTGGCGAAAGCATCAGATAAAAGAAAGATCTGAAAAGGAAAAGGATATATGGAATAAAAGGAAATTAGGAAACAAAGAATCCCCTGATGAAATCTCCCCCATCGGAGTTCATCAGGGGATTTTTGTATTTATTAGTATACACCATTCGATACAAAATTAATCTTTTCTCACGAAAACACAAAAGAAAAAGCCCAAAAACTTACATAAAAGAGAAATATTCTAACTGTATGGTAGAAGTTTTTCGTGAAAAGTTTTGGAGATTAGGAGACAAAGTGTTATCTTTGCCATCAGATTCAAAAACGAATAATCAAACTGAGTTATGATAGTAAG
>ERZ791912.506-NODE-506-length-24013-cov-82.053302_pt1 | contig 24013 bp, 25 predicted proteins | sample MGYA00510141_ERZ791912 | MGnify/ENA primary metagenome ERZ791912 (study PRJEB30046, sample SAMN00792082) | human gut metagenome | study: EMG produced TPA metagenomics assembly of the A metagenome-wide association study of gut microbiota in type 2... | reverse complement strand
AACAGACCGGTTGGCAGGGTTAAGTATGCGCTAAATTAATTCCGCCAACGGGTTTCTAACAATGTTATTTGAACAAATTCTATAGCATATTGGGGTACTATTTTTAGCCATGCCCTTAAGATAAACTCTGTTTCCATCAAAAGCGGTATCGCTATCAATAACATCAAATAAAACGATAATTTTGTGGATAAAAAAAGAAGTGATTTACTACTCTCTACTTCACCACCTGCATAACGTTTAATTATTTGTGGGTTAACTGCTATTCGGAAATTATTCACAAAATTCATTACTTGCCCTCTAACCTGACCGGAAATAGCTCGTGCAGCAACTACTGAAGGTCCAAAGAAGAAGCTTATCATTACAGTTGCAGCCTGATTCATCGCCATTGTAGAAAAGGATCCAAGCAAGTTCCATCCAGTAAAGCCCAATATTGGTTTTAAAAATTTTTTATCCAAGCTATACTTCAAAGAACATTCACGAAAATGTCGTTTACAATAAATGAAATTAAATATATTGTTAAATAGTTGGACACCAAACAACAATAATGCATAAAACACTAGATTATCTATTGGCGATATTAGTATCAAATAACAGATACCTAATTTTAAAAATGCATCAATAATTCCCCAATATGCATAAACCGTCATATGCTCATGAGCAATAAGCAAAGCTTGAAAAGGTACTAACGTGACAGATAAATAGGCTGTAATAACAGATATTTGATATACTATCAAAGCTGAAGTCATCCTATCTTCAGGAATATCACATTTATAGTAAAGTAACCAAAGGCCTATAGTTTCTGCAATAAGAACTATAAGCACTCCCATAATTGCATGAATACCTCTCGTCGTTTTGAAGCAATTTTCCAAATGATTAGTATCATTATAACTTGCTTTACCTAATTCTACTGTAATAAAACGAGAAGAAGAAGTGCCTAAAGCTCCATTCAGAAAGGTGAACATAGCAACAACACTTCCCGCTACATTATAAATTCCAAAATCTTCTACACCTAGAGCATTTAGAATGACACGTGAAGTATATAATCCGACAAGGATTACCAGTGCCATTCTAAAATACATAAATAATGCATTTTTAGCAATTTTTTTATTAGAAGTTTCCACTATAGCATCTATAATAATGTAAAGTCACAATTATCTGGGTCGTATCGCAATCTAGAATTAATATTTATCGCATCAATTGCCTCAACTTCATCTTGTAACAATTTAAAATCAAATACATCCAAATTCTGAATCATACGACACACATGCATGGAGCGCGGAATTGGGATTATACCATTGTCTATATGCCATCTTATAATTATCTGACTTCTTGACTTACCATATTTCTCTGCCAATGTGCCTATAACCCTATTATGACGCAAACGATCATCATTTTTTGCTAATGGAGAATAGGCTTCAACCTGTATTCCTTGTTCTTTACAAAAGCCGACAAGTTTCTTCTGAGTAAACAGAGGATGAACTTCTATTTGATTAATCACAGGTTTTATGTTACATACAGAAAGCAGCTCCTGTAGATGATGAATATTACAATTTGCTACCCCCAAGTTACGAATATATCCCTCTTTATACAACGACTCGAGTTCTTTCCATGTATCTAAATAATAATTGGTTACCGGCCAATGAAACATGTATAAATCTATATAATCAAGTCCAAACTCTTTCAAAGAAAGGAAAAATGATTCTCGCACTTTATTCTCAAATTGACTATGGTTAGTACAACGAGAAGTAACAAAAAACTCTTCGCGAGGAATACCTGACATTCTAATAGCATCACCTATAGATTTCTCATTATTATAAGCAGCAGATGTGTCTATTAGACGATAACCTGCTCTAAAAGCTTTTACAAATCTTTTAGTCATAATACTATTTAAATATGGTTTTAAAATGCGATAGTTATAAGCATTTAAAAACTTATTAATAACTTTATTATTAGAATGCCTTGGAGGGTTAATGAAGAATACATCATCTGTGCCTAAACCCAATTTTGGAATTCTATTACCATTCGCTAAAACAAAATATGAATCTTTCATAATTAATTATTCTTTGGGTCCATAAAATAGCCTTCATCCAATAATTGGCAAGGATTTCCACCAAATAAAGAATATTTCTCGCCTTCGATTTTTTTATTCAGTAATGAACCAAACGTGAAAGTGGCATAATCAGGAGTTATTGTACCTTTGGTAACAATACACTTATAACTGATAAAATTATAGTTCCCTATCTTTACAGGAGCTGTTTTATGAACTAATTTACCTGTAACCATATCGGTAAGAGCATGCCAATCAGAATCCATAACCATAGAGTCATAGGCTATCACCGTGTCATCTCCAATTTCAATACTCTTAGCACATTTTAATTTGCAATTACCATCAAATCGTGTTCCAATCGTAATAGTTCCATTATCACGTATCATGATATATGAATCATTAGCAAAAATTGCAGAACCTTTAAATATTAAAGTACCATCTATATCAAACGTAATACCATTGTTTGGATTACAAGTATTAACTAGTGTACCCATTTGTACCATACCAAAGGAAATTTTATCAGACTGAATAATAACCCTTCCTTTCAGTTTAATGAAATGAGGTTTCTGCAACAATATAGGTAACTTGATAGCCTGTTTAAATGGCAGATAATGGAAATTGAAAAATATTATTTTTGGCAACCATGGCAAATAATGTTTCAATATCTTTAAAGTATGTATTAACTTACTCATTTTCAAATAATTTCTTTAGTTCTTTTCTATTTATCTTTCCATTATCATTAAGAGGGAAACTGCTAATAACTCTTATTGCAGTTGGAACTTCATAAGATGGAAGATGGTTACTTATATGATTTATAATAGCATCTGTATCGCAATCAGAATCAGACTCAACGACCATTCCGATTTCAGATGTATTTAATTTATTTGTAAAAGCGACACACACTACGCTGTTTGTAGTTGCCTCATTTGCAAAATGTTCTATTTCAGAAAGCTCTACACGGAAACCTTGAATCTTTGTTTGAAAATCAAGTCTTCCACTATACATAATATCACCATCTTGATCTTCAAAACACAAATCACCTGTTCTATAATAGGTTGTTCCATTCAATTCAAAAAATGCTTCTTGAGTTTTAGCATCATTATTCCAATAACCTATAGTCAACTGCTTACCTGCCAAACACAATTCGCCTTTTTCTCCTCTTGGCAAAATTTCCGTTTTAGATTTATCGGTATTAACTATAATGCATGAACCACTATCGAGTGATTTTCCAATAGAAACTGCACCATTATAACTCTTTTGATGATTATCATCAACATCATAATATGTACAATAAACAGTATCTTCTGTTGGTCCATAATAATTGCGAATACGTGCATTAGGAATACATTGACGCCATTCATTTACTGAATCAAGGAGCAAGGCTTCTCCACAGAAAGAGCATAAGCGAACACTTTCAGAATGAATCTCACTATAATAAGGCTTCAATAAAGAAATTACAGATGGCACTAAAAGCATAACGGTCAACTGATGCATATCAATCAAGTCCATTATATACAAATTTTTCACTTCACCCTTAGGAATAGTATAAACGCAAGCACCACGCAAAAGAGGATGGACAAAACTAATAACAGAAAGGTCAAATGTTAATTCAAACATTTCCAATACTCTATCAGATGCATATAAAACATCGCCTGCATTTTCAACAGACTCAATAAGAGCGAAAATATTTTCTAATCGAATAGGCACTCCTTTTGGTTTACCAGTACTACCAGAAGTAAACAATATATATGCATTATTTGTTGGATTATCAATAACGGGAGCTATCTTTTCTTCATTAATAGCTTCATTACTATTAATAATCTTACAAGGTAAATTTTGCGCCACATCTTTAGATGAAATGACATATTTACAACCTGCCTCTGTCACAACTTGAACATTTCGTTCTTGAGGAGCATTAAACAATAAAGGAACATAAGTTTTACCTTCAAACCAGAGAGCAAAAATCGATGCATAGGTATCAATATCATCATTTGCAACTAAAGCAACATTTTTGTCTTCAGCAGGAATCTTACTACTAACCAAAAGACGAATACCATTGATTCTCTTTAGAAAATCTGAATAGGTATAATAGTTCTCATCTATGCAAAATGCATTATTATCAGCATACTTTATAAAACTATTAAAAAAATCAGTTATATTCATTACTTTGCATTTAAAAGATTAAACAATTCTTCAATATTATTACATTTACGCAACTGTATACCACGGATACGAACTGAAAAATTCTCATTGATCAGCTCAACGATAGTAAATGCAGACAAAGAAGACCATTCTTCCAACTCTTTAAACTCAGTCTGAGCATTAATCTGCTCTTTTCCTTCAGGGTTCAAAACCTTATTAAAAATAGTAATTAAATCTTTTAATTCCATATTATTATATTTTAAATGTTATTTTTCCAACTAATATTTTTTGCAACAACTTTAGCAGGTGAACCTGAAACAACAACATTAGAATGAATCATTCCTTCAACAACCGAGTTCTTTTCTAAAATCGTTTCATCACCAATTTGAGTACCTTTTAAAATGATAGAATTATCACCTAATAAGCAATGTGTACCAATAGTAATATCAGCACAAATGGTAGTTTTATCGGATGTACGAAGTACCATCTGGTTATTATCAGCAATAGTAACATTCTTCTCTATTCGGCAGAAATCACCAATCTCAACAGAACGTAAAGCCTCAATATGAGATAAAGAATGAATTTCTGTTAAAGTTCCAACTTTTACTATTGCATTTTTCCACAACTTTACATATATATTTCCACCATCTATTATATTTCTATTCAAACATAATTTAGATTTCTCATCAAGAACAAACCTATTTTTGGCAAAGCTATTTAAAAATTTACATTCTCCCTTTACTATAATCTTTGATCTTTTCTCAAAAGAAAAACTTTGCTGTGAATTGACTAGTAAAATATTTCCCTCAAAAATATTACAATCAACATGCTTATTAAGCACATTATAATAAAAGAAACGAGCAAGCGAAACTGGATTAAAATGATAATATTTAATAATACGCTTAATAACTCCTAATCTCTGTCTACAACTCAACCGCTTTTTTGAAGGATTATATTTTTCGATTAGCTTATCGAAACGCAGAGTATTTAAATCTTCATAGAAGTTAGAGCGATTAATCTTTGGAGAAGGTAAAGATTTTAAAGCAAACGGATTACCCTTTAATATCTCAGAAACATTAATCTCGCGATGATTAAAGCTAGGAAGTATCATATTGAAAAACATCTTAGCCTTATTGTTATTTAGCATAGCATAAGACGTGCCGCTATTGTCATCAATAGAAAAATCTAGCTTTGTATAATCGCTCCATCCAGTAGTCCAATAATCGCCAAAAGAAATATCAGAAATTCTCTGCTGTCCTTTAAATTTACAGTGATAACAAGAAGGACGAACTAAAATATCCATAAAGGTTGCTATCAAATTGGGATCATCTCCCATGATGCCAAAATAAGTTTTGTTATTATCAAATAAAACTTTGTTTGTCAATCTTCTCCAACCTATTTCTTTACATTTCGATTTAAAATACTTAATTTTAGATCCATAAATATCCTCCAAAGAATCCAAATATTTACGGAATGCTTTTGGAGAATCTATTCCCATACATGTAAAATCTGCTGTTATGAGATTTGGGTAATCTTTTCTTAGAAATGTTTTTAAAGCTGCCATTTGACAAGGGCAACCACTAGCAAAAACTTTTTCTCCTTTAACCAATAATTTTCGAATCTCTTTATAAAAAGTTCGTACATCACTTTGAAGATATTTAGAATTACGAAGTTTTTCTAAATCTTCTAATTTGTTTGTAACAAATCCCTTGACTCCGAAATTATCATCAAAAATATGCCCCGTAACATAACCTCCATCCTCTATAACCTTTTTAGCTATAACAGGATATAAGCACCCTGAAGTACTATTGAATCTTTCGACATTGTCTGATAGCTGAAGTATATAAGTTTGAGGACATAAATCATTTCCATCTCTTACATGTTCCTCATGTAAAATAGGACAAACCTTCTCACATAATCCGCAATCTACACACTTTTCCTTGTCGACCTCAGGATACCAGAATCCTTCATTGTCGGTTTTGAATGTGATGGCTTCATGAGCACATGCATCGCCGCAAGCGTTGCATCCGCAACAATCTTCTTTTCTTTTTATATCTATCATAAAATGTTATTGTAGTTTCTATGTATAATATTCTCCAAATTCCATTACTGGTTGAAAATATCTTTTTCTCTAAACTCTACTAATCCTCATTTATTTCTTTATTACTATTTTCCTAATTCTTTAATTCTCTGTTCTTCTTTCAGAGAGCAAACAAGCAGTTGACCATTCTTCTCAGCTACGATATAACCATCCAAGCCTTGAACAACCACCTTGCTTTCATCGGCTGCATGAACCACGCAGTTCTTGCATTCATACAATCGGATATCCTTGCCAACCTTGGCATTGCCAGCCTCATCTTGTGGAAGCAAGGTACGGAGGCTGCCCCAGCTCCCTAAGTCACTCCAGCCGAACTCGGCTGGCAGCGTATAGATTTCCTTCGACTTCTCCATTACGGCATAGTCAATGCTTATCTTCTCGCAAGTTGGGAAGAGTCTGCCGACTACCTCTTTCTCCTTTTCGGTATAAAAAGAGGGAGCCATTTCATCCATGATGCAGGCAAGGCTTGGCTGGAAGGTACGGATTGCCTTACTGATGGTATCGATGTTCCATACGAAGATTCCGGCATTCCAATAGTAATTTCCGGCAGCAAGGTATTGCTCAGCAGTCTCCAGGTTTGGCTTTTCCTTAAAAGCCTCTACCTTGTAGATTTCATCTACGGTTGTTGGCTCTGCTGCGGCAATATAACCATAGCCTGTTTCCGGGCGGCTTGGCTTAATACCGATTGTAACGATGGCGTTCTTATCGGCTGAATAACTCAATGCCTTGCTGAGCACTCGCTGATACTCTGAGGTATTGATGACCAGGGCATCGGATGGTGTCACCACGATGTTGGCATCAGGATGCTTCTTCTGGATTTTCCAGCAGGCATAAGCGATACATGGAGCGGTATTGCGAGCCTCCGGCTCTGATAATATGTTATCTACTGGCATGTCAGGGATTTGCTCCTTGACAATACTAATGTATTTCTCGTTTGTCACTACCCACATGTTTTCGACAGGACAGATAGGCTTCAATCTATCTACTGTCAATTGAATGAGGGAAAGACCGACTCCCATCACATCTATGAACTGTTTTGGGTAATCGGGGGTTGACATTGGCCAGAAGCGACTGCCAATGCCGCCAGCCATTATTAAAACCTGAATATTATTATATATAATCATAAGTTGAACCAATAGTGTTTCGTTAAACCGAAACGATTATTAAATAATCTAGTAACATTCAATAGTTTACAAACCCATCATAGTGTATTTTATTTGGTATCTCAGTACACTTATTTAAAACATGTGTGCGATAAACAAAGACAAAACTATAGTTTTTCCAGATTATAACACTTATCCAAAACGTGATTTCAATACCAGTATAGACGTTACAAATGAGATTACAGAGCAATCCGTTTAAGATTAGCAATACACTTCTCCAAAGAATCCACCCAATAAGGAACCTTAATCCCGAAGGTCTCCTTGATGGTTCGCTTATCCAATACGGAATAAGCAGGACGAGTTACAGGAGAAGGATACTCCGAACTATAACATGGTTGGATATCGCATTCCGTATGACCGGCGATTCTTGCAATCATCTGGGTGAAATCATACCAGGAGCAGACACCCTCATTTGAGAAATGATATACTCCAACATATTCATCCTTGCTTTGGGCAGCCTTTACTTTATCCAATATGGTAATGATGGCATTCGCCAGATCGAGGGCGTAGGTAGGAGTACCACACTGGTCGAAGACAACCTTCAACTGGGGCTTGGTTGCCGTTAGGCTGAGCATCGTCTTGCAGAAATTCTTGCCAAACTCAGAATACAACCAAGCTGTACGGATAATCACATAATCACAGCCAGTAGCCATGATCTTCTGCTCACCATGAAGCTTCGTTGTTCCATATACACCAGTAGGAGTTCCCTTCTGGTCTGGATTACATGGCACATTATAAGGTTCCTTACCAAAGACATAATCTGTTGAGATTTGAATGAGCAAGCCATCCACCTCCTTCATCGCCTTAGCCAGATTCTCAGGAGCATCCGCATTGAGTTTTTCTGCTAAAGCAGCCAGTTTCTCATCAGTCTCGCAGGCATCCACATTGGTCCATGCCGCACAGTTCACGATGGCTTTCACATCATTCTCCTTCACCATCTTGCGGATGGCATCCATATCGGTGATGTCAAGGAAAGTAGTTTCCAAACCTTCTACCTGATTGACATCGGTAAAGATATAATGATCTGTTGTATTTTGGCTAACGATGCGCATTTCATTTCCAAGCTGACCATTAGCACCTGTTACTAGTATGTTCATATTTTACTTAAAGAGAGATAGATGAGTTTGAGAACAAAGCGAAAAGTAGCTTATAAAAATGCTCTTATTCTCTCCCTCACCTAATCTTATATTTTAATATTCTAAATTCTTCTTTAATGTACCATCTGCTTCGTCAAGGATTGAAAGCAAATACTTTCCATAGTCATTCTTCAACATTGGCTGAGCATTCTCTTTCAATTGCTCAGCAGAAATCCATCCCTGACGGTATGCGATTCCTTCCAAACATGCTACCTTCAAACCCTGGCGCTTCTCCAAGACTTCGATAAAGGTTGATGCCTCAGAAAGGGAATCATGAGTTCCGGTATCAAGCCAGGCAAATCCTCTTGCCATAGTCTGCACCTTCAGCTCCTTATCTTTCAGGAACTCCTGGTTGACTGTTGTGATTTCCAATTCGCCACGAGCAGATGGTTTGATATGCTTAGCTACTTCCACAACCTTGTTAGGATAGAAGTATAAGCCTACCACAGCATAGTTGCTCTTTGGATGCTCAGGCTTCTCCTCAATGCTGAGGCAATTGCCTTGCTCATCAAACTCAGCGACACCATATCGCTCAGGATCACCTACACGATAACCAAAGACGGTAGCCTTGTTGTTCTGCTCTGCATCTACTACTGCCTGATGAAGCATTTGGTTTAATCCTGCACCATGGAAGATATTATCGCCTAATACAAGGCAAGCGGAATCATTACCAATGAACTTCTCTCCGATAATAAAGGCTTGGGCTAAGCCATCAGGTGATGGCTGTTCGGCATACTCGAACTTAACTCCAAACTGGCTTCCATCGCCTAAAAGGCGCTTGAAACATGGTAAGTCGTAAGGGGTTGAAATTATGAGTATTTCACGGATACCTGCCAACATCAAAACAGAGATTGGATAATATATCATCGGTTTATCAAAGATAGGAATCAGCTGCTTGCTGATACCTTTCGTGATAGGGTACAAGCGTGTACCGCTACCACCTGCCAACACTATTCCTTTCATATAATTATTATTTATTGATCAATAACATGTTTCGAAAACCTACCTTCAATAGTCTTTACGACCCTTTCGGTTCCCCTCGCAGGGGACAGAAACCTTCCTTACCGTTAAAGAAGGAGTTTTTCTACCTCTCCGTCTCTCCTGCAAGGAGAGCTCCACCTTTCTCACCAAGCCTCTCTTCCCTCAGGGACGAGAGGATGTAACCGTCCTCTGGTGCTCAGAACCGCTACGCTATAAGGTTGGCGGACCATCAAAGGTCTGCGCCATATTGTGCGGGATGGGACCGCCTGATTATTAGAGCATTCACTTAGAAGAACGGCGGATCAATCTATATCCATAATTATCTGCGATAGCGTTTTGTAAAAGGTGGATACTTGGGACGGGAATACCTTTATAAATATGCAAAACAGCATCTTCTTCTATGAACAATTCATAGTGGTCAGAATGCTTTCCAACAATAGCTTCATAGAAAAACCATGCGCCTTTAATAGAAAACATATCTAAGTACAATCCTGGATCATATGTAAATCCTAAATTTTTCAGTTCGTTTTCAGTCGTAGCAACTTCTTTGACTAAAGCCCATTTATCATCTGTACTAACACTGAATACTGAGCTCCCTGTTATATCTTTAAGTTCTGCAAAGTTAGTCTCATGAGCGAAACTTTCAACTTTGCATCGTGTTGTGGCTCCATTGTCGTTAACCACCACATCTACATAATTACCAATTCTTAAATCTTCTATTTTCATATTAACTAGTTATTATCTGAAGCTTGAGACATAAAACTTATTTTTATAATCGTTGTGGTTTTACAGCACAACCTATTGACCATATTCTTTTTGAGATTTCATTCCATTCTTTTATTTGATATGTGTATCCAATAATGTCTTTGCTCGAGATTTCATGAGTATTCAGGTAACTTAAAACATCACCTAGTATAGTATCTCCTAACCCTACAACAATTTCGTTATCACATCCTTTTTTAAATTTTTTACGCAAAATTGCCTTTAGTTTTTTTTCACTTTTCCCAATTTGGAGCAACAAGTCAAAATAATTAGAATACTGAATATAATTATTTTTTTTAATTTTACGAAACGAAGACTCCCTAAAACCTTCTTTAAAATCAAAATATTTTAAAAATGTATCTCCAAATTCCATATTATGTATCTTATCATAAATAGACATTCTTTTTTCACCTACTACTAACTTCAGTAATGGTATCGGTATTAAATTCTCAATTTCATGTACCTCCATTGTATATGACCAACAAGTTTTTACACCTTGATAAGTCAGATTTTCAATCAACGCAGCAACTTTTGCTGCAGTGCCTCCAAGTGAAGCTTTTTCATATTTTTTGTCGCTATCAGTAATCACTAACAAAAAAAACTGCTTTATATGATTGATTGAATCACCAATAGTATCACCGCCTCCATTAAACGGCATAGTATTCATAGAAAATTTTTGATTAAGCAAGAACTCATTATTCTGCCGGGTAAGCCAAACATAATAATCGTAATCCTTCACATTCTCACAAACTAAAAAATTAACAGCAAAGCTCATCATACTTTTCAAAGAACATATATCAATGTCACGAGAAAGATTAGAATAAGAACTTAAAGAGTTACTTTTCTTTTGGTTATGGTATAAAATAACAAAGAAGGAGAGCGTTGCATAAATCCCTTGAATTCCTTGTACTGTTTTTTGTATGTAACCATACTCTTCCAACCCTGGTATTTTAACTAATCTCAGAAAATTCTTCTTGCTACTACTAACAATGCATAATCCATGAGACCAACAATAATATAACTCTTTTAATTTGTTATATACCTCTTTGTTTGTCTCCGCAGCATCTACTACTGATTCATCTAAATAAAAAAGCATACTCTTAATCTAAAAATCCTAAAGGCCAATTTGTCAAATAGCCATCTTCATTAAATGAAGCCTCTTTAATCTCCGCTATACCGCAATTCGTCTCGAATATATAAACAGCAACATCATTTGCTTTTAATCTGTTCTCTGCAACAGCAGTGCCAACCGCATCTATTATTGACTTACTATGAGTCTCTAACAATATCTTCTTATGCAATTTATTTTTTAATATTTGTATGGTAGAATCAACAAAAGACTCACCCAATGTATATTGCATAGAAGGATGAAGATGAAGCTCAGGTTGCTCTACACACAATAAATCTGTTATGTGACCAAAAGGAAAAGACGAATCTTTTTTATTTACATCAAACATGTATAAAGCCAAAAGAACAGGCATCAATTGAGAATATCCGAAACCAGTATCTATAATATTAGTACGTTTACCATCTTTATTTATAAATAGAGATATTTGTCCAAAATGGCTTTCTGATTCAATCTTTATTTTGTATTTATTAGATAAACGCAAATTAAAATTGCTCTTATCCTTCATACCATTAATAAATGCAGCCATATTGCTTCCATCCATGTTTATCTGACTTGTTGCTAAATTTTGCAAGCGGTAATATCGTTGAGGAGCTTCTCTGAATGGACCAAGATATATGACATTCTGAATCTCATAACTTAATCGCATAGAAACACTCATAATAAAGTCACTCAAATAACCTAAAATAATACTATTATATGTATTTTGGATATTATATGCAAACTCCTTATTAGCTAACAATGTTTGGAATTCATTAAATGAGATTCCAACAAAGTCTGAGAAATCATAATAACGACTATAGTTTCCCTTATCAGAGAGGATATCTCGCAATTCATTAAAACCTGTTACTTTATACTCCAAATCAAATGACAAATATGGAAACAAATTGTAAGTAATATCTCCATATTGCATTTTATGAGTAAGACTATTATTTACCGTAACCAAAGCTTCATGTCCTTGTTTATAAGCTATAGAAACTTCATTACCCAAAAAAGAAAGTTGAACATGTCCTATCCTATCATATCCTTTTTCCTGTTCATCTTGAATAATTGTAATCAAAAACTTCACTTCAAAAGACTGACCTGCTCCTTTGTTACATTCAATAGCAAATCCGATTTTTATCTCATCACACCCTTTTCTCACAGTTGTTAAAAAATCGCCAAAATCCACTCCCTTATCGCGATACCACAATAATGGTCCTTTCTTTGCACTTAGGAAACTTTGCTGTAACAAAGGAAACAAACGCAAAAAAGAACTTTTTCCAGACCCATTTCTTCCAACTAAAATAGTAAGAGGTTTGAGTCTTATCTCTCCAGAATCGATGATATTTCTGAAATTAATCAATCTAATCTTATCCATAATTATTACATATTACTAATATAGAGTGTCCTCACTATATTATAAGCAGTTAAACTTATCTGTATTTTAGTTATTTTGTGTTGTTTGTAGGATGAAGGCTTGCTAAGCACACTCCTTCACCTCATCTTTTTTTTCGACATAGTAACATAGAAGCATAGACTTATAGTCCTTATCCCCATCTTTCATGCGGGTAAGGCGTCTATGAACTTACGAATGTCTTCAAACATCGGCATAGCGCAGGAATAGGACTTGACGGAAGAAACCTTCTTCCCCATCTTCTTGCGTATCTCCTTTGCCTCTGGTATCGTATCATCGTAAACGTCTTGAAACTCTTCTGGGAGCATTGAGAGGATTCGCTCTAAAAATTCTTTATCAGCCATAAGACCCTATTTGTATAAATCTACATTGATGTCGAATGGAGAATCGAAGTCCTTCAGCATCGCATGCTTTGTATCTTTCTCTGAGAGATTGGCATGCTCTGTTGGGATTTTCCAATCGATACCGAGAGAATCATCCAAGATAGAGATGCCGCCATCTGCCTCTGGGTGATAGAAGTTATCACACTTGTATTGGAAGACAGCTGTTTCTGAAAGAACAGCGAAGCCATGGGCAAAGCCTTTTGGGATGAAGAACTGGACATGATTATCTTCTGTCAGCTCTACAGCCACATGCTTGCCATAGGTTGGTGAGCCTTTGCGAATATCTACTGCTACATCGAGGACTCTACCCTTTACGCAGCGTACTAACTTGCTCTGGGTATATGGTGGACGCTGGAAGTGCAGGCCTCGCATCACGCCATAGCTGCTCATTGACTCATTGTCTTGGCAGAAGTGAACACTGTGTCCCAGGATTGGGGCAACCTTCTCTTCAAACTCTCGCTCGCAGAAACTCTCGAAGAAGTAACCACGAGAGTCGCGGAAGAGGCGTGGCTCTAGAATGAGAACGCCATCAATATCTGTTTTAATTATATTCATTGTTCTAACTTAAATTCTTACATAAGATTTTTTCGAATCACCCCGTCCCTCTTTAGCCAAAGAGGGTTCCACCTTTCTCACCAAGCCTCTCTTTCCTCAGGAACGAGAGGATGTAACTGGCTACGCTATAGCCTCCGCCAGAGTTTTGGTAACACAAGCGGAGTCTTTACCCGCAAGGGGCTGGTGTTGAGTGTTTGACGCAACATAATTGCGAGTGTTTGTCGGCTGGCGCATCAAATAGACTTTATAAATATAACGAGTTGATACTAGCATTTTAGTTAGTAATCTATTTTAATCACGTCTGCCCCTAATGCCTCTTGATTATAGTCATCATCAAACATCTTTGACAAACCTGAAACAATAATATCCTTTTGGGATGAAACCATTGATTCCAATTGACCGTTGCAATATGCAGCAAACAAATCTAACTCATCATAGAAATAAATATCTGCATCGGCTACTTTTTCTCTCAACTTCAGATATTTTTTAAATTCTCCACTATTTTGACAATATTCCACGACAACCATCAAGTCAAAGAGAGAAACTAACCATGTATCTTTATACTCTGGTAGCATAACTCCTTCTTTTATTAAATTGTTCATGTCGCAAATAATAGTAGAGAAGTGATCGAATGTAGTTGCAATCTTATAAACGTGAGTATTTTTTCCTTTATCTATATTTACTGATTTCCCATTACTTATAAATGTAGGATTTTCAGAATTTTCTATATATTGCTTTGCTCTCTCACTCTGATAAGAGGCATAACCTATACTATCTTTCAGCTTATCCATTAATCCCTTACCACCTGCTCGCTTATCGCTATCAGTAAGTTTATGAGCTTTAGCTTCAACAACAAAAACTTCATGTTCTCCTAATCCAAGGACATCCAATTCAGTATCTTTAGATTTACCATCTTCACCAACTACAGTATATCTTGCAGAAGGATAGAACTTAACCTCAGGCAAGGCAAACTGTAAAAGTTCCTTCGTTTTTCTTTCCATATAGTTGTCTCTGCATTCTTTAAATTCATTTCCTAAGAAATGAGATTGATAGTACTTTTTGTCTTTCTTAATAAGATTTTCAACTATTTTAAATAAGTTACGATATGCGAGTAATGGTGAAAAACAGAAATAACGACCTTCATATTTAACGAAAGGCATTTCACAAACTTTAGTAACATTCGCAATATGTCCCTTAAATTCATTTTCTGCTAGAAACTTGGAATTATCCCCAAAATCCAAAGACAAAGAATCCAACAAATGACACTCTATCTCATTTTGGGGCACTATCCAAAAGATATTATATGAACTCTCATAGTCATCTACCTGATAAGAAGTAATATGATTCATATCGCTACCATCACCAGCCAAATCAGGATTATCCTTTAGGAATCCAACAATAAAAGGAATCTGTTCACCTTCCTGCATATCACGAATCACCTCTGATAAATCTGGATGTTTTTCATCCCATTCGCACCAACGCTCATGAGCTAAACTTCCTCCAAGAGCTGTCCCCAATTTTGAAAGCACTTTTCGATCCAAATTTTTCAGAAAATCCAATATGAAAGAAGAGTTACATCCATAAAGCTTCATAAAGAAATTATCATGTAGGGAAAACAACTCATCATAGACCTCTTCTACATGCTGCATATATCCTTCTCCTCTTACATTCATAAAGTTCATACGATCATACATTCTAACAAGAGAGTCATTCTCTAGCGATGGATTGCTATCCCATAACTCTAAAAATGCATACCCATATTTCAGTTCTTTCAATAGTGCATATAAATCATCTATATCTTTTTGAGAAGGAACTTCTTTATTATTTTCAGATATAGCCGTTGCAAAACTTTGGGCATATTCCAATATTACTTCTGCATCTTCATCATAGTTATTGTGTTTACGTAATAGTTTTTCCTCAAAAACAGTCTGCATATTGGGAATATTAGCTATTAACTTTAAGCCTAAGCCACCCATCAAAAGTATCTTATCATACTTTTTAAAATAGGTAATAGCCAAATCTATTTTCTCATAAAAACGGGCATCTATCTCAGAGCGATTCTCTTGGACATATCTTACCCTTTCCATAAAGGATTGCCTAAGTTCTTGTAAAACTCTATCAGTACTATCTGACTTACGCTTTACGGTCTTCTTTCTATTATGTTTGGGATGCGGTTGTATCCTTTTCTTTTTCTTTCCCATATTCTTCGCTATTTATACACCATATTATTAATATTAGTAGCATTTACCCCCAACTCCATCTCATCGTACCTCAACTCACGTAAATCACCGTTAGAACGTAACTACTGATTTTCAGTAGTTAGCACATCCAACATTTTTCCCCCAAAAAACATATTATTAATTGGTATTGCCAAAGCTACCCATCAGGCAGCCTTGACATTCACCTTTTTGTTCGAGTTATAATTACATGGGATTAGGGACATGATAAGATTTTCGAAAACCTACCCGTCCTTCCTTACCGTTAAGGAAGGCTCCACCTTTCTCACCAAGCCTCTCTTCCCTCAGGGACGAGAGGATGTAACCGCCCTCCGGTGCTCAGAACCGCTACGCTATAAGGTTGGCGGACCATCAAAGGTCAACGCCAGGTTGTGCGGGATGGGACCGCATGGGGCTATGACTCTTTTTTAAATATTTCATTATTCGTCTTTCTTATGTTCCTGCAATCGCGGTCGATAAAAATCTAACAGACTTAATTTTGAACCAGTTGCCTTATAATATAAAGATAATCCTAACGCACTCGGAGTAATACCAGCTTGAAGAGTTTCATCTGTAGCACAAAAACCAGAAACTTCACCGAAAATAGACTCTCTTAACAAACCTATCTGTGTCAAATGATCTAAACAATTGTCAATGACATACATATCATCTGTTTCTGCAATAGCAGTTATATCTTTAAAAGACACATAATATTTTGTCCCTAAAATAAGACCATTTTGAAAAACTTCAATAGTAGCATTACTACAAGCATATTGCAGTATTCTAGCTTCTATGCTATTTAAACTCTTTAGTAAATCTATAAAAACCATATTAGTATCATCTTTTCCATCTTCCGTACAAGAAGAAACAAAAAGACCTGCCCACATATTTTGAATCGTGTCGTCTTCTTCATAAGACGAGTTTTCCATAACAGCAATAGCTACCTTAGGATTGGCTTTTAATTCTAATGTTCCATCAGCAAACTCCATCTTGCCTTTTGCCTTAATAAGCATCTTGGAAATATTATTCAATCTCCAATAACGAACCTTATCAGAAAGCATAAAACCAAATTCTACCATTGCTGGTTTACAAACAGAATCAAGAAAAACAGAAGCACTTTCAATTATAGCACCAACTGTTTTATCAATAGCCTCACCTAATGGTTTAATTCCAAACACATCATTTACATCATTCATATCATCTTAATTTATGAGAAAGATTTAACCTTACCCTTAGTAGAAACACAACATTCATGAGAAACCATTAGAACTCAGGATTCTTTTAGCAATTCGTCAAACAAAGATTTCAAGCGTAAGCGGTCACTTTAGGTACGTTAAGCCCTAAAATGAATGCTTTTTTATTATCTTTTAAGAAAAAATCATTTGAAATTATGCCCAAGCAGTAACAGTAGCCAGCTGCCATCTATGAGCGAGTAAGTCTACCAATTTGTCCTTTGCCGTTTTCTTGATCCTGCGGAACACATCACAAAGATACTCCACAGGTTCCAAATTGTGCATACGGATTACAATCTTTATATGATACCAAACCTTTTCTTCTCCTTCACAGTAAGTGTTTCGGTGGTCTTGAGTATATCAAATATACCTTGCAAATCTGCTTCTGTCAATTTACCGAAATACTCTCCTTCCAATAACTTCTTCAAAGGAATGGAAAAGAGCATGCCACAATCGACATAGCTGTCATATTTCAAAAAGTCTGGATAATTGGTCTGAAGAAGCAAATATTGGGTTGCAAGAAATGCCTCTGAGTAAGCTGACTTCGGACTCATCTTGGTATTAAGCAATACAGAGCCATAACAGATTTGTCGTTCACTATCTACTCCTATTATTACCATTTTCTTGGGCTTCTGCTTTCTACCATCCTTGAAAACCAACCCCTCATCTATAGAAATGACGGTTCGTATCAAAGTACCAATTTCCAACTTTTCTTCTGTCACCTTGCGTAGATTGTCAAGGTACTCTTGTTGTAATTGCCTTAAATCCATGCCATTGCCTTTCGAAATGATTGGCGTTCACGAATCACATTGAGCATAGACTTTGTTGCTCCTGCAGACTCTGCCATTTCATACATCGTAATCTTTGTATCTTCACCTGTCTTATCCGCAAGACGCTTGGCACGTTTCCATGCCTTATCCTCATGTGACTTGTCGGACAAATCAAAAGAGGCTATATTTCGGCATTTATCTATCCACTTATCCAACATCTTGACATCAGCAACAGATAATTCATCCATATTGCATTGGGCATCCTTGGCTGCCAACACCAACTGATGACCATCCTCTGAAATGACGACATTCAAAGAATCTGCAAAACTCTTTAACTCTGGCGAGGACACATCAGCCTTGCCCTCCACTCCACGCAAAACCTTATAAGTAAGCGATGGCACTGGCCCATGCTTTCTTGCTACAAAAGTATCATAGATGATGGGTAATCCATATTCTTTCAATTGGTTCTGTTGTGCAAAATACATTACCTTAAAGAGGTGGATGTAGTCCACTCCTTCTGGGAATGCTTTAAGGATGTATAGCACTACAGCCTTTATTTTTAATATCTGATCTATTGTCTTCATTATTGTCTCGTTTTTATGTTATGAACGGTACAAAAATACGCTTTTTCTATGAAACAGCCAAAATAATTGATAATATTTAATACTATTCAACAGTAGCCAGCTGCCATCTATGGACTAAAGTGATTGCTTACCCACTACTTCCTCTTTTCCATCAGCCTTACGATGGATTCTTTTATGTCATGGAGATTCATGCCGGGAGGTACAGGGAATTCCTGCTCGTCTTCTGTCATGTCTCTTGGGGCTACACAGAGACCTAAGCCCTCGAAGTCTTCATCAATTGGCAAAGAGTCTATTCCAAAGTATTCTTGCATCAAAGCCTTGGGCTTCTTGGCATTTGCCGTCGTCATCCACTCGCTGTCCAAATGATCGTGCTATCGTGGGATATTTCTTGCGGAACGGGCGCTTTACCTCATAATAGTCATCGCCAGGGATGGGATGATCCACTCCATTCCATACGAAGTCGAGGATATTGCCCCAGTTGCAGGCAACATGGATATAGCCCTCTTGCATCAAGAGATAGCACACCATATATCGCTCAGCAGACAAGCGCAAGGTCAGTTCCATGACTCTCGGACGTATCAGTTGATAAGCCATCATTCTGCCTACCCCAGGCATCTGCGGTGGATTCTTGGTCAGAGCAGGACGGAAGACTATGGGCTTAGCTTCGTCAGAAGCTAAGCCTGCGGCATTGATTTCCTTCAACTTGCTGTCGGCAAATATCTTGGTGGCATCTGTCAGCATTTTGAGATGACCATCTGTCAACTTTTTGAAGATATCGAATACCTCATCGAGCATATAGAGACGACACTCGCCTGTTGCGTCCTCTTCCTTTCCGATGACGAGCAAGGACTTCTGCAAGCATTCTTCAGCATAGCATGCTTCGTATCTTTCTCTGAGAGATTGGCATGCTCGGTTGGAATCTTCCAATCAATACCGAGGGTATCGTCGAGGATGCAGATGCCACCATCTGCTCATGGATGATAGAACTCATCACACTTATATTGGGCTGCCACATGCTTGCCATAGGTTGGCGGACCAATCAAAGGTCTCGCCATGGTTTGCGGGATGAGACCACTGGGGGACGGCTTGCAGATTAAGACAGCCAGAATAGGTCCTCATTGCAGTATCGCTCTGCACTTGTCGCCACTCGAATGAGGAATATTACTTTTATTCTACTCTTGACAAGATAACCTCGGGAGAGGTTCCCATCAGGGTTATGGCGGAAATCTTATGACCACCATTGGCGTTTAATGAATGACCACAATGATAGAGACTATCATCTACAATAAGCCAGCGATCATGAGACTCGTTACGCCATTTTCTAATATCTATATGATTATCAGGAGCAACTCTTGCTGTATAGAAATCACCTTCGAAGAAGACCATTTCTGCTGGAGGAGTGGAGGTTCGAATAAAGAAGTCGAGGTGCTGTTGCTGCTTAGCTTGAACGTCCTCAATATGGGTCATACTCTTGTCCATATTCTCCTGTAGGGCTATCAAGTGACGGTTTACGGAATAACCTTGAAGAAGATATTGGCGCAAAACGGATGTAGCCCAAATACGGAATTTTGTACCTTGTACGGACTTTACCCTATAACCTACAGATATTATAACATCTAAATTATAATAATCAACTTGATATGTTTTGCCGTCTGAGGCAGTGTAGGCAAATTTTGCCCAAACTGATTCTTTCTGCAATTCTCCTTCGTTAAATATAGTTCGCACATGCTTGCCTATAACACTCCTATCACGACCAAATAGTTCTGCCATTTGGTCTAAAGAAAGCCATACCGTATTGAAAGCTTCATCTATTTTTACATGGAGGGAAATACTTTCATCTGGTTGATAAAGAACTATCTGTGAATCGTCAGCCATAGGCTGTATATTATTGTCGTTTGCCATAATCATACATTTTTATTGCTAATATAGCGACAAAAGTACGATTTTATTTCGTAATCACCAAGGAATTAAGAGAAAAAATGCATTTATTAACCTATACTTGGCTTATGGCTAAACATTACAACACACAAAATGATTCTGCTTTCTTACCGGTTCTGCGGCGTCACCAAACATTTACAAACTTTGGTTCTTCTCCAGTGCGAGCTAGATAATCCTGACGGAGCATCTGCTCTAACTCTTCCATACGCTTTCTTTTTCTTTCCTTTGATGCCATGAATCTTTTCATCGCAGCATCACGCTTTTCCCAAAATTCTTTATTCAATGTTTCCATAAAACCTCCTATTTTTTAATCTTCAGTGCAAATATAAGGGTTTTTGATGAAACTACCAAATTTTTGGAGGAGTTTTTGCTTCTTGCCCTAATCTCATGCAGATTTTCCAAATCTCATCCAGCACCTTCTTCACCACTTTCTTGTCCTCTATTATGTAATCCAAGTCGTAGGGATAGAGCATATAATCCCAAAGAATTTGGTAGATGGAGAGGAAGATTGAATCTATGCCTTGACGAACCTTAGCATCTAAGCTTTCTTCAATACCTCGCGTTCCTTTCAAAAGCTTCAGCAAGGGCTGATACCTGTGTTCTATGTCAACCTTCAGGATGCCGCTGCTTTCTGAGAGCTTCTTCTTGTCTCGATTCAATATCCGCAAGGCTTGCTCGTGGAAGGCACTTCTCCCTTCGGCTTATAGGCATAGTTGGGAACTTGGCGGTCTGTCGATTTCTTGCGAGGTTTCTTTCGCTTTTTCTTATCCGATGAGCTTACGGAATAAGCGAAGGGTATTGGACCTTCATAAAGGTCATCCCAGTAATCGGAATCGTCGAAGAAAGCATCCATAAAAGCGCCGAACATCTGGTTAAGTTCCTCATCGGATGGGCGATTTTCATTGCCACTGTTATTGCCAAGTGGTATTAACTTTGCCATAAGTATATCACCAACACAGCGTCTCTACTATATTACAAGTAGTTACAGCTATCAGTTTTTTGAAAAAAGTTATATTTGTTCCTCATTGCAGTATCGCTCTGCACTTGTCGTCGCTCGAATGAGGAATATTGTTTATTCTACTTTTGATAGGATTACCTCAGGAGAGGTGCCCATCAGGGTTATAGCGGAAATCTTATGACCGCCATTGGCGTTTAATGAATGACCACAATGATAGAGGCTATCATCTATAATAAGCCAGCGATCATGAGACTCGTTACGCCATTTTCTAATATCTATATGATTATCGGGGAATAGGCGGTCATGCTCATCCATAAGACGTTGCATTCCTTGACCTATACCTACAGTATAAACTGTCGCTGAAACTTCCGGTTTACGAACATCTAACACACTTAGGGTTAGCGATGAAACATAGCCATCTATGATGATTACTCGATGATTGGCAGTACGAATCAAGTTCTCTAAAGCAACTCTTGCTGTATAGAAATCACCTTCGAAGAAGACCATTTCTGCTGGAGGAGTGGAGGTTCGAATAAAGAAGTCGAGCTGCTGTTGCTGCTTGGCTTGAACGTCCTCAATATGGGTCATACGCTTGTCCATATTCTCCTGTAGAGCTATCAAGTGACGGTTTACGGAATAACCTTGGAGCAGGTATTGCTTTATAACAGCATTCGCCCACTGACGGAAACGGGTTCCTATTGGACTCTTTACTCTATAGCCTACAGAGATTATAACATCCAAATTATAGATTTTAGTACGATATCTTTTGCCGTCTGCGGCAGTATGTAAGGTTTCCTTACATACTGATTTTTCGTCTAACTCTTTCTCTTTAAAGATGTTACGAATATGCATAGTTATATTGTTACGAGTTGTACGAAACAACTCTGTCATCTGTGCTTGGGTAAGCCAAACTGTATCTTGATCCAGTTTCACTTCCAACCTAATGCTATCATCTGGTTGATAAAGTACTATCTGTGAATCATCAGTCACAGGCTGCATATTATTGTCGTTTGCCATAATCATACATTTTTATTGCTAACATAGCGACAAAAGTACGATTTAATTTCGTAATCACCAAGGATTTAAGAGAAAAAATGCATTTATTAACCTATACTTGGCTTATGGCTAAACATTACAACACACAAAATGATTCTGCTTTCTTATCTGCTTTTTTTCTTCTATGTTCATAACGTAAGATCCTTATGAATTATTGTATTTTTTCGACTCCCCTGTCCCCCTCTTGCGAAGAGGGAGTCCTTACCCTATACCCAAGCCCTAAATCCCTACCATAGGGATTAGGGATGTAACCGCCCTCCGGTGCTCGGATTACTCCGACAGATACTTAACTATCCAAGGTTTCAACTCAGGAATGTCTACTTCTATCGTGTCCCAAAGGCTTTCGGGATCTATTGTGTAATAGCCATGCACAAGGACATGTCGCATCCGTTCTATCTGACGCCAATTTACATCAGAATGAGATTCACGAAATTCTGTTGAAAGCATATAGACAGCCTCGCCTATTACTTCTACCAATTTGGTAAAGCCATAAAAGATGAGCTTATTCTTCTTGATATCTTCAAAAGTATATTGAGCATGAAACTCCTCTATACTTTCTATCGCTTCAAGAATATGCTCTAACCTTCCCCTATCTCTAACTTTTTCTCTCATAAATCAAGAATTTATCTTGGTTGGCAGTTTCTTGAGCAAAAGGGAGGAGACGATTTGCCTCTACTATATCCACCTTGCGATGAAGCAAGTCTTCCAAATTCAACATAATACCTGCTATTTTCATCAGAGAAATTCGATTATGCTGACGATCATACTCTACAAGAATGTCTATGTCACTATCAGTAGTTTCTTCTCCTCGTGAGCATGAACCAAAGAGCCAAGCCTTTGTTATTGGCTGGCTACCAAAGAAATCTTGTATCTTTGGAATCATATTTTGTACATTCTTACTAATCATAACAGCGTAATTTTATTGTTTTTAATGGAGCTTATACTCCATTTCTCTGTTCATTGTGCAAATATAAGGGTTTTCTTTGAAACTACCAAATTTTTGGGGGATTTTTTGCTTCATGCTGAAAAGTCCCACAGATTTCAGATTTGTTCTTCGGGAATATGACCTTGTCAAATTTTGTTTCTGAATTATCGCAATTTCCAGATTTTCAATCTAGATGGCTGCGATGACCTAATTCTATCGAGTTTATATCGCATTTCGTGCTCTTTGCAGAACGAATGACCTATAGTTGTACGACCGTAAGTCTGCAGTTGTACAACTATATATGCTATGGTTGTACAACTCTGGAGTTATGGTTGTACAACTATAAGGGTCTTAGTTGTACAACTACAGAATTCTGATTTTTTGACGGAATCCACAAATTTATATAACATGCTGATTTACTGATAATTACACATATTTTTCATACTTCCAATATTCTTGCCGAAATGTTTTCGAATCAGAAATACTGGAATGTAACCATCTATATTTCCATACACCCTCTGAACCGCCTTTATTTAAAGGCGATT
>ERZ791912.483-NODE-483-length-24650-cov-10.579833_pt1 | contig 24650 bp, 22 predicted proteins | sample MGYA00510141_ERZ791912 | MGnify/ENA primary metagenome ERZ791912 (study PRJEB30046, sample SAMN00792082) | human gut metagenome | study: EMG produced TPA metagenomics assembly of the A metagenome-wide association study of gut microbiota in type 2... | reverse complement strand
GTATTTCATTAAAATACCCCCAATACTGGGTGTCCAGTATTGGGGGTACATATCAATGCGGCTTTGGGGCTGTACGGTTTTTTGTATGTGTACGGTATTGAAATGACTTAGCTATAACTGTACTACTGAATTCTGTGCATTTGCTGCACACTTTTTAGGAGTAGGGAAATCTATCAGCTGCTGCTACAATCGTTATTATAGGTGAATATGAAAACAAGCAGCATTTTTATTTACGCAGCTTGCGCCTGCGGCGGCAGATAGCGCAGGTCAATATCTCGGCGGTGACGGTTGGATACGATATTATAGGAATCTAAAAGCTGTTGCTTTTTGGCGTTAATTCTGCGGCCAAGGCTATTGTTGGAAATTTTATTGTAATGCATAGCGTCCAGCAGTCCCTGCGCTGTGCCATGCCAATGCCCGTCGCATTGCTGCACAAAGGCGCTGATTGCTTCCAAAACCTCATCCGGTGGCTGCAGAAAGCGGCTTGCAGCAGCCTGTTCCAGATTCCAGAGGCAGTGTGTTTGCGAAAAGCTCAGCGAAAGCAGCTGGTCCACAAGGTCGCGGCCGACAATCTCCAGGGAAGCCTTATTGTCACCGCGCTGACTTTTGCGCAGCACCATAGCACCGTCCGCCGCACCCAAAAGACCGTTGGAGCCGGAAATCATCTCAAAGGAGTCTTCTGACTGCTGCTTGCGCGTATGATGCACCAGCAGAAGGCAAATATTATGCTTATCAGCAAATTCCTTCAGCTTAGCTGCACTGCTGTAATCGCGGGCGTAATTACATTTTTCGTCCTGAGCGCTGCGTATTTTCTGCAGGGTGTCAATAATTATCAGGCGCACGTCCGGATACTTTTGCATAAAGGAGCTCAGCTGCTCCTCCAGGCCGTTATCAACGTCCTGCGCACTGACTGCCATATGCAGGTTATCTGCGACCTCCATATCAAACATGCGCACAAGGCGCTGCTGCAGGCGGTAAAACTTATCCTCCAGTGCCAGGTAAAGCACACCGCTTTGCTGTACGGGGTAGTTCCACAGCTGTTCACCGCGGGCAACGTGGTAGGCAAGCTGCGCCATCAGAAACGATTTACCTATCTTCGGTGCACCTGCCAGAATATACAGCCCCGGATAGAGCAGATCCTGGATAATTGCCTGAGGCACGGGAAACTCCGTGTCATAAAGCTCCGGCATGGAAAGCGTCTGCAGCTCCGGTGCAGCAAGAGAGGTTTGCTTAGGTTGAAATACGTGGTTAATTGTCGTCATAGAAGGACTCCTTTCGAAATATTCTGTTTACTAAAGCAAAAAGCGTTTAGTAGATACTCCTATTATAATAAACTAATTTAGTTAAGTCAAGAAAAGTAGCAGGAATGTTCTGAAAATAATACGCGAGCTTGCCAACAGATTTATCTGCTACTATACTAAAGATAACAGAATTTGTTTTAGTTGGAGGTGTTTGCTATGGCAGTAAGCAGACGCATAAGCTATTTTCGTCAAAAGCATAATTTGACGCAGAAGCAGCTGGGACTGCTGCTGGGATTTTCGGAATCCACAGCGGAGGTGCGCGTCAACCAGTATGAGCACGGCAACAGGAAGCCGAAGGAGGCAATGCTGGAAAAGCTGGGCGAGATTTTTGGCGTGGACGCTGCAGTGTTCAGGATTCCGGATATTCATAACCGTGCCGGTCTGATGCAGACCTTTTTTGCCCTGGAGGATTATGCAGGCTGGAAGCTTACTAAAGTGGATGGTCGTTTTGCAGTGGTGATTGGCACAGCAACAGCAGGACCGCAGAAGACGTTTGATGATTATGTGCTGCAGGAATGGCTTGATATGCAGACGGCGCTGGAGCGGGGTGAAATAACCCGCAAGGAATATGACGAATGGCGTTATCATTATAATGATGCCAGCTTAGAAAAACATTTAATGGCTACGTATAAGCAGCTGGAAGAATTGCAGGAGGAGGAATAAAACCGTACACCAAAAAGAAAACCGTACAGGCGCAAAGCCTTGCAGCATGTGGCTTTGTACGGTTTGTACAGTTTTGTACGGCTTTGGAGGAGTGCAGGCACTGTACGCTTTTTGTTTTGTTGCCTAAGACACATTTTCTTGAATTACAGTGCTGATTGCGTTACAATAAAAGTAAAGGGAGGCGGTAAAGATGGCTAAATTTTGTACTAATTGCGGGAGTGAGTTGAATCCTGGTGTTAAATTCTGCGAAAACTGCGGCCAGAAGGTGGAGCAGGAGCAAAATCCGCAGGCAGGAGCTGGAGCTGCTGCTGTTGCCGGTGTTGCAGCCGGTGCTGCCAGCAGTGCTGATATAAGCTATAAAAAGAGTATTAATGACAGCCCTAAGCAAGACGGTTTTGCTGCTGCCAATGCTCAAGCAAACGTAAATACTGACGCTAATGCTGATGGCAATCCTAAGGTTAATCCTGATCCTGATGAATTTAAGCATACCAATGCTGCCGGTGAAGCTGATACCGATGCGTATAGTGCTCAGGCAGCACCCAAAGCAGGCAAGAAGTTTTTGAACCTCGGCGAGGGGCTGAACCTTCTGTTTAAGGACAGCAGTGCGGACAAGGAGGCAGTTTTCAAGGAGCTGTTCTTTACGTCTGCAGGACGCCTGAACCGCAAATCCTATATTTACAGAAACTTTTTCCTGTCATTTGTGCTAAACATTATACGGATTATTTTGGCGGTTTTAGCTGCTTACATTGATGCATTAGAGCTTTTGTTTACGGGTCTGCTTTATGTATCAGGTATATTTGGTTTTGTAGCCGGTATTATGATGCTGGCACGTCGTCTGCATGATTTGGATAAAAGCGGCTGGTGGATGCTGCTTTTGTGCGTACCGCTGGTTAACATTTTGTTTTACATATATATTTTATTCTTCAAAGGAACCGAAGGACCTAACCAATATGGAGATGACCCCTTGCAGTCGTAGGCCTGCCTTGGCAGCTGAAAGCTGCTATATATAATATGTAAGTATTTCGCTCAGCAAAATAGTCGCTCGTTCTTGTGACGTAGCGGCTATTTTTGCGCTTTTCGCAAGACGTGGCGCGCGAAACTATGTTATAATAAACTGTCAGTTAATTATTGATGGAGGCGTAAGCACAATGAATTATACAGAAAGCCTGGCATATTTGGACAGCCTGGGCAAATTTGGCATTAAGCTCGGTATGGAGCGTATTGAAGGACTTTTGCGGGAGTTGGGAAACCCTGAGCAAAAGATTAAAACAGTGCATGTAACCGGCACTAACGGTAAAGGCTCTGTTACAAGCATGATTACGAATATTCTGCTGGCAGCAAACCTGAAGGTGGGCAAGTTTACTTCCCCGCATCTGGTGAAGTACAACGAACGCATCAACCTCAACGGCAAGGATATCAGCGACGAGGATTTTGCCACGGCGATTACTGCGGTAAAGGTTGCTGCCGACAGCGTTGTCAAAAAGGGCGTGTGCGAGCAGCCGACGCAGTTTGAGATTCTGACGGCGGCAGCATTTTTATATTTTTATCTGCAGAAGGTTGATTATGCTGTTATCGAGGTAGGCATGGGCGGCCTGTGGGATTCCACCAACGTGATTACGCCTGTTGTCAGCGTTATTACCAACGTTGCATTGGACCATACCGACCGCTGCGGCAAAACCTTGGAGCGCATTGCTATGCAAAAGGCAGGTATTATCAAGGAGAAGGTGCCTCTGGTTACTGCGGCCGAGGGCAATGAAGCTCTTGGTCCTATTGTAAGCCTGGCGATGTTTAAGGAAGCGCCGGTTTATCTTTACGGCAAGGCTTTTCATGGCACGGAGGTAACAAGCTCGATGGAGGGGCAGACCTTTACGCTGCATGCAGGTGATTTCTATCATTCTGATTATGAAATCAAGCTGCCGGGCGAGCATCAGATTAAGAATACCAGCGTAGCGATTGTTGCTGCCAAGCTGGTGAGCAAGCAGGATGATCGCATTAACGAGCTGGCGCTGCATGTGGGCGTGGCTAACACCGTTTGGCCGGGACGCTTGGAGCGCATCTATAAGAATCCGGATATTATTCTGGACGGTGCGCATAATCCTGACGGCGCCAAGGCTCTGCGTAATGCTTTGGATAAGTACTATCCTGGCAAGCAGGTGCAGTTTGTCTTTGGCATGATGGGTGACAAGGATATGAGCGGTGTTATCAAAACGCTGATTAAGCAGGACGATGTTGTTTATACTGTGCGTGCCGATGAGGGTGCGCGTGCAGCAGAGGCTGCCGACCTGGCAAAACTGGTTGGCAGCAATGCAGTTGCGGAGGCAGATTTGGCAACTGCGTATGATGCTGCTATCCGCAATGCAGGCGCTGACGGTGTTGTGTGCGTTTGCGGCAGCCTGTATCTGGTGGGCGAGTTCAAGAAGATGCTGCTGGCGGATAAGCGTGGGATGAACTGAAGGCGATATTGAGGTTTATTGACTTCGGTAACGAGTATCTGCGTCGCAATTAAATATCGTTTCAGTCAGAAGCAATTTTCCTGTGCCTTAGGGCACAACGCAAATTTCGTGTGGAACCAGGACGAAGCTTCGGTAAAATTTGTCATACGGTAAGAGAAAGTTACGTACCCTTGCTTCTATGGTTCCGGACACTAATTTACTAAAATTGCTATTCCTTACACGATATATTAATTGCTCGTTTAGGCTGTTTGCTAACCTTCTTGCCTGCCACTCGGGGAAGGTGCCGAGCGTAGCGAGGCGGAAGGGGCGTATCTGCGTCGCAATTAAATGTTGCACTGCGATATATTGATTGCTCGTTTAGAAAATAGAATCTTTTGTTAGGGTGTATCATGACAAAACTGGCAAATTATCTCGAAAATAAAATATGGTATATGCTGCTGTTTACTGTGGCAGTTATTCCGCTGGAGCAGGAGTTCACATCCTTCTGCGTAGCAATGACCTTTATCAGTGCTGTGCTTGTGTCGCATGTTAAGGGACGTCCACAGCAGGAGAATGTGCTGAAGCCGTGGCAGCAGGGAGCGTTTTATGCACTGCTGCTGATTGCGGTTGTTTCAGTATATTTTTCCTTGGACAGATTTTTGTCCTTTTGGAATCTGGTATATGTTGTAGGGCAGTATGCGGCGCTGTTTTTTGTTCTGCTGCGTTACGGTCGCAGCAGTGAGCAGGATAGGGCAAATCTGACTGCTTGCGCTATTGAGCCGCTGACAAAAAGTGAGGCTTGGAAAAATGCCGACGTAAAGCAAAGGCTGGTACTTGCGTGGCAGCGCTTCGGCATGCTGCCGCGTCCGCTGCAGCTCATGGGCGCCTTTTTAATCGTATCGCTGCTGGTGAGTGCCATCGGTATCGCGCAGAAGATTTTCGGCGTTACGGCTGAAGGTATCTGGGTGGACCCGGCTCAGTTCCCGGATTTGAAGGTGCGCGTTTTCTCTACGCTGGTCAATCCAAATATCCTGGCAGGCTATCTGGTGCTGGTGGTGGCTTACAGCACAGCCTTTTTCAACCAGACGAAGGCGTATAAAAAATGGCGTCTGGCCTTTCTGGCAACGGGACTTTTGGCAGCAGTCTGCCTGCTTTATACATATTCACGCGGTAACTGGGTGGCCTGCGCTGTGATGCTGCTGGCCTTCTGCGTACTCTTCTGCCGCAAAGCCTTTATTCCTATCCTGGGCGGCGGGGCTGCTGCGCTGGCACTTGGCGGGCAGGCGGTGCTGCAGCGTTTGGAATCTATTCGCGGCGGCTATGGGGGTGACACCTCTATTGCTTTGCGTATGGCCTATTTAAAGAGCACCAAGTGGATTATTGAGGAATTTCCTTTTGGTGTAGGCTGGTATGGTTATCGCTTTGTTTACCCCACGTACAATTTTTATCTGGCAGATAAGAACGTCATTATGTACCACTGCCACAATATTTTCCTGAATATCTGGGCAGAGCTGGGAGCACATGGCCTATTGGTGTTTCTTGTTATCTGGTTCGGCATTTTTCTGCCTGCAGGCTGGAGATTGGCCTATCATGGACGTAGCCTGTGGCTGAAGGCCATGGGACGCGGTTATGTGCTGGCAACAGTGGGTATTATCATTGGCGGTTTAACAGACCACGTTTACTTTAATACCCAAATGGGATTACTGTTTTGGACCTTGGGTGGCTTGACACTGCTTTGCGCACGCCTGAATGAGCAGTATGATTGAGCTAAATATATAACTACAAGGAATACTTAATATTCTCAATAGAAATAAAGAAAAAATAGAATGCATATTAATGATAAGTATGAAAATATTAAAAATTCTTTTAGAAAGCGCTGGACAAATGCATTGCTTAGTAGTATAATTACGTATGTGAAACAGTTACTGGAAAATTCTTACTTGCAGATGATAAAAGGTATCGGTACTCCCTGTGATTGCTTACAAAATCGCAGGGAGTTATATTTTTCAGCGATTTTTTCAGAAAATAACAAAGAGTCAAACGAATTTAAGGCGGTGTAACTTATACTAAACCAGGTATAAGAAAAAGCTTGCTTAGGGTATTGGAAAGGAGGAAGATTAAGTCCTTGTTTATTGATGAATTTGGTAAAGAATAATAAATACGGAAGGCGTGATGTAATGCATAAGTGTAATCCTCCGAGTATCCAAAAAACTATGGCTTTTTATAGAGATAATTGTGAAAGCTGGGCCCATGCTTTGGCATTAAATACTAAGTATCATGTTAGTGTAGAAGCATATGAGGAGCTGCCACCCTGGAGCCTTGTTCATAACGCTAATGGCAGTGACCATTTCCTGAAAGATAACATTATCATGCTCAAGGTCTGTGATTTGGAAAAAAGGCTTGTCTATTATCCTGTCTTTCCTGAAAAAATGGGACTCAGGCTGCTGGAAGCATGGGAGATGCCGGTGCCGCCGAAGCTGACAGCCTTTGAGCAGGATAATGAAGCGGACGAAAATGTTCATCCTGCCAATAGAAGCTTGCGTAATCTTATAGCCTTTGCCCGCTTGTTTATGCTGACGCAGAGCCGTTGGCACAAGCCGATGGCCTATAGCTTCAACAATATTATTTCGCAATTATATCTTGTACCAGATACCGGTGTTTCGCCGGAGACTATTCAGCTTATTAATAACGTCATTGGTGAATATATTAATGATGATTCGCAGGAGCATTATATCAAATGTGCTAATCTGCAGGATTTTCTTGCCTATCTGAAAAACAAGTATATGCTGGTGCCCTTCAAATCTGATGATTTCAGATGTTTGCGGCAATTGCTGCATAGCACTTATCCTAAGGAAAAGTTGTATTTTTAATATAGATTCTCAAGCGCAGCACCAAAACATCAGGTGGTTCTGCGCTTTTTTTGCCATAATGGTAACAAGAAAGCAGAATAATACTGCTATATTGTGAAAGAGGGGACGGTTACTAAAATTCTAACTCGACAAGAATTAATTAAACGAATTAAAAGTAATTCTAACTCGATAAAACGAGTTAAAATGAGTTAGAAACGAGTTAAAACTGAATTAGATTTAGCAGTACTAAGATTTCACCAGGCACACCAGCGCCGCAATACGGTATTACCTGTTCCTCTTTGCCTTTCGTGGTTTTCGCGATAACTCAACAGAACCCGATAGTATCGCCAAGTGATACTGTCGGGCTTTTTTTTGCTTAGGATAAAGCTACTTTTACGGTTCTCGTTTATGATTGCCAAAATTTAACTCAATAAAACGAGTTAAAACGAGTTAAAACGAGTTAAAATGAGTTAAAATGAGTTAGAAACGAATTCATCTGATATAGTTGCCTAATGGTATTGATTAACTTTTTTATGTAATTACAATAATACTCAAATAGTTAGCTGTAAAAATATATCTATTTGATTGCTTCATGTGATACCAACTGGACAAAACGAGTTAAACGAGTTAAAATTAAATAGAGAACAATTTTAATGCGTTAAAAACGAGTTAGAAAGAAGGTGTAATTATGTTACCGAAAAAGGAGACTTTGGAAATTGAATTTAAAAGTGACGTTAAACGTTATCCTGATAAAGATATAATTGAAGCTGTTTCTGCTATGGCGAATACTAATGGAGGCATCTTGTATTTAGGTGTTGAAGATAATGGTATTGTTACGGGATTACACAAAAGTCATATGGATGCTATTGGTTTGGTTGCTTTAATAGCTAATAATACTATTCCATCAGTTTCTGTTAGGGCAGAAATAATTATTGAAAATCAACATAAAGTAATGAAAATAGCTACTCCTATGAGTAGGGCAGTTGTTTCTACATCTTCAGGAAAAATATTGAAGCGAAGATTAAAGCTTGATGGTAGCCCAGAAGCAGTACCTATGTACGCATATGAAATAACAAGCAGGTTATCAGAGTTAAGTTTGTTAGACGTATCAGCACAGCCAATAGCTGGAGCAACATTAGATGATTTTGATCCTTTACAATTGAACAGGCTAAAAGAAATTATAAGGTCCAATCCAAGTGGAGAAAAGACATTATTAGAGTTAACTGATGAAGAATTAGAATTTGCTTTAAGGTTGATTTCTAAAGATGGTGACAAGGTTATACCAACAATGACAGGTTTATTGTTGTTGGGTAAAACAGATTCTTTGGCTAGGTTAGTGCCGACTGCTAAAGCAACTTTTCAGGTTTTAGAGGGAACTAATGTTAAAGTTAATGAAGAAACATCAAAACCTATATTAGAAGTTTTGGAACTTTTTCAAAGTTATATTAAGCCTTGGAATTCGGAGAATGAGTTTGAATATGATTTGTTTAGAATTCCTGTACCGGAGTTTAGTTATGCTGCTATTCGTGAGGGCTTAATAAATGCTTTTTGTCATAGAGATTATTCTATGTTGGGAAATGTACGAGTTCTAATTGATGACGAAGGAATGTCTATTACAAATCCGGGAGGCTTTATTGAAGGTGTAAATATAAACAATTTACTTATAGTTGAACCACATGGTAGGAACCCTGCTTTAACTGATGCATTGAAACGTATAGGTCTTGCAGAGAAAACAGGCAGAGGCATTGATAGAATTTTTGAAGGCTCGATAGTTTATGGCAGACCTTTGCCTGATTATTCTGAATCAACAAGTCGAAATGTAAGGTTATATTTAAGAAGGGCTAAAGCTGACATTGCTTTTGCTAAATTGATTACATCAGAAAAAAAACGTGATAACAAAGGTTTATCAATTTATGCTTTAATGATTTTATCTTGTTTGCGAGAATATAGACGGAGCAGTTTAGATCAAATTGCGGAATTAACTAAATTGCCGAAGAATAAGCTGACTGTATCTTTAGAACAATTGGTAGAAAGAGGAACTATTGAAGCAGTTGGTAAAGGTAAAACGCGTAGCTTTATGTTGTGTAAAAGATATTATTATAACAATAATTCTAATATGCAGTATGTTAGACAGTCAGGCATAGATGATGTTAGACACGAAGAACTTGTTATAAAATTAGCTAGAACGCAGAATGGTATTTTCACCAAACGAGATGTAATGGAATTATTAGGATTATCCGATACGTTAGCTTATAACTTAATTAAACGAATGACAGCTAATGGGGAAATTGAGCTTTCTCAAAGTGGCAGATATGCTAAGTATAAAATTTGCTAAATATAGCTTGACAGCATCTCCTTCTGCTTTTCTTCACTTCTTTTAGTATTTCACGATAACTCAACAGAACCCGATGGTATCGCCAAGTGATACTGTCGGGCTTTTTTATAATGCAACGGCAGATGCTGAAGGGCGGTATAAACTTTGGGCTTTCTTACATATTAGTTACATATTTTCTTGCCTTGCTATGATATAATAATTATATTAATGTTTATTCTATGTGAGCGGCATAGAGGAGGAGCAATTATGGCAGATAAATTTTTAGTTATAGATGGCAGCAGCCTGATACATAGAGCGTTTTTTGCGCTGCCGCCGCTGACTACGCGTCAGGGCATCCATACTGGAGCAGTTTACGGCCTGTGCAACATGCTGCTGAAGCTTTTGGATGAGGTGAAGCCGCGTTATATGGCTGTTGCCTTTGATAAATCGCGCAAAACCTTCCGTAGCAAGCTGTATGCGGAATACAAGGCGCAGCGTAAGCCTACTCCGAGCGAGCTGAGCGAGCAGTTTCCTTTGGCAATGAAGGTTTTGGAATGCATGGGAATCAAAACGCTGGAGCTGGACGATTATGAGGCCGATGATATTATCGGCACCTTTGCTGTGCAGGCACCGCCGGAGGTTGAGGTTATTATTGTTACCGGTGACCGCGACGAGCTGCAGCTGATTGATAAGCGTACCAAGGTTTTTTATACGAAGCGCGGCATCAGCGATATTCAAGTTTTTGATGAAGCGGAATTTGCTGCCAACTACGAAGGACTGCAGCCGAAGCAGCTTATCGAGCTTAAGGGTCTGATGGGCGATACCTCTGATAATATTCCCGGTGTTCCGGGCGTAGGTCCTAAAACAGCGATGAAGCTGATTAAGGAATACGGCAATGTGGAAACGGTGCTGGAGAATATCGACAAGGTTTCCGGCAAGTCGCTGAAAACGAAGCTGACAGACAACAAGGAATCTGCCCTGCTGTCCAAGCAGCTGGCAACAATCTGCACGGAGGCGCCGGTTGATACTGCTGTACAGACCTATGAGCTGCAGCCGCTGAGGGAGGAGGCGCGCACACTGCTGCAGGATCTGGAGTTCCGCAATATGTATGAGCGCTTTGCCGCGGTACTCGGCGGTGCGCGGGACAGCTTTGACCTTTTCGGTGAAGCTGTTGAGCAGGAAGGCTTGCCGCAGGTGGCAGTAAATACACCGCAGCTGGCAGAGGAGCTGTTTGCAGCTTTGGCTAAAGCAAAGCTGCCTGTTGCCGTGCATGCTCAGGTAGCAGGACAGCTGCCGGAGCTGTATTTCAGCAGTGCCGAAATTTTGGTGGACGATAAAATTTATGTGCTGGACGCGCAAAGCGGCTGCTGGGAAAAATTTGACAGCTGGCTGGCAGACGCAGACAGCAAAAAGATAACGATTGACAGCAAGGAGCTTTATAAATGCTGCCTGTGCCGCAAGGTGAAGGTGCAGGGAATAGTTGATGATGTAGCCCTGGCAGGCTATGTTGCCGACCCCGGCCACAGCTCCTACAGCCTGGAGGATTTGAGCCGCCGCAATCTGCCGGGAGTACTGGCAACGCCTTGCGAAAATCTGCTGCAGCTCGAATCTAAGCTGCGCGGACTGTTGGCTGAGCAGCAGCAGCTCAAGCTGTATGAGGAATTTGAGCTGCCGTTGGCACCGGTGCTGGCGCAGATGGAGTTTGCCGGTATTACGCCAGACAAGGAGCTTTTGCTGCAGCTGAACGAAGATATGGGGCACCGTATTGCCAAGCTGGAGTCTTTGGCACAGGAGCAGGCGGGCGAAGAGTTTAACCTGAAATCTCCCAAGCAGCTGGGCGTGATTTTATTTGAACGACTGCAGCTGCCGGTAATCAAAAAGACGAAAACAGGCTATTCTACCGATGCCAAGGTATTGGAAGCACTGGAGGGCAAGCATCCGATGATTGCTACCATTCTGGAGCATCGCAAGCTGGCGAAGCTGCAATCCACATATTTGGAAGGACTGCAGCCGTTGATTAATCCCAAAACGGGACGCATTCATACGCACTTCCAGCAGACGGTGACGGTAACAGGACGCTTATCCAGCACTGATCCTAACCTGCAGAATATTCCTGCACGTACGGAGGAGGGCAGACAGATTCGCCGCATCTTTGTTCCGGGAGCAGGCTATGACCTTTTGATGAGCTGCGATTATTCGCAGGTTGAGCTGCGTATTCTGGCCTGCATTGCGCAGGATGAGCTGCTTTTGGAGGCCTTCCGTCATGGTCAGGATATCCATGCGCGCACCGCTGCCGAGGTTTTCGGTGTGCCGCTTGAGGAGGTAACGCCCGAAATGCGCAGCCGTGCGAAGGCCGTTAACTTCGGTATTGTTTACGGTATCAGCGATTTTGGCCTGGCCAAGCAGCTGGATGTCGGCCGCAAGGAGGCAGCAGGCTATATCGACAGCTACTTTGAGCGCTATACCGGTGTAAAAAAATATATGGAAGATATTGTAGCCAAGGCACGTGAGCAAGGCTATGTCAGCACGCTGATGGGACGCAGACGTTATCTGCCGGAAATCCGCAGCAGTAATTTTAATCTGCGCAGCTTTGCGGAGCGTACCGCTATCAACACCCCGATTCAGGGAACTGCCGCAGATATTATGAAGAAGGCTATGATTGCCGTGCAGCGCGAGCTGGATAAGGCGCAGCGCAGGAGCAGAATCCTGCTGCAGGTTCACGATGAGCTGGTGCTGGAGGCTACTGAAGACGAAAGGGAGCAGGTAGCGCAGCTGGTGCGCACAGCCATGGAAGGTGCTGCAAACTTGGATATTCCTCTGCTGGCCGACGTTAATTGCGGTCGTGACTGGGCGGAAACAAAATAACGGATACTTTACGGAAAGAGGGGAAGACCTGTGCCGGAAATGCCTGAGGTGGAGCAGGTGCGCAAAACACTTGCGCCTCATATAGAAGGAAAAAAGATTTTAGCAGTAGAAATATATTTGGAGCGATTGATAAAATATCCTCAGCCGGAGGATTTTATTAAAGGACTGGTGGGCAAAACCATCATAAGCGTAGGCCGACGCGGTAAATACCTGGTGCTGCAGACTGCACCGAAGCAGCAGCTGATAGTGCATCTGCGCATGACAGGCGCGCTGTTGGCGCAGCCGTCAGCTGCACCTGCACCGGCGTATGCCAAAATCAAGTTCACGCTTTCTGATGACGTGACGATGTGGTTTACGGATATCCGTACCTTTGGTACGCTGTATCTGGTAACTGATAATGATACATATATTGAAGGCTTTGAAACACTGGGACCGGAGCCGCTGAGCGAGGGATTTACTGCCGCATATCTGTTGCCGTTGGCGCAAAAAAGCAAGAAGGCTATCAAAAGCTTTATTCTGGATCAGCAGATTATTGCCGGTCTTGGCAATATCTATGCCGATGAATGCCTGGCTCTGTCCGGCATTCTGCCTATGCGCAAAGCCTGCAGCCTGAGCACTGCTGAGGTAGGGCGCTTGTGTGAGGCAGTCAATGCGGTAATCGCGCAGGGCATCAAAAATCGTGGTACAACCTTCCGTGATTATAAGGACGGCGAAGGAAATAAGGGCGATAACCAGAATCATCTGCTGGTATACGGCCGAGGCGGCAAGCCCTGTAAAAAATGCGGTGCGCTGCTGCAGACAACCAAGGTAGGCGGCAGAGGCACGGTTTATTGTGAGCATTGCCAAAAGTAGGAGTGGAGAATAATGATAACAATTGGTTTGACAGGAGGCATTGCTTCCGGCAAAAGTACAGTTTCGGCAGAGCTGCGTAGCCTGGGCCTGCCTGTTTTTGATGCGGATGCCGAAGCACGTCTGGCAGTAGCTGCAGGCAGCGAAGGACTGGCGCAGGTGATTGCCGTACTGGGCAAGGAATATCTGAGCGAGGAAGGAACGCTTGACAGAGCCAAGGTTGCCGAGCGCATTTTTCACGATAAAGAAGCGCTGAAGGCAGTGGAGGCGATTATCCATAAAATAGTCTGGCAGCAGGCAGAAAGCTTTTTGGCTGCAAGCAGCAAGCAGGGACATAAGGCAGCAGTGCTGGATGTGCCGCTTTTGATTGAATGTGGCTGGCATAAGAATGTTGACAGCGTGTGGCTGGTATCCGTCAGCCGTCAGCAGCAGGTGGAAAGGGCGATGCTGCGCAGCGGTATGACAGCAGACGAGGTTAATGCGCGCATTGAGGCGCAGATGTCATTGGCAGAAAAGAAAAAATATGCCGATGTAGTTCTTGATAACAGCGGCAGCCAGGAGGCAACCATGCAGGCCGTGCGCGTGCAGCTGGAGCAGCTTTTAAGCAATGAGCGTGAAGGTTAACCGCAAGGCCCGCAGCAGACGGCGCAAGAAGTCCGGGCGTCTGCATAGCTGGCTGCTGCTTCTTGGCGTGCTGCTTGTCATAGGCTTCGGCGGCTGGAAAATCTGGAGCAGCGATACTGTACAGATGCGCTTCGTTTATATGTGGGATTATCAGCAGGATATTGTGACCTACAGTAAGAAAAATAATGTAGATCCTTTTCTGGTTGCTGCCATTATCAAAAATGAAAGCAACTTCAAGCATGATGCTGTTTCCAAAGTCGGAGCAGTAGGCCTGATGCAGATTATGCCGGAAACAGGACGTTGGATTGCCGAGCAGATGGGCCTGGAGAATTATCAGGACAGTGATTTGTACCAGACGAGAAAAAATATCCGCATGGGCTGCTGGTACGTAGGCGAGCTGGAGCACGAATTTCAGCATAACCTGGTGCTGCTGATGGTGGCCTACAATGCGGGGCGTGGACAGACGCATGAATGGATGCAGGAAAACGGCTGGGACTATAATTTCAATGATATAAAATCTATTCCTTACCCTGATACCCGTGAATATGTAGCTAAGGTTATGCAGGATAGGGATAAATATTATCTGCTTTATAAGGATAAGATAAAATAATAGCAAAAGAAGATTTTATAAATTTTTTTTGCAAGGTTACTTGACGAACGCGTCAGAGTATGCTATTATATCTATGTTGCTTATGACAGCAGCGAAGTGAATAAAGCATGCGGTAGTGGCGGAACGGCAGACGCGCTAGCCTCAGGAGCTAGTGGGGGAGACCCCGTGGAGGTTCAAATCCTCTCTACCGCACCATTTTTATTTATGAACTTTATCCCAAAGACGCGGTCGTGGTGGAACGGCAGACACGCCACTTTGAGGGGGTGGTGGGAGAAATCCCGTGTGGGTTCAAATCCCACCGACCGCACCAACATTGAATTGATGAGGACTTATGTTAACGCATGAGTCCTTTTTTTGTTTTGTGTTTGAGGATTGTTTGCAATAAGATAGGTTGGCAGATATTTTTCTTGAAAAAATTAAAAAATAGTGTTGACAAGGTAATCTGTTTGTGTTATTATATCTATGTTGCTTATGACGGCAACGAACTGAATACAGTATGCGGTAGTGGCGGAACGGCAGACGCGCTAGCCTCAGGAGCTAGTGGGGGAGACCCCGTGGAGGTTCAAATCCTCTCTACCGCACCATTTAAATCTTAGGTCTAAGAGCGTGGCTCTTAGGCTTTTTTTGTTTTGCTTGCGAAAGCTCTGTAAGTATGAGAAAATGTAAGCATAGTATGAGCTTCTGACAATAATATCTAAGGGAGTGTGTGCTTATGGTTTTTGATAAACTGCAGAGTATAAACAGGAAAACTGCTGCTGTGTGTGTGGCGGCGCTGCTGACAGGCTTTATTGCCGGGGCAGGCTATGCCTGGAGCAGCAATAAAACCTCACCGCATTACAATGCGGCGAAGCTTACGGGAGAGCTGCATTATGCCAAGGTAGAAACAGGCAGACTGCAGTGCGTTGTGCTGCAGGATAAGGCTGCTATGTACAGTGATCCGTCAGGTCTGCATGGAAAGGTTGTTGATTATCTGTCTGCCGGTGTTAAGCTGGATTATATTGATACAGTTTCCAGCCATGATAAGGATGAACGCTATGCTGTTGTGGAGCAGCAGCTGCAGTTCCGCAAGTTTTTCGGAAGACGGCATATTATTCCTGCAGGCACGCAGGTGCTGATTCTGCAGCCAGACAGAGGCAATGGTGAAACCAGGGGACGTGTTTTTGTTGATGACAAGGAATATGACCTTGATTTTTCTACCAATCTGTTGCGCTTTCCTTATGTAGGACAGTGGAAAAAGGTTGAGTTCAACGGCAAGCCGGGCTTTGTGAAATACAATGCGCTTTCGGATGCGAAGCTGATGTGAGGTGGGCATGATGAGTAATAAGCTGGTAATGAGAATTGCGGCATTGCTCTGCCTGCTGGCGGGATTTGCAATCGGTATGAATATTTTTGGACTGAAGGACAGAAGCTACAGTGTGAAGGAAGGCGATTGCTTTTATAAGGAGCCTTCTGTAACTGCGCAGCTGGCGGACAGCTTCAGTAAGGGCGAAGAGCTGGATGTGACAGACAAGCTGGAGCTTGCAGAACCTACTGCAGTGAAGGTGCTGCAGACTAAGATAGTAGAGGATAAAAACCGCACTAAGTATCAGCTACGCGAGGGCGATGCTTATAAGCTGGCGGAGGCACGCATGGATAAGGCTAATACTCCCTGCGTTATTGAGGTGCAGACTACTAAAGGAGCAACAGCTAAGCTTGAGGTGGACAAGGCACTGCTGCAGCCGGTTGATGAAGGCACGTGGCTGCAGGTGCGCAGCAAAGGCGGAGCCGCTGCTTGGGTGCGTGTGCAAAGCAAATGGTATTAGAGGGCTAAGGGATTTACGGAGGTACTTATCATGAAAAGCGTAGCTTATCCTATTATTTTAGAAAAAGAAGCTGATGGTTATTTTGTAACTGTACCTGATATTGACAGATATACACAGGGGGAAGATATAGCGGACGCTATGGAAATGGCGCGTGATTTGATTTGCTTGTGGCTCCTTGATTTGGAGGAATCCGGTAAAAGCATTCCGCAACCTGCATCAATGGAGCTGAATGTCAGCAAGGATGCAATAGTAACCTTTGTTGATGTGAATCTTGATGAGTACAGGAAAAAGTATGGCACACGTGTTGTGAAGAAAAACTGCACGATTCCGGCCTGGCTTAATGCCCGCGCCGAGGCTATCGGCGTAAACTTCAGTCAAACGCTCCAGGAGGCGTTGTTGGCCAAGATTGAGGCTTGTTGATTCCAACCTATAACGCTTGCAGCAGTTCGTTATGAGCTGCTGCTTTGTTACTTTTATCGAAGGCATCGTTCACTTTAGGCTTGACTTTTGGTTAACCTGGTGATACTCTTTGCATATCGGAATGTCTTTACAGACAGGCTTGAGACTGATAACGAAGAGTATTAAGAGAATCGGAGAGGATGATATATATGCGTAAACGTATTTTGGAGCTGCTGCGAAACAGTAAGGGGACACCGGTTTCCGGTGAAGAGATTTCCAAGGAGCTGGAGGTTTCGCGTACTGCTATCTGGAAGCATATTCAGGCATTGAAGAACGAGGGCTACGAGATTGAGTCTGTGCCTAAGCGTGGTTATATTCTGCGCGAGGTGCCGGACCGTCTGTTTCCGCAGGAAATTTTGTCCCGTCTGCAGACCAAATGGCTGGGACGCAATATCTGCTACCGTGACAGCGTTGATTCCAGCAACAATCTTGCCAAAGCATTGGCCAACGAAGGCTGTGAAAATGGTCTGCTGGTAGTAGCAGAGGAGCAGGGCGCAGGCAAAGGACGTTTATCACGCGGCTGGATTTCCCCTTATGCCAAGGGTATCTGGTTTTCCGTGGTGCTGAAGCCGCCGTTCCTGCCGCAGGAAGCCTCCAAATGTACGCTTTTGGCAGCTGTTGCCGTAGTAAAGGCTATCAACAAGATTGCCGGCGTTCATGCCGCTATCAAATGGCCTAACGACGTTCTTTTGCTGGGACGCAAGCTTGTAGGCATCCTGACGGAGATGAATGCCGAATTCGGTCATATCAATTATGTTGTTATCGGCACCGGCATCAACACCAACGCTTCTCCCGAGGATTATCCCGAAGAAGTACGCGACCTGGCTGTTTCCGTGGCTGATGCCGCAACGGAGCCGTTTACCAGAGTAGAGCTTTTGTGTGATATCCTCAAAAATATGGAGGAGCTTTATGAAACTGCGGTACAGGAGGGCTTTGGCCCCGTATTTGATGAATGGCGCCGCTATTCCTGCACCTTAGGTCAGGAGGTAAAGGTTATTGCCCCTGATATGACTTATTTCGGTACGGCTGAGGATATTGATGAAGAAGGCCTGCTGATTGTACGCCGCGAGGACGGCAGCAAAGAAAAGGTTGTTGCCGGTGATGTTTCTATCCGTCCGGCGAAGGCCAAGGGAAATGAGTACGCGTAAAAAGCCGAGCGTTAAATAGCTACAATTTCTTCTTGCAATATTTCCGCTTTGTGGTAAAATAAAAAAGGCTTTTATGCCGTATTTTGCGAATGGAACGCAGATTTCCGAGGAGGATCTTAGAATGTTACTTGTTGTGGATGTAGGAAATACAAACATCGTAGCCGGTGTTTTTGAGGATAAGACTTTAAAGGTACACTGGCGCTTTTCTACAGACCGTTCTAAAACTGCAGATGAATTTGGTATTATGCTGCGCAGCATGTTTGCTTATAGTGATGTAGAAATGGATAAGATTTCTTCCGTCATTATTTCCAGTGTTGTGCCTCCGGTGCTGATTCCCTTGTGCCACATGTGTGAGCGCTATTTCGGTATTAAACCGATGGTTGTAGGACCCGGCGTTAAAAACGGCATTTTCATTAAATACGATAATCCGAAAGAGGTTGGTGCAGACCGTATTGTCAACGCTGTAGCAGCCTTCCATAAATTCAGTCATTTGGGCAAGCCGATGATTATTATTGATTTCGGCACTGCCAACACCTTCTGTGCGCTGCTGCCGACAGGTGAATACTTGGGCGGTGCTATTGCGCCCGGCATCGGTATTTCTACTGAAGCGCTGTTCCAGCGTGCTGCAAAGCTGCCGCGTATCGAGCTCGTTAAGCCGAAATCCGTTATCTGCCGCAACACTGTAAGCTCTATGCAGGCAGGTGCTATTTACGGCTTCGTAGGTCAGATGGAGGGCATTGTCAACCATATGAAGAAGGAGCTCGGCGGTGATGCTTATGTTATTGCTACCGGTGGCTTTGCCAATACTATGGCTGCAGAATCTGACTGTATTGATGTTGTAGAACCGTTCCTGACCTTGGATGGTCTGCGCATTCTGTACGAAAAAAACGCTAAATAAGAGCAGGATTGATTCCGTCGCTCGTGAAAAAAGTTAAAGCTGTCGTGAGTAGCGTTTTGCTGCGCGGCAGCTTTTTTCGATAGGAGTTATTTTTATGAATATTGGTAATATAGAGCTGTCTGCACCATTGGCGCTGGCGCCGATGGCAGGCATTACGGATTTGCCGTTCCGCCTGATCTGCCGCCGTCTGGGCTGCGGTATGACGGTGTCGGAGATGGTGAGTGCCAAGGGTCTGCTGTATAAAAACGTCAAGACTACCGAAATGCTGCGCATTGATGATGGTGAGCGTCCTACGGCTATCCAGCTGTTCGGCAGCGTGCCTGCGGAGCTGGCGGAGGCTGCACGCATGGTAGAGGCCAGCGGTGCGGATATGATTGATTTCAATATGGGCTGCCCGGTGCCGAAGATTGTCAATAACGGTGAAGGCTCGGCGCTGATGAAGAATCCGCAGCTGGCGCATGATATTCTGGCGGCGATGGTGAAGGCTGTAAAGATTCCGGTGACGGTAAAGTTCCGCGCGGGCTGGGACGATAACAACCGCAACGCGGTGGAGATTGCGCGCGCCGTGGAGGCAGCAGGCGTGAGTGCTGTTGCCGTACACGGACGTACGCGTCAGCAGTTTTACGAGGGCAAGGCCGATTGGAGCATTATCGCCGACGTGAAGCAGGCAGTGAAGGTGCCTGTGTTTGGCAATGGTGATATCTTTACGGTAGCAGACGGATTGCGGATGCTGGAGCAGACAGGCTGCGACGGCCTGATGATCGGACGCGGCTCTGACGGCAACCCGTGGCTGTTTACCGCACTGGCGGCAGCACTGCGCGGCGAGCCGCTGCCGCAGCCGCCTTCTCTGAAGGAGCGTCTGGCGCAGGCGGCGGAGCATCTGGAAATGCTCATTGCTTATAAGAACGAAGTTGTTGCGGTCAAGGAGATGCGCCGCCATATTTCTGCTTATCTTAAAGGCATGCCGCATGCAGCGGAATTCAGAGGACGCTTCCATAAGGTTGATACGCAGGAGCAGTTTTCAGAGCTGCTGGCAGAATACAGCGAATGCGCGCATCGCTATTATGAAACAGAAAAACATTTTGCATCTGGCATTGTCTAAGACGCGCAAATATGTTAAAATAATAATTTGTAAAAGAAGCATTTAGGGAGTTAAAAACATGGAAGCAGCTAACAACGCAAAACATGTAGTAAGTATCAGTCTGGGGTCATCAAAACGTGACGCCGGCGCCATATTGGAACTGGGAGGACGCAAAATCAGCATCGAACGCCGGGGAACCGACGGCGATTTTGACAGAGCACGTCAGCTCCTGGAGCAATGGGACGGCAAAGCTGATGCCATCGGTCTGGGTGGTACGGATTTATATGTTTATGCAGGCAAAAAGCGTTATACCTTCCGTGAATCGGCTCATCTGATTGCTAATGTAAAAAAGACACCGGTTTTGGATGGCAGCGGCCTGAAAAATTCGCTGGAGCGCAAGCTGATTGAATCACTTGCAGCCGGCGGCGAGGTGCCGATAAAGGGCAGCAGGGTGCTGCTGGTCTGCGGCGTGGACCGCTTTGGTATGGCGGAGGCATTGCTGGAGGCAGGTGCTGAGGTAACCTTTGGTGACCTTATTTTCGGGTTGAATGTCAATAAGCCGTTATATTCGCTGAAGGCGCTTGCATGGTGGGCGGCGCTGCTGGCACCGCTTGTTACCAAGCTGCCGGTAAGCTGGTTTTACCCCATGGGCAAGGATCAGGAATTGCGGGTAGTGCGTCATCCGGAATATTTTCTGGAGAATGATATCATTGCCGGTGATTTTCATTATATAAAAAAGTTTATGCCGGATAAGCTGCCGGGAAAAACTATTATTACTAATACAGTTACTGCTGCTGATAGAGTGATGCTGCAGGAGGCGGGAATCAAAATGCTGATTACGACAACTCCCTGTATTCAAGGACGCAGCTTCGGCACCAATGTTATGGAGGCCATGCTGGTTGCATTGCACGGCGGTAAAGAACCGCTCACGGCGGATGAATATCTGAAGCTTTTAGAGCATTATCATATAGAATCTTCTGTTGAGTACTTTGGTACGAAGGAGTAGTTTGTTTTTATGGAAAAATTTGCTTTTATTCTACATCCATTATCCCTGCAGGATATGGAACACTTATCACCATTGATGAGGTATATTCCCGACCCGATAATCGAAGCCTGTCTGAAAATGAAGAAGCCGTTCAAGGTTTCGCATATTACCGGCATCAAGAGTCCTTATGCCGAAGCCGAAGGCTGGTTTATCGGCTGTCCGCTGACTGCTAAGCAGATGGTGGAGCTGCCTGAGGAATTTGTTATGGACAGAATTATTGAGTCCGGCAAGGTTGCTCAGGAGCTGGGAGCCAAGATTGTCGGCCTGGGAGCTTTCACTTCTATTGTCGGTGATGCAGGCATTACCGTAGCGAAAAATCTGGATATAGCAGTTACCAGCGGCAACAGCTATACCGTTGCTACCGCTATTCAGGGAACTAAGCAGGCTGCCCGAATGATGGGTAAGGATTTGAAGGAATGCCGTGCTGTCGTAGTCGGTGCCACCGGCTCTATCGGTGCTGCTTCCGTACGCCTGTTGGCAAAAGAGGTTAAGCATATTACGCTTGTTGCCCGTCATATGGAACCGCTGGAGGAGCTGGCTCAGGAGCTTATTGAGCAAAATCATTGCGAGGTTGCCGTAAGCCAGGATATTCGCACATCTCTGCAGGAGGCTGACATTGTTATTACCGTAACCAGTGCGCTGGACTTTTTGATTGAGCCCGGCGATTTGAAACCCGGTGCCGTAGTATGCGATGTTGCGCGTCCGCGCAATGTATCGCGTGAGGTATCGCTGAAGCGTAACGATGTGCTGGTAATCGAAGGCGGCGTTATTAACGTGCCCGGTGACGTAGATTTTCATTTTAACTTCGGCTTCCCGCCGCATACATCCTATGCATGTATGGCAGAAACTATGATTCTGGCACTGGATGGCCGTTATGAAAACTTCTCCCTGGGCAGATCTCTGGATATCAACAAGATTAATCTTATTTCTCAGCTGGCAGATAAGCATAACTTCAAGATGGCGGGCTTCCGTAATTTTGAACGTGCTGTTTCCACCCAGCATATCGAGGAAGTCAAGCATAACGCTCAGCATGCGCTGGCAGTGCATGGCTGCTGATATTGACAAGTAAATCCGGCAACCATTATAATCAGTATATGTGTGTAAGTAAAATTTTTATATAAATAATGATAAAGGAGCAGGAACATGGCAAGCAAGGAAACTATTTTAACAGCTGATGGCTTAAAAAAATTACAAGAAGAATTAGCTCAACGTAAGGGCGTAATACGCGAAGAAATCGTTGAACGTCTGAAGGAAGCAAGAGCACAGGGCGACTTGAGCGAGAACTCCGAGTACGATCAGGCCAAGGAAGACCAAGGTAAAAATGAAGGCCGTATTCTGGAGCTGGAGCAGATGATTAAAACTGCTACCATCATCGATGACAGTGCCAGCAAAGCAGCAGGCATTGTATCTCTTGGTTCTACCGTACTGCTGAAGGACGTAGAAACCGGCGATGAAGAAACCTATACCATCGTTGGTACTACTGAAGCAGATCCGTTCGAAAACCGTATTTCCAACGAATCTCCTGTAGGTGCAGCTATTTTGGGCCGCAAGGTGCATGATGTTGTTATAACCAAAACCCCTGTAGGTGAATTGTCCTACGAAATCGTGGAAATTAAATAATAAGGAGAAGGGCGACAATGGCAGAGGTAAAGAATAAACCTAATACAGAAGAAGCTGCAGTGCTCACCGAAAACGAAATCAACGAGCAAATGCAGGTCCGCATTGACAAGATGCATAAAATTGAGGAGCATGGCTGGAACCCTTTCGGCTATCGCTTCCTGTACACCCATCGTGCAGCAGATATTGCTGCGCAGTTCGATGAGTTGTCCGAAAAAGAAACCGAAGTTAAAATGGCTGGCCGTATTATGGCTATCCGCGGCCACGGCAAAACCTGCTTCATGGATATGCAGGATAAGACCGGCCGTATCCAGGTATATGTACGTAAAGACGTTATCGGCGAAGAAAACTATGCGCTGATTAAGCTGATGGATATCGGTGATACCGTAGGCATTACCGGTACTGCTTTCCGCACCCATATGGGCGAGCTGTCTATTAAAGCAAATTCCGTAGAAATGCTGTCCAAATCCCTGCGTCCGCTGCCGGAAAAATGGCACGGTCTGAAGGACGTTGAAACCCGTTACCGTCAACGCTATGTTGACCTGATTGTTAATCCGGAAGTGCGTGATACCTTTGTAAAACGCAGCCAGATTATCAGAAGTGTACGCGAGGTTCTCGACAGCCATGATTTCCTGGAGGTAGAAACTCCTATCCTCAACACCATCGCAGGTGGTGCTGCCGCACGTCCGTTTATCAGCTATCATAACGCTCTGGATATGCAGGTATATATGCGTATTGCACCTGAACTGTACCTCAAACGCCTTATCGTAGGCGGTATGGATCGCGTATATGAAATGGGCCGTGTATTCCGTAACGAGGGCATTGACAACCGTCATAACCCGGAATTCACCAGCGTTGAGATTTATCAGGCTTTTGCCGATTACCGCGATATGATGGACCTGACCGAAGAGGTTGTTGTTAAGACTGCTGAGAAGGTTCTGGGCACTACCACTATCAACTATGAAGGCACTACTATCGAGTTGGCTTCTCCCTGGAAGCGTATGAGTATGATTGAAGCCGTAAAAGAATATTCCGGCAAGGACTTTACTAACGTAACCGATCTGGAAGAAGCACGCGCTATCGCTAAAGAGCTGAATGTGGCTGTTGAGCCTTCCTTTGGCATTGGCAAAATTATCAACGCATGCTTTGAAGAATATGTTGAAGATAAGCTGATTCAGCCTACCTTTATTACCGGTCACCCGAAAGAAATTTCCCCGCTGGCCAAGAGCAACCCTGAAAACCCTGAAATCACCGATCGTTTCGAGGCTTATATCTATGGCCGCGAAATCTGCAACGGCTTTACCGAATTGAATGATCCTATCGACCAGAAGGAGCGTTTCTTAAAGCAGGTTGAAGAACGCGCTAACGGCGATGAAGAAGCAAATATGATGGACGAGGACTTTGTCAACGCCCTGGAATACGGCCTGCCTCCGACAGGTGGTTTAGGCATTGGTATCGACCGTCTGGTAATGTTCCTGACCAACAGCTCTACCATTCGTGACGTACTGTTCTTCCCGACCATGAAACCGTTGGGCAAGGCTGTAAGCGAGAAGCCTGACTTTATGCAGGCTCCTGCTGTTGCTGCACCCGTAGAAGAGGCTAAGGAGGAAACTATCGATTTCTCTAAAGTTGTTATTGAGCCTGCATATGAAGAATATGTTGATTTTGACACCTTCTGCAAGTCTGATATCCGTGTAGTTAAGGTTAAAGAATGTACCGCTGTACCCAAGAGCAAAAAGCTGCTGAAATTTGTTCTGGATGACGGTACCGGTACCGATCGTGTAATTTTGAGCGGTATCCATGCCTTCTATGAGCCTGAAGAGCTGGTAGGCAAGACTTTGGTTGCTATTGTTAACCTGCCGCCACGCAAAATGATGGGTATTGACTCCTGCGGTATGCTGCTGTCTGCTATCCATGAAGAGGAAGGCGCAGAGAAGCTGAACCTTATTATGGTAGATAAGCGTATCCCGGCTGGTGCACGCCTGCACTAAAACTAAAAATTATTCTGGCGCTATGCGAAAGCATAGCGCCTTTTTTCGGTTCTATGTCAAGTTTTGGGGTATTCAAGACTTTAACATCATAGACCTAGACAA
>ERZ791912.476-NODE-476-length-24983-cov-2.360077_pt1 | contig 24983 bp, 14 predicted proteins | sample MGYA00510141_ERZ791912 | MGnify/ENA primary metagenome ERZ791912 (study PRJEB30046, sample SAMN00792082) | human gut metagenome | study: EMG produced TPA metagenomics assembly of the A metagenome-wide association study of gut microbiota in type 2... | reverse complement strand
GACGTTCTCTGCTGCTGCCTATCGCTCTTCTTGCACCCATTGGTATGGTCATGGGTATCTGCAGTGCAATGACACAGTCCTATATGATCGCAAAATTTCCATTTTTAGGAAATGAAATAGTAAAGCTGATCTTTTCCAGTTTGCAGACGATCACCAATATCGTATTTAACAATATTCCCCTTCTGTTTGCTATGGGTGTTGCCCAGGGAATGGCAAAGAAGGAAAAAGGAATCGCTGTATTTGCAGCAACCGTTGGTTATCTGACGTTAAATGTTGTAATGAGCGTATATTTAAAAGCAACCGGTACTTTAGCTGATCCTGCTGTTGCAGCACAGGTAGGACAGGGTACAGTTCTTGGAATTCAGACTTTAAAGATCGAAGCTATGGGTGGTCTGATCGCCGGATTGGTAGCTGCTAAGGTTGCAGATAAGTTTTACCGTTTGGAACTTCCGTTGGCATTTGCATTCTTCGGCGGAAAGAAATCCATCCCGATCATCACATTTGCCTGCATGATCCCCATCGGCCTTGTTGTACCGATCATCTGGAATGCACTGACCAGCTTCCTGATCAGCATTTCTTTCATCTTCACAACACCATACATTGGAAGTGCTATTTATTATGCATTAAATCGTGCACTGATCCCATTTGGTCTGCACCATGTACTTGCTTCACTGGTACGTTTCACAGAGGCAGGCGGTACTTATATGATCAATGGACAGGAATTTGTAGGTATCTTAAATGCAACCAATGAGATCCTGTTTAACTTAGGACCTGACAGCGAATACTGGAGCCAGCTGATGCCAACATTAACCAGCTACCTTGGCGGTGCCCAGATGTTAACCACTCTGTTCCGTGTTCCGGCCATCGGACTTGCTATGTATCACACTGCTTATGCTAAGAACAAAAAGATCGCAAAGGGTGTTATCCTTACCTGCTGCCTGACTGCATTTTTAGGAAATATCACAGAGCCTCTGGAATTCTCCTTCCTGTTTATTTCACCGGCACTGTTTGTACTTTACTGTGTAATGTGTGGTATTGGCCTGCTGCCTTACCAGCTGTTCCATATCTGTATCGGTTATATCCGCGGAACTATTTTTGATTTTGGTATTTTCGGACTTCTGTACGAACATACACAGTGGATCTACCTGGTTCTGTTAGGTGCTGTAAACTTTGTTGTATTCTATTTTGTATTCAAATGGTTTATTGTAAAATTCGGACTGGAGACTCCAGGAAGAGAGGAATTTGAAGTAGAAGAATCAGCAAGCCAGCTGTTAAAAGAAAAGAACTGGCCAGCCATCGCAGCTCTTGTAGTAGAAGGACTTGGCGGAAAAGAGAACATTGTAAATGTTGAGAACTGTATTTCACGTCTGAGAGTGGATCTGAAGGATCCGAAGAAGGTAGATCAGGTCAAGATCAAAGACTCCGGCTGTGCAGGTATTTTCTTCCCGTCAGAAAAGCATATCCATGTAGTATTTGGACCTCATGTAGAGTTTGTACGCCATGCTGTAGATGACCTGCTGAAAAAATAAGAGGTGAAAAATGAGAGCTTTATATGATTCAAAAAGCAAGCTGGATGACAGAGGCATCAAATATCTTTTAAGCGAAGAGAACAAATATAAAACCTGGCTGAAAGTGGAAGGGGCGCTTGCCCTTTCCCAGGCCAAAGAAGGTTTTATCCCGAAAGAAGCAGCAGAAGAGATCGCGTCTGTTCCTTTTGAGACCCTTGATCTGGAAGAAATGGAAAAGATCAAGGCAAAGGTGGGACATGGTTTTGTTCCATTTGTGAAAGTGCTGGTAAAAGCCTGCAAGGGAGAGGGAAAGAAATACGTTCATTATGGTGTGACTACCCAGAATATCCAGCAGACCTCCCAGCTTTACATTACCAGACAGGTAACAGAGATCTATAAAAGTTTTCTGGCTGATATTTTAAAGAACCTGGCAGCCCTGGCAAGGGATAATGCAGATGCAGTTATGCCCGGAAGGACCCATGGAAAACATGCCATTCCTATTACCTATGGATACAAGGTGTCTGTATGGATCAGTGAACTGCTTACAGGCATTGAAAGGCTGGAAGAAGCAGAAAAAAGGATCTTTACGGTTATGATGGGCGGTGCTGTAGGCGGCTTTAACGCTACCGGCCTTACAGGACGTAAAGTCCAGGATGATGTGGCAGAACTGCTTTCCATGAGTTCCATGGAAGTTCCAAGCCGCAATATGACCCAGATGAAGGTGGAATACCTGATGAACCTGTGCCTTTTATGCAATACCTTCCATAAAATGGCAGAGGAAGTGTATTACACTGGCATTGAGGAATTCGGGGAAGTCCATGAAGGATTTACACCTGGAACCATTGGAAGCTCTACCATGCCTCAGAAGATCAACCCGAAGTTAGCCAAGGGCATTATTGCCAATTCCCAGAAGCTTTATTCCCTTCCTGCAACCGGACTTTATTCCGGAGTCCGCATGTTTGAGGGAGACAGCAGTTCTTATATGCTTTTTGACGGACTGATGGAAGAGGGAATGGAACTGGCTACGGAAGTGATCATTCGCGCAGAGGAACTGACCCGTACTTTATATGTTAATAAAGAAAGACTTCTGAAAAATGCCAATATCAACGAGGGACTGGACAACAGCGAATACGTGATGATGAATGTAGCTGCAAAGTTAGGAAAAGACGCAGCCCATCAGCTTCTTTATGATAAGGCAATGAAAACAGAGCTGGAAGGAAAGAATTACCTTCAGGTGCTGTCAGATGATGAAGTTTTATCTTCTATGTTTACAAAGGAAGAACTGGAAAAAATGATCGCTCCTTCCAGTTATACAGGAATTTGCAGCGTTCTTGCCAGGGAATTAGCAGATAAAGCGGAAGCCAAGGCAAAAATGATGACAGAGAAATAAAGAAATAAGATAAAGGAATAAAGATGGAATGCCGGATCTGACCGGCAGGATAGAAGGAGAAAAAATGGGATTATTTGGAAAAAAGAAAGTAGATTTTGTGTCCCCGGCAGGAGGCAGACTGATGAATATTACAGAAGTGGCAGATCCTGCCTTTTCTTCTAAAATGCTGGGTGATGGATTTGCTGTGGATCTGACAGACGGAGAGATCGGTGCGCCTTTTGACGGGGAAGTAACAGCTGCGTTTCCTACGGGACATGCTTTTGGCTTAAAGAGAAAAGACGGATTAGAGTGCCTGATCCATGTAGGAATGGACACAGTCCAGTTAAATGGCAAAGGCTTTGACGTTAAGGTAAAACAGGGCCAGATGGTAAAGAAGGGAGATACCCTGGTAGTTGTTGATCTGGATGAGGTACGTGCTGCCGGAAAATCACTGGTAACACCGGTTATCTTCACAGACGGAACACCTGTGAAAATGTTAAAGAAGGATACACAGATCTCAAGGGGAGAAGAAGATATATTAAAGTTCTGATCAAAGAGAACCTATAAGCAGGAGGAGAAGTATGCGTAAACCACATATTATTACTATTGCGGGAGCAGGAAGCGCCCGCGTTCCTGCATTGGTGGGAACACTGGTGCAGTATAAAGAACGTTTTCCGGTATCTAAAATGATCTTTTATGATATTGACGGGGAACGTATGGGAAAGATGGAGGCCTATGACCGCCTGGTATTAAAATGTTTTTACCCGGAGTGTGATGTTGTATTTACAACGGATGAGGATGAAGCCTACAGCCATACAGATTTTATTTTCTGCCAGATGCGTGTAGGAAAAACAGAAATGCGCTCCCTGGATGAGAAAATTCCTCTTAAGTACGGTCTGATCGGACAGGAGACCTGCGGTCCGGGCGGATTTGCCTATGGAATGCGCTCTTTGGGAGCCATGAAACAGATGGTGGAAAAAGTACGTTCTTATTCCAAGGATACCTGGATCTTAAACTATACCAATCCGGCAGCTATCGTGGCTTTGGGACTGGACCAGATGTTCCCGGATGATAAGCGGATCTTAAATCTCTGCGATCAGCCATTTTCCATGATGAAAAGCTTTGCAAAGATCCTGGGAGTGCCTCAGGAGATCTTAAGGGCTAAATATTTTGGTTTAAACCATTTTGGATGGTTTACAGACCTGTATGGAACAGACGGAAAGAATTATTTTGACCAGTTAAGGACCTATCTGCGCGATCATGAATTTAAGCCTTATAATGCAGAGCAGAGATCCAAATCCTGGCTGGAGACCTATGTCCGTGTAAATAAATATATGCAGTATCTGGATGAGTACGTTCCAACTACCTATCTTCAGTATTACATGTTCCCGGATGAGATCGTAAAAGAAAGTGATCCTAACTATACCCGTGCAGATGAAGCAAAAGACTCCAGGGAAAAGGATGTATTTGAAACCTGCGCAAAGGCAGTAGGCAGAGATACCATGGATCCGTCAGAAATGCTTACAAACAGTGTGTTTGGAAATCTGATGGTGGAAGTGGCAGAGTCCATTGCCTATGACCTGAACAATGAATTTGTAGTCCTGGTGCGCAATGAAGGGATCATCCCCAACTTTGAAAGCAGGGCGATCATAGAAGTAGCGGGAACTATTGGAAAAGATGGTGCAAAGGGCTATCCTTATGGTGACATCGATCCTTATTATAAGGGACTGATGGAAGGACAGTATGCTTATGAACAGCTGACAGTAGAAGCATTCCGGGAAAAGAGTTATACGAAAGCCCTGAAAGCCCTGATCTTAAATCGATCTGTAATCGATCCTTCCAAGGCAGGAGCAGTTTTGGATGACCTGATGGAAGCCAACAAAGATTACTGGTATCTTACCTGATACAGAATGGAGTGACATGGTTCTTTATTCAAACTATATTGTACTGGAACACGGGATCTTTGAAGGGTTCCTGGAACTGGAAAATGGGAAGATAAAAGGGCTTTATGAAAAATGGCAGGGAGAATATAAAGATTATTCCGACAAGATCATTTTCCCCGGATTTATTGATATCCATGTTCACGGCTGGGCTACCGGTTCTTTCTGGTTTGAGAAAACATCCCAGTCTCTTCGGGAGATGTGCCGTACCCTGCCTTTTGCAGGTGTTACTTCTTATCTGGGAACCACAGGGGCAGATCCCATTGAGGAGATCAAGACCTGTATCCGGGCTGCTGATCAGGTCAGCGAAGAAGATCCTGAGGGAGCGCAGCTTTTAGGGGTTCATCTGGAAGGACCATTTATCAATCCTGTATACAAGGGAATGCAGAAAGAAGAATGTTGTCTGCTTCCGGATGTGACAGTGATGGAGGACCTTTATAATACCTTTAAAAATAAAAAACTGTGCCGCCATATGACCATAGCGCCGGAACGGCCGGGAGCAGATGCTGTTCTTAGATTTTGCCAGGAACACCAGATCCAGACAGCTGTGGGACACAGTGCAGCTACTTTTGAAGAGATCAAGAAAATGCGGGCCTATGGTCTTGGGGGATTTACCCACACATTCAGCGGAATGAAGGGATTTCACCACAGGGAACTTGGAACTGCAGGAGCAGCTTTGTATTTTGATGATATGATCTGTGAGTTTGCAAAGCAGACAGGAATGACGGTGTCCCATGAAGCTTTTGAGCTGGCTTACAGGATCAAGGGAAGCAGCCGTATTGTGCTGACAACAGACTGCTGTGGTCTTGCCCAGACCCAAAGCTGTTTTGATCATTACGTAAGAAAGATCCGGTTTGTAAAAGACAGGGATCAGGTGTGCTTAGAGCACTATGACGGAAAGAAAGAATGGATCGATCCAAGGGATTATCAGGCAGTAAAACAGGTGGAGATGAGTTATGCCCAGTCGGTGAAAAATATGGCAGATCACACAAAAGTGGGGCTTTACGATATCATGTTGATGACCAGCTTCAATCCGGCTCATTATATCCATGCAGATGACTGCAAAGGCAGCATCCGGCCTGGAATGGACGCAGATCTGACTATCATGGATCAGAACCTGGATCTGATCTGCGTTTACTGTCGAGGAAAGGAAATACGGGAATGAAATGTGCAGTCAGTGATTTTGACAGAACCTTATATGTGGAACGGATGATCGGTGAAGAGGATAAGAATGCGGTTTTAAACTGGCAGAAGTCCGGAAATCTCTTTGTGATCGCCACAGGAAGGAATTTAGGGACCATAAAGCCTATTTTTGAGTCTTATGGCTTTTCGCCGGATTTTTGGATCTTAAATAATGGTGCCATGATCGCAGACAGGGATGGAAAGACTCTGTTTACAAAGCTGATCCCAAGGGAAACGGCATTAGCAGTATTGCGCTATCTGCAAAGTATAAATGATGATGGAAGCGGTGTATCCCTTACAGACCGGAAAGTATGCCTCCTTTCTGAAAAAGGGACCAGTACCCAGAAAGCTTGTGATGGCGGAACGATCACAGCCGATCAGTTGGAAAGTCTGGATAATATTGTACAGATCCACAGAAGAAATCTGGACCTGAAGCATATAAAAGATCTTTGTAAAGACATTGAAGAGCGTTTTTCGGAAGTTTCTGCCTATGCAAATCTGTGGAATGGTGATATTGTAGCCAGAGGCGTAGATAAGGCAGTTGCTGTAAAATGGCTGAAAGAACATTTTCCGCAGATCGAAAAGATCCGTTGTATTGGAGACAGTGTCAATGATCTGGGAATGGTACGGGCCTACCAGGGAGCAGTTCCGGATGTAGCAGATCCCGAAATCAAAAAAGAGGCAACGCAGATCGTAAAGAGTGTAGCAGAGTTTCTTGAGAATTTTTAAATAAAGATCCTGATCAGAATTTCAGATCAAAGTTTAAACTAAAAAGCCGTTTCCGGGTTTGAAAGTAAAACCAGGGAAACGGCTTTTTGCTATGTTGTTTGTTATATTAGGAATACGTCACCGCCAGGTGACAGCTCCGTTGGAAACAGATCTTTATTTCGCTAACAGATTTTCTGCAACGACTTCCAGGTTCTTTCTGATGGCAATGTGCTGCGGGCATACAGACTCACATTTACCACACTTAATACACTGGTCAGCAGCTTTGCGTCCATGACCGCCTACCAGCCACTGTTCCTGATGAGCTGCCATTCCCTTATCTTTGTACAGGGTCAGGTAGTTCATAGCAGTGAAGGAGCCGGAGATACCGATATCCATTGGACAGACTTTTGCGCAGTAGTTACAGGTAGTACATGGGATCAGAGGGATGCGGGCTAATTCTTCCTGAGCCTTTTTAAGGGTATCTTTCTGAGCGTCAGTTAAGCCGGTGAAACTCTTCATATAAGAAAGGTTGTCAGCCATCTGTTCTACATTGCTCATACCGGAAAGGACAGTGATCACACCTTCCAGGTTGGCAGCAAAACGTACAGCCCAGGATGCTACGGAAGAGTCAGGTTCAGCAGTCTTTAAGATATCTGCAACAGACTCTGGAGGATTTGCCAACATTCCGCCTTTTACAGGTTCCATGATGATCACTGGTTTTCCGTGTTTTCTTGCTACTTCATAACATCTTCTGGACTGAACAGCCGGATTTTCCCAGTCAGCGTAGTTGATCTGCAGCTGTACAAATTCCATTTCAGGATGCTCTGTCAAGTTTCCGGTTTCTTTATGATATTTTTACCGTCCGGTCACTGCATCCAGGGAATTATCTGTATTAGAAGAGATAAAACGGATGCTCAGTTTATGAGGCAGGCATACGATGGGTTCCGGGCCATGGGAGTGGATCCCCTGTTTGACGCAGATCTGGTCTCTGCAGTCTGCTTCAATCACACCGATCCCTTTTGGGGAGATCTGGATGGTATTCTGTTCTCCAGGTTCTCCAAGGGTAAAGGTTTCCGTTTTCTTTACCGTACTTAAATCTACGGTGCGGATATCTTTTCCCTGGTAGTGATAACGGCAACTGCAGCATCATTCTTTTGGTTTTGCCGGGCTGTCCAAAAACTGGCAAAAGCGGCACAAAGCAAAAGGACAATGACCAGAATAAGAGTCTTTTTATGGGATGGGTTCATTTTCATTCCTGTATCACCTCAACATTTCCGCCAGTAGTAACGCTGCAGTGGTCTGCAAGACCGGCGGTTACCATAACAGTACCATCATCTTTCATCATGATCGCATCAAAGGTGTCTCTGTGTTTTTTCCAGAAACTGGAAGCCTCTTCCGGCCCCATGATAAAAAGAGAGGTGGAAAGGGCATCTGCCAGAGTTCCGTCAGCGCTGATAATGGTAACGGAGATCAGTCCGTTTTCAGCAGGATATCCGGTCCGTGGGTCAATGATATGGTGGTAGGTCTGTCCATTTTCCTCAAAATAGCGCTGATAGCCGCCTGAGGTGATCACTGCCTGGTCAGCTACTTCCACTACAGCAAAGGTAGAGTTCAGATCATGTGGATCCTGAATGCCTACGCGCCACATATTTCCGTCCGGTTTGTGTCCTAAAGCCTGTACGTTTCCACCAAGGGAGATAATGCCGCTGGTAACACCATTTTTACGGAAAATATCCATTACACGGGAAGAAGTAAAACCTTTGGCAATGCCTCCAAGGTCCAGGCGGACATCTTCGGGAATGGTTACAGCAGAGTTTTCCAGATCTACCTGTTTATAATCCACGTGGGATAAAAGTTCTTCCAGTTCTTCTTCAGAAGGGATACGGAAATTCTGGGTGGTAAAGCCCCAGGCTTCCATAACCGGTTCAATGGTACAGTCAAACAATCCGTCTGTCATCTGGGAAAGTTCCAGGGAACGACTAAGAAGAGCATTTACATCTTCTGAAACAGTTCCTTCTTTATCTGCATTGATCCGGTAGATCTCTCCCTTTTCACTGGAAATGGATAACAGGCTGTCCAGACGGTTGATCTCAGAGACAGAAGCCTCTAAGGCAGCAGAGGCGTTGGACCCATAGGCAGTCAGGTTCATAACGGTATCCATAGCATAAAGCTCGCGGGAAAGGCTTTCGTCTGCTGCCAGATCTTTGCTTTCCTCCTGTTTTGAACCGGAAGCTTCAGAAACAGAAGTTTTGGAGCCGGAAGAGGGAGCAGAAGCAGGATGGCAGGCCGATAAAGCCAGGCAGACAGTTGTAAGCAGGATCATATTTCGTTTTTTCACAGGTTGCACCTCATATCAGTATGTTAATTACATCTAAATCATAGATTTAACAAAGGTTAGAAAATGCTAATCTTTCTGTGTCACATCTTAACATTGAGCAAAATGGTTGTCAATTCATTACTTTGCAGGGACAGATACTTTTGGAGTCTTTAAAAACGGGAAAATCTGACTTTTTTTTTCAACAACTTTCTAATGAGAAAAAAATAACAATAAAGAGGGGCTGAAACGGGGACGAAAGATTGACTTGTATTAATAAAAAGTTTATTTTTTTGTAAGAAAGTTAGTGATAGCTAACTAAAACAGGCATGTTTTTATGCCGGGGAATGGAGGAACCTATGAAAAAGAACATTACGAAAAAAGCAGCCGTATTTCTGCTGTCTACCATCGTAGCAGCTCAGTCAGGACTGTCTGTACAGGCTGCAGCTTTAACAGAAGGAAGCTGGGAACAGACCAGTTCCGGATGGAAGTTTTTAAATCGTGACCGTCAGCCATATACAGGCTGGATCCACACAGCATCAGGCTGGTATTATCTGAATATGGAAGACGGAAGTCTGGTAACAGGCTGGAAGAATATCAATGGTCTGGATTATTATTTTACTCCGGCAAATGAGGGGATCGAAGGCCAGATGAAGGTAGGCTGGTATCAGTCACCACAGGGAGACTGGTATTTCTTCGATAATACCACAGATACTCATGAAGAAGGAAGCGCTGTCACAGGATGGAATTGGATCGACGGCTATTGCTATTATTTTGCCCGTACAGAAGCTGGAAAAGGAGCAAAAATGGCAGCCAACACTACTACACCAGACGGCTACAAAGTAAATGCAGATGGTCAGTGGGTAAATGAAGACGGCGTTGCACAGTACCGTCAGTCTGGCGGATACCGCACGAAAGCAAACAGTACAACCACGGTTACTTCCAAGAGTTCCGGATCAGGTTCCGGCTCCAGTTCAGGTTCCGACAGTGACTCCGGTTCTACTACGCCTGCTACACCGTCCACTCCGGATACCCCATCTACTCCAGACACCCCATCAACCCCGGATACTCCAGATGTAACAGAAGAATATCAGTATCTGTTGATGAACATTCCTTATGCAGACTTTTATGACAGTGAAGTAAAAGGAAACGATGAGGATGTAGATGCCGTTTCTTCTGCAACTTTAAATAAAACAAGAACAGGAAGCCTGGTTGGTGGTTCCTATCATGAAGACCCAGAAGGAAGCGAGATTCGCGGCGTTACATTCCCTGTAAGAGTAAAGAAAGGAACCGATCTTTCAAGTTTTAAGAAAGTAACGGATGAAGACTCTGTAGATATTACTGTTACAAACCGTGGACAGACAAACACTACAACTTACAAAGGAAAAGATGCTTTATTTGAAAACGAGGATTTTGCTTACTATGAATTAAATGAGGTTCCTTCCTATTACAAAGAACTGACAGTTTCCGGTGCTGTACTGACATTCAGCGAAGTAAAGGGTACGGCTAAAAATGTAAGCGGTGTAAGTGCAACTGTATCAGCCAGCAGCTCTTATGGCGATTATCAGCTGTATATGACCGGACTTCCGGAGTCTCTGTCTAATGACAGCACAACTGTATATGGCGTAGTGATCCATACAAAAGAAGGTACTGATTATGGTATGCGTCATCTGGAAAATATCTGGCGTAAGACCAATATTGCCTGGGCAAGCGGTTTTACAGAGACAACTCATGGCAATGAACTGTCACCATATCACTATGAGTCTATGATGGGACAGAACATTACAGGTGTTACATATTATACCAGTGAAGGAACAATGGAGATCACATTTACAGATGCTGTGTATGTACCTGTAAAATTTGAACAGGAAATCTCTGTAGCAGAAGGCGCAAAAACAGATGATATTGATGTAGCTGTAAATGGACTGGATGCCCTTCCTGTGGACTATGACGCAAGATATACTGTTTCCGGACAGGACAATGATGACAGTGTCATGTTTACAGTAGTAAATGGAAAGATGACATGGACCGGCAGCCCGGTTGCAGGAAAGTATACTTTGAAGATTGAAGATCAGTCCGGAAAATATGCATCTGTAGAAGTTTCTTTTGTTTTAAGCACAAGCAATGTTCCGGTTCAGGTTCAGGCAAATGAAGATGGAAGCTATCAGCTGGCTGCAACAGAAAATGTAAGTGAAAATCAGGTTAAAGCATATGTAAAATCGATTACAGCCGTGAAGGTAGGAGATACTACCTATGCAGCGACCGGAAGAGGAGCTGTTAAGATCATCAAAGATGACGGTACCATTGATCTGTCTGCAAAAGCAAATGGTAAATATATCTTTGAAAGTGAAAAAAATACCAACATTTCCATTACAGCAACAGGTTATCCACAGGTTGACGGAACGGTAACAGCGCCGATCCGTTATCAGTATGTACTGATGAACATTCCATATGCTGAGTTCTATGCAAATGAGTCAGAGAACAATACTATTGAGGCAGATGCAGTATCTTCTGCAACAAAGAAAAAGCCTTTAAATAAGAGTATGACAGCAGGAACCTACCATACAGAACTGGATGGAAGCGTTATAAGCGGCGTTACCTATCCTGTAAAGATCAATGAGAAAGCACTTGAGTCCTTTACAAAGGCTAACAACGAAGATGACTTGTATGGAAATGCAGATCATGCATATTATGTACTGGACCAGGAGCCATCTTATTATAAAGAAGCAACAGTTGAAAATGGTAATGTTTCCTTTGGAAAGAATGTAAATGAAAAAGAAGTAAAAGAATATACTTCTGATGCAAATGTAAGCATGACACTGTTAGAAGGTAATCACAATATGCATGGAGATTACGAAATGCGTTTCAGTGATCTGCCAGATGACTGCATTTTAAGAGATACCAATACAGTTGTATATGGTGCTGTTCTCCATACTTCTTTAAATGGTACAAGTAAAGATTATGGCCTGCGTTATCAGGAGAATATTTTCCATCATAAGAAAAATAATTTTGAGATCGCTTGGGCAACAGGAAGCGGTGATGGTTTCCAGACAACTGTTAAAGGGGCAGAACTTTCTTATGAGCCTTATGCAGATATGATGGGACGCAGCTTAACCGGTCTTACTGTATATACCGATCAGGGAATTATTGAGATCACTCTTCAGAATGAGAAATATGTACCGATTAAACAGAATTACGATATTACAGTAACTGCTCCGGAAGTGAATGCAACAGAAACCACATATGCAGGAACAGAGCCGTTTGCAAATGCACAGATTACAGTAACGGATGCTGATGATCAGGAAGTAGAAGGAATTACAGTAGATACAGTTAATAAAAAGATCAGTTGGACAGAAGATCTGGCAGCAGGAACTTATAAGCTGGTATTTACAGATCCAAGTGGAAAATATGCGTCTATCTCTGTTCCGTTTACCGTTAAGTTCAGCACTGTATATGTACTGATGAACATTCCTTATGCAGACTTTTATGATAGTGAGATAAATGGAAATGATGAAGATGTAGATGCCGTTTCTTCTGCAACTCATGCTAAACCTAGAACGGGAAGCCTGGTTGGCGGTTCTTATCATGTAAATTCAGATGGAAGTGATATAAGCGGTATTACATTCCCTGTAAAAGTATCAGATGCTGCAGAACTTGCAGGTCTTAAGAAAGTAACAGATGAGGACTCTGTAACGATCACTGTAACAAATCGTGGACAGACCAATACTACAACTTATACAGGAAAAGATGCTTTATTTGAGAATGAAAACTTTGCTTATTATGAATTAAGTGAAACTCCTTCCTATTATAAAGAACTGACAGTTTCCGATGGTGAACTGACTTTCAGCGAAGTAAAGGGTGCAAAAGAAGATGCGGATAATGTAACTGCCCGCTTATTAACAGACAGCTCATATGGTGATTATCAGTTATCTATGTCAGGACTTCCGGATTCTTTATCTGAGGATAGTACAACCGTATATGGAGTAGTACTGCATACAGAAGAAGGCAGTGACTATGGTATGCGTCATCTGGAAAATATCTGGCGCAAGACAAATATTGCCTGGGCAAGTGGATTTACAGAAACCGTTCACGGCTGCCCGTTAGCACCGGATCATTATAAGTCCATGATGGGCAAGCATCTTACGGGTGCTACTTATTATACCAACGAAGGTATGATAGAGATTTCATTTGAAGAAAAGGTATATGTACCGGTAAAATTTGAACCGGTTATTGAAGTGCCGGAGGTTAAGGCAAGCAGCAAGGAAGCAAAGATCAATGGACTGGAAACTCTTCCTGAGGGTTATGTTCCGGAATATGTTGTAACAGATGCTAATGGTGAAGAGGTCTCTGAATTTAAGGTAGATAATGATACGATCACCTGGACAGACGGCATAGCAGCAGGAAGCTATACTTTAAATGTAAGCGACCAAAGCGGTAAGTATGCATCCTTTGAGAAAGATTTTGTATTATCCAGTTCCGTTGAGAGCGTTACGATCAAAGGAAATAAGATCGTAATAGACGAAGATGAATTAGATGCTTACCGTAATGCTGTTTCCACTGTTATTGTGGATGGAAATACAGTAGCAGGAGTCAAGGGAACAGAGCTTATCAATGAAGATGGATCTATCAATTTTGATGTAAAGGCAGGTACTCATGGAAAACCTTCAGCAGTATTTGCAGAGGGAGCAGAGGACAATTACAAACTGGAGATCAAGGCTAATGGATATCCGGATGTAGAAGCAACAGATGTTGGCAAAGATTATGGACCAGATGTGGAAATTGAAGCCAGCGCAGAAGTAGAAGACTTTGAGTATACTGCAAAAGTAAAAGTAACTGTAAATTCCAGAGGCGAAGTTGTATCTGTAGAAGATAATGATACAGACACAGATGGAAATGATTCATTCTGGAAGAGAGCAAAGAAAAAATTTGATATCTTTAAGGGTGCAACCAAGGATACGATCAGTGATGTGGATGTAGATATCAAGAGTGGTGCTACATATTCACTTACAGCAGTAAAGAAGGCAGTAGCAAATGCTCTGGGTGCAGATATTGATACACAGCTGGCAGCAATCAATATTTCCGCTGCTCCTGCAGAAGTTAAGTTCTACAAGAACGAAGAAGTTGTAAAGACCGTAGAAGTAGATGCAGATGAGTTAGATGCACTGGGAAGCCTTGAGATCCTGGATGTAGCTCTGGATCCTAAGTACGAGAAAGACTGGAATGAATTTACAGTAGTTGTTGTAGATGAAGAAGGCAACGAACTGGAGAACGAAGCAACTGTTGTAGATGATACATTTACAGTAATCTTTGCAGACGGAAGAGAGATCGTCATCAGCTTTAACTTCGACACAGAAGAAAAGGAAGCAGAAGAAGTTCCTGCAGCTGACAAGGCAGAAGAAGTTTCTGACTCAGAGGTTTCTGATCCGAAAGATCCTGAAAATGAAGTAAAAGAGGAAGAAAAGGCAGATGACCCTTCTTCTGATGAAGAAAATGAGGATGCTGACGCAGCAGATGATCAGGATACCGAAGAGAAGGAAGATACTGAGGAAGCAGAAGACAAGTCCGAGGAAACTGAGGATCCTGCAGAGGATGTAGCAGAAGAGGATAAGTCTGAAGAAACTGAGGATTCTACAGAAGATGCAGCTTCTGATGATAAGGAAGATGCACCTGAGGTTCCGGAAGTAGGAGAGTCCACAGAAGGCACCGCTGTAGAAGAGACAGAAACTCTTTCTAAAGATGGCGAATAATCAAACTGCGATAAAAGAATAGTAATTTTATACAGGGCTTTTGGAAAAAAATTCCGGAAGCCCTGTATTTGCAGGAGGAATCATATGAGGAAAAATCTGAAAAAACAGACAGCTGTACTGATCGTATCCGCGGCATTGGCAGCTCAGACAAGCCTGGCAGGTTATGGCGCACCCCTGACACCAGGAGACTGGAAACAGGAAGATGGAGCGTGGAGATTCTGTGATCCTGAGCAGAACGCATATGCAGGCTGGGTCCTTACATCTTCTGGATGGTACTATATGGATCCATCAGACGGGAAAATGGTCACTGGCTGGAAACAGATCAACGGATCCCGGTATTATTTTGAGACCCAGCAGGGAAAAACAGAAGGAAAGATGCATACCGGCTGGTATCAGGATGAGCAGGGAAAATGGTATTTCTTCAATAACAAGTCAGGTGAAAAGACAGAAGGAACCATGGTCACCGGCTGGAAGTGGATCGATGGCAAATGTTATTACTTCTCAGAAAATGAAGATGCAGGAGTTCTGTATGTAAACACAGTTACACCGGATGGATTTTCTGTAAATGATCAGGGACAGTGGGTAGATGAAAATGGAAATGTTAAGACCCGCAGCGAGTCTGACTTTACTACGATCCAGAAATCAACCACGACGGTAACCAGATCTTCAGGATCAGGCGGCGGAAGTAGCCATAGTAGTTCCAGCAGTTCAGGAAACTCTGGCAGCTCAGATAACTCAGGCAATAGCAGTAATTCCGGTAAGGATGACACTGGCAAGGATGACACCGGCAAGGATGACACTGGCAAAGATGATTCTGGCAAGGATGATTCTGGAAAAGATGATACCGGCAAGGATGACTCTGGAAAAGATGATACTGGAAATGGCGGAGACTCCGGAAAAGATGACTCCGGTAACACAGACAAACCAGATGATAAGCCAGAAGAAACAAAGATCCTGACAGGAGAAGCAGAGGTAGCAAGCAATGAATATGGAAGTGTAAGCGGCACTTATCAGGTTAAGGTTAAAGTAACTGTAGATAAAGATGGAAATATCATTTCCGTAGAAGATGACGGAACTGAGCCGGGAAAAAGAAATTCATCATTCTGGGAAGATGCTCTGGAGTTATTTGAAGAATTTGGCGGTGAAGAGGGAGCAAAGACAATAGAAGAAGTAGATCAGGTCGAAGCTGTATCAGGAGCAACGATCTCTTCCAACGCTATTAAGGCAGCTGTAAAGAAAGCGCTTCAAAGTGAAGATCCAACAGAAAAGCCAGATGCACCTGCTATAAAAACTGCAGATCAGAGGACCCGTTTTGTTTTCAGCGCAGCAGAGCCGGCAGACCTGCTGATCACAGCACCGGAAGGCACACAGATCCGTTATACAACAGATGGAAGTGATCCGGCAGGAAACTCCCAGGCATTTGTTGCAGAAGGAACCGGAGCAGAAACAGCTGTTTCCGTTTCAGCAGCGGAAAATGCAACGGGCACTATGATATTAAAGGCAGTGGCAGTAAAAGATGGTCAGGCATCTGATGTGACAGAAAAAGAACTTTCCTTTATCCAGATTCCGGAAGTACAGGAAAAAGGTATAAAAGTCTATGAAGCAAGTGGAATGATCACATCCAAGACCAATAAACCATATGAAGGCAAGATCCGTATTACCGTTGTAAACGGAAAAATAGCCAAGATCGTTGATAACGGAACTGTACCGGTAGCTCTTCAGGATGAAGTATACTGGGGTTACCTTTTCCCAAGCAGCAGCAGCTTTACAGGCATTTCAACGAAATTTGCCGGCAAAGACCTGTCTGATCTGATCAATGCAAAGACCACCCCAGGTGGAGGCAATGAATATGCTGCAGACGCAGTAAGCCGTGCGACTATTTCCACAGATGTGATGAAATATGCTGCGATCCAGGCACTTCAGGGTGAGCCGGTAGAGTCAAGTGATGAAGAAGTTCTCGCTCCAAAGATCACCAGCAGATATGGATTTTACAGCAGCCCAAGTTCTACGATTTATATGAGCATTGATAAGGCAGAGAATACAACTGTCCGCTACACAGAGGATGGAACAGATCCGGATGTCTCCAGTACAAAGGCGGAAACCAATTCTGTATCATTTTACAGCAATACTCCGGAATTCAAAGAAGTACGTTTTGCAGCCTTTGATGAAGAAGGAAACCGCAGCAAGGTAGTGACTGTATGGTGCTGCTTTATGAAGAAAGGACCGGCTGTATTAGAGCGTGGAAGTTATTCAGCAGAAGTGGATGGAATTACAGCATCTGTTGATGTAAATTATTCCGGTTATATCTCATCAATTCAGTTAGATGAGGCATCACAGGAAAAATACAGTGAATTCCTTACAGAGCTGCTGGCGCATGTATATTATGAGCAGTCAGCAGATATTGAAATACTGTCGCAGTATGAGGAAGAAGGCAAGAAGGAAGTACTTTCTGCTGTGGGGGCAGCTATTAAAAAGGCAATCAGCGCAACTCCTGTATTTACAGTAGACCCGGTAAAGGGAACTTCCAGTACAAGATATGGAACCTATGAATATGAGGAGAAGCCGGTGGCAACCATCAGCTGCCTGGCAGAAGGCACAGAGATCTATTATTACATAACAGATACTTCCTCTACTGTAAAACCGGATAAGGATACCTGGACAAAATACGAAGGACCCGTGTCTGTTTTATTTGATAACGAAAAGGGCGGCTCTAAATATCTCTGGGCAGCAACGACCACAGATGACGGTGAAACCTGGCTGAAAACTTCCAAGATCCAGTTTGTATACAGCAAGAAACCAGTGGAAGATGCAGTTGTGATCGGGGATCAGGCTTATACAAGCTTTGAAAAGGCCCTGGCTGCAGCACAGGACGGTGATACACTTATTTTAAATGATGATGTAGAGCTTACAGACGAAGTGACAATGCCGGAAGCTTCTATTTCTATCCAGTCAGGTGAAAAAGGCCCTTATCTGATCAAGTCAACCAAGCCATTAAACTTAAATGGTGACCTGACCATATCCGATGTCAGCTGGAATGCAACCACTTATGCAAACGGCTATAATTTCACAGCAGGAGAAAATGTAACCTGCTCTTCTACAAAAGACATTTATGCCGGGTCTGCATCTGGAACAGCGCAGGCAAAGGGAGAAGATAACACCTGCTATATCACTCTATCATCAGGCAAGTTCTATGTATATGGAACAGGCGCAGCTGGCAGCACAATGGAAGGTGATGTAGAAGTCCTTGCAGAGAAAGAAGCACAGCTTCAGTTTGCAGGAACAAAGGGCAAGTCTGAATTAAATGGTGATTTTACAGTTACGGTTGACGCTACAGAGGGAAATGCAGCTTTAAGTTCTTCCTATGGACGTACTTCATCAGGAACTGTTTCAGGAGAGTTCACTCTGACTATCAAAGGAGCTCCGAAGCTTTCAGGAACTATTTATGCAGTTCAGTATAATTCTTCTGCAAGCTGGGGTACTCTGGACGTAACAGAGGCAGAACTTGAGGAGCTGGAACTGGATACTCTTGAGAAACTGAACAAGAAGTTCCAGGGCTTTGAGACCGTAAACAGCGAATTTGATGAGGAAGACGAAAAGACAGAGGAAGAAGTTGCTGCAGAACTTTTGTCAAAAGTGAAAGAAGATGAGCAGGAAAACAGCCAGGAGAAAAAGGAAACAGAGACTGTGATCCCGGCAGAAGATCCTGAGACAGAAGACAAAGAAGAGGCTGAGGATAAGTCTGAAAATGAGCTTGAAGATAAGTCCAATGAAGATAGATCCGATGCAGCAGAAGATGTAAAAGAAGAGGAAAACTCTGACGAAGAGGATAAATCTGCAGAAGAGGAGGATCCTGAAGAAACAGAAGATGCAGATTCAAAAGAGGATGAGGAAGAAGATGCACCGGAAGTTCTGGACGCAGATGAAACCACAGAGGATACTTCTTCAGAAGAGGCAGAAACCATTTCTCAGGATGAAGAATAAAAAATTATCTGAAAAAACGGTTTAAACATGGAGGGCGGGGCCGATTGGCCCCGCTCTTTTGCCATAAATCTGCCTAGCAAGTTTGATGCCAAAAAAGATTAGTATAAGGCAAAAAAATTTAGTCTTCAAATCCATTGAAAATTTATGCAAGGTATATTATAATGCTATCAATTTGGGCTGAGGTCTATAGCAGCGCACACATTTGGAAGCGCAATCGGATGTCAAGCTTGCTTGTAAATCTCCCCCTACACAACATAAGAAAGGACAGGTATTCCCCCTATGAAAGCATACCTTATATTGGAAGACGGCACTGTGTTCACTGGTACCAGTATTGGTTCCCAGCGTGAAGTGATCAGCGAGATCGTTTTTAACACATCTATGACCGGTTATCTGGAAGTATTAACTGATCCGTCATACGCAGGACAGGCCGTTGTTATGACCTATCCTCTGATCGGTAATTATGGAATCTGTCGTCAGGATATGGAGTCTTTAAAGCCCTGGCCAGATGGTTATATTGTAAGAGAATTATCAAGGATCCCAAGCAACTTCCGTTGTGAAGACACAATTCAGAATTTCTTAGAAGAAAATGATATTCCTGGTATCTGTGGTATCGATACAAGAGCCCTCACAAAGTTATTAAGAGAAAAAGGTACAATGAACGGTATGATCACGACAAAAGAGTATTCAGACCTGTCTGAGCCTATCAGCCGTATGAAAGCCTATACAGTAGCCGGTGTTGTTATGGCTACTACAACCAAAGAAAAATACGTTCTTCCAGGAAATGGAAAGAAAGTAGCTTTAATGGATTTCGGCGCAAAGAAGAACATTGCCCGTTCCTTAAATGAAAGAGGCTGCGAAGTTACCGTATATCCGGCAGATACACCTGCAGAAGAAGTGCTGGCAGCAAATCCGGACGGCATCATGCTTTCCAATGGCCCTGGTGATCCAAAGGAAAATGTTGAGATCATCAAAGAGATCAAAAAAATGTATGACTCCAATGTACCGATCTTTGCAATCTGCCTGGGACATCAGTTAATGGCACTGGCAAACGGTATGGATACCTACAAATTAAAATACGGCCACAGAGGCGGAAATCATCCTGTAAAAGATCTGGAGACCGGAAGAGTTTACATTTCTTCCCAGAACCATGGTTACGCAGTAGATATAAACACTGTTAAGCCTGAGATCGCAGTTCCTGCATTTGTCAATGTAAATGACGGAACCAACGAAGGTTTAAAATACACAGGAAAGAACATTTTCACGGTACAGTATCACCCGGAAGCATGCCCTGGACCACAGGACTCCGGATACTTATTTGACCGTTTCCTTAAAATGATGGAGGTAAATGACTGATGCCAAAGAATCCTGAAATTAAAAAAGTACTGGTTTTAGGCTCCGGCCCGATCGTAATCGGACAGGCAGCAGAATTTGACTATGCAGGTACACAGGCCTGCCGTTCTTTAAAAGAAGAAGGGATCGAAGTTGTCCTTTTAAACTCCAACCCGGCTACCATCATGACCGACAAGGACATTGCAGACCGTGTATACATTGAGCCATTAACCGTAGAAGTAGTAGAACAGCTGATCTTAAAAGAAAAGCCGGACAGCATTCTGCCAACCCTTGGCGGACAGGCCGGATTAAACCTTGCAATGGAACTGGAAGACGCAGGATTCTTAGAGAAGCACAATGTGCGCCTCATCGGTACCACTGCTCTTACCATTAAAAAAGCAGAAGACCGTGAAATGTTCAAGGAGACCATGGAAAAGATCGGTGAGCCGGTTGCACCTTCTGACATTGTAGAAGATGTAAAACATGGTCTGGAAGTAGCAGCACAGATCGGTTACCCGGTAGTTCTTCGTCCTGCTTATACACTGGGCGGTTCCGGCGGCGGTATTGCACAGAATCCGGAGCAGTGTGCTGAGATCCTGGAAAATGGTCTCCGTTTATCCCGTGTAGGACAGGTTTTAGTAGAGCGCTGCATCGCAGGCTGGAAAGAGATCGAATACGAAGTAATGCGTGACGGTGCAGGAAACGTGATCACCGTCTGCAACATGGAAAACCTGGACCCGGTTGGCGTTCATACAGGTGACAGTATTGTTGTGGCTCCTTCCCAGACATTAGGGGATAAAGAGTACCAGATGCTGCGTACTTCTGCATTAAATATCATCAGCGAACTGGGCATCACCGGCGGCTGCAACGTACAGTATGCTTTAAATCCAGACAGCTTTGAATACTGCGTAATTGAGGTAAATCCTCGTGTAAGCCGTTCTTCCGCACTGGCATCTAAGGCAACTGGATATCCGATCGCAAAAGTAGCTGCAAAGATCGCTTTAGGATATACTCTGGATGAGATCAAAAATGCAGTAACAAAGAAAACTTATGCAAGTTTTGAGCCAATGCTTGACTACTGCGTAGTAAAGATGCCAAGACTTCCATTTGATAAGTTTATAAGCGCCAAGAGAGCCTTAGGAACCCAGATGAAGGCAACTGGTGAGGTCATGAGTATCTGCACCAACTTTGAGGGCGCCCTGATGAAGGCCATCCGTTCCCTGGAGCAGCATGTAGACTGCCTGATGTCCTATGACTTTACCGGACTTTCCTATACAGGACTGGTAAAAGAGCTGGAGATCGTAGACGATATGCGTATCTGGAGAATTGCAGAGGCTCTGCGCCGCGGCTTCCAATATGAGCTGATCCATGAGATCACCCGTATCGATATCTGGTTTATTGACAAGCTGGCTATCCTGGTAGAAATGGAGAAAGAATTAAAGGCAGTAGGCGAAGGAAAGAAAGAGCTTACTACAGAGCTCCTTGCAGAAGCAAAACGCATTGAGTTCCCTGATAATGTAATTTCCCGTCTTACCGGTATTCCTCAGGAAGAGATCAAGAAGCAGCGTTATGACAATGGCATCCGCGCTGCATACAAAATGGTTGATACCTGTGCAGCTGAGTTTGCTGCAGAGACACCATATTATTACTCCTGCTTTGGAAGCTTCAATGAGGCTGAAAAGACAGAAGGAAGAAAGAAAGTCCTGGTTCTTGGTTCCGGTCCGATCCGTATTGGACAGGGAATCGAGTTTGACTTCTGTTCTGTACACAGTACCTGGGCCTTCAGCAAAGAAGGATATGAGACCATTATCATCAACAATAACCCGGAGACTGTAAGTACAGACTTCGATATTGCAGATAAGCTGTATTTCGAGCCTTTAACACCAGAAGATGTAGAGAGCATTGTAGATATTGAAAAGCCAGACGGAGCAGTAGTACAGTTTGGTGGGCAGACTGCGATCAAGCTGACTGAAGCTCTGATGAAAATGGGTGTGCCTATCCTTGGTACAGCAGCAGAAGATGTAGACGCAGCAGAGGACAGAGAGCGCTTTGATGAGATCCTGGAGCAGTGCCATATCCCGAGACCTGCAGGACACACTGTATTTACCGCTGAAGAGGCAAAGAAGGCTGCAAATGACCTTGGCTATCCTGTTTTAGTACGTCCTTCCTATGTACTGGGTGGACAGGGCATGCAGATCGCTATTTGTGATGAAGATATTGACGAATTTATCGGCATCATCAACCAGATCGCCCAGGAGCATCCGATCCTGGTAGATAAGTACATTATGGGTAAGGAGATTGAGGTAGACGCCATCTGCGACGGAACCGACATCCTGATCCCTGGTATCATGCAGCATATTGAACGTACCGGTATCCACTCCGGAGACAGTATTTCCGTATATCCGGCACAGGATATTACACAGCATAATGTTGACACCATTGTGGAATACACAGAAAAACTGGCTAAGGCCCTTCATGTAAAGGGAATGATCAATATCCAGTTTATCGTAGACGGGGATGACGTATACATCATCGAGGTAAACCCACGTTCTTCCCGTACCGTACCATATATCAGCAAGGTAACCGGTATCCCGATCGTTCCGCTGGCAACCCAGATCATTTGCGGCCATACCATTAAGGAACTGGGTTACAATCCAGGTCTGCAGCCGGCAGCTGATTATATCGCTGTTAAGATGCCTGTATTCTCCTTTGAGAAGATCCGCGGCGCAGATATCAGCCTTGGACCGGAAATGAAGTCTACCGGTGAGTGCCTTGGTATCGCTAAGACCTTTAACGAGGCTCTTTACAAGGCATTTGAGGGCGCTGGCATCCGTCTGCCGAAGTACAAGAAGATGATCATGACCATCAGAAAGAATGAGCAGGAAGAGGCAGTGGATATTGCCCGCAGATTTGCAAATGTAGGCTACCAGATCTTTGCTACCAAGGGAACTGCAAGAACCTTAAATGAGCATGGAGTAAAGGCCTTTGAGATCCGCAAACTGGAGCAGGAGTCCCCGAATATCCTTGACCTGGTATTAGGACATCAGATCGACCTGATCATCGATATCCCGGCACAGGGCGCAGAAAGAAGCCATGATGGCTTTGTAATCCGCCGAAATGCCATTGAGACCGGTGTAAATGTACTTACAGCCCTTGACACAGCAAGAGCTCTTGTAACAAGCCTTGAGAACCGTGCAAAAGAGCTGACACTGGTGGATATTGCAACTGTGAAGAATGCATAAAGGTGTATAAATATAAGCCCCGCCGAAGCAACGGGGTTTGTATGCTGACGATAAAAACAAGTGAGAGAGGACCCGCGCCAGGCGCGGGTTCACTTGTGCAGACGTGCAGTGGAAGAAAAACTGCCGGTGACAGGTTCTTTAAACGAAAGAAAAGCACATGGAAGCAGGTTTTAAATGCCTGTTTTCATGTGCTTTTTGTGCTTTTGCTGTTGTTGTAATGCACGTTTACAAATCCTGCGTTTTTGCCCGTGGCTGCCTGCAGCAGGCGGTTTGTCGGTTAATGGTTTGAGAAAATTATGCCACAGAAACGTCACTTGCATACTTCTCCGGATGATTGACCGGATAAGTCACTTTGCGGCCTTCTAACACCTCTGTAATGCCCAGAGCGGCCTGATAAGACAGCCGTTCCATAGCCTGCTTGCTTAAACCTGCAATATGTGGCGTTGCAATTACCTGATCCATATGCAGCAGCGGGTCGTCTGCATCTGGGATCTCACCTTCAAATACGTCCAGTGCAGCGCCTGCCAGACGGTTGGAAAGCAGCAGTTCCCTTAAAGCAGCCTGGTCGACTAATTCACCACGACCAAGGTTTAAAAGATACGCATCTGATTTCATAAGTTCCAGCTTTTCACGGCTTACCAGATGGAAGGTATCTTTTGTATATGGCAGATGAATAGAAAGAAAATCGGAATTCCGGATCACTTTGTCCAGATCACTTGTAAGAATGCCATAGTCCGCGCAGATATCTCCTGGAAGGTTTCTGCGGTATCCTAACACTTTCATTCCAAAGCCATAGGAAGCTTTTCTGGCAACTGCAGTGCCGATCCGTCCCATTCCAAGTACCCCTAAGGTCTTTCCTTCCAGATCAAAGGTAGAGATCTGTGGGCGGATGCTCCAGCCTTCTTTGCGTAAGCCGTCACGGCTTTGTGGAAGCTTCTTTGCAAGGCTTAAGATCAGTCCAAGGGTAAATTCTGCAACAGAACCGCTGTTGGCGTCAGCTGCGTTTGTTACCTGGATGCCCAGCCGTTCGGCAGCTTCTACATCAATACAGTCTACACCGGCACCATGCATGCCGATGACCTGCAGCTTCGGGCAGGAATTTAAAACACGTTCTGTAAAATGACCATTTCTTGTAAGAACGCCGTCTGCGTCATGTGCCTCTCTCATAAGGGTCTCTTCGTCATATCCGGTGCCCATGACCACCTGGTATCCATGGTCCTGAAGCAGAGTAATGCCTGCAGGGTCTACAGCTTCTGTGATTAAAATTTTTTTGCTCATATACATTACCTCCTACCGGAAAAATCTTCTGAAAACAATGACCAGAACTGGCCGATCAACCTCATTTGCCAATAGTCTAGCGAAAAGTTAGTTCTAAAACAAGTTGCAAACTGTACACCAAATGCGTATAATAATGGACATATTGTACATCTTACTGTTTTCACATGGACACATTTCAACTTGCAGGTATCCGGAAAGGAGCACACTATGGCATTTCTTGTAAAAGACCTGGTGGACCGGCAGATCTTCGGCGGAGTCAGGCTGGTAGCAGGCGTTTTAAATGTTTCAAACCCTATTTTATGGGTCAATGTAATGGAAATACTGGACACTCCCAGATCTTTAAATGAGGGTGAGTTAGTGGTGTCTACCGGGTATGGCTTGGAGG
>ERZ791912.467-NODE-467-length-25182-cov-36.357026_pt1 | contig 25182 bp, 20 predicted proteins | sample MGYA00510141_ERZ791912 | MGnify/ENA primary metagenome ERZ791912 (study PRJEB30046, sample SAMN00792082) | human gut metagenome | study: EMG produced TPA metagenomics assembly of the A metagenome-wide association study of gut microbiota in type 2... | reverse complement strand
ACTTCATCTCTTCGTAGATGATGGGTGGGAAGGTGAATCCCACTTTATATTGGCGCTTCCAGCTGCCGTCTTCCGATGTAACGGTATAGGTGACGGGACCGTTGGTGAAATCCTGTTCCGAACCGTTGGCTGGCGATAGGGTAGCGCCAGGGGTGAGGTTGAACTTCGGAGCGAAGTGGCTGAGGTCGGTGCCTCGTTTCACGAGGAAGCTGATTTCCTGGTCTGTTGACATCACGTTCTTGAGCGTATCAGTGGCATTGAGGAAAAAGTTTTCCCATTCTCCGTTGGTAGCGATATAAGCCTGCTCGATGTCGCATTCGGCATTGAGGGACTCATCCTTGAAGCATGATGTCAGCGAGAGGGTGCTGGCAGCAGCGAGAGATGCAATTATAAATTGAGATAAAACCTTTACTTTCATTCTGTTAGAACTTTTATTGTCTATAATCTATATATAAATCCGTTGGCAAAGATACGATGAAAACTTGTAAATGCCAAATATTTTTCGTTTTATTTAACTAGTTAACAGTGAAAATGAATATTTTTGTTCGTTTTTTGGATAAAAAGAATCGCCTTGAACCCATGGTTATTGGTGGGAAACAGAAAAAAAGAAGGGCAAAAGCTTCTTGTAATCAAAGCCTTTGCCCTTTGCAGAGTGGACTCCCGCTAGAGTCCCATCTGGCCGCCGTTCCCGTCGTTGGTTCCGCCTGAGGTGTTGCCAGAGTTATCGCCTGAATCAGTCTTGCCTGAATCGGTGTTGCCCGCATCGCCGGTGTTTTCTCCCGACTCGATGCCCGTGTATTCGGTCATCTCCTCAGCCTTCACGCCTTTCAGCATGTTCTTCACGCGCTTGCCCTGTTCCATCTCGGTGGCAGGCAGGAAGATGACGTGCATGCCCTTGATGTTGGCACTGGTAAACTTCTTGGCACTGTCGGCTGGGGTGGTGGTGAGACCCACCTTGAAGGAACCGAAGCCGTCGAGCACCACTCGCTTGCCGTCGGATAGGCCGTAGCCGATCTCGGTTTCCAGGGCATTGATCACTGCGATGATGTCTGGCTCGGTCAGGGTGCATCGCTTGTTGATCTTTCTAGCAATCTCCTTGGTGTCAATAACACCGTCTACTACTGCTCGTCCATAGACCTTACCCTTGGTCTTGGAGTTCTTGCGGTTGTTAACTACTTTTCTGTACTTTACGCTCATAGTATTAAAAATTTTAAAGGTTAAAAAATAAAATGTGTTTTTCTTTCTAATTCAGCCCAGGATTTGTCTTTTTTAACAGCCCTGGGCTGTTTCCCAATTTCTTCACCAGCTTAGTTCACGGTATTGGCAAACCCCAGTGAGGTTGCGATAGCAGTGAGTACAGCCAGTGCGATTTTGATGATGGTCTTGATGGTGTCTTTTTTCATAGTATTAGATGATTTGAAATGTTTGGTTATTTCAGAGTCTGATGCCGGTTGGGCCGTCGCATGGTATAGCTTACGTGCAGCCAGCGTTTCTGTGGTTGTCCGCGCGGTTCAAGAATCATCTGGTCGAAGTCGCAGTTCTTCCGGATGAATTCCATGTACTTCAGCAGCACCTCGCTGTTGGTGACGAAGATGTCTGCAGCCTCGCCCAGTTCGTGCTGACTTCCGATAGCTCCTCCCACCTGCATATTAAGCAGGTGGCACCTGTAACCGCTGGTGATGCGGATAGCACCGAACTGTCGGCGAAGAGGCTCCAGGATCTTCTCACATAGCGTGGTGAGTCTTACAACCACGATGATGTCATGTGGTGTATTATCAACGCCATTTTTCATGGCAGTGCCCGATTTGATGAATTCCCCGAGGGCGAAGTGGGGTGAGAGTAGCATCTTGTGCATCTTCTCGTTTTCCTGTTCATTGTATTCCATAGTGATGTCAATTAAAATTGTTTATACTTTTGTGTTTTTCTTTCTTTTTATTTCTGATGCAAAGATACAACATTTTTCCGGTTTTTGCAATAGGTAGAGGGTTGCAGCAAGGGTTGTCATCGGGGTTGTTTTGAAAAAGAAAACCGCCTGTGGGCAAATCGGATGTCCACAGACGGTTTTTCTTTATGATATACTATACTTTTTTATTTCTCGCTCTTTACTCGCAAGAACTTATCTACCATCATCAGGTTGCTGAACTTGAATGATGGCTTGCATGCCTTCCTGGTCTTCAACTTGATGGTGAAGAGGTCGTGGGAGCCTTCTACCGCAGGCTGTTCACCGATGTTGACGAAGGTAGGGTAGATCAGCTTGCTGCCGTCAGAGTGGAGACGGTCCTTGGAGATGTTCTCCATCTTGCCCATATCCTTGACGTCGATGCCGATGAACTCGAAGTCGGTGGCATTGTATGGCAAGGCAAAGCTCAGGGCATTGAGAGATACGAGATCCTTGCCCTTCACGGTGAGGGTGATGACGTCGCCTGCCTGGTATGCCTTCTTGTCGGCTACGAGCGAGATGCAGCCTGCAACAGGAGCCACCTGCTTGCTGCTTACACCGCTCTTCAACTGGGTGGCAACCACCGAGATGTCGTAGGCATCAATCAAGCCGTTGCGGTTGATGTCTCCATTGCTTACATAGCCCTCGAAGTCCTTGTCGCCCTTGCGCAGACCGCAATAGTTGAGATAGGAAGTGAAGTCGTTCTCATCGATGCGGTTATCGTTGTTGATGTCGCCCGGCTTCTTCATCTTGCTTCCTGGGGTCTTGAATACATACAACTCAGTACCTGACGCCTGTCCGCCTTTGGTCTCCTCAATGGTCATCTTCACATACTGTGCCTCTGGCTCACCCTTGAACTTGTATTCCTTTACACCCCCATCCTTGTTCCACTCGAAGGTGCCGTTCTCAGTCCAGTTGCTGCCATCGAAACTTGTTGCGATGCGTTCCTTGTAAATCTGTCCGTGACAGTCACGCTCTGAGCTTGGCAGATACTGAATCTTGTCGAGCTTGGCGATGCCATGCAGGTTCATCGTCATGTCGAATGGCAATACGCCTTCCTTCTTGTAGTAGTCGGTGTGCCAGTAGTTCTTCTCGTTGAAGTCGAACATCTTGGCTACCTCCAGTCCTTCCCAGTCTGGGGTGGAGTTGGTGGCTGTGATGTCACGGATTGCCTCGTCGAGAGGGTCCTTGATGGTTCGTCCCTTCAGGGTGGTCCACTCTGATGCCCCGTCCTTGTTCACCGCTCTCACCTGTATGTCATACTCGGTTTCTGGTTTCAGATTCTCGATGGTGAATTCAGTGCTGCGGATGGTGGAGTGGAGCATACCGTCAATCTTCACTTCATAATAGTCTGCGTTTGCCTGCTTGTCCCATGCTGCAGTGATGGTGAACGCCTTGTTGGCGCCCTCTGCGTCCTTCAGGCTAGCTTGAGGGGCGTTCAGTGCACCTGCTGATTTGAGCAGGGCATCGCTGTTGTCGAACTGGTAGCCGTCCATGCGAAGCTCGATGGCATTGGCAGTCACGTCGGTTTTTGCCAGATGGATGCATACCATCGGGTTCTTTGTGATGTCCACTTTCTCGAAGTCGCTGCCTTTGGTGGCAAAGCGGTTGAACTGTGGAGCCTTGTCGTAGAACCAGGCGTTCTCTGTGGAGCGGAGAGCCTCCATCGTGTTCACCTCTGTCAGTTTCACAGTCTTTCCACCCATCTTGGCAACCAGCTTCTTGGGAGCCTGGCTCACGTTGATGCGAATCTCTGTAGACTGGTTCTTCTCCTGTCCGGCAAAGTTGCCCTCGGTCTTGTCGATATTGACGGTGAGGCGGTCTTTAACCAATGAGGAGTGGATGTGGGTTGTGGCGTGCTCACCGATGCGGTAGAGCTCGGTCTTGCCATCATCATCATAGAGACTGTAGTCAGACTCTCCGTATGGATAAAGCTCGAAGATGCGGTTGGTGTTGTCTATCTGCGAAACGTTGTTGTTAGGGTTCACCATCGGAATGATGGCCCCTCTCTTCACGAACACAGGCAGTTTCCAGTAAGGCGCATCAAACTCGTTGATGATTCTTCCGCCCTGGTATACCTTTCCGTTGAAGTAATCCACCCATTCTCCCTCTGGCAGATAGATGCCGTTACGGATGTCGTTGCCCTGCTTGTCCATCCTGGTCTCCTTGTAGATAGGAGCCACGAGGAAGTAAGGACCGCACATAAACTGATATTCCGTAGCCTTGCCCAGGGTGTAAGGGTTCGGGTCGTCGAGGAACATCGCTCTCATCAACGGCTTGCCGGTCACAGCCTCCTGGGCTGCGGTGTAGATGTATGGCATCAGTTCTGACTTCAGCTTGAGGTAAGTTCTGTTGACGGATGCTGATGGTTCGCCGAGGATGAACGGATACTTGGCATTGGAGCCCCAGCCGTCCATGTTGAGTCCCATCGCAGTGAAGGTCTTCCATTCAAACTCACGCATGTTCATGATTGGGTTCTTTCCGCCAAAGATACCGTCCAGGTCGGAGGTGATGTTGGAGAGGCCGGATAGACCTGCGCCGATGAAGGTAGGGATATGGAAACGGATGTATTCCCAGTCGCCACCCGTCTGGTCGCCCGACCAGATGGATGCATATCGCTGTGTGCCTGCCCATCCGTCGAGAGAGATGATGAATGGGCGTGCATTGTTGCCATAGTAAGGCATGATCTGCGCCACGTCGCTCACGCCGTTGAGTCCGAAGGAGTAGCCGTCGCCCACCCATGCCACGTCGGTCTTGAGCACTCTCACTCCTGCGGTGCCCACCTCTTTCACGATGTCGCGCTGCAACAGTGCCTCGATGCTGTCCTTAGGGTGAAGGTCTGACTGGGTCCAGAGACCAATCTCCACGCCGTGCTTGCGGGCATAGTCGCCAAACTGCTTCAGGTTCTCGATGTTGCCGTCGAGGGTTGATTCCTGGCCATAACCGGCTCCGTATCCATCGTTAGGCAGGAACCATCCCAGAGGCATGTCGTGGTTCACGTAGCGGTCGATGGCAGCTCGGGCAGAGAACTGATAGTTGTTCTTCTCGCCATTGAGCGACTCCTTGATACCCGTCTTGTCGCTGGCACTCTCCTTGTAGCTCTTGCCGTCCTCGAAGGTCATGGTTCGACCCTTGTCTGCCTCTTTCCAGTAGTCACGGTTGTAGGCATTGAGGTGTCCCTCGTAGAAACCGAACTTAGGCAGCAGCACCGGGTTGCCCGTCAGCTGATAGTATTCGCCCAGCAGGTCGGTAGGCTTTTCGCCCACCATGAAGAATACGTCGAGGTTCTTCGATTCGTGGGATAGCTTCACGCTGCCCTTCTGGGTGGAACCGAAGTCATAGAGTCCCGGCTTGAAGGTGTACCACATGAAGCCATAGCCGGCTGTAGACCAGTAGAATGGGGCAGGTGAAGCCACGCCGCCATCCACCCAGTTGTTGGTGTTCACGATTTCAATCTTTTCTCCCTTGTGAGAGAAGCGTCCGTTCTGCACGCCACCGCCGAAGTAGTATTCGTCTGGCTGCTCCTGGAGGGTGAGCGTTACCTTCTCTGGAGTGAAGGTGGATGGTGCGCTCTGGGTAGCCACGGTCTTGCCGTTCTCGGCGTTTACAATCTTGAACAGTCCGGTGGTCTTGTTGAAGATAACCTTTGCCTTGCTGCTGGCGAGGGTGATTTCATCTCCCTGCTCAGTAATCTGCAGGCTGCCCACCTTGGTGCGTGGATTGTTCACCAGGATGTGAGCCTCAGGCTTTGCCTCCGGGTCTCTCATCACGCCACCGTTGTAATCTTCAAAGATTCTGAAGATGTTCTCGCCGTAGAAGTCAACTGCCACTCTGCGGTGGTTGGCGAAGCAGAGTTCTACGGTTGTCGGGTTGATTCTAAGAATCTGCACTCCGTCTGCCTGCGCAGCCTGTGCTGTGATGGCTGTCGAAGCAGACGGAGTTTCGTTGGTAGCGTTGGCAACCATAGGCAGGCTTACAGCCACTGCCAATGCATTGCCAACGTACATTTTTCTATAGATGTTATTCATTTCGTTTTATTTGAAACAGATGTTTTCTGTTATCCCTTCAGTGGGTTACTTCAGGATCACACCGCTGTTGTCGGTAGGGTTCTGGGTAAGAGTGCCAGGATATGCGTTGATGGCATTCTGAGGGATATAGTATGTTACGCGATAGTCAGATGCCTTCACCTCCTCGTGCTGGTTGTGAGGACCTGGGTAGTCGCGTGTCAGCGAGTGACCGTTGCGGAACACGTCATAGCTGCGCTCTGCCTGATAGGCAAGTTCCAGCTGGCGCTCCTTGTCAATCAGTTCGAAGGCGTTGTCGGCGTTGAGCTTACCTGCAGGATAACCACCGTTTACGATGGAGCGGTTGCGGATGGTGTTGAGGTCGGTGAGCGCCTTGTCATATTCGCCGAGCTTGGCGTATGCCTCTGCACGGTTGAGGTAAATCTCGCCCAGACGGCTGATGACCGGTGAGTGAAGCTGAGAGTCCTCACCCTCGCGCGAACACTTCACGATGTAGAACTGTGGATACTCACGGTTCACGGTGATGTAGTTGTCGAGCATGCCCTGATACTCTTTGCCATTATAGTTGATGGTATAGTACTCGTCGTCGGCACTGACCAGAGTGAGGTCGTAGGAGTTGCCGTTCTTGTCGGTGCAGGATACCTTGTCGCCATTGTGCTTGGTGTCGAACTGGGCATAGTGCTTGTTGCCGTCGCTGCCCACATATACGAAGCGGAACACTTCCTTGTTGTCTTCGGTGTATGTAGGCTCGATGAAGTTGGCACGTGCATCTACGATCTTCTTTGATGCAGGACGCCAGTCGTTGCGGCCCGTCTCGTTGAGCAGGTCGATGTATTTCTCGCTGGCGTACATCTCTCCCCATCCCATGCCACCGATGTTGGAATACATACCGCCGATTCCATAGTAGTGGTCATAGCCTGAGTATTCAGAAGCCACGCGCTTCACTACGAAGATGTCCTCCGGGTTGTTCTCAGGAACGATGGTGTTGTACTTCATGAACTCCTCGCGTGGAAGCAGAGAGTAGTCGCTGTTTCCGATTACCTTGTTGGAATAGTCAACGGCGAGCTGTGCATACTCCCGGTTAGGGTTCTCGTAGGTGCCGCTCATATAGAGATAGATGCGTGAGAGCATCGCCTGGGCTGCTGCCTTTGATGCGTAGGCTGGACCACGGTTCGTGCTGAGCAGCTGCTCTGCCTTCTTCAGGTCGTTGATGGCCTGCTCGTAGGTCTGCTGCACGGTGGCACGGTCGCCGAGCTGCAGGTCGAGGATGTTGTCTGGGGTACCGTTTACGATAGGCACACCCAGGTTCTTCTCCGGTGCCTGGTAGTAAGGACGACCGTAGGCACGGCAGAGGTAGAAATACATCATGCCACGCACGTAGTAGCATTCGCCGAGTGAGTTGTCGATTTCGGTGCTTTGTCCCTCATTTATCATGTTGATGATGTTGGAAGCCTGTGCGATGGCCTTGTAGCCTGAGTCCCAGAAGCTCTGCAGACGATAGTTGTTCGGTGTGCGTGAATAGGTGATGAACTCGAAGAAGGCATCGGTTGAAGAACCACGGATCACCATGTTGTCACCTGCATACTCTCCGCAACGGTGCATAGGGTCAGACCAGCTCTTGAGCTGAGCATACATACCGTTGAGCAAGGCATCGAGGTTGCTCGCAGGATTGTTCTTTATCTGTTCGTCCGACATGCTGTAGGTCGGGAAACGCTCAATGTCGCAAGAACCCAGGAGGGTTGCGCCAAGCATGAGCATCAATATACTTTTATTCATTTTCATTGTTGTCAAGAATTTAGAATGTTAAGTTAACACCAAGCATAAACTTGCGTACGGCTGGATAAACAGAGGTGCCTCCAGTGTTGGTTACGCTCAGCACTCCCTTGTCGTTGGTGCCTGCTGGCAACTCTGGGTCAACGCCAGAATAGTCGGTGATGGTAAACAGGTTCTCGCCTGATACAGAGAGGCGCAGGGTCTGGATGCCATACTTCTTCAAATCGAAGTTGTAACCCAGGGTGAGTGAGCGCAACTTCAGGTAGTCTGAACTTTCCAGATAGCGTGATGATGCCAGGTTACCCTTGTCCTGGTTGTTGTACATGGCACGTGGGTGAGTGGCGATGTCGCCTGGCTTCTCCCAGCGGCTCCAGCCCTTCTGCAGCTTCATCTGGTTGCGGTCGCCGGCATAGGCTCCGTCGGAGTCGAACTCCTGGCGATAGTAGCTGTAGATCTGGCCGCCAAGTGAATAACCGAAGTTTGCCTGCAGGTCGAAGTTCTTGTAGAACAGAGAGGTGGAGAAGCTGCCATATACATCAGGAGATGCCTTGCCACACTTGTAGTATGAAGCCTTGGAATAGCTGTCGGTTACCACCTTGTTGCCATTCGCATCGTCCATATACCACTGTGGCTTACCGTCCTCTGGGTTAACGCCAGCCCATTCCTTCATATAATAGGTGTCTACAGGCTCGCCAATCTCAAGGATGCGCTGTGCTGTACCTGCAATCGATGTACCGTCGCTGATCAGCACTGGCTTCACTACATAGTTGCCGTTGGCATCACGCTGCTTGTAGAGGTCTCTCAGTTCGTTGCTGTTGTGGGAGATGTTGGCTGTAACATTCCATGTCAGGTCCTTTGTGCGGATGATGTCTCCGCCAACGGTGAGCTCGACACCGGTGTTGCGCATCTTGCCGATGTTCTTCCAGATGGATGTCACGCCCACCAGTCCCGTTACAGGCACCTGGTAGAGGATGTTGCTGGTGTTCTTGATGTAGTAGTCGAGGGTGGCATGCAGGCGGTTCTGCCAGAAAGAGGCATCCACACCCACGCCTGTGGTATAGGTCTTCTCCCATGTCAGGTCCTTGTTTCCTATCTGAGAGATGAGCGCACCTGGATTCTCATTATAGGTGGCACCCACTGAGTAGAGAGAGTAGGATGGATAGAGGGAGGTAGGCACATTACCTACAGAACCGAAGGCGGCGCGCAGCTTGAGCTGGTCTACCCAGTCTGCCTTGAACCATGACTCGTTGTTGATGTTCCATGCTCCACTTACGGAGAAGAAGTTGCCATAGCGGTTGTTGGAACCGAAGTTGGAACGGCCGTCACGGCGCAATGAGAGCTCTCCGTAGTAGCGGCTGTCGTAGTCGTAACGCCACTGTGTGAAGTAAGACTGCTTTGCCCATGCCGTGCGGTAACCGTTGGCCATCTCCGGCTTGGCAGCTGTCATGAAGTCCTCGAATCCTGAGATGAATCCTGTGGCATACACATCGGTATACTTCATTTCATAGTCGTTAAACTCGTAGGCGAGCAAAGCGTTGACGTTGTGCTTGCCCCAGCTCTTCTTGAAACGGAGCAACTGGTTGGTATAGCGGCGGGTAGATACATAGTTGTACTCTGTGGTGCGGCCATTCACTCCCTCGCCTGAACTTGACTTCGGATCGTAGTAGCCGTGAGTCTGGCTGTTATAGTAACTGTAGTTGTTGACAGATGAGAATGTGAGCCAAGGAGCTATCTTGATGTCGAAATCCAATCCGCCAGACAGGTCGTAGGTGGTACTTGTTGAGTAGTTGCCTGCGGCAAGGTCGTTCAGATAGTTGGTTGCCTTGGAGTTCACCCATCCGTCATAGTAGTTTGGCACCAGGTTGCCGTTCTCATCGTAAGGGCTATCCCATGGCATCATGGAATACATGGCGCCCACGCTATACTGCTTGTCCTTGTCGTTGGTGCGTGAACCGCTGATGTTCGGCTTGATGGTGAGCCACTCGTAAGGCTTGTAAACCACCTTGATACGGGTGCTGTAGCGGTTCATGTCATAACCCTTGACGGCACCTTCTTCCTTGAAATAGCCCAGGGTGAACATTGACTGTATGTTCTGGCTGCCACCATTGAGGGTCAGGTTATAGTCCTGGGTGGAACCGGTCTTCTTGGCAAGCTTGAACCAGTCGAAGTTGGAGTTTCTCAGGTCTTCGTTCCAGCGTGGGAAGTTCACTGACTCCACATTCTGGAACGACTTATAGTAGTCGTAGAATTCCGCACCGTCCATCATCTCCAGGTTGCCACGGTTCAACGTGCTCAGACCGGCCTTGGCAGACAGGGAGATAGACATCTTTTCGTGCTTGGCTTGCTTGGTGGTGACGACAACGACGCCGTTGGCACCCTCTGAACCATAGATGGCTGTTGAGGCTGCATCCTTCAATACGGTCATCGTCTCGATGTCGTCAGGGTTGAGGTCGCCGGCACTGTTGCCCACAATGACTCCATCCACAACCCAGAGAGGAGCTGTGGCACCATTGATGGAAGTCTGTCCACGGATAATAATGGCTCCCGTAGAGCCAGGACGACCAGAACCAGGAGCTACATACACACCCGAAACCTTGCCGTTGAGCATGTTTTCAACGGTGGCAGATGTGATGTCTTTCAGTTTTTCTCCCTTGATATTTGCCATGGCACCAGTGAGGCTCTCTTTCTTCTGAGTGCCGTATCCCACTACGACAACCTCTTCGAGCGACTCGGTGTCTTCCTCCAGTGAGATCTTCATGCCGTTGCTGGCTTTCACCTCAGTCTCCTTGAATCCGACATACGAAATCTGTAGGGTAGCGTTGGCGTGGGTATTGAGTTCAAACTCACCATTCAGGTCGGTTACGGCAGCCAGTTTGGTGCCTTTTACTTTCACACTTGCTCCAATGACAGGTTCTCCTGTTTTGGAATCGACGATGGTTCCCTTAATCTTTCCTGTTTGTTGTGTAACAGTCAGTAGCTCATTAGATGATGGGTAGTTAGCGTATGCAGCATTTGCAGCCAGGATAGAGGCGCATACGAGCATACCTACCTTTAGATTTTTTGCCATACTTTGTTCTGTTCGTTCTTGCAGGCTTTTCATTTCTTAATTCCGTTGTAAGCTGCTATTTATAATGTATATAGTCAGCTTGCATTTACCAGATTTCGCACCTATATTAGTGCCTGCTTGGATAAACTTCAAGGTTTAAAAACTGATACTTGGTGCAAAGATATATTAAATTTTTGATAAACTGACAAGTTTTTACGATTTTTCTTTCGTATTGATGAGGATTTTTTTTAAGTTGTTATAAAATCCTCGTTTTTTGTGATAAATATTTACGAATGAGGGTAGAGATTACAATTATTTTACTGGCTTTTTTCGTACCTAAATGTTAAAAATGAGTTAAACATAAAAGAAAGTTTATGTTTTATCTAGTTATTAAAAGATTTTTATGTACCTTTGCATCGTGAATAGATAACTAGATGTTTTACAATTAAATTTTAAGCGTATGACACAAAAAGAGTTAGAGCAAGAAATTAAAAGAAAGGAAGACGAAATCAAGGCTCTTCTTGAACTGAAAGATTTGGTTTTCGATTATGAGAGACAGATTGATTTGAGACTCGCAGACCTTTCTAAGCTTTACAAGCAAAGAAAAAACTAAAAAAGTCCTCCCCTACGGGGGAGGTTCTTTGAACAATATAAATATAAGAATATGGAGAATATTAAAGAATTAATGGCAGAGTACATGGCATTGGCTAGCAAGCAGGATGCCAAGAGCAAAGAACGCAGAGACGAGATTCATCGCTATCTCAGCGCAAATGCTACAGAGGAGGATAAGAAATATATTAGTGAGGTGGTTGTCGATAGAGTCGCAAACCTGAAGCTGGAGGTGTCCACTTTGCGTGAGCAGCTTGCTGAGAAAGATTATAAGTTGCTTCCACTTCGATACATCGCTCAGAATTACTTCGGTAAAAGCGCAGCATGGCTCTCTCAGCGTCTCAATGGCTCGGAGGTTCGTGGTCGTGTTTACACGCTCAATTCCGAGCAGAAAGATATTTTCAATCGTGCCGTCCAGGAGATTGGACAACGCATTAGCTCTTTGCAGTTAGCATAGAGTTGTCTATTTACACAAAAACCGTCCCCGACGCGATTCCGTGCCGGGGACTTTTATTGTTCACATAAATTTGATTCTATTTTACTGAACTTTCGCATATCAGGAAGTTAAAGGAGTTAAGACGTATGTCTTGCTGCTTAAAAACTACGCCAAAAAGACTATTGTCTTAACTCCTCAGCGACCGTAGGGAGCGATAACTCCTTTAACTTCATTAACTTCTGAACTTGCGAAACTTGAATTTGTTATATAAAGAATTTATATCTATAATGATGCAAAAAGACGAATAATTCGCTGAAAATCAAAGGAAACTATGATTTTTTGTCGATTTGCCTGGAAATATTTGGTATTTTGAAAACTTCTGTGTATTTTTGCAGGAAATAAGTGATATTTGTTATTTAGAAAACAAATTTTTACAAGGAGTAGTATGACAACATTAAATATACAAGCAGCACAGAATGAAAATGATGAGGCATGTATGGCTCAGGAAGAGTCCTGCATGGCCAAAGAAGAAATACTATCAGGTTTCAACAATGCCCTTCATGAGCTGAAGTCCTATCGTGAAGGAAAGCTAGAGCTTAAACCATTGGAGGACGTGCTGAATGAGTTGTAAAATACTCAAGTTTCGCATGTGGTTCAAGTTCAGTAAGTTATTGCAAAGATAGTGCCAGAGGGCGCAATGAAAGCTAGCAAGACACAAACGGAATTGCATAGGTTAGCGCTTACGTCCTTTACCAAATAACTCAGAATGTGAACCTAAACGAACTAATTCAATGGTATCATTTTCTTTATCAAACCAAATCAAAAGTGTGTCATTCTCAACATGGCATTCCATAAAGTTCTTCCAGTTACCTTTCAAAGGGTGAGGATTATACTCTTCTGGTATCTGATTACCTTCTGCCAAAAGCTTAACTATCCTCATAAGCGTTGCTATAAATTCTTTATCATTCTTAAAACGCTTATAATCTTTCTTGAACTGTGAGGTCTTTCGAATTTCTTTCATGAGCTCTATTCCTCCATTGATGCCATGAAACTTTCTAAGCTATCTACTCGAACTGTTCCTGCATCATGACCACTTTCTGCCTCTTTCATTGCAGCCAATGTTTCTGCGTTTGGGACGTCTTCCAAGGCAGCACTCCTAGAGATAGGGGAGTCCGAAACAATTTTAACGCCTTTCATAAGAGAGAGAACGTTCTTTAATTGCTCCAACAAAGATGGACTATCTATTTGTAATGTCAACTGTGCCATAACTTAATATTTATTTTTGCAGCAAAGATAAGAGTTTTCTGTGAAACCACCAAATTTTTAGTCGAGTTTTTGATTCATGGTTCTATTCTCGCAGATTTTTGGGACCTGTTCGGTAATATGAAGGAAAAGAAATTAAAAGTATTCGCTCTTCCTATTGAGGAGTTTGAAAAGAAATATCCTGTAAGCTATTCCATAGTTGTACCAGGAATTCCTGAGGGACATGTGGTAAAGGTAGTTTCTGCACGCCCTTGCTAGACTTTTATAATCTCTGTAGGACTGAACCACATGCGAAAGCTCAGTCATTAAAAGTTGTTTGGTAAGTGAATATTTGTTCCACAAACAACGTTTTTCAGCACTTTTATAGTCTTGGTACACCAAATACTCTTAATTTTTATCTAAAAAATCCGCGACACTGTTATAAATTTTGAGTTTGAATTGAACTGGATCAGGTCATCAAGGCGGTATGTGCTGAATATCTATACCTAAACAATGCTTATGCAGATGTCTTCCTGACTGATTTTGGATAACGCATACAACTTATGGGTATGATACAGCGTATTGCCTCAAGTCGCATTGTGGGGTGAGGGGATGTTGAGGGCTGAAGTGGGTATTGCAGTTCATTTTATCTGCTAATTCAGTAATGAGAGGGGACGTGTACTCGCAAGGAGGACGTTGAAGGGCTTAGTTGCAGATTTTAGGCAATATTTTTACGTCAAAATCCCCAAATCTCGAAAAAACATACTTTTGGGGAAATAAAAGGCAAAAAGTTAAGATATAAGACTGATTAGGAACCAAAATGGGCACGATTGCTCGTGCCCAAATGAATTGAATCTATCATTGTATTGCGTTCGTTAACCGAACTATTGAACAGCAACTTTCTTCACACTTCCATCACTATACTTCACGATGTTCAAGCCCTTGGCTGGAGCAGACAATCGCTGGCCATTTGCTGAATAGCGAGAGACTTCCTTGGCATCGGTAGAGGTTGTAACCTTATCAATGCCCGTCGCATCAAACTCTACTATCTTCTCGAAATAGCCAAATTCTGATGACTTATAAGCATCATAAGTTCCTTTTGGTACATAAACCGTACAATTCTTTGCGTCACATCCACTAAATATACCCGACTCCAGCTCTGGTAAATTTTCCGGATATACATAAATGGAGGTTAAGCCACTGCAACCTCTAAAAGCACCTTCGCCTATCACAGTAACACCGGAAGGAATAGTCATGCTTGTCAATCCACGGCAACCATAAAAAGCATAATTGCCTATCGAAGTAACACCGGAAGGGAGGGGCAAGCTTGTCAATCCACTGCAACCATAAAAAGCCCTTTTGCCTATCGAAGTAACACCGGAAGGAATGGTCAAGCTTGTCAATCCACTGCAACCATAAAAAGCATCATTGCCTATCGAAGTAACACCGGAAGGGAGGGTCAAGCTTGTCAATCCACTGCAATCTTGAAAAGCATAATCGCCTATTGAAGTAACACTGGAAGGGAGGGTCAAGCTTGTCAAACCACTGCAACCAAAAAAAGCATAATTGCCTATCGAAGTAACACCGGAAGGGAGGGTCAAGCTTGTCAATTCACTGCAATAACCAAAAGCCCAGTCGCCTATCGAAGTAACACTGGAAGGGAGGGTCAAGCTTGTCAATCCACTGCAACCATAAAAAGTATCATTGCCTATCGAAGTAACACCGGAAGGGAGGGTCAAGCTTGTCAATCCACTGCAACCTGTAAAAGCATCATTGCCTATCGAAGTAACACTGGAAGGGAGGGTCAAGCTTGTCAATCCACTGCAACCATAAAAAGTATCATTGCCTATCGAAGTAACACCGGAAGGGATGGTCAAGCTTGTCAATCCACTGCAACCTAAAAAAGCCGATTGGCCTATCGAAGTAACACCGGAAGGGATGGTCAAGCTTGTCAATTCACTGCAATAACCAAAAGCCCAGTCGCCTATCGAAGTAACACTGGAAGGAATGGTCAAGCTTGTCAATCTACTGCAACCTCTAAAAGCCTTATCGCCTATCGAAGTAACACCGGAAGGGATGGTCAAGCTTGTCAAACCACTGCAACCATAAAAAGCCCAGTCGCCCAACTTATCATTAGAGGTATAATAGTTATCGCCGTACCGAACATAAGCATCTCCACCTGCTACAATTTTTGCTTCAGACAAATCTAATATAGACAGTTTTCCGTCTGTTTTCCCCCCATTAAAATCACGACCAGCCATCTCACGGATAAATTTCAAATCCGTGCCATTAATTTTACCAACAATCTTCAGATTGGTAATCAGATTCTTCTCGTTTGCACTAATCTTATAAGGTAAAGTACCAGCCTCATCCAACTTGATTGTTACTTGTGTGGTTAACAAGCCATCCTTATTAATAACATCTACTATATTCTCGAAATAGCCAAAATCTGACACCAAATAATCATCATAAGTTCCTGTTGGTACATAAAGTATACAATTCTTTGCGTCACATCCAGTAAATACATTAGACCCTAACGTTGGTATTTTTTCCAGACATGCATAAATGGAGGTTAAGCCACTGCAACCATAAAAAGCCCTGTCGCTTATCGAAGTAACACTGGAAGGGATGGTCAAGCTTGTCAACCCTCTGCAACCATAAAAAGCCGATTTGCCTATCGAAGTAACACCGGAAGGGATGGTCAAGCTTGTCAATCCCCTGCAACCTGAAAAAGCCGATTGGCCTATCGAAGTAACACCGGAAGGGATGGTCAAGCTTGTCAACCCACTGCAACCTTGAAAAGCTGCTATGCCTATCGAAGTAACACCAGAAGGAATGGTCAAGCTTGTCAAACCACTGCAACCCAAAAAAACATAATTGCCCAACTTATCATTAGAGGTATAATGGTTCTTGCTGGACTGAAAATAAGCATCTCCACCTGCTACAATTTTTGCTTCAGACAAATCTAATATAGACAGTTTTCCGTCTGTTTTCCCCCCATTAAAATCACGACCAGCCATCTCACGGATAAATTTCAAATCCGTGCCATTAATTTTACCAACAATCTTCAGATTGGTAATCAGATACTTCTGGCTTGCACTAATCCTATCAGGTAAAGTACCGGCCTTATCCAGCTTGATTGTTATTTGTTCGGTAATCAAGCCATCATCTGCTGCCTGGATTGCCAAGCTCCCAAGCAACACAAATAACACTGTTAAAAACAGCCCTTTAAAAGTAAATGTTCTCATATTCTTTTATTTATTGTCTTAATTCCGCAACACTATTATAAAATAAACATTTTAAGTGCCTGATCAACAAAAAGTTGCCCAGTTTTTGCCGTGTCAGAATTGTCACCTGTCTTCATGTTGCGAAAAGAAAACAAGCAAAACTCTGATATGACATGGCAAAAATACAAATAAAATCTGAGAAACTCACACTTTTTTGAGGAATATTTTCGGGACATGGAGCAATTTAACTCCACATTGTCATCTGTCATCGACTCAACGCTTTGGTTAAGGTGTAGATTGTTCGGTTATCTGTACAGCGAAATCATCCGTTCACTCATGAGTATCTACTTCTGTGGTGGCACATGTATCCCAGGATGTCACTTTTCATTTAGTCAAGTGGATCAGGTCATCAAGGCGGTATGTGCTTCCGAATGCTACTCTGATGAAAACGGGAAAGGAGGCTTAAACCGAGTTGGTTTAAGCCTTACGTAACGTTTATTTCAGGCTTAAACCAACTCCAAAAGAGGCTTGTTTCAATTGGTAGGGAGATGCTTTTGAGAGGCAAAAGAGCCCTACTTCCGATGAAGGAGCTTCTCGATGATGTGGCAGTTGAGCTGCTTGCCGATGAACTGCATGTAGTAGTGCGTGATGCTGTCGGGCTGGATGTCGCGGCGACGCTCCATGTTGCGAAGCTTGCTCAGCTGTGTGGAGGGATGGTTCGGGGGCTTCGTGCCGATATGGGTGAAGAAGTCACGGTACAGGCGGGTGAGAGGAATGTCTCGTTGCCATTCATCCACCGGACGGTCCTGGTTGGCATTATACACCAGTTCTATCAGCCAGCGCTGAGGACAGCGCCAGGTATATTGAGCAGGACTCTGACTCATCAGCCAGTGATAATCTTCCACCAGCTGCTGGTGGGCCTGCAGTTTCAGATTGCGATATTCTTCGTTTGTCATAATTCCAAGAGATTTCTATACCGCCCACGGCTCTACGTCCTTCGGCAAAATCTTGTGCTGAAGACATTCGGCTATGCAGTCTTCCTCCGAATCGCGCTCGTCATATCTGCCGCACGGCTGGCGAACATACAGTACCTTGCCAGGCTGACAGAACTCCTGGTCTCTCACCTTCAGCATCTCTACAATGCTGTATACTTTGCCCTCTTCCGGCTTGTTCATGCGCCTTACCGTGAACAGGAAATCGGCAAGGTTGGCCCACTGGGCACTGCCCGCAATGGAATAAATGTCGAGCGGTGGAAACGATTCGTGACCGTCCTTGTACTGGATTCTAGGGTGAGCCACCACTATCGTCCATACATGCCTCGTACGGCTCCATGCCTGCAGCTTCGTCAGCATCAGCCTCACCTTCTCCGTCTCCGTGGCTCGGCTGCCTCCCTCCGTCATGTCGATGAATACGTAGGGGTCTATCACCAGGAAGTCGAGACCGTGCTTGCGCATGTCGCGCTCTGCCATCGCTATGATGTAGTCGCTGTCGGGCAGGCGCGTCTTCGTGTCGAAGTCTACCATGTGCTCCGTCATGTAGTTGATAATCTGACTGTTCACCTCCCTTGCCTCGCTCTCCTTCATGGTGTGGTCCATGCTGGCGGTGTCTTCCACGCCCAGTGCCACCCTTGCAATCTCCCTTACATGCTTTGCCTTGATAGGCTTCTCGAAGGAGAAGAAGGCTATGCGCTTCTGGCGCTGGAACATCAGATGAGCCATCATGCAGTTCAGGAAATCCGTCTTTCCCGAGTTCGGGATGCCCGTCAGGATGATGAGTCCGCCATCGGAAGTAGGGTGGAAGATGTGGTCGGTCTTCATGCCCATCCCCACGTCGTAACCCTTGTCGTAGATGCCCATCATCACCTCCAGGATGTCGGGTTCGTGCTGGTGCAGGTCGTAGATGTCCTGCGCCGCCACATCCTCTGCCTCCTGTATGATTCGTCTCACCTCGCTGGCCCCGAAGTCGGCATATACGTCGCTGATGTCCTTGCGGTTGCCGGAGAGATGCACCACCTTTGCCCTTGCGGTATAGGCATTGAGCAGCGCCTTCACCATGGTTCTTCCGGGGCGGTCGGTATCACCGCATATCACGATTTCCTCCACCTGTGCTATCCATTCCTCGAATGCCTCGTGGCTCTCGGCAATGTTGGTCTGCGCTCCGTTGGCGATGCTCAGCACGTAGGGGAATCCGCAGCTCATCAGTGTCAGTCGGTCCTTCTCGCCCTCGGTGATGATGAGCTGGCGGATGGGTCCGGCATCGGGACGGATGGGGTTGATGCTGTCGATGCCGTAGGGGGCGCAGGGCTTGGTGGGCGACTCCTGTGCGAAGTCTTTCGACCATTCTCCGGTGATGGGGTTGAGGACGACGGAGCGGAATTTCACGTTGATGATCTTGCCGTCCAGGTAGTTGCAGTAGGCGATGGCGGGTACGGGGATGCAGCCGTGCGGGTCCTCGCTCTTCCCGTCGTCTGCCTTCCTGTTCATGTAGGCGCACATCACTCCCGTTCGCTTCATCACTTCCGGGTCCAGTTTCATCGCCTGTACGTAGCTCTTCACCTGGTTCTGCAGGGTTTCTATTTCCTTGGGCTGGAGCAGCGGGCGAGCCTTGGGACAGGTGATGGCGAGCTGGGGCGAGTGGAAATGCTCCAGGAACTGCAGGTGTTCCTCCTCGCTGTCGAAGGGGTAGAGGGGGTAGAGCCATGAGCGCACCTCCTCGTTGATCTCCTTGTAGTCGCTGGATACCATGGGCACGTAGTTCTTGTCTTTCTGCCGACTGCTTTTCTGTGTGCTGGCTCTGGCGTAGTAGGCTCCGTCGATGCGTGAGGATTCAGGATGGTTGAGTGTTTTCATCTCCTCGAGAATGCCTCCGTTGTTGCATATCCAGCAGTGGAAGTATCCGTTGCTTCGCTTCACGAAGCAGCGGTGGCTGCCGCATTTGGGACAGGTAACCTGCACGTCGAGTCTGCCCTTCGTGATGAGCTGAATGGCATCTGTTGTGGTTTTCTGCAGCTCCTTCAGGGTTACGGGTTGCTCTTCTGGTGTTCCTGAATTGTCGGACAGTTCTGGGTTTCCTGAGCTGGTGAAGCCGTTTGTGGCGTTGTCGTCAGCAGAAGTCTTCAGGGAGCTTCCGTTGTGCTGCAGTTCGTACTTAGGATAGAGATTTCTTTTCTCTTGAGGAATCTTTTCCATGATTTCGGGGAAGTCGGTAGCGTAATATCGTGGCTTCTCATTATGAAAATCTTCTTTTTTCATTGGTTGATATTGTTTTTGTGTTTAATGATTGTTGTTTTGGATATTATGTTGTTTGGATATGATGGAATGAAACGTTTGGTGCATGCAGGGGAATGTTTTAAAGCTTTTGCCCTTACAGGGCGCAAGGCGATAACTTTGTATAGCCCAGGGCGTTGCCCTGAGCTAGGGGCTTCTGCCCTTTCAGGGCGTGTTGCTTGAAGCCTCTTGTCCTTCTGTCTGGGTTTATATTGTCTCTGTTGTCCCCACACGCCCTGAAAGGGCAGAAACTCCTAGCCCATGGCAACGCCCTGGGTATAAGGCGTTTGTGACCTTGCGCCCTGTAAGGGCAAAAGCTTTAAAACCATCCCTTTACTGGTTCCATTTCTTGGCAAACTTGTTCCATGCGGCTGAATCCGAAGGTCTTGGCGGTGCCTCATTCGGTATTCGAATCTGCTTGATGGTTCCGTCTTTGTTCCTGACGTCGTAGAATCTCTGTTTCGTTGCCTTGTCCTGGTATTCGTAGGCGGAGATAGGTCGGTTCTGTCGCATCATCTCGGCAGCGTGCTGCATCAGGTAGAGTCGGGTATCGCTGACGGCAGCAGAAATCTTCTTCTGCATGAAATCCAGCTTCAGGAGGTTCTTGATCCAGCAGCTCTGTCCCAGCAGCGTAGGAATCTTCATCATTCTTTCGCTGTGCTCCAGGAGGTAAGGGTAGAGGTGGGCGTTGAAGAACTGACGTGTAGCCATGGTTGCGGGGCATGCCGCCTTCTTGTCGATGTATAGCTCCGGCATCAGTTTCAGCGTAGTTTCGTTGATGCTTTCCACGATGTTGGTGTAGGCATCCTGATCGGTAGCGATGTATTTGATGAGCGACTTGGCTGCGGCTTCGATGCGGGCCTTCTGTTCGGGCGAAAATTGATTACCCGGATTTCCATTTTGAGCAAAACGGCTTCGGCTAACATTATTGCTATTATTCTTTTTAATATTTTTCTTAATATATATATTATTATAATTATAATAGCCGACGCCGTTTTGCATGTTTTCGTTCGAATTTTCGTCCGAAATCTGCTCGTTTTCCACCTCATTTTCCTTCGCCACATGCCAGATAGGAGAGTAGAAAGCCATAAGATTCTGCTCGGTATGATAGCACCTTTTGTTCTTCCAGATGAAGCCGAATCCCGTACTTTTCAGTATAGCCTCGATAAAGCTGTGACGGCTATGGAAGTTCATTCCCTTAGCTATCTGACCGAACATGTTTCGGTCGTACACTTTGTCGAGATTCATCCATGCCGGTTCCCCGAAGTAGAGCAGCAGGATCTTGCGGATATTGGAATCCGTAAGTCCATTCGTATGCCATGTTGCCATCAGTCTGCGTATCAGTTTGATGTCAACTGTAGTAGTGAGCGGCTTGATAGTGAAGTCGTTCCCGGCACTGTATCCCGTGCCTCCGGAATTGTCATTTGTTTCTGTTGTCATCATAATTCAGTTTATTTATAAATTTGTATAAGATTGATAAAAATCATTACAGGCATTCATCGCTTCATCTATATCCTTCAGATCTTCCACCAGATACTGTCCGAAACTCCCGAATGCTGCGATAAACTCGGCTCTCAGCTGTTCCTGCTGGTCGGTATCATCTATTCTGCATACTGCATAAGGACAGGTTTTCTTCTTTGTCAGATGCAGTAATGCTTCATGCTTGTTCAAGTCTGGGATGAGCGTGATAATGGTGATAGCCAATCGCTTAGCCATGTTTTGATGAAGCACTTTATCAGTATTGCATTTCAGGATTCTTCCTATCTGCCCATTTCCCATTCCAGCCCTCTTTGTGATAGTCCCTCTACAGATATTGTTCAGTTTCAGAATCCTCAGTATAAACTGTATGATTCTATCCGTCTGAGCTCTTTCAGCCTTCCATTCTATCATATAAGCTGGTGATTTTTCTGCTTTTTGAGTATCAAAATTATGGAATATCTTTTTGGTCATATTCTGTTGTCAGTTGTTCTTTTTTTTATTCTTTTATTCTACTGCAAAGTAACAAAAAATAGCTGAACTGACAACGATTCTTTCCACTTGCTCCCCTAGGGGCGTAAGTGGAAAAAATAATTTTGAAGGATGGCTGGTTATCCCGAAAAGGCGATATTGGGTTGGAATTTCTAGAAAATTTTCACCCATTTTCTTTGCACTTTCAAAATAAAAACCTATCTTTGCAGGCGAGATAGGTTAAAATAAGGAGGTTGCTATGCTTGTTGTTTCTGCAAAATATGTGGCGCCATTAAAGGTTGAATTGCACTTTAATGATGGTACCGTTAAGCCAATAGATGTGGGTGCTTTTATCCGGAAGCATCCGCAGTATAATTCATTTTTTCCGTTAGGCGTTTCGACGGATTTGCAATCCGTCGTCAAAAAATGTCCTAACCCCTTTGTGTTCTGGGGATTTGCAATCCCCGGTAATCGGTTCAGGCTCATTTGTTATAGGGGGATTACAAATCCCCCGTTTTCATAGGTCGAACCTTTTTTTCCGGCGGATTTCAAATCCGCCGGGACGGGCCGCTTGTTGGCGGTAAGGGGGCTTTTTCCCGTTAGGCGTTTCGACGGATTTGCAATCCGTCGTCAAAAAATGTCCTAACCCCTTTGTGTTCTGGGGATTTGCAATCCCCAGTAATCGGTTCAGGCTCATTTGTCATTGGGGGATTTCAAATCCGCCGGGACGTGTATGACTCATCCTAATTTATGGAAATTTTAAAATCATCAAAAATATGACTGCAAAGAATACTACAACCAAAAACTTATATTTTGTGACAACCACTGTTGTTAATTGGGTTGATATTTTCAGTCGTCCCAAGTATAAACATATTATAATAGAATCCCTGGCTTTTTGTCAGAAGAACAAGGGATTGGAAATATATTCCTGGGTACTGATGCCCAATCATTTACATTTCATCATAGGTGCAGAGAATCTTGAACAGGTTCAGACTGTTCTCCGTGATTTCAAGAAGTTTACGAGTAAGAAAATTATTGCAGAACTTCTGGAGGATATCCAGGAGAGTAGGAGAGAGTGGATGTTGCAACTTTTCAAACAGGCTGGTGAGAAGAATCAGAAAATCAGCAAGTATCATTTTTGGCAGGATGGGTGTTATACTGAGGTGATTTCTTCGCTCAAGTTTTTCAAGCAGAAGTTGGATTATATTCATCAGAATCCAGTGAGGGCGGAGTTCGTGAGGTATCCTCAGGATTATCTCTATAGTTCTGCTATTGATTATGCAGGGGGTATGGGATTGCTGGAAGTGATTGTTGTGAGGTAATCTTTGGTTATTGATGTGGAAAGTTATAGGGGGATTACAAATCCCCCGTTTTCATAGGTCGAACCTTTTTTTACGTCGGATTTCAAATCCGCCGGGACGCCTATCGGAAGATAGTTTATAATCCACTACCCATCGTTACCTCCCGTTAGGCGTTTCGACGGATTTGCAATCCGTCGTTAAAAAATGTCCTAACCTCTTTGTGTTATGGGGGATTTGCTATCCCCGGTAATCGGTTCTGGCTCCTTTGTTATAGGGGGATTACAAATCCTCCGTTTTCATAGGTCGAAACTTTTTTTTACGGCGGATTTCAAATCCGCCGGGCCGCCTAGTGGAAGACAGTTCATAATCCACCACTCATCGTTACCTCCCGTTAGGCGTTTCGACGGATTTGCAATCCGTCGTCAAAAAATGTCCTAACCTCTTTGTGTTCTGGGGATTTGCAATCCCCGGTAATCGGTTCAGGCTCATTTGTTATAGGGGGATTACAAATCCCCCGTTTTCATAGGTCGAACCTTTTTTACGGCGGATTTCAAATCCGCCGGGACGCCTAGTGGAAGACAGTTTATAATCCACCACCCATCGTTACCTCCCGTTAGGCGTTTCGATGGATTTGCAATCCGTCGTTAAAAAATGTCCTAACCTCTTTGTGTTATGGGGGATTTGCAATCCCCAGTAATCGGTTTTGGCTCGTTTGTTATTGGGGGATTACAAATCCCCCGTTTTCATAGGTCGAACCTTTTTTTTACGGCGGATTTCAAATCCGCCGGGACGCCTAGTGGAAGACAGTTTTTAATTCACCACCCATCGTTACCTCCCGTTAGGCGTTTCGACGGATTTGCAATCCGTCGTTAAAAAATGTCCTAACCTCTTTGTGTTATGGGGATTTGTAATCCCCGGTAATCGGTTCTGGCTCATTTGTTATAGGGGGATTACAAATCCTCCGTTTTCATAGGTCGAACCTTTTTTTACGGCGGATTTCAAATCCGCCGGGCCGCCTAGTGGAAGACAGTTCATAATCCACCACTCATCGTTACCTCCCGTTAGGCGTTTCGACGGATTTGCAATCCGTCGTCAAAAAATGTCCTAACCTCTTTGTGTTCTGGGGATTTGCAATCCCCGGTAATCGGTTCAGGCTCATTTGTTATAGGGGGATTACAAATCCCCCGGTTTCATAGGTCGAACCTTTTTTACGGCGGATTTCAAATCCGCCGGGCCGCCTAGTGGAAGACAGTTCATAATCCACCACTCATCGTTACCTCCCGTTAGGCGTTTCGACGGATTTGCAATCCGTCGTCAAAAAATGTCCTAACCTCTTTGTGTCCTGGGGATTTGCAATCCCCGGTAATTGGTTCTGGCTCATTTGTTATAGGGGGATTACAAATCCCCCGTTTTATAGGTCGAACCTTTTCTTTTACGGCGGATTTTAAATCCGCCGGGACGGGTCTGGGGATTTGTAATCCCCGGTAATCGGTTCTGGCTCATTTGTTATAGGGGGATTACAAATCCCCCGTTTTCATAGGTCGAACCTTTTTTTACGGCGGATTTCAAATCCGCCGGGACGGGTCTGCGTGGGTTTAAAAAATAGCAAGAATGTTCCGATGAATAAACCAATCCTCCGATGAATAAACAAAAAAATCCCGGCACTTCTCACGAAGAGCCGGGAAAAAGCAATCTTTTAAACAAAATTATTAACAATAGGGAATGTAAAACAACAAACCCTTATTGAGGTATTTTATACATCAAACTTATGCCTTACCTTCCATCTGAGCCTTGAGCTTAGCAAGAGCATCGATGTCACCGAGAGAAGTACCTGCTGCTACGTTGTTGATAACAGGAGTGTCGTTCTTGCGGCCACCGTTGTTGCTACGCTTGTGAGATGGCTTAGATACAGGCTCGTCCTTGCCCTCCTCGAATGTACGAGAGTGAGAGAGGATGATGCGCTTTGTCTCCTTAACGAACTCGATTACCTTGAAGTCGAGCTCCTCGCCCTTCTTAGCCATTGAGCCGTCAGCCTTTGTGAGGTGCTTTGGAGTAGCGAAGCCTTCGCCACCCTCGTTGAGAGCTACTACAGCGCCCTTGTCCATCATCTCGATGATCTTACCTGTGTGAACAGAACCTGGAGTGTAGATTGCCTCATACTCATCCCATGGGTTCTTCTCCAACTGCTTGTGACCGAGGCTCAAGCGACGGTTCTCCTTGTCGATTTCGAGAACTACTACATCGAGAGTAGCACCTACTGAAGTGAACTCTGATGGGTGCTTAATCTTCTTTGTCCAAGAGAGGTCAGAAATGTGAATCAAACCATCAACACCTTCCTCGAGCTCTACGAAGATACCGAAGTTAGTGAAGT
>ERZ791912.463-NODE-463-length-25206-cov-56.320345_pt1 | contig 25206 bp, 24 predicted proteins | sample MGYA00510141_ERZ791912 | MGnify/ENA primary metagenome ERZ791912 (study PRJEB30046, sample SAMN00792082) | human gut metagenome | study: EMG produced TPA metagenomics assembly of the A metagenome-wide association study of gut microbiota in type 2... | reverse complement strand
AAAAGAATTGAAACGAAAACAATTTGATATAAGCGTAATTTATTAATGCTGACGGTTGTTGGCTCATCCATCTTTGCCTTGTTTATGTAGAATCAGATACAATAATATTTCTCTTTTTCCGTTTTTATAGATATGAAACGAAAAAAGGGATTTTTTTATATAGTAGGTTGTGGAGCGCTGACGGCTGCGATGCTGACGGGATGTGCGGAAGACGAGAGTTTCTCTACGTCTCGCAGCGATGTGCTCTCATTTTCAGTAGATTCCGTATCGCTCGATACCACGTTTTCCAATGTGCCTACGCCTACCGCCTCTTTCTGGGTGTATAATCGGGCAGGCAAGGGCTTGCGATGTTCTTCGGTGCGACTGGAAAAGGGCAATCAGACGGGCTTCCGCGTCAATGTGGATGGTACGTATCTGGGCGAGGCGGCAGGTTATCAGACCCAGGATGTGGAGGTAAGGAAGGGCGATAGCATCCGTGTCTTCATCGAACTTACCTCGCGCACGCAGCATCAGGATACGCCTAAGAAGGTGGAGGATAATCTGGTGTTCACCCTGGAGAGTGGGGTGCAGCAGAAGATGAATCTCTATGCCTATTCCTGGGATGCGCTGATGATGCGCAATGCCAGGATCAGCTGCGATTCGCTCCTCCAGTCGTCCAAGCCGGTGGTGGTGTATGGTGGTATCCGGGTAGACAGTCTGGCTACGCTTACCGTGGGTGCCGGCACGCAGCTCTTTTTCCATGAAGATGCCGGCATGCAGGTCTACGGCACGCTCAAGGTGAAGGGCGAGGCGGGCAAGGAAGTAGTGATGAGGGGCGACCGGTTGGACCGCATGTTCCCTTATCTGCCTTACGACCGCACTCCGGGTCAGTGGCAGGGCATCGAGTTGATGTCTTCTTCCTATGACAACGAGATTTCCTATGCCGATATTCATAGTGCCTATTCTGCGCTGAAGGTGGATTCGGGTGATGTTAGCCGGCAGAAGCTGCTTCTGCAGAATTCTTCGGTTCATAACAACCAGGGTTGGGGCGTTCTGATTGATTCTGCCAAGGTGCAGATCCATGATTGCCAGCTGAGCAATGCCTTGCTCTCTCCGCTCTTCGTGCATGGCGGTGATGTGGAGGTTAACGGCTGTACCATCGCTCAGTTCTATCCTTTTGATGGCAGAAGGTCTACGGCTCTCGGTTTCCAGTATCCGCTCCCTCAGCTCACGGTACGCAATTCTCTGATTACGGGCTATCATGATGATGAGGTGGTTTGGACGCCACCGTCTTCTGAAGGTTCGTCTTCTTCCGGTGCCGGTTCTTCTTCTGGTGGTTCATCTTCTGGTGGTTCTTCTTCTGATGGTTCGTCTTCCGAAGGTTCCTCTGCGGAGATTCCTTTCAATTTCCTCTTCGACCATTGCGTGTTGCGCACGGAGAAGATGCAGACGGACGACAGTCTGAAGTTTACCAATGTCATTTATGAGGATGTGAAGGATACCACGATGTATGGCGAGAAGCATTTCGTGCTGTTCGATACCGATAATCTGAAGTATGATTTCCGTCTTCGCAAGGAGTCGGCAGCGATAGGAAAGGCTGATCCGGCCACCTCATTGCCTGTTGACAGGAATGGTTTGAGGAGAAAGGAGACGCCTGATGCCGGCTGCTATGAGTCGGAGTATGATGATGGGGAGGAGGAGTAGATGAAGTTTAGGGTATTGGTTGGCAGCCTGCTTATTTGGGGGAGTTTGCCGGGTTGTTCAATGACGGGTTGGGCAATGTCGGATTGTTCAAAGCCGGATTGTTCAATGCCGGGGGTGGGAACTTTAGCCCTTTCTGGGTCTAGGAGTTCTTGTGCTTTCAGCCCATCCTTGGCGCACTCGAAAAAGATAGAAGAAAGCCCTACATTTCAAGAGAAGAAGGGTGATAGGAAGGCGGATGCCGAGCAGCTGGCTAGGGCATTGGATTACTTCTCTTCCGAGAAGTTTCATGAGTGCCTGGTGTTGCTCCAGCCGCTCAACAGGCGTTATAAGCTGAATCCCCGCTACCGGGCTTATCTGGCGGTATGTCTGTATTACGAATGGGAGTATGATGAATCTGTGAAGCTTTTTGATGAGGTGATTCCGTTGTTGCAGGGTGTGGCTCCCCATGAGCTTTCGCTCTATTACTGGATGGATGCCGAGAGTTATTTTGCGCTCCAGCAATATGACCGTGCCTTGCCGCTCTACGAGAAGATGTTGCCGCTCTGCAGGGATAATGAGAAGCCTGATGCCTATTATCGCCTGGGCTTCTGCCATCTCTTCGCAGCAGAAAGGAAGAAGGCGAAGGAATGTTTCGAGCTTTCCCTGGAAGGGTATTTGAAGTATAGGAACACTCCCAATGAAAAGGCAAGAATCGCCCAGATTCGCCACATGATAGGAGGATTGAAATAAGACAGAAACTCCCGCTAGGCTTTTCCGATTGCCTAGCGGGAGTTTTGTTGATGATGAATTCCCTTTATTCCTTCATATTCGCATCCACGAAAGAGAAGGGGAGGAGGTCCTTGATGCTGTGGAAACAGAAGATGCCATTCTCGCCATAGAGCAGGATGCGGACGGGCTGCTGATAACGGTCTTCCATTTCCAATATCACCTGGCGGCAGGCACCGCATGGCGAAATAGGCGACTTGAGGAAACCGTTCTCATTGCGGGCAGCTATCGCCAGGGTGGTAATCGCCAGCTCAGGATAATAGCTCTGCGCACCAAAGATGGCACTGCGCTCGGCACACAGTCCCGATGGGAATGCCGCATTCTCCTGATTGGCGCCTATCACCATTTTGCCATCGGCAAGAAGACAGGCTGCACCTACGTAGAAATGGCTGTAGTTGGCATAAGCGTGATTCGTAGCGTCCATCGCCTTCTTCACCAACTCCTGCTCTGTTTCGCTCAACTCCGAGAGCTCAGCTATCTGGTATTGGATCTTTAATTCTTTCTCTTTCATAAGTTTCTCTTTTATAGGTTTTTTATTCCGATTCTCTTTCTATATAAGGCAGAAACCGCTCATCTGCTTCATGCAGAAATCGATGATCTGCTTCATGCAGAATCCGCTCATCTGCTTCATGTAAAATCCGATGAACTGCAAAAAGCAGAATCTGCTCATCTGCTTCATGCAAAATCCGATGAACTACAAAAAGCAGAAACCGCTCATCTGCTTCATGCAAAATCCGATGAACTGCAAAAAGCAGAATCTGCTCGTCTGCTTCATGTAAAAACCGAAGAACTGCATAAAGCAGAATCTGCTCATTTACTTCGTATAGAAATCGATGATCTGCTTCAATGCATCCTGGCATACGGCGCAGAACTCCGGAGTCTCGTTGATGCGCATGCGGCAATCCTGAACGCCACGGTATACGCCCTTAGGACTGTATCCGGCACCCTCGAAGACGCCCACCTTGGTCTTTGCCACCTTCTCGTTCTTTGACAATGGAGTAGGAACCTTGGTGCCCTTCTTGATCATGTTCTCCCATTTTCCGTGGAAATCGGCAAGGGTGGTGATGTTCTTCTCCCATGGCTCCACATCATGTGGATACATCGGAATCTGCTCTGACTCGTAGGCATACTCATCAGCAAGACCGGCAAACGAATGGCCGAACTCATGTACCACTACCGGCTTGAACCACTGCTGGTGGCAGGTGGTGAGGTTGTAGGAGTTGAGGATGCCGCCGCCACCGTATTTGTCTGAATTCACGAGGACGATGATGTGCTCGTATGGCGTACCAGCCAGCCAGTTGTGCAGGTCCTTCAGATGCAGGGTGGTCAGGTATCGGTCGCTGTAGAAGGTGTCGAAATGGGAGCTGAGCGCCGTCTTGTGCCAGATGCCCTTGGAAGGGATGCTAGGTCCGCTTTCCTGGGATGGCGACTTCACGGCAACGATGTTGAAGCGGTCTCTCATGCTCTTGAATGGCTCGTGGGCGAAGATGGCCTCCGTAGCCTCCTTGGCATCCTTCAGGAAGACAGGCATTTCTGCCTCGGTGTAGCCCTCAGCCACGTAGGCGATGTGGATACACTTGGTGGTATCGGCAGCCTGCTGCAGGGTTTCGTAAGGAGTAGGCTGGTTGCCCATCTGATGGATGAGGATGTCCTTTGGAGCCACCTGATGGGTGAGCGATGTCATCACTTCGCGTCGGTTGTTGCGCAGGTCTACGGTGATGTCTACCGTATCCTTTGGCATCGGCACGAGGAATACGTTTTCGAAACTCTGTGTATTCTTCTCTGATTCCGGGTAGGAGAGCCATTCCTGGAAGAGGGTAGAGAAGGAGTTGCGGTAGATGACCTTGCCCGTGCGATGGTCGCGGACGGTAATCTGTCCGTTGCCCTCTACAGGCAGTTCAGCCAGTCGCTGGTGCTTGCCATACCATCGTGGCATCACGTTCAGCTGGTCCACGGCAATCATCTGCGTCTGCTTGTTGCCGGCAAAGGTGTAATCTACTCGCAGAGTCTTGTCTACGAAATAATCGTCAAAGTTCTGCGCCTGGATTGTGCTGGGCGCCAGCAGCATCGCCATGGTGGCGAGGGATAATATCATTTTCTTCATTGTCTTTTCATTTGAAATTCACATTCACATTCACATTTCATTCACATTTCACCAAAAACTATCTCACTCTCAGCCTGTCGCCTATTCTGAGTCTATAGTCAGACGATAGATGGTTCTTCTTGTAGAGATACTTCATGCGCATGCCATACTTCTGCGAGATGGTGTACATGCTTTCTCCCGGCTGAACCACGTGTGGACGGCGCTTGTACTGCTTAGGCGCCTTCTTGCGCTTCTTCTTCAGATAGATGATGTCGCCCTTCTTCAGCACGTCGTGCTTGTCGCGCTCGTTGTATCTTGCCAGTTTTCTCCAGCTGATGCCCACTTCCTTGCCCAATGCCTTGAAGGTATCTCCCTCGCGGGCATAGAGATAGTAGTTGTCGTTGAACAGGTAGATAGGGTGCAGCAGTCCCTGACCGTTGATAGGCTGGTCGGTGCCGCTATGGCTTGCCATGAAGCGGTCGTAGCGTTTTGCCTTGTCGTAATCGAAGAGCTTGTAGAGCTCGATAATCTGTATCAGCTTGTTGGCATACTGCGGATTGGTGGCATAGCCGCAAGCCTTCAGTCCTCTTGCCCAACCCTTGTAGTCGGTCTGCGAGAGCTGGAACAGTCGGGAATAGCGTGGCTGTCTTGCAAGAAACTTGCTATGGTCTTCATAGCTGTCTCTTGCGTCACGGTATACTCTGAAGCATTCGCCCCGAGCATCGTCGTCATGATACTGTGTAGGACCGATCCAGTCATGGCATTTGATGCCGAAGTGGTTGTTGCCCTGGCGTACGAGGTCGCTTCTGCCGGCTGCGCTCTCAAAGAGTCCCTGTGCAAGGGTGATGCTGGCAGGTATGCGGTAACGTAGCATCTGTTCGATGGCTAGGTCCTTATACTGGTTGATGTATGTCTGATAGGTCTGATTCCATCTCATCTGCGCCCCCGAAGAGAGTGCGCAGGTTGATAGCAAAAAGGCCAGAAAATATGTCTTTATTCGATTCATACTGCAAAAATAATAAAAAAAGGAATAAAACCATCATTTATTTAAGTATTTTTACTATCTTTGCATAAGATAAGCTGCACTCGGCAATTTGAAAGCAAGCTTTCATTGCGCTCGTTGGCATTATCTTTGCATAAGATAAGCTGCACTCGGCAATTTGAAAGCAGGAACTTTCATTGCGGTCGGCAATAAAAACAAAATAAAATGGTAGGTTATAGAAAATCAAGAAGAATAATAATAGGATTGGGGTCGAATCAAGATCAGGAGAATCACATCTTGAAGGCTCAGCGTTATCTGAAATCGGCTTTTAAGGATATAGATTTTAGCGATTTTATGTGGACTGACCCTATCGGTATACCTAATTCTGCCAAGTTCCTGAATGTGGTTGGAGTAGGGTATTGCCGTGTGGGTGAAGAAGGAGTGCAGCATGCTTTGAAGGATATAGAGCGGAGGTGTGGACGCATTCGGCCATCTGGCAGGTTAGGGGTGATTCCGCTGGATGCCGACTTGCTTTTCTATGATGATCATTTCTGTCATGAAAAGGATTGGGAGCGGGATTATATCCTGAAACTGGTCAGGCAGATGGAAGTTTTCTTTACGGATGAAGATCGGGCCATGCTGGCTGATAAGATTGTCCTGAAGCCCTGAAAATGAAGCCTTTGGAAATGGTGCCTTTGGAAATGATGCCTTTGGAAATGAAGCCTTTGAAAATGAAGCCTTTGAAAATGAAGCCTTTGAAAATAGGCTCACCAAAAAAATCCGAATCCCGTACTGAGTTGTCAGAGTACGGGATTCGGATTTTCTTTTGTGAGATGTAATTCTACTACTTTGCCTTCCTGCAGGGATTTCTTTACATTGATGATGCGCTGGTTGCTGCTGCCACGGAAGAAGAGGTCGGCATCGCGCTTGTCCTTCATGAACGGACCGTCTACCAGCACGTCTATCAACTTCAGGAGTTCCAGCTGAGCCGGATTCTTTACCAGGTTCTCAAAGAGGTAACCCGTGAAGCACCAGATGGTCTTGTTGCTCTGCTGGCGGATGGCACGCGCCAGCTCGGCAAAGCCTTCTGCCTGGAACATGGGGTCACCCCCCGAGAAGGTAACGTTGGCGAAGGGATCGTCCATGATCTCCTTCATCAGTTCCTCGGTAGATGTCATCGTGCCATGATTGATATCCCATGACTGGGGATTATGGCACTCCGGACAGTGGTTCGGGCATCCGGCACAATATATCGATGTGCGGAAGCCCGGACCATCTACCATCGTATCATGTACTACGCTTAATACGCTGATCATAGTTTACTTTGAACCTCCAATATGTGTCACACGGTCGTGGAGCTCAGCCAGCTTGCCGCTGTTCCAGCGGTCGGTGGTACCTACCAGGTAACCGGTGATGCGCTGCAGCTTGTCGATGTGGTGGCTGCCGCACTTTGGACAAACCTCCAGGTTGGCATCAGCATTCTCGTAGCCGCAGTCCAGACAGCGGTTGCGGTTGTGGTTCACCGAACCGTAGCCCATGTTGTACTTGTCCATCATGTCTACCACGCTTGCGATAACAGAAGGGTTGTGGGTAGCATCGCCGTCCATCTCTACATAGAAGATGTGGCCGCCACGGGTCAGGTCATGGTAAGGAGCCTCAACCTGTGCCTTCTTCAGCGCTGTACACTTGTAGTATACAGGCACGTGGTTGGAGTTGGTATAGTAATCACGGTCGGTAACGCCAGGGATGATGCCAAACTCCTTGCGGTCCTTCTTGGTAAACTTACCGCTCAAGCCCTCGGCTGGAGTAGCCAGCACGGAGTAGTTGTGGTGATACTGCTCGCTGAATTCGTTGGCACGGTCGCGCATGTAGGTCACGATCTTCAGACCCAGTTCCTGAGCTTCCTCGCTCTCGCCGTGGTGCTTGCCGATGAGCGCCTTGAGGCACTCAGCCAGTCCGATGAATCCGATACCCAGAGTTCCGTGGTTGATAACGCTCTCTATGGTGTCAGTAGGGTTCAGCTTGTCAGCGCCCACCCAGAGATACTTCATCAGCAATGGGAACTGCTTTGCCATGGCAGTCTTCTGGAACTGGAAGCGCTCGTCCAGCTGCTTGGCAGTGATATCCAGCAGGTTGTCGAGCTTGGCAAAGAACATGTCGATGCGCTGCTGCTTGTTCTCGATGCCCATGCACTCGATGGCGAGCTTCACGATGTTGATGGTAGAGAAGCTCAGGTTGCCTCGTGCGATGCTGGTCTTCTCGCCCCAGCGGTCCTCGAATACGCGGGTACGGCAACCCATGGTAGCAATCTCCCACTTGTAGCGCTCAGGGTCGTCAGCTCTCCACTTCTCGTTCTGGTTGAATGTAGCATCCAGGTTCAGGAAGTTAGGGAAGAAACGGCGGGCTGTCACCTTGCATGCAAGCTGGTAGAGGTCGTAGTTTCTGTCCTCAGGCAGATAGTTTACGCCTCTCTTCTTCTTCCATATCTGGATAGGGAAGATGGCTGTCTCGCCATTGCCCACGCCGTCGTAGGTGCTGAGCAGTATTTCGCGCATGATGCAGCGACCCTCGGCACTGGTATCTGTACCATAGTTGATGCTTGAGAATACCACCTGGTTACCGCCACGTGAGTGGATGGTGTTCATGTTGTGGATGAAGGCTTCCATCGCCTGATGCACGCGGTTCACGGTCTTGTTGATGGCGTGCTGCTCCAGGCGTGCCTTGCCCTCCAGGCCTTCCAGCGGCTTCTCCTCGTAGTCGTCGATAGGAGCATCGTAGAGGTCCTTCAGGTCTTCGCCTGTCAGCTTCTCCAGGTTCTTCACCTCTTCCTGATACGACATGCGTACGTAAGGAGCCAGGTAGAAGTCGAAGGCTGGGATAGCCTGTCCGCCGTGCATTTCGTTCTGGCAGGTTTCCAGCGAGATGCAAGCCAGTACGGCAGCGGTCTCTATGCGCTTGGCAGGACGGCTTGAACCGTGGCCTGCCGTGAAGCCGTGGTGCAGGATGATGTCCAGTGGATGCTGCACGCAGGTGAGGCTCTTGGTTGGATAGTAATCCTTGTCGTGGATGTGGAGATAGTTGTGCATGACAGCGTCGCGCGATTCTTCTGAGAGCAGATAGTCGTCAACGAAAGGCTTGGTTGTCTCCGATGCGAACTTCATCATCATTCCGGCCGGAGTGTCAGCATTCATGTTGGCATTCTCGCGTGTGATATCATTGTTCTTGGCGTTGACGATGCTCATGAACACGTCGCGTGTCTTCGCCTTGCGGGCGATGTTGCGCTGGTTGCGGTATGCGATATACTTCTGGGCAACATCCTTGCGGGCACTCTTCATGAGTTCCAGCTCGATGGCGTCCTGGATGGCCTCCACGCTCATCTGGCTCTTGCCACGATAAGAGATGTGGTCGGTAATCTGCTCGATAAGTGAGGCGTCTTCGCCCTTATCGGTATGCAACATGGCTTTGCGAATGGCAGCCATTATCTTTTGCTCGTTGAATCCAACGATGCGTCCGTCACGCTTTACTACTGTTTGAATCATTCTATTATTACTTTTACGATTGATGATTAAATTGCTTAAAATTAAGTTCTTATGTTGCGAAGTGGTTACTAGGTGACCATTTTCAACACTGCAAAGATACGAATAATTCTCGAAAAGTGTATCTTTTGGATAACTTTTTTATGGTTAAAAAATATTAAGTCGCTGATAATCAGGTAAATAATAAAACGTTTTGGAAAACTTTGACAAATTTTTGTTTTCCAAAACGTTTAAAGTGTTCAATATCAGGCCGTTGCAGCGCTGTGCTTTCTGTGGGTGCTTTTTTCTTGTTTCTTGTGCTTTTTCTGTTGGGGCAGACTGTTACTCTTTCTTCCCCCTCTTGTAGTCGAGTGCAGCACCGATGGCGGTACAGAACTCCGAGTATTTCGGTATTCTGAATCTGACGCCGTAGAGCTTCTCCATGGATGGGAACACCTCGCGGCACTGGGGCAGGAGGGTGAGATTGCCTATCATCACGAAGTCCTTGATGCCCGATTCCAATGACGAGAGGATGGTGGCAGAACCGATGCTCTGCAATACCATGCCGATGAGTCCCATGGCGATGTCCTCGCGCGATGCATTCGCCTTGGCATTGCTGAAGAGCGAAGCCGTGGCGGTCATCGGGAGGCCAGGCAGCGGCTTGGCACTGATGTCGCCTATGAGGAGATTGATCTTCGAGATGTCACCGTCCTTAGCCAGGTTCACTATCTGCTTGATGTCGTCGGTCTTCAGCATGATGCGGCTCAGACCCGCCAGGGTGCCGCCTCCGATGCCTATTCCTCCGATGTGCTTGATGTTGTCGCCGTCGCATTTCACGAGCGATGTGCCCGTGCCCATGCTCACCACGATCATGCGGTCGAGCTTGCTCTCGTATCGGGCTCCCAGACCGTCGGCAACGAACTCCTCACTCTTCGATGTGGGCAGACCGTAGATGCGCTCGTCGATATAGGCTGCTCCCACGCCGGTCAGCATCACGTGTTCCACCTCGTCGAGGGAAATCCTGTTGTCGTGCAAATATTTTCCGAAGGCTCCGTAGAGCGATGTGATGGGGTCGGTTGCCTTGATGCGGATAGGACTGATAACCATGCCGCTGGCGTCGATACCTACTATCTTGGTCGTAGAAATGCCTACGTCTATTCCGATTACTATCTTCTTCATCTCAATATTTTTCTGTATTTTGTTTTTGCGGGTGCAAAGTTACGCCAAAAAAAAGACACTGCAAAATAAAACCTCATTTATTTTGCAGTGTCCTTATTAATTATTCTAGTTTATTTTATTTTCCTTACAGTATTCCCATGCGGCAGAAGATTACCAGCACCGAGTAGCCTATCAGGATGCTGATGACGCCGATGGTGGCTCCTGCCTTCACCATATCCGTCTGCTGGATGAGACCGGTAGAGTAGGCGATGGCGTTAGGAGGCGTAGAGATAGGCAGCGACATGGCACAGCTGGCTGCTACTGCCACACCGATGAGGATGGTGGATGTACCGCCGATTTCGGCAAGTTTGTCGCCCATTCCGGCACAAACCACGCTCAGGATAGGAATCAGGAGGGCAGCGGTGGCGGTGTTGGAGATGAAGTTACTCAGCGCGAAGCATACCAGACCGGAGATCACCATGATGACCAGCGGGTTGAACTCGCCAAACGGAATACTCTTCACGGCAGCCTCGGCAAGTCCGGTACCGTTCATGGCAAGACCCAGGGCAAAACCTCCGGCTACCATCCAGATAACCGCCCAGTCGATGTCCTTCAGGTCGTTGGCGGTGATGACGCCCGTGAAGGCGAAGACGGCGATAGGCAGCATCGCCACGGTATTGGCGTTGACGCCCAGCTGCTTACCGAATACCCAGAGGATGATGGTGAGGATGAAGGTGGCAGCCACTACAGCAGTACGCCAGTTGCTGTTCACATGGCTCTCTATCTTGATTTCGATGGTTTTCTGTGAGAATGGGAACATCTTGAGCAGGATGAACCATGCCACGATGAGCATCAGGATGACCATCGGTGCCATGATCAGCATCCAGTCGCCGAATCCGATGCCCATGTTCAGACCCTGAGGGTCGTTGAGCACCTTGTAGGCGAAGGCGTTAGGAGGGGTTCCGATAGGTGTGCCCATACCACCCAGGTTGGCTCCGATAGGAATGGCCATGGTGAGCGCCACGCGGCCCTTGCCGCCCGGAGGCAAAGCCTTGAACACTGGGGTGAGGAAGGTGAGCATCATGGCTGCGGTGGCGGTGTTGGAGATGAACATCGAGAAGATGCCGGTGATGAGCATGAAGCCCAGCAGCACATTCTCCGAGCGCTTGCCGAACGGGGCTATCAGCAGCCTGGCCATCTTGGCATCCAGTCCGCTCTTCGTGGCTGCTATCGCCAGCACGAATCCACCCAGGAAGAGGATGATGGTTGGGTCGGCAAAGCATGCCATCACACCCTGATAGTCGAGCAGCTGTCCCATCTCGGCCTCAGAACCCTGCATGATCTTGAATGACGAGTCGCTGGCAAAGAAGAGCAGCACGAAGATGATTACCACACTCGTGGCCCAAGCCGGAATAGCTTCGGTGAGCCACAGCATCACTGCCATCACGAAGATGGCGATGATGCGCTGTTGAACTACTGTAAGCCCCTCGATGCCGAAGCTGTCGATGGGCAAGTTCCAAACGAAGACCGTGACGAGTGCCGTCAGTAGGAAGAGCAGTGCCTTCTTGCGATTAAAATCGCCGGTCAGTACCTTTTTTACCGTTTCTTGCATTTCTCTATGTTTTTTTGTTATTATGTTTTTATGTTAGTTTTGCTTTTAAATTGATAGTTTTTCTTTTCTTCCGGTCCCAATACATTATTATATATATAAAGGGGCTTTCAGATTATTGGAGCACCACCTTGGGGCGGCACTCCAACACATTGCAAAAATACATATAATTTTTGAAAAAACCATGTTTTATCGGGAAAAACGATGGAAAAACCACTTTTTTTATGCAAAAACTAAAAATAATCGGGATTTTTTGAACGATATTGGAATATTTTTGCTATATTTGCGGTGCGTTTCGAGATAGCAGCTATCGCGGGCGCCTATCGCATTGGGATGATTGCCCCCGGACGGGAGCGAGGACTACAGGCGGTAGAGAGAATACAACAACTTGGATAAAACGTAAAAACGTATAGAATTTAAGATCATGAATCAGACAGTATTGTTCACTATCATCGTGCTGGTGATTGTCTTCGCAGTCACAGTATCTTCCTACTACCATAAACGACACATGGAGTACAAGATGAGCGATATAGAAAAGGCGGTTAGGAAGTCATTTCCTAAGGGTGTGGATTCCATCACCAAGCAGGAGCTTGTGACTGGCATCAAGAAGCATTTCCATTGCTCAGCCAAGGAGGCGCACTACATCATCGGTGTGGCTCGTCGCAAGAAGCTGGTGGATATCGCCGCTGATTTCGTGACATTATTATAGGGAAATAATGAATTTACATATTATTATTAGACTTGGCAATGATTGGGGGACAATCATTGCGGTGTGCATGGAAGCTTCAGCACATAGGGATGTGCATAGATAAAGCTTCTAATTTGTAGCAGAATTTATGTAACTACGTAACGCAGGGATGCGTAATAAGTTCTTTTTTTTAGGGTTTTTAGGAGAATTTAAGGATGAAAGAAAAATTCAAGGATACGAAAGGGCGTACATGGCCAAGGTATACTGCAAAAGGTATGCCTCGGACATGCCGCCCTTCTTTTTGTTTATAAGCCCATGGATCCACCGCCTTCAGTTCCGCCGGTATCGGTCTTGCCACCACTTGGGTTGTCACCACCGCTTGGGTTGTCGCCACCGCTTGGGTTGTCGCCACCACTTGGGTTGTCGCCACCACTTGGGTTGTCGCCACCGCTTGGGTTGTCATCGCCCGAAGGCTTGTCGGTAGAAGTAACCTGCTTCACCACCTTACCGTTACGGTCGTAGCAGGTGATGCTGACCGAGGTGTTCTCCAGTTCCTTCTTGATTTCGGTGTTAGGCACGAAGATGATGTAACGGCGGGTGATGAGGTTGGTGCTCACCTTGTTCACATCCTCTACGGCAGTAGAGTTGAGACCGAATCGGAGGCTACCCAGTCCTGGTACAGCCACGCTATGGCCCTCAGTGGCCCAGGCAGCTATCACATCGCCGATGGCAGTCCATCCGGCATTGATCACCGCCTTAGGCAGACCGCTTCGGATGGCAGCCTCCTCGATTACCTTACTTGCGTTGAGCTGGCTGTAGAGATCAGCCTGCATGACGAACGCGTACTTCTGCTTTCCTTTTTCGAACGACACGTTGCGCTCGATAGCTTTTACTTTAATTCCCATAATCTAAATAGTTTTTTAAATGGTTAAACAATCAGTCTACATGCAGCTGGTAACGCCGAGGGTAGTGCCGATGGCGGTGAGTACTGCGATGAGCATCTGCAAGATAGTTTTCCAAACTTCCTTTTTCATTTCTTTTTCCTTTCTTTTTTAGTGGTTCAACATTTAGAAAGAGATAGGGCAGGTGTGCACCCCTGTCGTTTTCCCTCTCCGTTTTTTAGTGGTTAATTGATCATTTGCCGTTCTTAATGAATGGCAGTGTAGCCTTTCTTCTAACACAGTGCAAAGATACAAAAAAATCGGCAAAATACAATAGTTGTCCTGAATCACGTGCATCCTTATCCCGGATCCCGTGCATCCTTGTCAAGAATCCCGTGCATCCCCCTCTCATCCCCCTCTTCGTGGCGACGTGCCGCCAACTACATCCCGACGTATCGCCTTCTGCGTCGCCACGTATCGCCCGCTGCATCGCCACGCAGTTTTGGGGGCATCGGGCGCACGGTTACTTGCTATGTGGGTTAGCTGGTGGATAGAAGGAAAGGCAAAAATGTGAATGTGAATGTGAATTTGAAATGTTTTTCAATGTTACCTGAAGGAGAAGCGTATAATCGTGTTTAAGTAATAGTAGCCATTATAATAGGTTAATATTATATATATAATAAGGTACGCGCGCGAGGACTGAATTTCATTCACAATATCCAATAAAAGGAATGGATGGAACAACCCGATACATTGACTTACATTTCAAATTCACATTCACATTCACATTTTGTTTTGATGGTTTTATGAAAAAAAGACAATTTGATAAAAAATAATTTAGTATTTATTTGTTTATTCGGGGAAAAAGTGTTACTTTTGTAGCTACTATGAGAAATAACTTTCATGGTATAATTTAAACCAGAAGCTAATGACTGGACGAACCAAAAACAGCACCGAAAAGACTTCTTACGTTGTCTTCAAGTTTGATTTCTGCAAAAGCCGGAATCTTTCAAGTATCGAGGGTACTCTACCCTTGGAATTTCCCGAAATGCCATCGCCTGAAAAATATCAGGAGTGTCAGAATGGTTTCGAGAAGGTAATGGACAGTTTGCTGGAAAGCAAGAAAATGACTTTGGTGGAATCAAAGAAGAATGATGATGCCATCATCCATGACAATCGAATATTGGGATTTCGAGAGGGAGTAGCTGTGCTGGACGTATGTGCAGACAAGAAGGAATTCTATTGGAGTAATTTTACTGAGAATGAAATTCACAACCAGCCTTTCTGCAAGGTGATTATTGATAATCGCCCCAACAAAGGTTTCCTTTTTGTGGAAGAATCTACAATCTTCGGGGGCAAAAAAGGACAGGACAAGGTGGTGGCTCTTCTGCGGGATAATATCAACAGGGTGGCCAATCAATATGGCTGGAATATGGTGATTTCTGCCAAGTTGCCACCTGGTGATTTCTTTGATGCCGTGGCTGAAAGAATCAAGGCTGGCTATAAGCCAAAGGCTGTGGTGTTTTCTTTTCCTCGCCATCAGACTCTTAGCGATGCGCCATATTCCTTTGTCAAGCAATTCCAGATGCAGCATTCCTTCATGGAGTGCATCAATGCACGTAAGTTTCATGCCAGATATGAAACTGATCATGGTGAGCAGTTGCGCTTGGACAAGGCAAACAGAGACATTGCCATGTTGGTGAACCTGTGCAGTAAAGAAGATTACGGCATCAAGGTATACTATTGGAAAGGTCCGTGTACCTCTTCCGGTTCGCTGAAACGAACCAAGGTGAAAATATCTGATGCAGAGATTTCTGCCCTGGTTATAGGAGAGGCTGTCTGTTGTGATTGTCATGGGAATTCTCAGTTTGCCTTGATCAATTCTCTTGATGTGATTCTTGATGATTTAAATGGTTACGACGATGAGGTTATTTAAGATGAAGACCAGACAGATGGTAGATAAATCTTTTTCGCAACACATGATTTATCAGGTTTTCAGAGCCATCACCCATGATATCTTCAATGATAAGACGTGGTTTCCTACGTCCAGATGTTCATGCGAGGATGTTTTTTATGAGGTGTTCTGCATCGTAGACAAAATGATGTTTTCGCATACCGATACGGAGAGCCGCCTTGCCTTTGTGGAAGGAATAGGGCAATATGAGAAAAACTATGTTGACGAGGATGAGTATGCTACAGCTCAGGACGAGCGGCAGAGAATCGTATTTGTCATCCTGTATATGGCAGCTGTGATACTTCAGATGATGCCTTTGGAGTCGAAAGTGTTTCAATTTTGCTCAATGATTATGGGGCAATGGAGAGGCTACGTAACTCAGGAGTTTTCTCAGCGGTGCCTCGGAGCAGTCGTGAAGAATCATGAGGTGGTTGAGCGGCTGGCAGCCAATATCGGTTATTATGGCGAGGATGGTTTCTTCGTTTCATCTCAGATTAATGAACTGATGCGCCAGAACAATGATGAAGATTATCTGCACGGATTCGAACCTGAACAGAAGAGGACATTGGAATTGGAAGTGACAGACGATGAGCATCAGGAAAACGGCGGGCAGGAAAAAACGGAAGAAGATAATGAGAAGAAATGGGGCGACTTGAGCCAGGGAGAAAGAGTAAAGCGAGCCTTGCAGAAGATGATAGACGAGAAGGCTATTCCTTTGAAGAAAGACTATGCCCTGATTATGGTGGCGCTCTCTGATATCAACGATTTTGAAGGCAAATTTGATAATGGCGCATCTTTCTGCAAGTATCTTACAGAGCAGCTGAAATTGCCTTCCGACCTGACCAATGCCAGTGTCATCTCCAAGCGTTTCTCCAAGATGCGTGGCGAATTTCCCAACTGGAGTTTTGATGATGTAAGTGATCCTAACGCCCGGCAGAAACTCATCAATATCGCTAACCGTTTTGTTGCCATCTACCGTAAGGGGCAGTAGGAAGCGGGGAAATGATTGCTTCTTGTGAGTGTTGGCAAGTTTTAGATGGAATGTTAAAAACGTAAAATAGAGCAATCTTTAGGCATATTCTACGTTTAATATCAGAATAGGTTTAATAAACAAATTAGGATATGAAGTATTTAGTAAAAAAATCAGTCTTACTACTGTTGGTAGTCTTGGCTTTTTGTGCGTGTGACAACAGCAATGACAATGGTGAAGTTATTCAGCCCAATCCACAGTCATGGAAAACTGTCGTCAATTATACTGGCGAAGTAGAGTTTGTGGTGGATGCGCCACAAATTCGTGAGGATATAGAGCAGGATTTGAAGGCAAACCCTCCTTTTGGAGGAAGCAAGAAATATCAGTTTATCATAAAAAGATACTCGTCGCTTTCTCCTTTATTTATGCTATATGCGGTGAATCCTGAGGACGATAAGTCTGCTGACGGATATACACTGAACATCGCTGGTAAAGTGGAGAGTAAGGACAATTATAGATTGTTCCCTGCCGCTTCTGCAAATGGTTGGTATAAGATGGATATTGTGCCTGTCGACACAAAGGATGGCAAGCCTGTTGCAACATACGATGTGTTTATGCATCAAACTATTCCTTCTTATTTGGTTCATAGCAAGATGTATTTCTGCGAAGACCTTACGGAGAAATATCGCCAGAAGTTCCCTAAAGAAGACATTCATGCCGTGGTTCGCCGTTTGGTTCTTTCTTATGTCAGTGGGGGTGATAATATAAATGAATAGAAACATATCTGAACAGAAGATTTTTTAGAAATAATACAGTATCAGCACTTTTTGCTTCGTTTGCAAGCAGAAAGTGCTTTTTTTATGCCTTCAGATGAGCTGGAGGCTTAGCGGAAGGCTTAGTTGCCGGCGATGAGGCTTAGTAGGAGGCGAACCGGCAGGACGCCTATTGCCGGGGAGGCTTTTTTTCCTTACTTTTGCATTCAGAAATAATCAATGATTGGGATTATGGAAAAAGGAAAGAAAATACCTCCACAGGAAGCGTCTCGGACTAATCCAGTGGCAAAGCCTGAGGATACCAAGGGCGGAATCAATAACAAGGTATCATCTGGGTTGATAGGAGCAAAGCTGGCATCTGGGTTGATAGGAACAAAGCTGGCTGAACAGGCTGAAGAGAATGAAGAGATGCCCATGCATCACCTGATTGCCGATAAGGATTATCCGTCGGGCATCAGAGAATGGATGATCACTTCGCCTTCTGAACTCAAGTATCCTACGCTGGTGGTGGCTGCTGCCATGCTCAGCGTTTATCTTACACGTGTCAGAATACAGTATGTGTATGATAATCAGGGAGAAAAATCGGCCATCGTGTTGCAGGTCATCGTAGAGGGCGAGCAGTCGAGCGGAAAGTCGTTTGCCAGATACATCATGCGTACCCTGATGAAACCTTTCATCGAGCGCGACAGCGAAATGAGAGCCAAGGAGCAGGAGTATGCTGCCCTGAAGCGACGCCAGGGAAAGAAGGATGGCAAGCTGCCACCCGAACCGAAGACCGACATCACCATCCTGCCCGAAACCGTATCGCTCACCATGTTCATCAAGCGATGCGATGCTGCCGTCAAACTTTATGGTGCTCCGAAGACGCTCTTCGAATTTGCCGATGAGATTTCTGCCATCGTGCATTCTGCCAAGCGCCAGTTTGCCGACCTCTCGCAGGTTATCAAGACGGCATACGATCTGGGCAGCGTCTATGGTCAGGATTTCATGAGCGAATCCAGCTATAGTGCCATGGTAGATGCCTTGCTGTCGTTCGTTTTCTGCGGCACTCAGAGTGCGGTGAGCAGATATATGAACAAGGCTGCCATTGAGGGCGGTGCTGTAACCCGAACCATCTTATGCCCGCTCATCAGTCATCTGGGCGACAATCCGCCACAGTTTCAGGCGTTGACCGATATGCAGCGTAATGAGCTGGAGAATACGTTGGACAAGCTCTTCGGGTTGTGCTACGAGGAAGATGGAAAATTCCATCAGGAGATAGAGGAAGATATGAGCTGGCTCTACAAGACGGTGGTAAAATGGTGTAACGACTGCCGCCAGCAGGTGGTGAAAACCATGTCCAAGTCAATGGATGTCTTCTACAAGCGCAGTTCGGTTTCAGCCTTCCGCATCGCTGCCCTCATGCAAGTGCTATACAAAGTGGAAGGGAAGAAGAGCGAGAAGGAAATCCGGAAACTGGTTAGGCAGACCTATCTGGCTTGTGCCGACCGCATCTTGCAGAATATGTTGCAGCGGTGGGGCAAGGCTTTCGAGCAGATTTCTGCCGAGGGCGAAGGAGAGCCTTATCATACAGTAGACTATTTCAGCGAGTTGCCGCAGGAATTCTCTTATCAGTTCCTGGAGGAATTTCTGAAGCAGAAGGAGCTCAAGACGCCTGCCCGCAACATGGTATGCAACTGGCGCAGATGGGGATGGCTCGAAAAACCTAAAAAGGGCGAGGATAGAAAAGTGCTTAGAAAAACGCAGCAGAAAACTACCCATGCAGCTGATGATGCTATTCCTGATAAATAGATTTTCACGTATTAAAAAATCAATTAGTCTATGGCAGAATATATAGATTCAATCACGCTCTCTAAACTTAGAGGCATCAATATCCTGGAGGTGGCTGATGCTTTGGGAATAGGCTTGCGTCATCGCAATGCGCTCTGTATCAGTCATAACGATTCTAATCCGAGCTTGCATTTCTGGCCATCAACCAATACTTGCCATTGCTTTGCATGCGGGTGGGGTGGTGATAATATCGACCTGGTGATGAAGCGGGAGAATCTCTCTTTTACCGAAGCCTGCCAATGGTTGGGAAGAAACTTCGGTATAGCGGTGGGGAATGCCCGTGAAGCTGATAGCCGGAAGGTAATTACGCCTGCTCATGAAAGAGATGGTGGGAATGTCCGACAGCCAGCAAGGGGTACGGTCGGACAGCAGAAAACGGAATGCGATACGGACAGAATCAACCTTAGAGGACCATTCCAGCATCAGCCGGATGTAGATTATCTCATGAGAATGCTTGAGGGAAAGAAACTCACCGAGACGGCAAGGGATTTCCTTTTCGAACAGCGAAAGCTGCGCCCCGAATACATCTATTGGTGCAGAGTGGTAAGTACAGATTTTTCTATCGCAGGCTATCGCTTTGGTGGTAAGTTTTTTGATGGGCCTTCCCTGCTCATACCTTACTATGGGGTGGATGGAAGATTGCTAACGGTACAGAGCAGATTTCTGGGGGATAAATCTAAGGAGAAGCCCCGGTTTAAATTTGCACCTGGCAGCAAACCTATGGTATACGGGATGCAGATTTTGCCCCAAGTAGCTGATAATGAACCTTTGGTTATTACTGAGGGATGTACCGACTGTTGGAGTGCTATGTCTATGGGTTATAAGGCGATAGCAATACCTAGTGCTACACTTTGTAATGAAGAATGTCGCAGCCTTTTGTCGGGAAGGAATCTTCACATGTGGCCAGATCAGGATAAGCCTGGCATTAGTCTCTATATGAAATTGAAGGAGATGTTTCCGCAGCTGGTGTATCATCAGTTGCCCGAAGGATGCAAGGATTTATCTGATTATTATCAGTCCTCTTACGTTCAGAAAATGTGAAAGTGAATGTGAATTTCAAATGTTTTCTCAATAGCTTTTTGGGTATATTTTGTTTGTTATTTTTATCGGTTATTGTTTGTTATTTTTATCGGTTATTGTCTGTTATGATGAAATTAGTATTAAATCGTTTTCGTACAGTTCGTGGCGCCGTAGTGGGTCGCCTCAGTCTGGAAATAGTAGATCGCAAGGGTGGCGTTGTTGACCACGAGCATATTTGCGATACAGTAGAGCGCGAGGGGGGCTGCCTGGAGCCTGGTGAATATCGCGTAGTGGTGGCTAAATGCCGCAGTTTCGCCCGCAAGATGATGTTCTTGGAGGTGGTGAAGAAGGAGGCTTCCTCTTCTTCTGATGCTTCATCAGGGGTGGGCTGTTTGCCTCTTCCTCTCCCCGAAATCTGCGAGCGCTGCCGCCTGGAGCGCAAGCATCATAGGTTCGGGTGCATGGATGAGCTTCATGCCCTTTCGTGTCCGATGCTTCAGCCGGGCAATGGTCCGTTCCGTCTCCGCAAGGGCGGCATCCTCATCGGCGAGGCTCATGCTCCCGGCTTCGTCCTCAGAAGCCAGGAACTCTTCCTCCAGCTCTTCGACCGGGTCAACAAGGTGCTGAGACGCGGGGGCGAAGTGGTGGTGGAAGTGAATAATTTCAGCCATTTCTGATATTTTATCCTCAAAAAATTTGCCGTTTCGCAGAAAACTCGTATCTTTGTAGCGGAAATATAATTATGGAGGAACAGAGATATGATTTACTATGTAGCTAATCCGATATACGATTCAGTGTTCAAATTCCTGATGGAAGACGAACGCATCGCCAAAACCGTGCTAACCGCCCTGCTGAAAAAGGAAGTGGTGAGCGTGGAAATGAGAAGGCATGAGCATCCTAACATCACCCGAGACAATATCTCGATGTTTCGCATCGACTTTGCTGCCAGGGTGAGGGAAGAGGATGGAAGCGTAAGGCTCATCCTTATCGAACTTCAGAAGACATGGCTCGATACCGAGACGCTCCGGTTCCGACGTTATCTGGCTGCCCAGTATAATGCTGAGGAGAATATGATAAAGGAGGGAGAGGGCAAGGGATATGCCGTGCCGATGGTGGCTGTGTATCTGCTGGGCCATAGAGTGGGAGATATTGACAAGGCTGTGGTATACGTGAACCACAAGGCGCTCGACTATGACGGGAAAGAGGTGGAGAACGGGATGGATGATCCTTTCATCAACAGTCTGACGCATGACAGTATCCTGGTGCAGATTCCTCTTTTACATGGCAAGATAAACAACAGGCTCGACAAGGTGCTGAGCGTGTTCGACCAGTCGCAGAGGGATAAGAAGAACCAGCAGATGTTATGTCTGGAGGGTGATAAATATAAGGATGATTCGGATATGATGTATATCGTTCACCGTCTGGGACTCGCCACAATGAGTGCTAATATCCGGCAGGAGATGAATGATGAGGATGAATACTATTCTGCCATAGAAGCTCGCGATACGCAGGTGATGAAGCTCAATAAGATTATCAGTGAGCAGGCTAATCAGGTAAATGAGCAAGCTACTCAGATAAATGAGCAAGCTACTCAGATAAATGAGCAAGCTACTCAGATAAAAAGCATGGCGCAGGGCATGCTGGAGAATGGAATGCCCCTGGAGATGGTGGCTAAGATGATGAACAGAACGCCTGAGGAAGTTCGTGCTTTATTGGGCAAATGATATAGAAAACGCAGGGATGCCAGGGGGAATCTCTGCGTTTTTTTAGTGTCATAGCGTAAAAAAGGCAGATCTTTACGCTATGACACATTGTTTTTACCTTTTGAAACTCCGATTTTGAAGTAATTCAAGTTAAATCATGCAACAAACAGAAAAAATTCTAATTATGCAAAGTATTTTCCGCTTTTTGTAACGATTTTCGGATTAAACAAACGATATTTGGAGAAAAATGAGTATCTTTGCAACCGAAAACAATAATATACGCCAATGGCTGAGAAAAATTTTAAATGTAATTTGTGACTTAGAACACTTTGATGCAAGATCTCAGGTGAGTCGGTCTTGATATTTTAACTCAGGCAGCGAGCACTCGGAGATATTCATTTCTGTTTTTTATCTCAACTGGCTTATAATTCGAAAATTGTATCACAATTTGTATCAAAATCAAAAAAGCATAACAATGGAACCAACTATATACAATTTTTCACTTTGTACCGCACTGCCGTTAATGTTATTCTTCGGCTTTTATTTTTTATTTGCAAAGACTCCTGAAAAGAAAATTTTCAAGAATTATCTCCGCTCCCGACAGATGATGGGTATAGCTATGTTGCTGCTTTCAGCAAACTATTCGGTACATTTCTTCTTTGGTATCCGATTCAAAAATGCGGATTCTGCCATATTGATGAACATGTCCACATACTTCCTGTGCTATTCTCTGTTCAGTTCGGCATTGATAATGTTGCTTGATCGTTTTTACATTACCAAACGGCGTGTGTGGACACATATCATTTTATGGATTATATTTTCAACTCTTTCCGGAGTTGTGTTGTTCCTGTTGCCAAGCGGAATCATACAAAAAATCTCTTTATTTGCTTTAGCTGCCTGGTTGGTCGTTTTTGGAGTCGTTTTAGCTCGCAGAGTCATAATTGCATATCGTAGAGCCATTCGGATTTTCAATGAAACTCAGGCGGATGATATAGGCGCATATATCGAATGGCTTTCCATATTCACTTATTGGGCTGTTATCTTCGGTGTCGGATGCGGATTGCTGACATTTCTGCCAGACGAATATGTTTTTATCTGGATTTTGTCGTCAATACCGTTCTACAGCTATCTTTTCTACAGCTATCAGAACTACCTGCTGTTCTATGAACAGGTAGAAAATGCGTTTGAGCAGGATATGCAATCTGAAGAAGAACTTCTGACAAATTCGGGAATTGAACCCGAAATGGTTTCAGAAGAAGTTCCTGAGTCCTATACAGAATTTATAGAGAAGGTTGACAACTGGATAAAGACAGACGGCTATGTCCAGCAGGGACTTACCATAAAAGAACTGTCCAAAATACTTTATACGAACCGTACCTATCTTTCCGCTTATATCAAGACTACGTATAAAATGACATTCCGCGAATGGATAACCAGTCTCCGGTTGGAGTATGCGAAAAACATACTGAAGGAGCATCCAGAAATCAATATACAGAAGCTGGCTGAGTCTTCTGGTTTTCTTTCCCGCAGTAACTTTATCAAATTATTTTCCGAGAAGGAAGGATGTACGCCTGCCAAATGGAAAAAATCAAATCGGGAATAATTTGTGTAGTAAAAAAACATCGGAAAAGGTCACAGAAACCCATTTTCAAAACGTGCTCAAACGACAAAAAAGTGCTAATTCGACAATTCAAAAAGTGCTAATTCGACAAAAAAGATGCTCGACGACAATTTATATAAAAATTAATAGAAAAAGTTTTTCTAATCTTTTGGGCATAGAATGACATTTATTATCTTTGCAGGAGACAAAGATAATTAAAGATAATAAAATGTATGTTTATATGAGTAGAAAAATCACTATCCTAACCCTGTTTCTATGGCTGATGACGGTAACTTCTCCTGTCATTGCGCAGCAGAAAGCTGCTCAACAAAATTACCTTACCGACATGCCATTGGAAACCAAAACCCCAACCGACTATCATTTTTCCCTGCGTGCCAACCTGCTGCGCTGGGCTACCCTGACACCAGATCTTGGCGTGGAATGGCGCATCTGCCCGTCGTGGGGCATTACCGTAAACGGCTCGTGGACTTCTTGGAGTTGGAATGACAAAGACCGTCGCTATGCACTTTGGGAAGTGGCTCCGGAAATACGTTATTACATGGGTGAGAAGAAAGCCTGGTATCTGGGTGCGATGTTCAAGGCCGGACAGTTCAACTACAAGATCTCCGAAACAGGCAAGCAAGGCGACCTGATGGGTGGTGGCATCACCGCCGGCTATCAGCTACGGCTGAACAAGGCACTGGCTCTTGATTTCAACCTCGGTTTGGGCTACCTGAATGCCGATTTCGAAAAATATGAAGTCATCGATGGTGTGCGCGTGCGCTGTGGCAACGAGACAAAAAATTGGTGTGGCCCCATCAACGCCGGTGTGACATTGGTATGGAAGTTATTCTAATACGGAGGAATAGAGTATGAAAGCAAGACAATATATAAATATGATGGGAATGGCAGCCGCCGTGCTGCTCTCTTCCTGCGTGAAGGACACGCTTTATGACACGCCGCATCCCGACTACGGGAAGATTGCGGTGACAGCCGACTGGTCGGCCCGAGGTGAGGGTATCGACATACCTGCCACGTGGACGGTCACCATGGGCGACTATACGGGTACGGAGACTTCTGCCACTCATGCCCCCGACCATCTGTTTGATCCGGGCAGCTACACCCTTGCGGTGTGGAATCCGGCTGAAGGAATCACGGTGAACGGCACCACAGCCACCATTGCCGCAGCCACGGGAAACCGGGCAGGCACGGATGCCTTTGTGAACAATGCCCCGGGATGGTTCTTCACCTATACGAAACAGGTGAGCATCGAGAAAGACAAGGACTATCCGCTGACCGCCGCAATGAAGCAGCAGGTACGCGAACTGACGCTTGTCGTCAAACCGACGGGTGATGCCGCCGGACGCATCACGGAGATTGTTGCCCATCTGACGGGTGCAGCCAGAACACTCGATTTCGCTACCGATACCTACGGAGCCGCTTCAAACGTCGTGCTGCCCTTCACCAAGATAACCGAAGGTGACGATGCCGGCAAGTGGAAAGCCACGGTGCGGTTGCTGGGTGTGACTGGCACGGAACAACTGCTGAGGGGTGAAATCCGCTATGCCGACGGCAATCCGACCCCCACCACGCTGAAAAGCGACCTCACGGAAGCCCTCAAGGAGTTCAACACCAGAAAGGGCGCATCGCTGACCCTCGGCGGAACGCTGGTTGAGACTCCCGAAGGCATGGAAGTAAACGGAACTGGAATTACTGGCTGGGAAGAAGTGAAAGGGGATGATGCAAATGCCGATTTGTAAATAATTCTGACCACCTACTTTGAAATGGAATTTAACTAATAAAATGACAGATACAATGAAGACAAGATTTTTTGCACTCGCAGCGCTCGCCCTCGCACTGGTAGCCTGCAACAACGACAACGAGAACCTGAACGGTGAGCCCGTGGCCGCCCAGTTTACCGCCGACATCGCCGCTAGCATCGCCCCCGCCACCCGCGCCAGCGGAACCACCTGGACTGGCGGCGACCGTATC
>ERZ791912.459-NODE-459-length-25337-cov-83.576458_pt1 | contig 25337 bp, 27 predicted proteins | sample MGYA00510141_ERZ791912 | MGnify/ENA primary metagenome ERZ791912 (study PRJEB30046, sample SAMN00792082) | human gut metagenome | study: EMG produced TPA metagenomics assembly of the A metagenome-wide association study of gut microbiota in type 2... | reverse complement strand
GCGACAAGGTAATGATGAGTGGTCCTTACGGTGACTTCCATCCTAACTTCACCTCAGGCAAGGAGATGATCTGGATTGGTGGTGGTGCCGGTATGGCTCCTTTGCGTGCGCAGATTATGCACATGACCAAGACCCTGCACACCACCGACCGTGAGCTCCACTTCTTCTACGGAGCCCGTGCGTTGGGTGAGGCCTTCTTCTTCGAGGACTTCTGGGAGCTTGAGAAGGAATTCCCTAATTTCCACTTCCATCTTTCACTCGACCGCAAGGACCCAGTGGCAGATGCTCAGGGCGTGAAGTACTACGAGGGATTTGCTGTCAACTGTATCCGTGATACCTATTTGAAGGATCACGAGGCTCCTGAGGATTGCGAGTACTATCTCTGCGGACCTCCAATGCTGATCAAGACTGTTACTGATTATCTCGACAGTCTCGGCGTAGACCAGGAAAGTATCATGTATGATAATTTCGGATAAAGCAAACAAGCATTAGTATATAGGTAATAAGCCTATAGGTAACAAACAACACAAAGCCGCTGAATTTCAGCGGCTTTGTTGCGTTTTGTAGGAGTGGTGTTAACAGCCTGGCTCTTACTTCCTTTGTTTCTTATTCTTTTCCTATTTCTTCCACTTCTTATCTTTCTTTAAATTCTTTAACTACAACAAGTGCGATTATTCATCAAAAAAATGTACCTTTGCTGAAGTTTTCGCATATAAAAATGGATGGAGGGTGTCGTGAGACTGTACTCCATCTTTCATTTAGCCAAATGGCTTATGCTTTTTAGGTATTAATCGTAAAAATAAATAAAATGAAGATACAACCTGAAGAACAATATAAGTTTTTGAAAATATCCTTGCCCGATGGCGTTTCTGCCAACGAGCATTCGGTGCTGTTGCATGCCTGCTGTGCTCCCTGTTCAGCAGCCATCGTGGAGTGTATGTTGCGCAACGGTATACGCCCTACCGTATATTTTTCCAATTCCAATATCTATCCTCAACAGGAGTTTGATATTCGAAAGCATGAGCTTATCCGCTTTCTGCAACAACAGGATGTGCCCTACGTGGAAGACGAGTACGATCATGCTGACTGGAAAAAGGCTATAGCCGGACTGGAGAATGAGCCGGAAAGAGGATCACGCTGTTCGGTGTGTTTCCAGTATCGGTTGCATCATGCAGCCTGCTATGCCCAGGCGCATGGTTTCAAGTGGCTTACTACTACGTTGGCTTCCTCGCGCTGGAAGAACATCCGACAGATAGATACAGCGGGAATGGTGGCAGTGAGCGACTGTCCCGACGTGGAATGGTGGAGTCAGAACTGGCGAAAAGGTGGTTTACAATTAAGGCGCAGCGAGCTGCTGCGCCTCAATGAGTTTTATAATCAGTTGTATTGTGGCTGCGAGTTCAGTCTTGCCGCTTCGAAAGCGATGCGGAATCAGGACGAGTGATTCTTCTGACAGCCATTCATGAAAAGCTGTTTATGACAAGCCTGTAATCTCGCCATTCACCACGTCGATGCGCTCGGCTTGTGGTGACTTGGGGAGTCCGGGCATGCGCATGATAGGGCCTGCAATGACTACAATCATCTCGGCACCCATGTTCAGGGTAATGTCTCTTACGTGAAGCTCGAAACCCTCGGTAGGTCCATAAGCCTTGGCGTCGGTAGAGAAACTATACTGAGTCTTAGCAATGCAGATAGGGAAGTGGGCTACACCCAGCTTCTTGATCTCTTCGATCATGGCCTGAGCCGATTCGCTTAGTGTCACGCTGCCTGCGCCATACAGACGGAATGCCACGTCCTCTATCTTTTGCAGGACAGGCTCATTGTCGTTGTAGGTCAACTGCAATGGGGCTGAAGGACGCTCGTCGATGGTCTTCACTACCAGTTCTGCCAGTTTCATGGCTCCCTTGCCGCCTTCTGCAAAGGCGCTGTTTACGGCAAAACCGCAGCCCATTTCCTCGCAATGCTTGCGAAGTACCTCTATCTCTTCATCTGTATCCGTAGCAAACTTGTTGAATGCAATCACTACAGTCTGACCGAAGCTTTGCATGTTGCGCACGTGCTTGTCGAGGTTCCAGTATCCATTCTCCATTCCCTGGATGTTAGGCTTCTTGATGTCTTCGAGAGCCACACCGCCATGCATTTTGAGAGCTTGCAAGGTTACAACCACTACGGTAAGCGCTGGTTGTAGACCTGCTTTACGGCACTTGATATTGAAGAACTTCTCCGCACCTAAGTCGGCACCGAATCCTGCCTCAGTAATCGCATAGTCACCATATTCGAGTGCCGCAGCTGTAGCCATTACCGAGTTGCAGCCATGAGCAATATTGGCGAAAGGTCCACAATGGACAAAGGCCGGTGTTCCCTCGGTGGTCTGTACCAGGTTAGGACTCAAGGCATCGAGCAGCAAGGCGACAATACTTCCGCCTACGCCCATGTCTTTCACTCTGAAAGGTTTGTCGTCCTCGGTAATGCCGAGCAGAATATTGTCTATGCGACGGCGAAGGTCGTCCAAACTTGTCGCAAAGCACATAATCGCCATGATCTCAGAGGCTGGAGTGATGTCGAAACCTGTCTGAGTCTCTATGCCGTTCTTTTCGCCTAAGCCCGTGATAATCTGTCTCAAGCCACGGTCGTTGATGTCCATGACACGGCGCCAAAGTATTTTCTTCAGTTTGAAACCTTCTGCCTCGTGCTGGAAACGATAGTTGTCCAACAGGGCTGCTATCATGTTGTTGGCTGCTGTGATGGCATGGAAGTCGCCAGTAAAGTGAAGGTTGATCTTGTCCATTGGCAATACCTGAGCATAGCCGCCACCTGCAGCTCCACCCTTCATGCCGAAGCAAGGTCCTAAGGATGGCTCACGAAGTGCCAATACAGCCTTCTTGCCAATCTTGTGCATTCCTAATGCCAAGCCTACAGACACGGTAGTCTTACCGTTGCCAGCCTTCGTAGGACTGATGGCTGTAACGAGGATAAGATGATGATTCTTAAACTTTTTCTTGTCAATAATGTTGGTAGAAATCTTGGCTATGTATCGGCCGTAGTTCTCAACCAGGTTCTCGTTGATTCCCAATTCGGCAGCTATGTCGTTAATGGGACGTAGTTTTACCGATTTGGCTATTTCTATATCTGTCAGCATAAGAATAATATGTTTTTGTTGCTGCAAAGGTACTCAAAATAATTGATATAAAATCAAGATGTTCGTGAAATAATTCAATAAAGGTTGAAAGAAGGATATAAAAGTATGAAAAATAAACATAAATCTCTGATTTGGCTTCTTTTGTTTCTGAAATTAATTGTATCTTTGCAGAAAATTAGCTGTATTAACATGAAATCGAGTAATCATACCGTATTGTTTATTTGTTTGGGTAATATTTGCCGTTCGCCTGCTGCCGAAGGCATCATGAAAGCCAAGGTGGAGGAGAAAGGACTGGCCAGTCAGTTCTATATTGATTCTGCTGCCATTGGTCCTTGGCACGTCGGGCAGTTGCCCGACAGTCGTATGCGCCGTTGTGGTGCCGCTCATGGCTATTGTTTCGACAGTCATGCCCGACAGTTTGATAAATCCGACTTTGCCAAGTTCGACTACATAGTGGTAATGGATAATGATAATTATCGTGCCATCACGCGAATGGCCTCTTCGGATGAAGAACGTGAAAAGGTGGTTTGTATGGCAAGTTACCTGCGTCAGCATCGCGATTATACCACTGTTCCTGATCCATATTATGGTGATGAGTCTGATTTTGAACTTGTCATCACTCTTTTAGAGGATGCTCTTGAGGGACTGATAGAAGAAATCATAACAAGGTAAAATATATAAATAACTCAACTTTCGCGATTTCATTAAATAATGTAATAAACACATAGTAAGGTAAAAATGCAAGAATTATTGTTTTTAGGCGGATTCATCGTCTTCATTGTAGCCATACTGTTGGTAGACATGCTTGCTATCGACCGTAAGGCACATGTGGTGTCTATCAAGGAGGCAGGAATCTGGACTGGGGTTTGGATCATCCTGGCATTGGGTTTCTCGGTATTTCTGTGGTTTCATGGCGACATGGTACACGGAATTCACGATTTCAACGATCTTCAGGCTGTAGCTACGCGTTATGCTTCTCATCTTCAGTTGAACCCGGATGACTTTGAGGGTAGTCTGCATCAGTATCGCAAGTACATGACCATAGCCTATATCTCTGGTTATCTGATAGAAAAGACGTTGTCGGTAGACAATCTGTTTGTGATGATGATGATCTTCACTGCATTTGGTGTCGACAAGAAACAATATCAGCATGTGCTCAACTGGGGCATCATGGGCGCTATTGTGCTTCGCTTTGTCTTCATCTTCTTAGGAGCTGCCATTATCAGCCGTTTTGACTGGGTGTTGTTGGTCTTCGGTGTGTTGCTTATGTATAGCGGAATCAAGATGTATCTCGACCGCAACAAGGAGGCTCATGTCGATACTGCCAATCATCCTGTGGTAAAGTTCTGCTCTAAGTATTTCCACTTAAAGCCATTGGTAATCACCGTGTTGGTGATAGAGTTCAGCGATTTGATTTTCGCTTTCGACAGTATTCCTGCTGTGTTCTCTGTGTCGCTCGATCCTTACGTAGTGTTCTTCTCCAACATCTTTGCCATTCTTGGTTTGCGAGCTATGTTCTTCCTCTTGGCAGCTGTGGCCGACAGGTTCAGATATCTGAAGACGGGTGTTTGTTTCCTGTTGCTGTTTATCGGTTTGAAGCTGCTCGTTCACGAATACTTTGAGATTGATGCTGTGGCTTCGCTGCTCATCATCCTGGCAGTTATCGTGATAAGTATAGGAGCTTCGCTGGTTATTCCTCAGAAAAAGAAATAATAGGGGCTTGTATCTCAACGTGCTGGTTTCCGCTTTCGAGATTCGAGTTCTCTCTATACACAAAAATCGCTGCTTTCAACGTTGAAAGCAGCGATTTTTGTTTTCTTTACTTCGTCTCCTGTTCTTCCTGCATGTCGAGGAATTGGTTGTCCTTGTCGTAGAATTCGTACTGAAGGAAAGCCAGTTTCTGAGAAGGAACGACTTTGATTCCGAATCCATACTTGAATTGCCACTTCAGGCGAAGGGAAACGAAACCCTTGTTGATGAATGCGGCAACATAAGGATTGACATACAGCGTGAACTTCTTGACGCCAATCTTGTTGACCAGTTGGTCGATTTTTCTTTCCAGTTGATCGGTAAACAGAATGCTCGACTTCACCTTGCCAGTACCGAAACAGGTAGGGCAGGTCTCCTCTACATTCACATCCATGGCAGGTCTTACACGCTGGCGTGTAATCTGCATCAGTCCGAACTTGCTCAGAGGCAGAATGTTGTGCTTGGCACGATCCTTCTGCATGTTCTTGCACATACGCTCGTAGAGCATCTGTCGGTCTTCTGCCAGATTCATGTCGATAAAATCGACAACAATGATGCCTCCCATGTCTCGCAACCTCAGCTGTCTTGCCAGTTCGTCTGCAGCACCTAGGTTTACATCAAGGGCGTTAGCCTCCTGACCTTTTTCTCTGGTGCGGTTGCCGCTGTTGACATCCACTACATGCAGCGCCTCGGTGTGCTCGATAATAAGATAAGCTCCGTGCTTATAGTTGACCACACGTCCGAAGCCAGACTTAATCTGCTTTGTAATGTTGAAGTTGTCGAAGATAGGTACCTTTCCTGTATAGAGCTTCACGATGTTTGCCTTGTCTGGTGCAATGAGTGAAACGTAATGCTTCACCTCTTTCATCACATCCTCGTCGTTGACAAAGATGTTTTCGTAAGAAGGATTGAACAAGTCGCGAAGCAGGGCAACAGCTCTGCCGGTTTCCTCGAAGACGAGTTGTGGTCTCTTTTGAGTTTTCTGTACCTTGGCGATTGCATCCTCCCATCGCTTCACCAAGACTTTCAATTCGGCATCAAGTTCAGCCACCCTCTTGCCTTCAGCCACCGTGCGGACGATTACTCCGCAGTTTTTGGGCTTGATGCTGTGGATGAGCTGCTTGAGTCGGGTACGTTCCTCACCGCTCTTAATCTTTGACGAAACAGAAACTTTGTCACCGAATGGCATGAGTACCAAGTAACGTCCGGCAAAAGAGATTTCGCCTGTCAGTCTTGGTCCCTTGGTTGAAATGGGTTCTTTTACGATTTGCACCAGCACTTCCTGTCCAGTCTTCAGAATGTTCTGGATGCTTCCGTCCTTTTCGAGGTCGGGCTGCTTGCTGGCTTTAGAGAATGGGAAAAGTTTCTTTCTGTCGCTCTGTACTTGTTTAAGGTACTTCTGGTAGGAATTAAAATGACTTCCTAGGTCAAGATAATGAAGAAAGGCGTCGCGTTCATAACCTACATCTACGAAGCAAGCGTTAAGTCCCGGCATAAGTTTCTTAACTTTTGCGATGTAGATGTTTCCCACAGAGAACGAAGCCTCACGAGGTTCATTCTGGTATTCCACCAGCTGCTTATCCTCCATGAGAGCGATAGAAATGTCCTTCTGCTGGACGTCAATTACAACTTCGCTTGTCATACTCTTCAATAATCTCTTTACTTAAAGTTTACTAATAACACTTTACAAAAAGGGGCATGCCAATCCATGTTGATATGACACGCCCCCTCAGTCTGTGGAACCGACTGAGAGCAAAATCAGCTTCTATAAAAGCTTACTTGCTCTTATGTCTGTTCTTACGTAATCTCTTTTTACGCTTGTGAGTAGCCATCTTGTGGCCCTTCTTTTTCTTTCCGTTTGGCATGATTTTAAAATTTTAAAATATTGTTATTATATAATGTTGTTTCCTTAATAATCTTTCGACTTGCAGCTCTTTCGTCTTGCTGTGTCTCTTGGATTGAGGGTCGTGTAGATTAGCCCTTCATCTCTTCAACGAAGCTCTTGGCTGGCTTGAAGCAAGGCAGGTCGTGAGCTGGGATGGTGATAGTAGTGTTTTTGGAGATGTTGCGGGCTGTCTTAGCTGCTCTGCGCTTGATGTTAAAGCTGCCGAAGCCACGAAGGTATACATTCTCCTTCTTCTTGAGAAGGCTCTCCTTAACTGCGTCCATGAACGCTTCTACCACAATACCTACTTCTTTCTTTGGCATTCCAGTGGCCAAAGACACCTCGTTGACGATATCTGCTTTTGTCATTTTCCTATTGTTTTTTTCTGTTTTTACGATGTTTTATCTTGAATTCGGTGTGCAAAGATACAAGTTTTTTGCGATATAACAAAATTGTTAGCACTTTTTTTGAAAAAATAATGCCCTAAGTATTTGCGTATAAGGTTTTTATTGCGTATTTTTGTACCGAAAATAGCAAAAATGGAAAAACTGAGATATTATATATTGACTCTATGTCTGTGCTTGTCGGTCTCTTTTGCTGGGGCTTCGAAGGTATGGAACGCTAAGAATATACCTGTACCATACCTGCAGAACTCGACGCAGTATGTGTCTGACCCTGATCATTATATAGACAAACAGGCGCTTGATTCTGCCAATTTCTACCTGGACAAGCTCAACAAGGAGTGCAGGGTACAGAATGTGTTTGTCATTGTGGGCAAAGTGGAAAATGGCGATGCCTTCCGTGTGGCTCAAGATCTGGGCAACGACTACGGTGTGGGAGACAAGAAGACACGTCGTGGTTTGGTGGTGGTTGTGGCTGTCGAAGACCATAAGTACTTCATTGCTCCCGGTATGGGACTTGAGGGGGAGTTGACGGATGTCGACTGTGATGATATCGCCAGGGCTTGTATTGTTCCCAACATGAAAAAGAATATGCCTGCCGAGGCTGTAGTAGCTACGAGCCGTGCTATATATAATAAGGTGAAGAGCGGCAAGACGGGAATTTCGGATATTGATGACGGTACGATAGGCGAGGACGACTGGGTTCTTGTCGTGATTCTGCTTGTTGTCTTCTTCGGTATTCCTGTGTATATGTTGGTACGTTATTTGCTGGAAGTGTTTGGAGTCATTAAGCCTGACACGAGTCAGCGAAATAAGAATAAGCGCTCATCCCGCCGACATGATGACGACTTTTTCCCGCCTTTCTTTTTCGGAGGAGGCGGAGGCTCTTCGGGTGGCGGCTTCTCTGGCGGCTCCTTTGGCGGAGGTTCCTTTGGCGGTGGAGGAGCCGGCGGAGGATGGTAAGTCAGGGATGCTTGGGAAGAACTTGTCGGGTCGTCTATTAAGAGCAGGCTCGGTCGTCTATTAAGAACAGGCTCGGTCGTCTATTAAGGGTAAACAGCGTCTTTTATGCATTCCATTTTACGCAATTTGAATTTAGATAAACAGTTATTAAAATAGAATAGAAAATTATGAAGAAAACAGGTTGGATTATTGTAGCAGTAATTGTAGTATTAGTGCTTTGGTTGTTTAGTGGTTACAATGGTATGGTAAGTTCTCAGGAGGAAGTTACTACCGAGCTTGCCAATGTACAGACTCAGTATCAGCGTCGTGCCGACATGATGCCTCAGCTGGCGAAGATAGTGAAGGCTTATGCCAAGCATGAGCGCGAAACCTTCGAGCAGGTGACAAAGGCCCGTGCTGCCGTGGGACAGGTGAAGCTTGACGCTAATAATCTGACCGAGGCTAACTTGAAGCAGTTTACAGCTGCTCAGGGCGAGTTGACCAACGCTTTCTCCAAGCTCATGTTGGTGGCAGAAAGATATCCTGAGCTCAAGGCAAGCGAGAATTTCAAGTCGCTCCAGATACAGGAGGAAGGCACTGAGAACCGTATCAGCGAGGCCCGTCGCAAGTACAATGAGGCCGTGCAGTCATACAACGTGAAGGTGCGTCGCATGCCCAATGCCATTATCGCCGGTTTGTTCGGTTTTGACACCATGCCGAAGTTCGAGGCTGCTGCCGGTAGTGAAAAAGCACCAGACTTGGATATTTAATCAGCACATAATGCTTTGTTTTTCAAAAATTCTTTGTAACTTTGCAGAGTTTTTAGAAATTAAGGTAAAAAAGATATGAAACAGACCAAGATTGTTGCATCCATCAGCGACCGCCGCTGCGATCAGGACTTTATCCGTAAGTTGTTTTTTGCGGGCATGAATGTGGTTCGTATGAACACCGCTCATGCCTCAGAAGAAGGAATCCGCACCATTGTCAATAATGTAAGAGCTGTATCTCCCCATATCGGAATTCTGATAGACACCAAGGGTCCTGAGGTTCGTACCACAGGAGTCAAGGAGCCTATACATTATAATATAGGTGATGTAGTGAAGATTTTCGGCCGTCCAGAGATGGAGTCTTCTCATGATATTGTCAATCTCAGCTATCCCAATATTACCGATGACGTGAAGGTAGGCGACGACCTGCTCTTCGACGATGGCGAGTTGGATATGAAGGTGATCGAGAATACCGGTCCCATGCTGGTGGCTCAGGTGCAGAACGAAGGAACTCTGGGTGCTCACAAGAGTGTCAATGTTCCTGGCGAGCACATCGATCTTCCTGCGCTTACCGAGAAGGACCGCAGGAATATTCTCTTGGCCATCGAGCTTGACATCGACTTCATCGCCCATTCATTTGTGCGTAGTGCTGCCGATGTGAAGGCCGTTCAGGCTATTCTGGACGAGCATCATAGCGACATCAAGATCATCTCGAAGATAGAGAATCAGGAAGGTGTCGATAACATCGACGAGATTATCGAGGCTTCTTATGGTATCATGATTGCCCGTGGTGATTTGGGTATTGAGGTGCCTATTGAGAAAATTCCTGGTATTCAGCGTCGCATCATCGACAAGTGCATCAAGGCCAAGAAGCCTGTTATCGTGGCTACACAGATGCTTCATACGATGATTCACAACCCTCGTCCTACTCGTGCCGAGGTGACAGATATTGCCAATGCCATCTTCTATCGTACCGATGCCTTGATGCTTAGTGGCGAGACAGCCAGCGGAAAATATCCACTCGAGGCAGTACAGACCATGGCACGTATTGCAGAACAGGCCGAGAAGGACAAATCGCCCGTCAACGATATAGACCCAATGGAGGAGGGCGTTATTGACCAGAAACTCTTCCTGGCCCATGCAGCCATCGAGGCCACCCAGAAGTTGGGTGTTAAGGGAATCATTACCGATGGCGAGACGGGTCAGACAGCCCGCGATCTGGCAGCCTTCCGTGGTCCAAACCCAGTGCTGGCCATCTGCTATAAGGAGAAACTTCAGCGCTGGCTCAACTTGAGTTATGGTGTTATCCCAATCGTGCAGAAGGATCAGATTTCTACCAAGGCCATGTTTACAGCCGCTGTACGTATGCTTCGTCAGAAGGGCTATCTGGAGGCAGAGGACAAGATTGCATATTTGAGCGGTAGCTTCGGTGAAGGTGGTGGAACAACCTTTGTTGAGATCAATAAGGTAAGAAAGATCTTCGACAACAGTTACAGTTTCAACCTTCCTTCCAACGGAATAGAGGATAAATAGCTCAAATTTCGTCTTTGATAAGGAAATTTTAAGCCATCAAAGCTTTCGTATCTTTCCTCAGTGGAGCGCGGATAAGTAAAGATGTCGTGCAAAAATGCGTCGTTTTTTACAATTTGTTGACTAAACATTTGTACATTTAAGAAAAATGACGTACTTTTGCACGCAAAACTATAAACAAATTGCCGATAATGAAAAAACTGTTATTAGTTGTAGTAGTAGCTTCTACTATGATTTTGGCACTTAGCGGTTGCCAAAGTGCTAAGCAAGTGGCTTATTTTCAGAATATAGATTCTCTCAATTTGAGCGCATCGAGAATGTTGTATGATGCTAAAATTATGCCAAAAGACCAATTGTCGATTATCGTAAAAGCGGTTAACGAGGATTTGGCAGAGCCATTCAATCTATATTCTAAGTCTATGATGTCTTCTTCACAAAACCAAAATCTTCAATATTACTTGGTTGACAATGAAGGCTTCATAGATTTTCCTGTTGTCGGCAAGATTCATGTAGTGGGCTTGACTGGAAGAGAATGCGAGAATTTGGTGAAATCTAAAATCCAGCCATATTTCAAGGATGGTGAAGTTCCGACGGTAACAGTACGTATGGCGAGTTTCCGCGTCGTTGTAACAGGCGAAGTGGGAAGCCCGGGTGTCGTTACAGTACCAAACGAGAAGATGAGCATAGTAGAGGCGTTGGCACAAAGCGGCGACTTAGGCTTGCAGGGTAAACGTAAGAATATTCTGCTTATCCGCGAGGATGCAACTGGCAAAAAGGAAGCGCACCGATTGGATATGACTGATGCCAACATCATCAATTCTCCTTATTTCTATTTGCAGCAGAACGACATTGTATATGTAGAACCTAATGGAGCCAAGAAAGGTACCGCAGGCCTGAGCAACTCTGTTACATTCTGGATAGGATTGGTTTCCTCAATTTTATCTTTGGCTACACTTACTGTCAGTTTGTGTAAGTAAGGACAAACTTAATTATGAATTTCAATTATATTAAAATATGTGTGGTATCGTAGGATATTTGGGTAAGGGACAGGCTTATCCAGCCCTTATCAAGGGACTCAAACGATTGGAATATCGTGGTTACGACTCGGCTGGTGTAGCTCTTATCAGCGAGGACGGATCACTTAATGTATATAAGGCAAAGGGAAAAGTTGCCGACCTGGAAGCTTACTGTGCCGACAAGGACGTGAGTGGTTCGGTAGGCATTGCCCATACCCGTTGGGCTACCCACGGTGAGCCATCATCAGTCAACGCTCACCCTCACTATTCTTCCTCAAAGAATCTTGCCATCATCCACAACGGCATTATTGAGAATTATGCCGCCATCAAGAAAAACCTGATAGCAAAGGGAGTTGAGTTTAAGAGCGATACCGATACTGAGGTGTTGGTACAGCTTATAGAATATATCCAGATTACAAAGAAACTCGACCTGCTGACAGCAGTACAGGTGGCTCTTCGCCAGGTTATCGGTGCTTATGCCATAGCCTTGCTCGACAAGAATGAACCCAACCAGATTATTGCCGCACGCAAGCAAAGTCCCCTCGTTGTAGGTATTGGCAAGGAAGGTGAGTTCTATCTCGGTTCAGACGCCACACCTATTATAGAATATACCGACAAGGTGGTTTATCTGGAAGATGGCAACATCGCCATCATGCGTCTGGGCGAGGAACTTCAGGTTACCAATATCCAGAACGTGAAGCTGAATCCAGAGATTCAGACTGTCGACATGGACTTGGGTCAGATAGAGAAGGGTGGATTCCCTCACTTCATGCTGAAGGAAATCTTCGAGCAGCCAGAGTGTCTGCGCAACTGTATGCGTGGCCGTGTGGTAAACCGTACGGTAGAAACCCGCGTGATGACCGATGGCGACGAAGCCACAACCAAGAAAGAGACAGAGATGGGCGTAGTGCTCAGCTCTATTACCGACCATCGTCAGCAGTTGCTCAATGCCAAGCGCTTTATCATCGTAGCTTGTGGAACCTCATGGCATGCAGGTTTGATAGGCAAGCAGATGATAGAGAATTATTGTCGTGTGCCAGTAGAGGTAGAGTATGCTTCCGAATTCCGTTACCGCAACCCTGTGGTGACTAGTGACGATGTGGTGATAGCTATTTCTCAGAGTGGCGAGACTGCCGATACCTTGGCTGCCATCAAGTTGGCCAAGGAGAAGGGAGCTTTCATCTATGGCATCTGTAACTCTATCGGCTCCAGCATTGCCCGCGAGACAGATACAGGAACTTATATTCACGTAGGTCCTGAAATCGGTGTGGCTTCAACCAAGGCCTTCACCGGTCAGGTGACAGTACTTACCCTTCTTGCATTGGCCATTGGCAATGAGAAGGGAACCATCAGCGCCGACGAGTACCAGAATATTACAGAACAACTTTGGAACATCCCAGAGAAGATGAAGGAGGTGCTGAAGTTGAACAACAAGATAGCCGACCTCAGCCGCACATTCACCTATGCGCGCAACTTTATCTATCTGGGTCGTGGCTTCCAGTATCCTGTGGCTTTGGAAGGAGCTTTGAAGTTGAAGGAAATCAGCTATATCCATGCAGAAGGTTATCCTGCTGCAGAAATGAAGCATGGTCCTATCGCTCTTATCGACAGCGATATGCCAGTAGTAGTTATTGCTACACACAACTTCATGTACGAGAAGGTACTCTCCAACATTCAGGAGGTAAAGGCTCGTAATGGACGTGTCATTGCTATTGTCAGCAAGGGCGACGAGACCATTTCCAAGATTGCCGATGAAGTCATCGAACTGCCTGAGACTTTGGAGTGCTTAGAGCCATTATTGGCTACTATCCCTCTTCAGCTCTTGGCATATCATGTTGCCGTTTGCAAGGGTAAGGATGTTGACCAGCCAAGAAACTTAGCTAAGTCAGTTACAGTCGAATGATATAATTAAGGGAATCGTCATTTATTGACGTTTCCCTTTTTTTATAGAGTGAGGACGCTGCAAATGAAGAATGACAAATGAAGGAGGAAGAAAGTGAAGTAATGAAGGAGGAATGAACAACGAACGAAGGAGGACTAATGAATGAGGGGAGGAAGAACGATGAGTGAAGATAGAAGGAGGAAGAATATCAACGAAATAAATTTAACTATAAGATATCAAGGATAATAAGCGAGATGGAACCATTAAAACATGAATGCGGCGTGGCAATGATCAGATTGCTCAAGCCTTTATCGTATTACCAGCAGAAGTACGGCACATGGATGTACGCACTCAACAAGCTCTATCTGATGATGGAGAAGCAGCACAACCGTGGCCAGGAAGGAGCAGGTATGGCCTGTGTCAAATTGGGTGGAAAACCCGGACATGAATACATGTTCCGTGAAAGGGCAGAGGGCAAGAATGCCGTTACAGAGATTTTCGGCAAGGCTAATGCCAACTTCAAGAACCTGACACCCGAGCAGCTTGCCGACGCTCAGTATGCCAAGGAAGAGCTCCCCTTTGCTGGCGAGCTCTATATGGGCCACTTGCGCTATAGCACCACGGGAAAGAGCGGCATACAGTATGTGCACCCTTTCCTGCGCCGCAACAACTGGAAGGCTAAGAACCTCTGCCTTTGCGGTAACTTCAACATGACCAATGTGGATGAGATATTCCAGGAGCTTACACGTCAGGGCCAGAGCCCACGCATCTACAGCGATACCTACATCATGCTCGAACTCATGGGCCATCGTCTGGATCGTGAGGTGGAGCGAAACTTCATTGCTGCCAAGGCGATGGAGATGCAGAATACCGACATCACCAACTATATAGAAGACCACGTGAAGATGAGCAACGTGCTCAAGACAACGATGAAAGACTTCGACGGTGGCTATGTAGTCTGTGGTATTACCGGTTCGGGCGAGATGTTCTCTATGCGCGATCCCTGGGGCATCCGTCCTGCTTTTTACTATAAGAACGACGAGATTGTAGTTGTGGCAAGCGAGCGCCCTGTGTTGCAGACCACCTTCGACCTGGAGGCAGAGGAAGTGCAGGAACTCATGCCAGGTATGGCGCTTCTTGTCAAGAAGAATGGCGAATGCACCATCGAGCGCATCATGGATCAGAAGGGAGATTCAGCCTGCTCGTTCGAGCGCATCTACTTCAGTCGCGGTTCCGACAAGGATATTTATCAGGAGCGCAAGCAGTTGGGCGAGCAGTTGACCCAGCCTATTCTGAAGGCCGTCGATTATGATGTGGACCACACCGTGTTCAGCTACATTCCGAATACTGCCGAAGTGGCTTACTATGGCATGCTGAGCGGATTCAAGAAATATCTCAACGAAACCAAGATAGAGCAGATAGCCAATCTCGACCATGTTCCTTCGAAAGAAGAACTCAACGAAATCCTCGGCGACTTTGTTCGCTCTGAGAAGATAGCCTGGAAAGATATTAAACTTCGTACCTTCATAACAGAGGGCAACAGCCGTAACGACCTGGCGAGCCACGTGTACGATGTAACCTACGGAAGCATCGAACCTAAGGTGGACAACCTGGTCATCATCGACGACAGCATCGTTCGAGGAACTACCTTGAAGGAGAGTATTCTCCGCATCCTCGACCGTCTGCATCCTAAGAAGATTGTCGTTGTGTCGAGTGCTCCACAGATACGCTATCCCGACTATTACGGCATCGATATGGCCCGCCTGGAAGAGTTCTGTGTGTTCCGTGCTGCCATCCAGTTGCTGAAAGAACGCAAGATGAGCGACATCATCGAACAGACCTACGAGGCTTGTAAGGCCGAGTTGCTGAAGCCAAAGGAAGAGCAGATCAATCCTGTGCGTGCCATCTACAAGCCATTCACCACCGAGGAGTTGAATGAGAAGATAGTAGAGATGCTAAGACCAGAGGGTATGACGACTCCTATCCAACTTGTGTTCCAGAGCATAGAGGGACTGCACGAGGCCATACCCAACCACAAGGGCGACTGGTACTTTACAGGCCATTATCCCACTCCCGGCGGCACCAAGCTTTGCAACCAGTCTTTCGTGAACTACATAGAGAATGTTTATCATAAATAAGTGAAGAACAAAGAGTGGAGAATTCATTTGTTCTTATGAGTATGAAATAAAGAAAAAGAATATCAGATATGAAAAATGTAACCTTAGTTTTGAGCGATGGAACCCAATTCCATGGCAAATCTTTCGGATATGATGCCCCCGTAGCAGGCGAGGTTGTGTTCAACACAGCCATGATGGGCTATCCTGAGAGCTTGACCGACCCTTCTTATGCCGGTCAGTTGATGACACTTACTTACCCACTTGTAGGCAACTATGGTGTGCCACCATTCACTTTCGAGAAAAACGGTTTGCCAACCTTCATGGAGAGTGACAAGATTTATGCTTCTGCCATCATTGTGAGCGATTACAGCGAGCAGTACAGCCACTGGAATGCAGTGGAAAGCCTTGCCGACTGGTTGAAGCGCGAGAAGGTGCCCGGCATTACGGGTATCGACACACGTCAGTTGACTAAGGTGCTTCGTGAGCATGGTGTGATGATGGGTAAGATCATTTTCGACGATGAGCCCGACAACATCCCTGAGGCTAACTATGAGGGTGTAAACTTTGTAGACCAGGTGAGCTGCAAGGAGATTATCCGCTACAACGAGGGAGCCGGCAAGAAGGTGGTACTGGTCGACTGTGGCGTGAAGGCCAACATCATCCGTTGTCTCATCAACAGAGGTGTAGAGGTGATTCGCGTGCCATGGAACTACGATTATACCGATATGGACTTTGATGGTTTGTTCTTGGCCAACGGACCTGGCGACCCTGATATGTGCGAGGATGCTGTCAATATCATCCGCAAGCAGATCAGCCAGAGCCGCAAGCCTATCTGTGGTATCTGTATGGGTAATCAGTTGCTTTCCAAGGCAGCCGGTGCTACTATCTACAAGTTGAAGTATGGTCACCGCTCACACAACCAGCCAGTACGCATGGTGGGAACCAACAACTGCTACATCACCTCTCAGAACCACGGTTATGCCGTTGATGCCAAGACATTGGGCAACGACTGGGAGGAACTCTTTGTAAATATGAATGATGGCTCTAACGAGGGTATCCGCCACAAGGTGAACCCTTGGTTCTCAAGCCAGTTCCACCCAGAGGCTTGCTCAGGCCCTGTGGATACAGAGTTCATGTTTGATAAGTTTGTAGAAACACTTAAATAATTAGGAAAATAATGAAAGACGAAAATATAAAGAAGGTGCTCCTCTTAGGTTCTGGAGCCTTGAAGATCGGTGAAGCAGGTGAGTTCGACTACTCAGGTTCGCAGGCCCTGAAGGCATTGCGCGAGGAAGGTATCGAGACTGTGCTCATCAACCCGAATATCGCAACCGTACAGACATCAGAAGGTGTTGCCGACCAGATTTACTTCCTGCCAGTGCAGCCATACTTCGTAGAGCGTGTCATCCAGAAGGAGAAGCCAGACGGAATCCTCCTCAGCTTCGGTGGTCAGACTGCCCTCAACTGTGGTGTGGAACTCTATCGCCAGGGCATCCTGGAGAAATATAATGTCAAGGTGTTGGGTACTCCTGTTCAGGCTATCATGGATACTGAGGACCGTGAGCTCTTCGTAGAGAAGCTGGATGAAATCAACGTGAAGACCATCAAGAGTGAGGCTTGCGAGAACATCGAGCAGACCCGCAAGGCTGCTGCCGAGCTCGGTTATCCTGTCATCATCCGTGCTGCTTACGCCTTGGGTGGACTCGGTTCTGGTTTCGCAGACAACGAGGAGGAGCTGAACAAGCTCGCAGAGAAGGCCTTCTCATTCTCTCCACAGGTATTGGTAGAGAAGAGTTTGAAGGGCTGGAAAGAGATTGAGTATGAGGTGGTTCGCGACCGTTACGACAACTGTATCACAGTTTGTAACATGGAGAACTTCGACCCACTGGGCATTCATACCGGTGAGAGTATCGTCATCGCTCCATCTCAGACCCTGAGCAATGCTGAGTATCATAAGCTCCGTGCCCTCGCCATCAAGATTATCCGTCACATCGGAATCGTGGGTGAGTGTAACGTGCAGTATGCCTTCGACCCTAAGAGCGAGGACTATCGCGTAATCGAGGTGAATGCCCGCTTGAGCCGTTCATCTGCCTTGGCATCTAAGGCTACCGGTTATCCTCTTGCCTTCGTTGCAGCCAAGCTCGGTATGGGTTACGGTCTGTTCGAGTTGAAGAACTCTGTAACCAAGACCACATCAGCTTTCTTCGAGCCAGCATTGGACTACGTGGTTTGTAAGATTCCTCGTTGGGACTTGTCTAAGTTCCGTGGCGTAGATAAGGAGTTGGGTTCATCTATGAAGTCAGTAGGTGAGGTAATGGCCATCGGCCGCAACTTCGAGGAGGCCATCCAGAAGGGTCTTCGTATGATTGGTCAGGGCATGCACGGCTTCGTAGAGAACAAGGAGCTTGAAATCGATGATATCGATGCAGCTTTGCGCGAGCCAACAGATAAGCGTGTGTTCGTGATTTCAAAGGCAATGCACAAGGGCTATACCGTAGATCAGATTCACGACTTGACCAAGATTGACAAGTGGTTCCTCGAGAAGTTGAAGCACATCATCGACATCGACGAGGCGATGAAGAAGTGCAACATCAATACCATCGGTCAGGATCTGCTCCGTTCTGCTAAGGTTTACGGTTTCACCGACTTCCAGGTTGCTCGTGCCGTGGGCTTGGAGCAGGAGTTGGGCAACATGCACAAGGCAGCCCTCCTGGTTCGCAACAAGCGCAAGAGCTATGGCATTCTGCCGGTAGTGAAGCAGATTGATACCCTGGCAGCAGAGTATCCTGCTCAGACCAACTACCTCTATGTAACCTACGCAGGCGTGAAGAGCGACATCACCTTCGAGAACGACCACCGTTCTATCATCGTACTCGGTTCAGGTGCTTACCGCATCGGTTCTTCCGTAGAGTTCGACTGGTGTGGCGTTCAGGCATTGAACACCATCCGCAAGGAAGGCTGGCGCTCAGTGATGATCAACTATAACCCAGAGACCGTATCTACCGACTACGATATGTGCGACCGTCTCTACTTCGACGAGTTGACCTTCGAGCGTGTGATGGATATCATCGAGATGGAGCAGCCTCATGGCGTCATCGTATCTACCGGTGGTCAGATTCCAAACAACCTGGCTATGCACCTGGATGCACAGAATGTGCCAATCCTGGGTACTGCTGCCAAGGACATCGATAACGCTGAGGACCGTGCCAAGTTCTCTCAGATGTTGACCAACAACGGCATCAACCAGCCAGAGTGGAGCGCCCTGACCTCTATGGAGGACATCGACAACTTCATCGAGCGTGTAGGTTTCCCAGTATTGGTTCGTCCTAGCTACGTGCTTTCTGGTGCTGCGATGAACGTATGTTCTAACGAGGAAGAGCTGAAGCGATTCCTGCAGTTGGCTGCCAACGTGAGTGAGGATCACCCAGTGGTAGTAAGTAAGTTTATCGAACATGCCAAGGAGATTGAGATGGATGCAGTGGCAAAGAATGGCGAGGTGATTGCCTATGCGATTTCCGAGCACATCGAGTTTGCCGGTGTTCACTCAGGCGATGCTACCATCCAGTTCCCTCCTCAGAAGTTGTATGTTGAGACAGTTCGTCGTGTGAAGCGAGTAGGTCGTCAGATTGCCAAGGAGTTGCACATCAACGGTCCGTTCAACATCCAGTTCATGGCTCGTGACAATGATATTCTCGTTATCGAGTGTAACTTTCGTGCCAGCCGTTCGTTCCCATTCGTGAGCAAGGTATTGAAGATCAACCTCATCGAGTTGGCTACCCGCGTGATGCTCGGTTTGCCAGTAGAGAAGCCACACAAGAACCTCTTCGATCTCGACTATGTAGGTATCAAGGCATCTCAGTTCAGCTTCAACCGTTTGCAGAAGGCAGACCCAGTATTGGGTGTGGATATGAGCAGTACGGGTGAGGTAGGTTGCTTGGGCGACGATACATCTACCGCCCTCTTGAAGAGTATGCTTTCTGTGGGTCATCGCATTCCAGCCAAGAACATCCTGCTTTCTACAGGTTCTGCCAAGCAGAAGGTAGATTTGCTCGATGCTGCCCAGATGCTGGTTAAGCATGGTTACAAGCTGTTTGCAACCGGTGGTAGTAGCAAGTTCCTCACCGAGAACGGCATTGAGAATACCCGTGTACTCTGGCCATCAGAGGAGGCAGAAGGCGGTGCACCTAAGGCTTTGGAGATGCTCCACAACCACGAGATTGATATGGTAGTGAATATTCCGAAGAACTTGACCAGCAGCGAGTTGAGCAATGGTTACAAGATTCGTCGTGCAGCCATCGACCTGAACGTGCCATTGATTACCAACAGCCGTCTGGCGAGTGCATTCATCTATGCATTCTGCACCACCAAGCTGGAGGATATCGACATCAAGGCTTGGGGAGAGTATAAATAGTTGATAGTTAATAGTTAAGAATTGATAGTTAAGTCATTCTTGACGATTCCCAATAGAAAAATCCCTGCTCTAGGAAAGGCTTCCTATGGCAGGGATTTTTTATTTGAATAAAAAGAAGTGAAAACTTTGGTTGTTTCAAAATTTAATCGTAAATTTGCAGCAAAAACTATAATAATGAAGAGTTATGGAAGAAAAATTATCGACTATATATTTGGTAAACGGTCAGACTGCCCTACAATACATTATGAATGTGAGCGAAAAATACAGGCAGATAGCGACCGAAGCGATATTCGAGTGTTTGAGACTGGGCTATCCACTCAACAATATGGAGATCACAGGAAAAGCACGAGAACTGCAGAGAATGAGGAATGCCTACGTTTGATAAAAATCGCCAAAGAACAAGGCTTGTATATAGATAAGTTGGACTGGGGTAAATTTGGTGACAGACGAATGATTCCAACGGGAGAAAGCATTGTCTTTTTGAGTGAAGACGGAACAACTTTCGCCAAAATGAAGTCTCATTTTGTCAAGGCTTCGATGAAGCATATCTTGCCAAAGGATATCATTTATGAACATCTGATTCATAACATATTTTCCCATCAACGTGGTATTGACATTAGCTCAGTCCTATGCCCAGTTGCATGCTGTTAACAATACTGATGGCACAGAGATTTTAAAATTTAAGAATATACCGATAAAAGGTAATTATTAAGTATATCCAATGCTACATATTTATCGAATTGCATAGATTCCATCCCGCTCAATTCTTGATTTAAAGAAAGGATTCATGTTTTTGTGAATACGCACTACATCAACTGAGCACTTGAACAAGCCCTCTAAGAATTCTTTCAAGTCGGCCAATAAAAATGGATTAGGAGTTTCTGTTTCTACACAAACATCCAAATCGCTTTGCTCTGTTTGCTCATTTCGTGATACGGAACCAAAAATGCGCAAGGTCTTGATTCCAAAATCTTTAGTAATCTTGGAACTATTTTGCCTAATTATTGCTATATAATCTTGAACTGTTCTCATAACACTTATCTTTTAAGACAGTGCAAATATAAGTAATTAGCTGGTATCTTCCAAACTTTTGCCATGTTTTTGCAATTCATCCCACAAAATATCATTTTAAAACTTTGATACATTCAAATATTCATCGTAATTTTCTCTTATTAAGACTATTCTGAATGGTTTAAAAAGAATGCATCCAATACTTCCTCAAACACATCATTAGGACTCACTTTATTGAAGAGACGCATAGAAGTTTTGAGTTTCAGCACGTCAATTCCGCTTCCCATGATATATTTGATATCCTTATCCTTGTGGAGCAAGAGCGCCTTGCAGCATTCACGGAGTCTGTCACCCAGAATCTCATGTTCAATATAGGCTCTGGCTTCACCCTCGCCATCCAAGCCATAGTATTTTGAATTGTAACTATGTCCGAGTCCCTTCTGTTGTGGGAAGATATACCATATCCAATGGCTTTGTTTTCTACCTCTTTTCAGTTCACTTAAAGCCTGGGTATAGGCAACCTCCTGTGCATCCAGGAAGCGCAAGAGATCATAGTGTGGCTGCTGAGCCTTTGGATATCCGATACTGTCCGAATGTGTAGAATCGGACGCCAAGCTTTCACCAGCGACAATTTTCTCATGATCAATTCGTTTGGGGCATTTAACGGGAACGAATAAAGCACTCAAAGACTTCACAAAAGTGACACCTAATTTAAAAACATTCATCCTCGTTTTATCGTTTTATTAAATTCTACAGCAGTTCCGTTCGCAAATGAATAGGGAGCAATAACCTTCACCTTATATGGTGACACCACATACATGATTCCCACGCCAACACCAGCCAAAACGACCAGGCTGCCTAAGGAAACCAAAGTATATTTTAATCCTTTCTTCATTACATTTTATCTTTTAGTTGTTTTCAGGTGGACAAAGATAGTGAATTTATCCGAAACAGCATAGAAAGTTGGGGGATAAATGTATGAAATGGGGAGCTAAAATCATACACACATAACTGATTGCAAATCTGATCCTATTTTATGAAGACCCTCTACAATACGTTTACGCTGCTGCTCACGTGGTTTCTTCAATCCATTTACATAGTGTGATAAAAGACTTTGGTTTATTCCAGAAGCACGACTAATTGCCGCTAGAGAAACGTATGGAGAATATGCCTTCAAAAGAGTAGTTGCATCCTGATAGTTATACACAAACTCATAATCGCCATTCTTCAGCCATTCGGGAACATCTTCTCCATTTTCCACAAGACCTTCAATATGAAACTCCAAACTATCCTTTGCCTCCTTTTGCAAAGCTTCAAAGGTTGGTGCTGTAAAAACCACCGCACCTGGTACATTACTACCAAGAGAACCGCCAAAATTCTTGTCGCACCACGCAACATTAACAATAATCTTTTCTATAATGTGCTACTTTAAAACCATTATTTCTTAGACAAAAGTATTCTCCTTATTCCAGTCCCCACATATCATTCAGCATACTGATCGCAGACGCCGAACGGAATACATGATTGCGGAAGGTGATAATGGCTTCGGGGGCAAGGTGGGCTTCGAAGGAGTTGACCAGGAAATCTGCTTCGAGCAGAATGCGGTGGTCGAGGCTGGTAACATCTTGATAAGTATGATGATGGGCAATGAGCCAGCAGATTCTTTCTATCTGTGCGGCTGTGAATCCATCTACTTCTGACAGTACTTTTCTTGCCTCATCAGGACCCAGTTCTTCCTGGTGCTTGCCATCGCAGTTGCCGTATCTGGCTTGTGAAACGTGAATGCCTACATCGTGAAGAATGGCTGCTGCTTCGAGCACGAAGAGGTCTTCCTGGTTCATTCCCTCTGCTATCGCTATCATACGGGCAAAGTCGTGTACCTTTACGAAATGCTGGATGCGTGGCGCATCGCCACCGTCATATTTTATCATCGCCCTCATCAATAGGGCGAGTGTCAATTCCTTGTTCGTCATCGCTTTATTTTCTGACAGGTACTACTTTTCATTATTGATATACTCCAGAATCTGCTCTGCGTGAATCTTGGTCTTGATCTCCTTGGGAGTGAAGATTTTCTCGATGATGCCTTCTTCGTTAACGAGATAGGTGGTACGAAGGATTCCGATGGTCTTTCTGCCGCAGGTTATCTTCTCGCCCCAGCAGCCGAGTTCCTGCAACAGGGTAGTCTCGGTATCAGCGATAAGAGGGAACTGAAGCCCCTTGGTTTCGGCAAACTTCTTCTGCAAAGCCTGTTTGTCCTTGCTCACACCGATAATCTCGTAACCTGCAGCTGCCAACTCCTCTTTGTGAGCCTGCAAAGAACAAGCCTCAGCAGTACAACCGCTGGTGTTGGCTTTCGGATAACTGTAGAGTACTATCTTGCGACCCCGAAAGTCGCTTGCCTTGATCTTACGTCCGTCCTGGTCTATGCCAAGAATCTCAGGTATTTTATCTCCTATATTCATAATCTTAATTGTTAATTTTGTTTTCTGTTCTTTTTATCACAAACTTTTAATGATAAATACAATGCATGGTTACGGCAATTTATTGCCTTGCCTTGACCACTTTTACAACAAAGGAAAATTTCTTGTTCTTTATAGGAAAGTAAGATGATTTTGCAGATGCTTTATGGAGAATATGGGCTCGGTTATTTGTCATTGTAATGTCCTTCTACATCTAATACAATGACAGTTATGACTTCATCATGAATCTCATAGATGATTCTGTCATGAGCAGTGATATGTCTCGAATACAAAATAGAGTTTCCTCCTACCAAAGCCTCAGGATGACCGATACCTGTTCTTGGGTGATCCATGAGTTCATGATATATCTTTTGATATTTTTTGAATAGCTTTGGATTGGATTTCTTCCATTTCTTGATGACATCTTCTGCACTCTTGGATGTAATGACTGTGTAAATCATAAACTCGCAAAGTAATTGTCTATATCATCATGCGATTTCAATGTGGTATATTGACCACAATGAATTTCCTCTCTCACCTTGTCAATCTTATCCTGCAAGTCGGGAGTAATGACATTTTCTTCCACAGTCTTGTCCTTTCTCATGACATCCGTGAGAATAGATTCCACGTAATTGTTAAGGCTGCAATTAGTAGCCTTAGCACGTTCCTTTAGCTCCTCGAGAAGCTCTGATGGTAGTCTGAATGACGTAGGCACGCGTAATGTTGATGAGCTCATATTCTTCGTTTTAATTGTTATTTGTTGCAAAGATAATGCAAACAAGTGCAATGAAAGCTTGCTTTCAAATTGCCGAGTGCAGCTTATCTTCTGCAAATATAATAAAAATACTGGGAATCAAGGTGATTCTTATGATTTTTAACACTGATAATCATATTTATAGTCGCTCTTTATTCTTGCTTTTTTAGCATCACAATAATCACATCAAAGTAATTGCGACGTTATGGAAAAGACCGTAGAATGGCAACTAAATGCTTTTTACGGGACTTCATTAGTTTTATATAACCATTAGCAATTGTAAATGACTTTTTAAGATACCCTTATTTTTCTCATCGTTGTATACTTTAAGTATTTTTTCATTTATAATATATTCTTTTAGTAACTTTGTCATATGTCAGCGAATACTTACTCGGTTGAGTTGCAGCACCAAGTTAAGTGGAAATCCTAACTAATATATGCAAGTCTTTGCAAACAAATGTTTGGCAAGGACTTGCATTTATAACAAGTAATTAGACTGCGAATTTAAGGTGCCCCAACGACTTCGGAAGTCGCTTAATGAGCGGCTCTCTATTAGTCAACATCTAAATTATGAGAAGATATAAACCTAAGTAGTCCTCCTCTGACACCAACATACTCTGTTACTTTCAACCTGCCTTCGACAACCTCTATACGTAACTTATAACTTGGTTTAGATTCAATACTTCTTTGTCCATAAGTTACTAATTCTCCATCCTCATAGCTAATGCTTTCAATAGGAATCGTAACTCTATTCGTAGGTAAATCATCGGGGAATTGAAAAACGGCTTTTACGAAAAGCTCTCCGTCTTCTTTGAAAATTATTACTTTGAGTCTCCCATCATAATCAATACTTTTTGGTTCAATCCATGTACCTAAAAATTTAGACATTGCAGATTTATATGGTATTTGTGCATTAGCACCAAATGCTAATGTTAATAATAGTGTTGCAAAAATATATTTTAACAGCTTCATAACAATATTTTTAAGTCTCGCAAAGTTACGAATTTATTTTTTCAAGATTCAACATCACCAATTAGTATATTTTCGATAATGAATATACGGCGACGATGCTTGCTCGAAAAGTACAATATCGTTTTTTAGATAATAGATTCCGTTGTGACAAAACAAATCCATATCCCCATCCGCATTTTCTGATAAATAGAAATACCATACCTGTTGCAATTCGTTAGCTATTTTATTCCCATAATGAAACGAATCGTAAATACCCTTAATTCCGCAACACTATAATTTAACTTTATTTATAAGTTCCTGAG
>ERZ791912.450-NODE-450-length-25722-cov-4.066817_pt1 | contig 25722 bp, 18 predicted proteins | sample MGYA00510141_ERZ791912 | MGnify/ENA primary metagenome ERZ791912 (study PRJEB30046, sample SAMN00792082) | human gut metagenome | study: EMG produced TPA metagenomics assembly of the A metagenome-wide association study of gut microbiota in type 2... | reverse complement strand
CACTGGAAATTCTGGATGAGGAGAAGAATCTCAAACGACTTGCCGATATTTTTACCAAACGTACCATCCGTAAGCCGGAGCCTGTTACCTCGGTGGACACGCCAAGCGAAGCCCTGGCACTTTCCATTGGAGAAAAAGCAAAGGTGGATGTGCCGTTTATGGTGCAGCTCTGCGGTAAACCGGAACAGGAGATCACGGATGAACTGGCAGGTGCGATTTTCCGAAATCCTGTGACACAGCAGTGGGAAACCTCGGATGAATACCTGTCCGGCAATGTTCGTGAAAAACTGGCCACAGCAGAAATCTTTGCGGCAAACCATGCAGAGTATCAGATCAACATGGACTACCTCAAACGGGTACAGCCCAAGGATTTGGATGCTTCGGAAATTGAAGTGCGGCTGGGTGCGAACTGGGTGAAGCCGGAGTATATCACGCAGTTTATGAAAGAAGTGTTCAAAACCCCGAACTACTATGCCGGGATTGACATTAAGGCAACCTATTCCGAAATTTCAGGTGCATGGAACATTTCGGGTAAGTCGCTGGATCGCGGAAATCCGCTTGTCACCAACACTTACGGAACCCTGCGCGTCAACGGTTATAAGCTGCTGGAAGATGCACTGAACCTCCGGGATACCAAAATCTACGATACGATTCACGATGCGGATGGCGACCACCGTGTGCTGAATAAGCAGGAAACCATGCTTGCACAGCAGGCACAGGAATCCATTCGGGAAGCGTTTAAGCAGTGGATTTTCAAGGATTTAGACCGCCGCGAGGATTTGTGTGCGACCTACAATCGGATTTTCAATGCGATTCGTCCTCGTGAGTACGATGGCAGTCATATTCGTTTTGAGGGAATGACCCCGGAAATCTCCCTGATGCCGCACCAGAAAAATGCCGTAGCGCACATTCTGTACGGTAACAATACGCTTCTGGCGCATTGCGTGGGTGCGGGCAAGACCTTCCAGATGATTGCTGCCGGCATGGAGAGCCGCAGGCTGGGCCTGTCGCAGAAGAATCTCTATGTGGTACCGAATCACCTCACGGAGCAGTGGGGCGCAGATTTCCTGCGGCTCTATCCCAATGCGAATGTGTTGGTGGCAACGAAGAAGGATTTTGAACCCAGCAATCGAAAGCAGTTCTGCTCCCGTATCGCAACCGGCGATTACGATGCCATCGTGATCGGTCATTCGCAGTTTGAGCGTGTGCCGCTTTCCCCGGAACGGCAGAAAGCCATTGTAGAGCGTCAGATCGACGATATTACGCTGGCTCTGGCCGATGCCCGGAGTGAGGATAGTCGCAGTTTTACGGTCAAGCAGATGGAAAAAACAAAGAAAATGCTGGAAGCAAAGCTGCAAAAGCTGAACGACCAGACGAGAAAGGATGATGTAGTTACATTTGAGGAACTGGGTGTTGACCGTCTGTTTGTGGACGAGTCACATTTCTATAAAAATATGTTCCTCTACACGAAAATGCGAAATATCGCAGGTATCGCCCAGACCGATGCCCAGAAATCCAGCGATATGTTTGCAAAGTGTCAGTATCTGGACGAACTGACAGGCGGCAAGGGTGTGACCTTTGCAACTGGAACCCCGGTCAGCAACTCGATGGTGGAGCTGTACACCATTATGCGTTATCTCCAGTATGACACCCTGCAGAAGATGGGATTGAGCCACTTCGATGATTGGGCGGCATCCTTTGGTGAAACCGTCACGGCAATCGAGCTTTCCCCGGAAGGAACCGGCTACCGTGCCAAAACACGTTTTGCCAGGTTCTTTAATCTGCCGGAGCTGATTTCTCTGTTCAAGGAATCCGCAGATGTGCAGACAGCGGATATGCTGAATCTGCCTGTGCCGCAAGCGGAGTACATCAACGAAGTGCTGAAACCCAGCGAAACACAGGAAGAAATGGTCAGTTCCTTTGCAGACCGTGCCGAGGCTGTACGCAACGGTAATGTGAATCCCAGATTCGATAATATGCTCAAAATCACCAACGATGGCAGAAAACTGGCACTCGACCAGCGGCTTATAAATGATATGCTGCCGGATGAGCCGGAAAGCAAGGTAAATCGCTGCGTGGACAATGCGTTCAAGGTCTGGGAAGAATCTGCCCCGGATAGGGGGACACAGTTGATTTTCTGCGATTTATCGACACCAAAAGCTGATGGTACATTCAACGTCTACGATGATGTGCGGGAGAAGCTGGTGGCGAAAGGTGTTCCTCGTGAAGAAGTGGCGTTCATTCACGAGTATAACACGGAAACCAAAAAGGCTGACCTGTTTGCAAAGGTGCGCGCCGGACAGGTGCGTATCCTGATGGGGTCTACGCCGAAACTTGGCGCAGGAACCAATATTCAGGATCGGCTGATTGCCCTGCATCATCTGGATTGCCCGTGGAAGCCGTCTGACCTAGAACAGCAGGAAGGACGTATTCTCCGGCAGGGAAACCGGAATAAGCAGGTAAAAATCTATCGTTACGTCACTGAAAATACGTTTGATTCGTATATGTGGCAGATTCTGGAAAATAAACAGAAGTTCATTTCCCAGATCATGACTTCTAAATCTCCTGTCCGTGCCTGCGATGATGTGGACGATACCGCACTGTCCTATGCCGAAATCAAGGCACTGGCAACGGGCAATCCCTACATCAAGGAAAAGATGGACTTGGATATTCAGGTCAGCAAACTGAAACTGCTGAAAGCCAATCACACCAGTCAGATTTATAGCTTGGAATCGGATATTGCGCGCCGCTATCCGCGAGAAATCGCTGTGGCACAGGGTCAAATCGAAGCACTGAAAACGGATATGGAAGCGGCAAAACCGCTTCTGGCGCAGGATAAAGACCACTTCTCTATGGAAATCAGCGGCAAGGTGTACACCGAACGCAAGGAAGCGGGTGCGGCCATCATCGAGGCTTGTAAGGCTTTGAAGGCGGCTGGTACCGAGGGCAGAATCGGCAGCTACGGTGCGTTTGAACTGCATTCCCGGTTTGACAACTTCGATAAGGCGTTCCGCTTATCCATCAAGGGTGCATGGAACTACTCGATGGAAGTCGGCAAAGACCCGCAGGGTAACATTCTGCGTGTTACCAATGCGCTGGCAGGCATCGAAAGGACACTACCGCAGGTGGAGCGCAGACTGGAAAATCTGGAACAGCAGTTGGCGCAGGCAAAGGAAGAAGCCAAACGTCCCTTTGCGCGGGAAGCGGAACTGGATGAAAAATCCGCGCGCCTTGCGGAGCTGAACGCTCTGCTCAACATGGATGAAAAGGGCAGTGAGGATGCGATAGGAGTGGACGAGGATGCAGCCGAAACCGAAGTTGCAGACAGGCCGCGCCAGCCTGTGAACTATGCAGGCCACGTTGCAGAGCGCACTGCGGACAAGGTGCATAAACCCTCTGTGCTGGCGCAGCTTCATGCAAAACAGGCAGAGCGCAGCGCAGAACCGCAGAATCTCCCGAAGCGGAAAAGTTACGATATGGAACTGTAAATAGGATAACCCCGTTAGATCTCTGCAAGGAATCTAACGGGGTATTTTTGAACAAGGAGGGCATTTGCTGACATTAACACCGATCAATTTGAAAACGGCAAACGCATTTGTGCAGCAGTATCACCGCCACCATAAACCGACGCGAGGGCATAAATTCTCAATCGGCGTATCGGACAATGGTGCGCTGGTGGGCGTTGCTATCTGCGGCAGACCTGTGGCGCGGCGGTTGGATGATGGCTATACGCTGGAAGTTAATCGCCTGTGTACGGATGGAACGCCGAACGCTTGCAGTATTTTGTATGCGGCGGCATACCGTGCAGCACGGGCCATGGGCTACAACAAAGTTGTTACCTACATTCTGGACACGGAGAATGGCAGCTCCCTGAAAGCTGCCGGCTACACCTGTGAGGGCAGAGCCGGAGGCTTGGAATGGAACGGCGCAAAATCACCAAAACAGGCCGACCAATATCCGCGCCAGATGAAAACACGATGGGTCAAGAAAAAGGAGGGCTTGCATGGCAGTTGACCGCAAACAGCAGATGAAAGAAATCACGGAACGGCTGGAGCAGGGCGTAAAGGACATTTTCACATCGGAAATGTATACGACGTATCTGCGCACGATGGCAAAATTCCATAATTACAGTTTTAATAATACGCTGCTGATCGCTATGCAGCGACCTGATGCCACACTGGTGGCAGGGTTTAACGCATGGAAGAATAAGTTTAACCGTTACGTCAAAAAAGGCGAAAAGGGCATCCAGATCATTGCCCCGGCTCCCATCAAGGAAGTGGAAGAACGCGAGAAAATCGACAAGGATACGGGCCTGGCCGTGTTGAACGAAAATGGCGAGCCGGAAATGGAACGTGTGGAGTATGTGGTTCCGCGTTTCCGAGTGACGACGGTTTTTGATGTTTCACAGACCGATGGGGAACCGATTCCGTCGCTGGAAGTGAACGAACTGACGGCCAGCGTTAAAGACTATGCGCTGCTTACGGCGGCAATCGAGCAGGTATCGCCCGTGCCGATGCGGTTTGATGAAATCAAAGGGGATGCCAAAGGCTATTACAGTGATGCAGACAAAGAAATCTGCATTCAGGTCGGCATGGGCGAGAGCCAGACAGTCAAGACGATGATCCACGAGGTTGCTCATGCGATGCTGCATAACAGCGATTTCATGAAGAAGAACGGCGAGGAAAAAGACCGACTTACGAAAGAAACCGAAGCGGAAAGCATTGCATTTACGGTCTGCTCGGCTCTGGGCATTGATACGTCCGATTACTCTTTCCCGTATGTGGCAAGCTGGGCCAGCGGCAAGGAGATGAAGGAACTGAAAGATTCGATGGATACGATTCGATTGACCGCTGCCGACTTTCTGGAAAAGCTGGAAACGGCGGTGGCAGAAAGGAGTGCAGAGCGCATGACCGCAATGCAGTATGCGGAAAAGCTGATTGCCGACAAGGAGCAGGAAAAAACGATTATCGATGATGAGCAGCGAAATCTCATCGTGAATTTTGCTTTCAAGCTGGATGACCGGGCTGCAACGGAAGAATTGGTGAACGGTCTGGCGGCGGCACTGGCCGAGGATGACAAAGAAGAAGTCAACCGCCTGATGTACGATGCGCAGGAGAAAATCGAAAATCTCCCGGATGGGATGATTGGTCTTTCGGAAATGCACGACTATGGCTACCGGAAAGATGATGTGCTGCCGCTGACGAAAGAAGGCGCACGGGAATGGCATCGGCTTGGTGAGAGAATCTATCCGTTGTTCCGTGATGGTACGGCAGGTGATTATGTAAGCCAAGAGGAAATCGAGCTGCACGATGGCATTTTCGGCATTAAGGCAGACGCATGGGATGCGATTTTGTTAGAACAACGGGAAGATTATGCTGAGGACGAGTACGCGCGTCCAGACTTTCAGTTGACAGTAATAAACCGTGAACAGGCTCTGCGGCTGTATGACGAGGGAAAGCAGATTTATCTCGTCCGCGTCAGCCCGTGGCCGATTCTTGTCACGGCACGAGAGGAAATCGAGCGCGGAAGTGATACCTTCCAGATTGCAATAGCAGATTTGGAGCAGGAGCGGAACATGACAGAACAGGAAAATGTGCTGCTGTATGGCAACGAAAAGCAGTTCGGTATTTATCAGATCACAGAGCGTGACCCGGAACATAACTATCGTTTCATGGGGCTGGACTATGTGCAGAAAAAAGGCATGACGGTTGCCCGCGCAGACTACGACCTGATTTATACCGCGCCGCTTACGGAAAAGGACACGCTGGATGGCATTTATGAACGGTTTAATATCCAGCGTCCGGCAGACTTTACGGGACATTCGCTGTCGGTCAGTGATGTGGTGGTACTCAATGATGGCAGTACAGTCAAAGCCTACTATGTGGACAGCATTGGATTTGTAAAACTGCCGGATTTTTTCAAGGAAAGGAATCTGGATTTGCAGAAAGAAAACCTTTTGAACGAAGAACTGCAGGAAATCGAAATCTTTGATAAGCCGGGTCTTTTCAGTAATGGCCGACTGCGGGATGAAGATGTGCCGGAGGGCTTATATCGCTATGATCTGCGCGGTTCGGACTACGACCCAGGCCAGCCCATTACAGTGGAGAAAACTGTGGTGGTGAACCATGCGGCATCTGTCCTGATGGCCGAAGAACTTGACCTTGGCGCGGAGGGACGGCTGGAACTTGGCGAGGAAGGACTGAACTTCACAGGCGCAGAGTTGACCGTGCGAGAGTTCATGGAGGAACAGCAGCAGAAAAGAAATGGACTGATCCACGGCGATTCCGACCATATCGCAGTCGAGGGGCATATCGGCACATGGTACGCTGTTGATGAAACGGAGATTGGCGGCGAGAAGTTCTTCCTGCTGGAGCATGAGGAACACGGCGACATGGCGGCTTGTGTTGCAGTCAATGAGTGGGGCAAGTTGGTAGCGGAGGATTTGTGGAACGGCTTCGATGAAGATTTTCAGGAGGCCGTGCAGAAATATTTCTCTGAAAAATGGAATATGCCGAAAAAAGAAGATGTGGTATCGGAGATCATTGAAAAGGCTGTGCCTGTGCCGGACAACAGCGCACAGGATTATTCGGATGTGCCTGTCTACTACGAGCCGTTCAGCTATGCCAAAGAAAATGACGAGGTGGATTTGTACCGTACATCCTATCGGCTGAACAGCGAGTGCAAGCAGGCAATCCATGAAGCGATTGCGGACAATTATGACGGAATGTACCTTGGCGATGATGCAGTCAATCAGGTGGTGCGGCAGTACGGCATGGAGCGTGTGGGCTACATCCTGGCGAACACTCTGCACCATAAAAGCTACGATGGCCGCTTTTCTCCCGGCAATAAGGAATGGGCAGAGCAGGTCAGCACACCGGAGCATAATGCAGACCGCATGACCTTCCGCACGGATTGGGTGGTTGACAGCCACCCGGCTATTCTGGATGGCTTTGTGACGATGTTCCGGGAAGAACTGGAAGCACAGAAAGAACAGGAACAGCCTTTCGTAAAGCAGTTCTATGTGGTCGAAAATTTGCAGGCCGCGCCTCTGAAAATTGAGCGGTTTGGAAATCTGGATGATGCAATGTCACAGTATCAGGCCCTTCCGAGCCATTACATGAAAGCCTTGGGTGTGGAGAAGAATCCTGATCCTCTGCCTGGTTCGCTGGATATTTTGCAGTGCAGGAACGGCATTGACACCATTGTGGAGGACTATAAAACGGTTCCGGGCTGGGATAACCCGTATATCCAGAATCATGTTGTCCAGCCGTTACAGGGAGCCTTGGCTGTGCAGGATGTGGAGCTGTCCTATGAATTGCCGGATGCCTATTTCCACATCCAGACCTGTGAGGATGGTTATGACTATACCTTATATAATAAGGACTTCACGGAGGGGGATGGTGGCATCCTTGAAACAGATGGAGATAAGCCTGTGCAGGAGGCTATGACGGAGCTGCTGGCAGAGTTCGGCTGCGATGCAGCACAGGGCAGGATCATGGACGCGGCAGAACTGCGGGAACAGGCTGATACGGCGGCTGAACAGCAGGCAGAGGTTTTGAAAGAAAAACTCGCCGCAGAAAGACCTGCGCCGGAAGAAACGCTCAGCTTTTATGTTGCGGAGTGTTTGGAGTTTACGTTTGCGGGAGAGTTCCACGAGCATCTGACAATGGAAGAAGCCTTGGAAGCCTATGACAAGATTCCATCCGAACGGATGAACGCTGACAAGTGCATTGGATTCTGCATCGAGGAAGATGGCGGCTTTGTTGGAATGTATGAGCTGGTCGTGAACGACAAAGTGCAGCGTGAGAACATCAACTCCATCAACTATTTCAGGGATGATAAGCTGGTGCAGCGGGCGATCTCTGATATGGAAAAGCTGATGGCGGCACGACAGCAGAGTAAAGCGCAGGAACGCAGCAGTACGAAAAAGTCTGTTCTGGATGCTCTGCGCAATCTGAAAGCCAAGAAACAGGAGCAGCCTGCACAGGAACAGGACAAGCCGAAGAAAGCAAAAACGAAAGGAATGGAGTTATGAGCAATGTACGCTTTGATGAACTGGAATTGATGCTGATGGCGATGTTTGAGCAGCCGACACTCAAAGATACGATTCAGGTGTTGACGGAGATCCAGCCGCTTGTGGCAGAGGATGCAGAGATGTCTGCGCTTGTCCAGCAGACCATCCCGAAGATGCAGCGGTTGACTGAGCCACAGTTCAAGGGGCTGGAGCTGGAATGGTATAAGCCGGAAGAACCAAACAAGAAAACAGGGGCGGCAGAGAAATAATGGCAACAGATATGTTTATGATCTACCAGATCAATGATGCTGAGAAAAATCGGGAATACCGTTGCCGTAGTTATGCGTATCAGATCGAACACGGCTTTATGATAACAACGGACAATTATGAAATCAGCTATTGCGCTAAAGCATCGCAAGGTCTGTTCCCGGCGAAAATTCGTGAAAACATGGAAAGCCTGAATCCCGACAAATTCAAAATCAGAAAATTTGGTGTCAGTGACGTTATTGCAATCACAGCGGCAGGAAAGACCGCATTTTACTATGTGGACAAAGAAGCACTGGTAAAGTTCAATGGCTTTCTGGCACCAAAAGCTGAGGGCAGCTACCTGATTTTGAATGAGGGTGGCTATCAGATAGAAGGACAAACAGATACATGGAAAGTCATTGACGAAAAGAATGTGCAGGAGCAAAGATTTGTGCAGCTTGTCTGTGAACAGACAAAAAAGCAAAGGCCGGATATTATTCTCCATGACAGCGGAGTTTTGGTGGCGCAGACGATTTACGGATTTGACAGTTCGGTTATGAAGAAAATCGAAAAGTTTCTTCGAGAACAAAAGCCGGAACTGCTGCATCATCAGAAGTTTTTGGAGAATGGCACCGCAGAACGTGCCAAAGAATCCGGCACAGAGCAGAATTACAACATGATTGATGGCTGTGTCAACAATAATCCGAAGAAACCGCGTATCATCGGAAATCGGATTTCGGTCCTTGACCGCCTGCACATCAAGTTGGAAGAGCGAAAACAGAAAAGTCAGCCCCAACAGCAACAGCAGCAGGAAAGAAGCCGGAAAAATTAAAAATCCGATGCAGTGCAGAGTGGTGGTTCCATAAAAAGAGCCACTACTCTTATTTTGTAACCGAAACGGAAACAAAATATTATGAAACTCAAAAATAGTTTCCAAATGATTGATATTCTTGGCGAGAGAGCGTATAATATAAGTACAAGAATAGGAGGCGATTATATGCTGGATGTAAATATGATAATTGCAAACAACATTCAGGATGAACTGAAAAAAGAAAACAAAAAGCAAGTTGATCTGGCAGAAGGAATTGGAGTCTCCAGGCAGACAATGAGCAAAATCATGAATGGTGCAAGAGCAATCAACGCGATTGAACTTCATAAGATTTCTGAATACCTTCATGTGTCGATGGATTCTCTGATGAAGATGCCGGAAAAGCCGATGGACACGAATGTGATTCATGCGTTTATGGGGCGTGTTAAAACTGAGGAAGCAAGAAAGGGAATCCAACTTGCGGATGAACTGTCCGATATGATTCTATTCCATACTAGGGTGTGCGAGAATGGAAAAAAGATGGAGCAGCCCTGGGAGGATAAGTGATGAACAATGTTCTGGAAGATAGCCTCTTTGTAAGCCAAAACAAGAAATTTGATGAAATCCAATCCATCGTCAGGCAGTTTTCGGCAGAGTATGTCGGTAATTCTATTATCAAGGACAATATCTTTGCTGTTATACAGAACTATGCAAGGAAGAAAGAAATCGCGCTGGAACTACTTCGTTACCCGATCCATGATGATGAATTATGGGCATTGACTTTTTTGAAGCAGGATACGATTTTTGTGTGCGTAAATACAGCACTTCCGCTTTGTAAGCAGTTTTTTGCTGCGGCGCATGAGCTGTATCATATCTACTGCTATGTGGAAAATGCAGACCAGAGCTATATAAAAAATGGTTCTATGCTGGATTCGGCAACAGGTGATGAAACAGGAAGAACGCAGGAGGACTTGGAAGCAAATGCCTTTGCAGGGCTGCTTCTGATGCCGGATCAACTGCTCCATGAGCAGATTCTGCTGTATGGGCTTGATAAAGATTTGGTTACAGTAGATTCTGTCCTGATGCTTATGGATATGTTTGCAATGCCCTATAAGGCAGTTGTACTGCGTTTGCTTGAAAGCGGAAACATATCGCATCAGCAGGCTGAAAAGCTGCTGGAGGTAGGCTCTGCGGACGTAATGGAAAGAGTATCGCTGACAGGTAAGGCAAAACGCTGGCAGCTCGATGGCAAAGGTACAGAATCTTTTGGCACACTCCTTGAGAAAGTTGAGTACAACAGACAGCATGAGTATCTGACAGAATCCAGAGAAAAAGAAGATGTGGCCTACCTTACTCAACTGAAAAAAGAGTACGGCTTGGATTGAGGGAGGTCAGATCGAAGTGAAAAGATACGCACTGCTGGATACTGACTTCATTTCCAAAACGCACTCTGTTCAAGATGATGGCGGCAATCATTTGATTGATCGGGTCATGGAATTGCCGGGGTATGAGTTCTTTTGTCATGCGCAAATTGTAACGGAACTCAATCGGTATAATGCTGATGCGCCAATCTGGTTGAGCGAGAAGATTGTTGCGCAAAAGATAAAAAGCTACACGGATCAGGAAATCCTTGAAAGCCTGTCACTTGTGCGAGGGCCGCTGGCGTGTGCGACTTATACGCAGATGTTAAAATTGGCCTGCGATGCCTTTTCTAGGGATTACTTTTCGGAACATTATCGGGCATTGGAAGATGCTGATTACGCGACAATATCAAATGAGGATTATTTGAAAGAACTCCAGTTGCTTGATGTTGAAGTGGGAAAGAAAAATAATCTTGGGGAAATCAAGTCGTTTGTGCTATTACAGGTTTTGTCGGTGATGCTTGGTGAGCAGATCTATGTATTCTGCTCCGATGACAAAAATGCTCGGAATGGAGCTACAAATTTTGAAGATGTTCGGTGCATCAGTCTGGTATCGGTATTCTCCCGATTGAAAGAAGAATCAAACTGGACACTTGCCGATGCAGAGCCGTATATTGAATCACTCATTGCATTTTATCAGGATCATCACCAAACCACTTTCCGCGTAATGGAAGCGTCTGAGGTCAGAAGATTGCAACGGATACCATGCAGGCAGGTGTTGCAGGAAATCTTTGATGGGAAATTTATTGAACTAAAAAATGGTATGCTGCGGTATAAGCAGTAAATGAAAACGAATAGCCAGCGTATTGCGTGGAATGTACCACAGATACGCTGGCTATTTTTGCTTTTAGGTGTCTTTGAAAGTGGGTTAGAGAGATTGCTCATATTTCCGAGTGCGCTGCTGTTCGTGCTGTTGCACTTCTTGTTCTGTGCCGAGGATGCTGTCCACATTGGCACACACGGTCTGGAGTTCTTTGTGATAATCCTTGAAATAACGGTAAGTATCGTATTGGGCGTCCTTCTGAATCGTAAGCTGCTCTTTTTCTGCTCGAAGGTCTTTCATGGTAGGAAACTTCCCATCAAGCGAGTGCTGCTTCAGAATTTGAAGTGCTTCCTCATATTGGGCAAGTTCGTCCGAGTGAGCTTGACGGAAAATCTTCTTATTCGGGGCTTTTAGAAATTCTCCGTAAATGGATTTTGTGGAGAGATATTGACCAAGATAATGAATCTGCTCGTTTGTTTTTCGCAGCTTGCTTTCAGTGAGCTTTGCATCGCCGCGCGCTTTTGCCATTTTGGTATAGATGGCATCCGCAGTTTCGGAAAGATTCTCACGAGAATCATATCCATGCTCCTGCACATAGGCAACGGTCCGGGCCATCTGCTGCAGATTGGAAATTTTTACTTTCTGCGCATAAGCGCGGCTCTGCTGGGCTTTTACACAGGTCTGCAAGTCAACCACAAGGCGCAGATCAGACTTGATGAACAGGATAGCCATAGGATCGTCTACTGCCCAATGAGGATTGTTCTGCTCTGCGGTCCTTGCATTTTCTGCAAAAATTCGAAGAAGTTTGTCGCGGTCATAATTGGAACCCAGCGCACGGGCTGAGATATACTTTTGTCGGTCAGCAGGCAGATAGCTGAATCGTCCTCGATGGTCTTTTACGGAAATTCCGTATTCGGCTTTCAGCAATCTCTGGAATTCTTCAAAAGATGTGGCACGTTCCGCAATGTCCGAAATGGCGTTGCGGATTTTTTCTTTGCCCGTTTCAAATGTGGTGTGCATGGGAGTGATGCCCTCGATCATAAGCTCCATGTTGGCAATGTCCAGATTTTGCTGACCGCGCTGTTTGGCGTAATACTCCTTCGGTGAGATTCTGTCAGGGGCAGGGGAGAGCAAATCGACTTGATGCAGTCCCTCCCGCTGGCAAATGTTCATCAACGATTTCTGTAAGTGCTTCAAATAGTCTTTGGTAAGGTGGTGCTTGTAACCAGCCTTACAGTCGATAGGCCGCTCTGTAAATGGCTGCGGGTCAACATCAGATTTGCGAAGGCTGTTGATTATGATGTGGGTGTGAATGTTGCCTGTGCCATTTTTACCATCGGTGTGGGTACAGACCAAAGCTTGATGCCCCGGAAAATTTGCCTTTGCATATTCCATGCCGATGGCCTGCGCCCATTCACCAGTCAGGTTGTGGTCAGTGTTGTCTTTCGGATCGTGGCTGATGATGTAATGGTGGCTTTTGATTTCATCGTAAGTGTTGTTCTTGTTATACTCCTGGTTCAACAGTTCGCATTCAAGGTCAAAGGTTTCGGGATCACAGTTCAATCCCTCAAGGTAAAATTCATCCCGGAGCATCATATTCCCGTTTTCATCAAGGACAGGAACCAAATGAAATTCATCATGCTGGTATTTCAGATAGTCGATGGCACTCCCGTAATTGGCATTTTTACTTGCGATGTGTTTTAGAATTGCCACGGTATACACCTCCAAGCTGAACGATTTCCTGACGAAGTTCACGGATTTCCGCAATGCACTTTTTCAGTTCTTCCAACATTCCGCGCGATGTCAGACCGCCGCCGTGGAAATAGCGGGCAATCTGGTTAAGATTATTTCCGATGCCTGCGGCCTGAGCAGTCAACTTCTGAATTTCACCAATATCGGCAACGATGTTGTAGTTGACAGTCACTTTTTCAGATAGAGCCTGCTTGCGCACAAAAGTGGAGATGGGATAACCGGCATCTTTTGCATATCCGGCCACTAGTTCATATTCAATGCTGCTGAAACGAACCATTACATTGCTTGTGCGTCTGATGCTTTCTTCTTTTTTGGGTCGTGCCATAGTGTGATCCTCCTGCGCTTTTATAGTTGCGAAGCAACTCGCGATAAGCCGTAGGCGTTCGGCTGCGAACACATTCATGTGGAGCCAGATAGCCAAAATCCAAGATTTTGTGCGTACCGTGGGAATGGGGAACGGAATCCCCATCAAGATTGCCGGGAACGAAAAATCACGAAAGTGAGTTTTGAGTTACTATGGGCGAATCTTGCGCTAAGAGAGAAAAAGCCCCAGCGTTTTGCCGTTTTCCGCAGGCCCATCAAAAAAGCTGCTTCTATAAATATGAATCCGAAGCCCCGATGCAGGATACACTTTTCAAAATTTTCTGTATTTTTTTCAAACACTGTATCCCCCAATGCCTTTCTGAATTCATATTAGTAAAGGGGGATTGATTTCCATGAAGCAGAAAGAACGATTTGACGAAAAGCCCAAGCAGGAGCATACGGAGCCTAAGCATCACAGAAAAGTTGTCATCAAGGGCATTACCGTATATGAATCATTTCGGTCAGAAAGCAGCGAACTGTGGGATTGTCTGTTGCAGAGCATGGGAAAGCACTGAACAAGAACAATTTTTGGAATTCTGAAAAAATGTGCGCAGCAGCTTGATTTTTGTGCGGCAGCTTGGTAAAATACAGACGGGTTAAGTGAATAGTGCAATCAAAAGCCATTAACTTTCTGGATTTTACCATGCAATATGCGTGGAGACGGGAGGTTTAATGGCTTTGTTTTTTTACAAGGAAAAGCATAAAGACATACGGGCAGCGGCCTATCTGAGATTGTCCATCGAGGATGGCGACAAGGCCGAGAGCAACAGCATCGGCAACCAGAGAGAACTGATTCGGGATTTTGCTGCAGAACGGCCAGGACTGCATTTGGTCGAAGAGTACACTGATGATGGCTACACGGGAACCAATTTTGAACGTCCGGGCTTCAAGCAAATGATGGAGGATATTAAATCCGGCAAAATCAACTGCATCATCGTCAAGGACTTATCCCGACTTGGTCGTAATTACATTGAGATGGGAAAGTATCTGGAACAGATTTTTCCCATGATGGGGATTCGCTTTATCGCCATCAACGACAACTATGACAATGCGAACACCGAGAGCAGCGATTCGGACAGCATTGTAGTTCCGTTCAAGAATCTGCTGAACGATTCCTACTGTAGGGATATTTCCATCAAGGTGCGCAGCCAGCTGGACATGAAACGGCGCAAAGGTGAGTTCATCGGCGGTTATGCAATCTACGGCTACTGCAAAGATGAACGGAACAAAAACCGTCTGGTGGTAGACGAGTATGCAGCAGATATTGTCCGTTCTATCTACCGCAGAAAACTGGAAGGTATGAGCGCACAGGCGATTGCCGAACAGCTGAACAGCGAGAATGTGCTGGCTCCCAGCGAATACAAACGGCTGTGCGGCCTGAATTATCACAGCGGGTTCAAAGCTGGCACTCATGCAAAGTGGCAGGCAATTCAGGTGCTTCGGATTCTGAAAAATGAAGTCTACACAGGGACGATGGTGCAGGGCAGGCGGCAGAAAATCAATTACAAAATCAAGAAGATTCGGGATGTGGAAGAATCCGGCTGGATCAGAGTTCCCAATATGCACGAAGCAATCATTCCGCAAAAGCTGTTCGATACGGTGCAGGAAGTTTTGAAGCTGGACACCTGTGCATCGAAAGGACAGCAGGCTGTCAATCTCTTTTCGGGCATCGTTCGCTGCGGTGGCTGTGGACAGAACATGGTGCGGCGCACGGTGTCGAAAAATGGAAAGAAATATATTTATCTGCACTGCGTCACAAACCACAATGGTTTAGGCTGTTCCTCACATCTTATCAGCGAAAGTAAGCTGGCCGAAGTGGTGCTGGCCGCATTGCAGGGGAAAGTCCAGCAGATCAGTGGACTGGAACATCGGCTCGATGAAATTAATGAGATTCCGAAGAATGAGCGCAGACTGAAATCTGTGGAAGAACATCTGAAGATGCTGGAGCAGGAAGAACAGAAATACCAGACCTTGCGCCGCCAGCTTTATGAAGATATGAGCAGCGGTATTGTCAGCAAGGAAGAGTATAAGGAATTCAGCCATTCCTTTAATGAAAAGGTTGAAACCATCCGCAAGGCCAAAGCAGAAATGAAACGCCAGAGGGATTGCCTGAACAATCTGGATGTGGAACATCTGCCATGGATCGAAGATTTCAAGTCCTATCAAAACCTGACAAGTCTGAACCGCCGCGTTCTGGTGGAACTGGTAGAGAGCATCACCGTCTATGATAAGGAACGTATTCATATTCAGTATCGGTTCGATCAGGAAATTCGCAATGTGCTGGAATATTGCAGTAGTGTTCCGGCAGCAGAAACGGAGGAAAGTGCAGTATGAAGTGTGTAAGCTATACCCGGACACTTCCTTGGAAGAACCATCAAGGTGAACTGGCGATTGCCGAGCAGAATCAGCGTATTGCGGCATATCTGGCGGAACATAAAGAACTAGATTTGCTGAAAAAGTATTCTGACCGCAAGAACGATGAAAAGGCGCGTACCGCGTTTGACCAAATGACCGATGATGGCGTAGAGCGAAAATTTGATTGCATTATTGTGGCATCTATGTACTACTGCGGGCCGGATTTCCCGGCGGCACGACAGGCAATCAAGGAAACGCTCTATGCGACGGGCATCGACCTGATCGTGCTGGATGAGGGCTTGGACACCAGAACAGCCAGCCGAAAAGAAGTCGAGGACTATTTTGAAGCAAAACGCTGTGAGATGCACGCAGAAATCATGTTTGCGTGGAGAAGGAAACAAGGCGCAGGATTCCGGTTGACAAGTTCTGTTCCATTTGGCTATATCCGCAGGAATGGCGAAAGCAACATGATAAAGGATGAAGAAGTTGCTCCTTATTTAAGCGAGGCTTTTTCCAGATATGCGTCCGGTCAGAAAATGCGTGACATTGCAAAGTGGTTAAATGAGCAGGGTGTTGAACCTCCAATGAGACACAAAAAGAGAATTTTGGGAAAGTCTTATGATGCAGAATCCGACCAGTGGACAACCGATATGCTGCGTTGCTTGTTCCGAAATCCGACTTATACAGGTGCGGCGGCAAATGGAAGCCGCCAGATCATTGCAGAAAACTGCCACGAACCATACATAACCAAAGAACAGTTCTATGCTTTCCCTTGCAATATGAGGGAGGGGGAGAACAAAATCTCCATTCGGAAAAGCTACAAAAAACCGAACCCGCTGGCAAAACACATTGTCTGCACTTGCGGCTACGCACTCTGCTGGCATAAGGATAAGAAAACGGAGGAAGAACTTTTCTATTGCCGCCATTGCCGCGCACATAAGGAAAACGGAAAGAATTTGAAAGTTCCGGCAGCTACCATTTATAAAAAGGTGATGGATGCTCTGGAATTGGAACATCTGGAAGAAGAAAAGCTGGCTGCAGCGATTCAGCAGGGAGCAGGCAGGAAAGTGATTGAAGCAGTCCGAGCTGAAAAGTCGGTGCAGATGAAGTCCGTTCTGGCCGAACTGAATATGGAACAGTTTCGCCGTGTGCCGCTGTATGAGAGTTATATGGCCGATGAAATCACCAAAGAACAATATTGTGCCGAACTGCTTGACTATGAAGAAGCACATCGGAAGCTAAATGAGCAGCTTACGGAAATTATGGAAGATACGCTGGTATGGGAACGGGCGTTGAGCCTGCGCAATCCGTGGATTCAGCAGATGGCACAGTATAAGACCCCGGAGGAACTTGACCGCAATTTTGTGAAAAAGTATATCGAGCAGATCACGGTTACATTACGGGACGATGGACAGGCAGAAATCAGCCTGACCATGAAAACGGATGAATGGAAACAGATGCTTAGTCGGATAGAAGTGGAGGGTACAGGCAGTGGCACGAAAGAGTAGAAAAAATCTCCCGCAGCCGGAACAGGCGGCAACTTCTGCGCTGCTCCCGGAACTGGAAGAAGCAAAAATGCCTGCGGCAATCTATGGGCGGCTTTCTGTTGAGGATGAAGAAACAGAAGAGAGCATGGAAACGCAGATCGCACTGGTGCAGGACTATATCAACCGCAGCAGGGAACTGAGCTATGTGGATACCTACTTCGACAATGGATTTACGGGAACAAATTTCAAGCGGCCTGCATTTACCCGCCTGATGAACGATGTGCGGCAGAAGAAAATCAAGTGCATCGTGGTGAAAGACCTCTCACGCTTTGGCCGCAACTATCTGGAAGCAGGATACTATATCGAAACGGTGTTCCCATTTTTGGGGATTCGATTGATTGCTGTTACAGATAATTTTGACAGTACGCGCAAAGAGGACATGGAAAGTCTGGCTCTCCCGATTCGGAATATGGTCAACGCAATGTACGCGAAAGACATATCCAAAAAGATATGGACTTCTTTGCAGCGTAAGAAAGAAGCAGGCTATGCAGTCGGAAACGATGCTCCGTATGGCTATATTCGGAACCCCGTGACAAAGCGCAATGAAATTGACCCGGAAGCTGCATTTTATGTGCAGTTGATTTTCCAGTGGGAACTGATGGGTGTACCAATTTTTGAAATTGCTCGACGGATGACATTGCTGCAGGTTCCGACTCCACGGGAGTGGCATAGAAAAATGGTTGAGGGAAAAGAAGTGCTTACCTGTAAAAAGTGGGGCGTAACCACGATCCGGCACATTCTGGAAAATCAAACCTATGTGGGCGATACCATCAACAATAAGAGTACACAGAAGTTATTCGCAGGACAGGACAGGCACGACCTTCCCAAAGAACAGTGGTATGTGGCAAAGAACACACATCCGGCTATCATTGCAAGGGATGATTTTGAAAAGGTGCAAAAAATCTTGAAGAGGAATCAAAAGGTGTTCCATACAATAAGAGCAAAGTCGGAGCAGATTCGGGCAGAATATCAGAATGACCTTGCAGGAATGGTGTTTTGCGCAGACTGCGGCAGAGCGATGGAGTTTGAACGACTGCCGCATGGAGCGGAAGAAAGTAAAAAGGTCTGCTATTACATCTGCAAGGCAAGACAGGCTGACGATAAGTGCATCGGCCATCAGATTCCGGAAAAACTGCTGAAAGCCCTGATAATGGATCAGCTGCATTTGTTCATTGTCCAGCTGAGCGATAAACGGAAGGTGCTGGAAGAATTGCAGAAATTCGAGGATGTGCAGAATCCCGTTTACCGGGCAAAGGGTGAAATTATGAGCCTGACCGATAAAGTCAGCCAGATGGCCAAGAAGCGGGAACAGCTTTATGCGGACTATGTGGCTGGTGTGGTGGATTCCGAAGATTACCAGCTGATTCGGGAAGATTATTCCAGACAGTATGATGGTCTACGGGCTGCGCTGCAGGAAGCAGAAAACAAAAAAGCGGAAGTAGAACGTCAGATCGAAGAATACCTGAATATGACTTCTCATTTGGAAGAACATCTGGACAACTTTGAATTTGACATTCAGTTGGTAAAATCCCTTGTGCAGAAAATCGAAGTGAGTGCGGACAAGCGGATTCGGATTGTTTTTGGATTTCAGGATGTGTTTACAGAACTTGGAAAGGAGAGTGCAGAAACATGATTGCAGCGTATCAGCGCATTTCAAGGGCTGATGGCGATCTGGGCAAAGATGGCAAGGACAAGAGCAACAGCATTGAGAACCAGAAAGAACTGATCCAACGGTATATCTCCTGCAAAGAAAGTCTGCAAAATGTGGCTGTGATGGATTTTGTAGATGACGGCTACACAGGCAGCAATTTTGACAGACCTGGATTCCAGCAGATGATGGATGGTGTGCGCAATGGCAAGATTGATACCATCATCGTGAAAGACCTTTCACGTTTTGGCCGTGATTATATCGGTGTGGGCGAATACATGGAGCAGATTTTCCCCCTGCTGGGTGTCCGGCTCATTGCTATCAACGATAACTATGACAGCAATAATTATAAAGGTACAACGCTGGGAATGGATGTGGTCGTCAGTAATCTGGTAAATACCATGTACTGCCGGGATGCAGGAAAGAAACTGCGGACTGCAAATCAGGTCAAGTGGCGTAAAGGCATCACAACTGCATCTGCTGCACCGTTCGGCTATCAGTTTGACCCGGACAAAAAGGGCGCATTTATCATCGACCTGCCAGCAGCAAAAATCGTGCGGCGTATTTTCGACCTTGCGATTCTGGGGCTGGGAACAAGAGAGATAGCAATGATGCTCAATGACGAAAATGTTCCTGTGCCGAGCGTATATAACAAAGAAAATAAGGCGTATGGCAAGGAAACGACCTATACCATCGCCCCAGTGATTCTTTGGGATAGCTCTCGTGTCTGGAAAATCCTCACGGCGTATGTGTACACTGGGGCAATGGTTTTGGGCAAAACAAAAACACTGATTTCCGGCAAAAGCATTGTCAGAACAGTTCCCAAAGGACAGCAGTTTATTACGGAGGGAACCCATGAAGCAATCGTAAGTCGTGAAGAATTTGAAAAAGCGCAGCTTGTCATAAAGAGCAACAGCCATAAGGTGTTGATGGGCCGCGTGGATTTCCCGCTAAAAGGAAAAGTCCGCTGCGGAAATTGCAGGCGAGTGATGGCGCACAATTTTAAACAGGTTGTGCCGACATTCTGGTGCAGAGAGGGCTTGGAACTGGTTGGGCAGACCCAATGCACATCTGAGATATTTCAGGTCAGTGATATTGAAAGTGCCGTCTTTCAGGCACTGAAAAAGGAACTCTCTCTGCTGGATTCCCTTTATGGTGATATTCAAAAGGAAGAGCAGGCTTTGAAAGAAGCCCACAAAAAGGCAAACCGCCGCAAAACTCTGATGGAGCAGGAACTTAAAAACCTGAAAGGTGAGAAGATGCGGATGTATGAAGAATATGCAGCAGGAACACTCCCACTGGATACCTACAAGCAGAAAAAGCAGGAATGTGACAGACGAATTTCAGAGGTGCAAGAGCAAATTGAACAATCAAAAGCGGAAGAATCCGCTGAGAGCGTTGTGCCGGGAACGGTACGCGCAGCATCGGAGCAGGCAGAAAATTTCCTACACGGGACGAGGCTCACAGCGGGTATGGTGTCGGCCTTTATCGAAAATGTCTTTGTGCATGATGGAGGGCGCATTGTGGTGCGGTTTAAATACGAGCAGAGCATACAGGATACTGTAAAGGCACTACATACAGGCTGAATTTGAGACAGGACTGGATTGCCCATGTTGGAACATCAAAGAATGTGTTATAACATGGGCAACGGACCAGTCGGAAAGAGGACACTATGAAAGCGATTCGATGGCTGTTAAAATTGATGTTGGTGATGATAACCCTGCCGCTGCTCCTTGCGGTGTGGCTGGCGAAGTGGTTTGTGGTATTTTTGCATCACTGTTCTGCGTGGTTTTTCTATCTGCTGGGCAGTGTGCTATTGGCAACGGCGATTCTTTCGTACCTCATGCATCAGTCGCAAGGAATGGAAGCACTTCAAATGCTGATCGGTGGATTTGTGATTTTTATGATACCGCAGGTGGTCGGCGGCGTGGTAGTACTTCTGGAACTGGCGGCAGTAATGCTTCGGCAGGTATGGTACATATAAGATGCCAGACCCGGATAGCCCGCCTTTGGAACTGCACGAAAAAACAACGCCCGTCTGGGTGAGGGGATTTGTGAATCTTCTCGACCAGGCGGGTGTTTCATTCCGCAGGAATGTGATAGTTATAGAATGAGCGTTTCTACCTATATATAATGGAATGCCGCCACAGCCACCGACTATACGGTACTATGACGGCATTATTTTTTATCGTCTGGAATGAACTGCACGACATCATTGGGAGTGCAATCGAGCATCTGACAGAGTTTTTCCAATGTGGATAGTGTAATATTCCGATTCTTTTTCAGAGTGTCCAGCGTTTTGTTGTCTAAGCCGTTTTTGAGAAGCTGGTACTGTGTTACCTGCTTGCGGCGCATAGTTTCCCACAGAGGAGTAAAATCAATCAAAGCTGTCACCACTTTTGCTTGTAAAAAATTGTTCTTTACGTTTCATTATACGGGGTGGGTATGCAAATGGATATTGTGGAGATACCCACAATGCGGTATAATAAGTAAGATAGAGAGTCTGCAAATAGTGTTTGCCCATGTTATGACATTAATGATAATGCTATAACATGGGCAACTTTGTAATAGGAAAAAAAGTGGAAGGAGGGAGAAATGTGGCAAGCGATAGTCATGCCAAAAGGCCAATTGTGGTAGAACGACGTAAGAAAAAGGGAAGAAAAAAGACACCTCGCCTGACAAAGACCTATGATGTGAAAATAATTCCTGCAACAGTGGGTGTCGTGGCGGAAACAGAAGAACCACCTAAAAAGCGTGTCGCTGCATACTGTCGTGTCAGCACAGATCAGGAGGCGCAGGAAACCAGTCTGGAAGAGCAAATGGCACATTTCAACACTGTCATAGCGGAGCATCCAGACTGGGAGCTGGCAGGCATTTATGCGGATGAGGGAATCTCTGGTACACAAGTTAAGCATCGAGTGCAGTTTCAGCAGATGATAGAGGATGCAAAGGCTAAGAAAATTGATCTGATTCTTACGAAGTCTATCAGTCGTTTTGCTCGTAATGTGGTGGACTGCCTGACTAATATTCGATTGCTGCGGAATCTCCGGCCGCCGGTCAGTGTGTATTTTGACAAGGAACGCTTGGATAGTCTGGATGAAAAGGCAGAAGTATTTCTGACGATGCTGGCTTCCTTCGCACAGGAGGAATCCCGAAGCATCTCCACTAATATCAAGTGGGCAACTCGAAGCCGGATGAAAGCCGGAACGCAAAAAATCAGTACGACGAGTCTGCTGGGCTATGATACGGACGATGATGGCGAAATGGTGATTGTGACCAACGAAGCTGAAATTGTTCGTACCATCTATATGAGCTTTGATAAGGGAATGCACCCGGCAGAAATTGCAGAAAAGCTCAATGCGTTGGAAATCAGAACAATCAAAAATAACCCATGGACGGGTGAATCGGTCAAGAATATCCTGCGGAATGAAAAATACTGCGGCGACGTTCTGATGCAGAAAACCTATACGGTAGATTGTTTGACTCACAAGACCAAGAAAAATGAAGGCGAGGTGGAGCAGTATTTTATACCAGACCATCACCCTGCAATCGTAGAGCGAGAGGTCTGGGATAAGGCACAGGTAAGGCTGGAACAGATTGCAGGCAAGCGGAGGCGTATTCGCCCAAAGCAGCAAAGGCTGATTCCTTTACGAAAAGGCGTGCTGTTAGGATTCGTTCCCATTAGACCTACATGGAAGGCTGTTTCCTTCAAGAGGTTGGAAACGGCAACAGAAAAGGTGATGGCACTGGTTGATGCAAAGCCAGAGCAGGAACACATAGAATATGAAAGCGAGGAATGTGAAATGGAAATTTTGAAGGGATTTGAGGTAATCAATCTAAAGCAACCGAAAGGCGAGTCTGTTATGACGGTGACTTCAAACAGCCTGAAATTTAATAAGGCAACGGCTGTAGAGTTGAACTATGCACCGTATATCAGGGTACTGCTCAACGCAAAGACTAGGCAGATTGCGATTCAGCCTTGTTCAGAAAAAGATCCGAATGCGATCAAGTTCAGTAATGAGGAAAGCAAGCAGACTTATGCAATCAGCATTAAGGTGCCGGCTATCCAGGTAGAGTTTCGGAGAATGCTGCCTTTCGAGGATGACAATGGTGGTAAACTTAGCTATACCTTGAATGGAACCTTGTACCCGGATGAGCAAGTTGTCATTTATGATATTGGGGATGTGAAACCGGAAACAGAAAAGAAACGCCGGGGCAGAAGAAAAAAATCTGAAATTGAAGCAGAACAAAAAGAGAACTAAGAATAATATTTGAAGATTTGGTAGTGGCTCCCACTTGTGATACAAAGGAAACTTTGAGTTGCAGGTGGGAGCTTTTTTATTGTGAAAAAGGTTATTTTCCTGACAAACCAGATAAATCTTTGCCGGGCTTTTAACGAATGTTTATTTTTTGACAAAGAACATGATGGAGAGGGAAAAGTGTATCGCTTGCTCGAAAATTAAAAATCTTAGTCTTTTTTAACAAAAATCTCAGGGCATTTTTGACACCTATCTTTCCGGGCTGTTGATGGCATGTTGGATCGAATTTCTGCTTTTGATGGAAAAACCAGAGATAAGCAGGATTTTTGAAAAAGATTGATATGGAATCCTGTAAAGATATGGCGCAGCACAGAAAAAGATTAAACGAGGATTCTTTTATGATTGAAAAAGGCGAAGAACCTAGATCATCAGCGGTAAAAATGAAGATTAGGGCAAAAAAATAGACCGCCAAAGAGAAAAATGGCGGAATATCAAGGGAAATTAAGGATTTGCGGCGGGATGTGGCAGCACGTCTAAAATAGAAATTTGTGAAAAATGTTGTCCAAGACTTGACATCGGGCGGTTTGCTGGGCGTCTGGGGCAAGTAGGTAAAACATGCCAAGTACATCTACAACATTCAGGACTTTAACCCGGAACAGGTGCTAGAACAATAAAAGAAGGAAATCGGTATGCCTGCTTCTATTTTTTCCTTTTTTATCCTGTAACGCCGGAGCCATTTTTTATTTGTTCTTTTTCCAGTCCAAGACTTTCGGCAATCTCTCTGTGTGTTTTTCCCTCTTCTCGCATGGAAAGAATCTGCTTTTCGTATTGGTCGATTTTTGTATATTTTCTGGACATAGCAAAGCCTCCTCATGTAGTTTTATTATCCTACATGGGGAGGCCTTTTGTCTATTGTCTACTTTTTACGGACCAGTTCAGTTCTGGATGCACCGCAGGGGTCTTTTTTGTGCAGGTCCTTTCCGAAAAGGGAAAATCATGGTATACTGTGTTGAAAAGAATTTGATTCTGGAGGAACAAAGATGAATGATATGAAGGAAAAGACCGGCGCACTTCTGAAAGAGATGGCCGTCCTGACCGGGGCGGTCGCGATCGTTGCGGCTGGCGTCTACTTTTTTCTGGTGCCGAGCCATACATCCATCAGCAGCATTTCCGGCCTTGGCATCGTGCTGTCCAATTTTGTGCCGCTGCCCTTGTCGGTCATTACGATGATCCTGAACGTTGTGCTTCTCATTGTCGGGTTCTTTACCTGCGGCAGAGAGTTTGGCGCAAAGACCGTTTACACCAGTGTGCTGTTGCCAGTGTTTCTGGGGCTATTTGAAAAGCTGTTCCCGGAGGCTGGCTCGATGACTGGCAGTCAGGAGCTGGACGTGGTGTGCTATATCCTGGTGGTCAGCATCGGGTTGAGCATTTTGTTCAACCGCAACGCGTCCTCCGGCGGGCTGGATATCGTGGCGAAAATCATGAACAAGTACCTGCACATGGAATTGGGAAAAGCCATGTCTCTGTCGGGGATGTGCATAGCGCTTTCCGCGGCCCTGGTCTATGATAAGAAAACGGTGGTCCTGAGCATTCTGGGCACCTATTTCAACGGCATCGTGCTGGACCATTTCATCTTCGACAACAGCATCAAACGCCGCGTCTGCATCATCACCGAAAAAGAGGAGGCGCTACGGCAGTTTATCATCAACGATCTGCACAGTGGTGCGACCATGTACGAGGCCATCGGCGCATACAATCTGGAAAAACACAACGAGATCATTACCATCGTGGACAAGAGCGAGTATCAGAAGCTGATGAACTTTATCAACCGGGAGGACCCCAAGGCGTTTGTCACTATTTACAATGTGTCCAGTGTGCAGTATCAGCCCAAGACCTGAGCACCGGATGTGAAAGGAGACCCTATGAACATTACAGTTTATCTTGGAGCAAACGAAGGAAACACCCCGGCACTGAAAGCGGCTGTGCAGGAGCTTGGCCGCTGGATCGGGGAGAGCGGGAATGCGCTGATCTACGGCGGGTCCCGAAGCGGCCTGATGGGTGCACTGGCGGACAGTGTGCTGGCTGCGGGCGGCGATGTGACCGGCGTAGAGCCGGAGTTCTTTGTCAAAGGGGAACTTCAACACGATGGCCTCACAGAGCTGATCGTCACAAAGGATATGACCGAACGGAAGACGAAGATGATCGAGCTGGGCGATGCGTTCATTGCGTTTCCCGGCGGGACAGGTACGCTGGAAGAGATCGCAGAGGTGATGTCCAAAGTCTCGCTGAAGCATCTGGATGCGCCCTGCATTCTGTACGATCTGGATGGTTATTATACCGGCCTGCGGATGCTGCTGAGCCACATGATCGAAACTGGCCTGTCGTCTGAAGAACGGCAGGAAGGAATCTATTTTGCAAAGGATCTCGCGGAGATCAAGACGATTTTGAACCTTTGATTTCACGAAACAAGCTGAACTAAAAAGACGTAGATTCGATTAAAAACGAACAAATAAAACAAAGAGTAAATCATGAGAAAGCCGTCCGCA